>Ga0058701_10003980_pt1 | contig 11873 bp, 13 predicted proteins | sample AgamicOrMae_FD_97039 | JGI IMG/M metagenome (GOLD analysis project Ga0058701, IMG submission 97039) | Agave microbial communities from Guanajuato, Mexico - Or.Ma.e | ecosystem: Host-associated > Plants > Phyllosphere > Phylloplane/Leaf | place: Guanajuato, Mexico | collected 2012-06-04 | reverse complement strand
TTCTACGGTAATATGGAATTCTTTTCAAGCTTTTCTGGCATTGCGATTATTTTATATAGTGCTCCGGTTGAATTATCCAAATTTTGCAATCTATGCCGAGGTAGCTCTGATACCTCTCAAGTAAGCCACAATATAAAGTCTGACCAAAGTAAACTCGACCAATACTGAAGCATCTAGGTTACAAACAAAATATCTTTTTTTCCCCAAAAAATTAAAAAAACGCACGCTTATAGGAAGATTGACCTGTTGTGTCATATTAACTTAATATGGTTTTTGGTCTCCGAACGCTTCTGACGAAAACTATAGATTTGTCTATGAAATTGGCAGTGCCAGATGAGATGAAAGCATGCGATGTAGTCGATGCGAGATGAAATCTTATTTTGTTTTTAGCGCTTAATCAACCGTGCCGGTTGCGGCAGTAAGGTAGTGAAGACTGCACGAGTGACTTGAGAGGAACTGCAGTAAAGAGAGGCGCCAAATAGTCACGTGATCGTAAGCCTACTCAATCAAGAGCTTAAGCGACTCTTTAATTACTGCAGTCTCTCATCAACCATGGCATGAGTCAGGAGAACGATTTGATTGCAGCTCAAGTATATTTTATGGATTTTGACGTAACTTTGTGAACCGTTTTTCGCACGATTGGTAATATCTGTATCTTGTACGATGATTTGTTTAGAATGAATATTTTTTAAGGAACTCTCAAGGCAAATAAATACCGGTATATTCGGTGCGTGAAATTAGCTTGATTTTGCGACTTTAGATGAACGGGAAACACCTGTTTCCCGTGAGCTGTAATGATTGTACGGAGAGCAAGTGGCAAGATTTGAGAGGGGGGTGTTTGGTGGATCGCAGGTCGCGAGGAGCACTTGAACGAGCTGAAGAGCTTCGGCGCCGACTTCAAGCTGGGCTCCTCCGGCGAGGACAAGCGCGCGCCGGCGAGCGGCTCGTCGCCGCCGCAGAGCGGCGCCGCGCCCGCTCCGGCGCCGACGGCCCCGCAGGCCGCGACCCCCGCCGCCGCCGCCTCGACGGGGACCCCCTCCTCCGAGGCCGAGCGAACCATCCCGAAGAGCAGTGCAAAGGACTCGCCTGCGGACGTAGACAAGCTGTCCTCGACGCTGAAGAAGTCCACGTTGAACCCCAACGCCAAGGAGTTCGTCTACAACCCCAATGCGAAACCTTTCACACCCGTAAGTAAACCTTAACTTAAAACATTTCACATCCTTTCAGCTTAACCCATCGCAACCCAAAGTATTAGGAGTGAAATCTAGTTCGAGAGAAATTGTAAGGATTTTTTCCACTAAAATACGCAATTTCAAGCTTTGGAAAATGCCTAAAAAATTAAATTTCAGGTTTCCAGAGGGGTGATATATTTTTAATTGTAACACTGCTGAACTAAAAAGATCCTCTAAAATATTTTTTTCTGTTTCCGAACGGCGTCGCTGGGCGGTAGTGGATTAATAATCCTGATGAAGTTAGCCGAGCTTAAATGAACCTCACATTGCTCAGATTCACGCAACCTAACCTAAAATAGTGTGCCCATTTCAAGCTAACGTAAAGAAACCTCTCCCAGTCCATCTTCTTAAATCAAGCATCCCAGTGAGTTTTATCACTTTTTGTGATCAAACGATTTCATTCTATTTTTCGTAAATTTACTTTCTTAATACTTTAACCTCGTTCGTTTAGTATGGCGTTTGCGCGGACCGATGACTTTGAAATGCGATCGCTGATTGCCGATGTGTCCTCGCGCAGATGAGCATCGTAAGTCACGCCTTCCCGTTCAACCTCTCTGTGAACTGCCCTTCCTCCGGTCCGTTTAAAATCGACAAATTGACAAACAGACATCGGTTCTAACCATTTTCAGTGTCCCTTAATGTGATCCAATCGTCAAAAAATAAAAACCCGATAAAAAATTTCGGCTCAGAAAATTAAAAAAAACCTAGGGGGCCCCCTTGCTTTTTTACAAAATTTTGGTCGATTTTTTTGTTGTTGAATTTTACGTTTGATGGTTGGAATTGATGAAGGGGATCTAAAGAGTGATGAAATTGTCGCCTATTTGGCCCTTCGTCCTTAAAATAATCCCAAAATGGAGTGAAAAAATCCCTACCTCAGAATCGCCCCACACATGGTTTGAGCTTTCGTGGGATTTCTCAGGTGTTTTGTTAGCGGGGTCCTCAAGTCAGAGGAATATTTCTTTCTAGCAATTTATTCTTCTCTGTTGAAGCCCGAATGAATAAGTGGAATACACACGATTTCTCTCTTTCGAGGATTTCCCATTCGTTACCCAAAAAACCCTGCCTTTCACTCTCCCTCGCTGAAACAGAATTGTCAAGAATTGGGTTTGAGGTTTTGTTAAAAGGTGACTTTTGGGTTCACTGGAAAATTTCTCGTCTCTTAAGTCTGGCCGAAAGGTCATTTAAGTCACTTTGACTGGAGAGGAAACTTGGCAGCCCTGACTTAGATCCAACTTACCTTGACAGAAACCAAGCTCTTCCAACGTAATTGATGGCGTCGTTTGTGTTGCAGCGCTCTCCGAGCACCCCGACGCCGTCGCGGCCGCACACTCCCCAGACGCCGAGCTACGGCGGCCAGGTGGGCGGGCAGGTGGTCGCCCCCGGCGCCGGCCCGGGCGCCGCCCAGGGTCCGCCGCTCCCCGCCATGGGCATGCCGGCCTATGTCGTCGCCAACAGCCAGGCTCCACCCTTCACGTCACCTGGTCAGCGGATGAAGATTAGCAAAGCTAGTGTGTATTTGTCAATATTTGTGCCTTGCGTCCCCTGAGTGCCTCGGGCCTGCCCTTCAAGAAGGGAGGGGTGCCCTTCAAGGGGGGCTGCCCTTCAGGGGGGGCTGCCCTTCAAGAGGGGCTGCCCTTCAGGGGGGGGCTGTCCTTCAAGGGAGGCTGTCCTTCAAGGGGGGCTGCCTTTCAAGGGGGGGCTGCCCTTCAAGGAGGGCTGCCCGTTTTGAGGGTGGGGGCGCTCTCGCTCGAAGCGAAATCCTGTGGAATTGAGTAAGCCAAAGAAATGGATGCCGAGCAGCCAGGAACTCCTAACTTCCATTGCTAATGTTGCGTTTTGTCTATTAACTGGTTTTTGCCTGAGCAGACTTTTTCTCTTCTTGGCTTCGACACTCAATCGTTAACACATACGTAGCTTTTACACTTCGACGATGATCGAATTTTTAGCTTAGTTTCGGAACGAGGCTTGTTTAGCAGAAAGTTCTCTTCCAGGGATAGTTCATTAAGGAAGGAATTTGAGGACGGTCCTTAGTGACCTTTTGGAAAAGTTTTCTTTTTTTTCTCTGAGAAACTGAAATTTCATCCACGCGCGATTACCGTGGAATTCAGCTATCCGACCTTTTTTATTAATCGAAGTATTCACGGAACTCGTGACGTTTAAACTCGTTCCTTTTTTTGTTTCATTTTTTTTTTGAGTGATTTTGCCTCAAACGACTAGTTGGACTGACTTGATTTTTCCCTGTCCACGTTCAGTTTTCTTCATCAGTTTGAATTCTAAGTCATGATTTTTTTGCCTCACACTCTCCCTGAATGGCCTCCGGGGCCAGGACAGTCGGTCTGCAGGTTTTATAATATTGGCCTCTCTAGGTGTTTATTTCCCCACAGGAAACTAAACTGAAGAACAGCGCTAGCTTAGCAACTCACGCCGTCTGCACTCTTGTACACCGTAAAATTGAAAGGTTGCATTTTATATCTCCGTTGTTCGTTTCGGCGGTGAGCTGCCACTAAGAAGCAAGCGGCGTCAGGCTTAGTCGAGCGGAGCAAAAGCGAAGCGAGACACAAGCCACTCGCCTGACTGTGATCGTTAATACTCAGGTCATGAACGTTTGAACCACGGTAGAACATGCAACGTCTAAAACCTAGTGTACTGTTTGTGTGTCATCGTAGTGCATTAACACGATTGACTCCGACTAGCAATTATTTTCCACTCTTGCTGCACTGATACGGCTATTTTTAAGCAAATCCGCAACTGCTTTGACACATGTGAAGTAAAGGTACATCGAGTGGTTGATTTGTTGCTAACGTTGATATTGTTTGTTTTTGCAGTGCAAATGAGCATACACCGTCCAGATCTAACTTCGGTCGCTAATGTCACTGGGCCTCCGCTGCTCGCCCCCGCCCCCATGCACGCGCCTTTCACGGTGCAGTATGGCCAACCGTATCATCAACCGGTAAGTAATACCAACTTAACAAAGGTGCTGTTATCCGAGGGAGATAGCTGAGAGTGTATTTTGCTTCAGATGATGCGGATGGTGAGCCAGCAAGGCAGCGGCATGGTGCCCTTGGCCCTGCAGCAGTACCACCACGACTCGCAGGGCGGGCAGCCGCCCATCGCCGTGCACCCCCACGGCGCGCACACGGCCCATCCGGCGCACCCCTCGCACCCGGCCCACCCCCACAACCCCCACCAGATCCAGTACATGGGGCCGCCGCACCATTCGACGCACCAGCCCCACCAGGCGCACCAGGCGCACCACCACGGGCCGCCGCCCGCGCAGCCCGCCAACGTGGTGGCGCAGGCGGGCCAGCCCGCCCCCCAGTCGCACCCGCCCTCCCCCGCCGCGCCGCCCCACACCACCTACCCGCCCCCGGCGCAGCACCACCAGCACCCCCAACACAGCACCCACCCTCACCCCCCTCACCCTCCGTCCTTCTCCATGCTGTGCCCAGTCGTCCCAGGTCAACAAATTCCACAGCATCATCAACATCATAACATGATGCAATATTTACATCACCAACATCAAGGTACACATCTATTCAGTCTAACGCTTGATTGCGCTCATTCCGTAAGTCCTTGAGATAAGCTCTCGGCAGCTCTTTCAACCCATCCAGCATGGTCAGACACACTTTTTCCTTGGCTCGAGATTTGTCTTTTCGCATTTTTGGTGAAGGTCGTTTTTTTTTTTCCTTCACTGCCTTCAATGCTTTCGAAAACAGTCCAATTAACCCTTATAGGAATCAGGTGTTGAGCATCATTATAAGTTTCAAAATTATTGCCCTTTGAGGATCTCTTCATTTAATATTATGTCTTTTCCTAGAAGCCAAATTTGCTGTTTTTGATGTTGAAAAAAATATTTATCAAAGCTTCTTAAGCTTAATATTGGGTATCGTTTTGGCTCTACTGCGTGTATTTGAGCGAAGGCAAAATGTTGTTGGCTATCTGCTGTGTGGAAATATTTGGCTGGGTGTCAGTTTTGCCCGAAATGAGCTTACCTCTCGCCGTGTCGGAATGACGTGTGCTGTTGTGAATTCATGCCTTTTCAGGTTCGGTTTTTAATTTGGTCGTCTCTGTTGCAGTTGGTCCCCAACATCCTCAACACATACAGGTTCTAATGCCGCATAGCCAATGAGGAGACATGAGCGGCTGAGGCCGCCTTGTGGTAGACTTAAACCAAGTAACTTGTTGAACTATAAATAAGATAATTTTACAAAAAAAATACTAAAAAATGCACGTAAAGTGTGAGTTTGGAAGAATTGAGTGGCGGCTGCTGGAAACAGCCGTGTGAAGTGAGCCGCGAAGTGAAGACAAAAGCGCCCGTCTAATTTCCTTCCGCAGTGTTGGTCGCCCTGCCTGCGTTTGCGGCCGAGCGGCGCGGCGATTGTTCCGTTATATTGTTAAAACTCACAAGTGTTGGGGAGGGGGATAGTCAAGTGATGACTTGCCTTGCAAACGACACTTTGATTTCCTCACCATTTTATATATATAATATCGTATATATATTATATATATATAATTTTCCTCGTCACCCATGATTTTCTTTTTCCTTTGTTTTGGAAAATTTCCTATAATAAGTTAGCATGAGATGTTTACGGAGGTGAATTGGTCTTTCACAGACCTGATTTTAAACTGTATTGAAAGGATAGTTTTATTTGGAAGAAAGGCAAGCGCGTGTGTGTGTGAGAGTGACGACTGGATTGAACAGGTGGAAGAGAGGAGGTCGGGCGCTCAACTCTTTTTCCTGCAGAAGCCTGTTTTTTCGTTTCCCGTTTTCGTAGAACGTTGCGGAAGCGTTGTTGATAGCTTTTACATTTTCGTACGTACTTGATTCCTTGTATAGACACCTGCGGGTGCGCGAGTGGGTCTCTTCAAGCGAGACTTCGGCCGTGTACACCGCGGCGAGCAACATCGGATACCAAATCGGTGGCGGAGCCTGATAGGACGTACCCCTCGTGCCGCGCCTAGAGACCGTTCGAGGAGAGAGACGCGGCCTCACGGCCTCCTTCTCTGATTGGCTCACGAGGAAACTTTCTCGCTGAGCGGATTGATAGAAGTTCAGCGTGTTGCCTTATGAGTCTAGATTTCGAACAAGGCTTTTTCGCAGATAAGCGTTGCTGAACTTTGCTCCGCGGGTATTATTTTTTCAGCCAATCAGAGAAGGGTATTGAGTTTGCGACTCTCGCCTTGTAGGATCTCTAGCTGCTCCCACGGCTTCGAAAAACGCGCGTTCATCATGTTATACCAGTGCTGAGCCCGTGGTTTTCGCTGGACCAGACTGTACGTGATCTATCAAGCTGTGATATCGAAGGAAACCTGTATATTGACCGAAGTAGAGGGATGCCGTTCCCCTACGGAAGAATGTCGTAAGACAAGAAAACAGAAGACAGGAGCGAAGACTTTGTTTTCTTTTGATTTATGAACGAGTTTAACCCGATTTCAGACTTGTGAAAACGGATTAATGTTTCTCGAGTTGATCTTTTAAGTAAGATCTTCAAAGTATAAAAGATTCATTTTCAACAAAAAAAAATATAAAAAAAATGACACGATCAGCGGTATGTGAAACGTTGCTACATAAGTTGTTAAAGAAGTGGGAGGGGGGTCATTTTATTTTGAACAGACGAGTAACGTTTCTTGATCGTGTTAAAAAGAGAGCTGTTCAACTAGTGAGAGGGGTTTCAACGCCCCGGTGGGGATAAACAAAAAAAATAATTAAAAAACCCGATTCTCTCATGCCAACTCACGCAAACGTAGTCACAGAAATGCGTTCGGAGATTTTGTCATAGCGGCCCATCGATGTCGTATCAACTTCGTGAATTCTGGTTTTCATTCAGTAGCGAGAATTCTGGTTTTGATTTAGTAGCAAAGTCTATTCCGATTTTGGTTCTAGCGCAATATTGTCAGGAAGACGGGCCGCTGTGACAACTTATCTGGACCAGAAAGGACTTGTGGTTTTTCGCATCTAAAATATCTTTAACTTTCAGGCTGTTTGAAATTTTAGCTCAAGTCCCATTGAACTGATATAATTGAGGCGTGAGCGGGATATCTGGTATGGTTGATGCATGAGATTTTGTACCCTTTCGAAATCAAACTGTACTATACCAAATTTAGACTGTAATCGCCATACCAAATAAATCTTTTTCATACAATTTTGGTTCTTTTTTTTTTCAAGTGTTTCCCTGTGTTTCTTATGTGTCTGGCCTAGCTGGAAATGGATCGTCCAACCGATGTCACTACTGTTTTATCGATTGTACAAACTTTTCCTACGTTTTTTTACAAGGAACATGAATGCCAGTGTTTTATGTTCAGTATTTGCGCTCCAGATGTTTGAACCCAGTATACCCGTCCTTGTACTTCCCGTTGATGAAGCAAAAAAATTTGAAGATTTTGTTGCGCAGTACCATCTTATGTTTGATTGGTTCTCATAATTCGCGACGGTTCGAATTTTCAGAACAGGCACCGTTTGGTCACTGTAAAAACGTGGCCGTTATTTTCCAGCTACCATGTCATTCAACTTTCTGGGGAAGTTCATCGGCAGCGCCGTCCGACGCGGAAGATCTCTGACAAGCAGATTTTCTTCTTCAGGATTACGAGGAATCCGGTAAGAAGCAAGATTGTTACTCCTTACGTATCCAGGAAAGAAATTGCTTGATTATGATCGTTCTAACGTAATATATTTGCTTTTGTGCCCGATTATGACTTATGAGTGACATTGCTCCAACTGGGCATGAATTTCAACTCTTACACGGAATTGACAAACTTTATTAAGTTTAATACATCCAATGAAATCCAAGAAAACAAAACTAACCAAAATGATCATGGATCACAGGCAACCCCTCACACGAGGGCAAAGTTAACACCAAAACTCAACCATACCTCAGAAAAAAAAAAAAACAGTTTTCAAGAAAAGCTGGCTCAATTCATACCAGAAATTGATTCAAATACAGAAACTGTTGAAAAACAAGTAATACAGATATGATTATAATCCTTCTCGGACCACGGTAATTTTGTCGACGGGAGAGTATTCCAGATCAAGTTTCGAGGGGTACACAGTTTTGAGTGATTCATCTTCGTTCGTGATACGGATTTGCTCGACTAGGATTTGTTCCTTGTTTTTCACCTTTGTGCCCAGGCCTAACTTCAAACATTCTTGTAGGAGCGTGTCCATGATCTTCCTGCAGGTCGCTTGTGATGTTGCACTCGTTACTTCCAACAACATATCTTTCGTTTCCGCTGACATCTGATTGGGAAAAGGTTTCAGATTTATTATTTTAATTACAGTTGGAATTAGGGCTAGATATTCATCAGTTTAAAAATAAAATACCTTGGTATGATCGCTGTTAGTGAGAGGTGGGAGTGAAATTACTCGATCACTTGCGTCCACCAGGCATGCATATTTCTCCTTGCCGTCCAGCATCCACAAAAACCTGTTAAAAAGAAAGACAAGCTTATTAACACTAAACTAGTGAATTAAAATTATTTTCTAAAGGTTAAAACGTACTTGTGGATTCCTGACAATGTCTTGCGTTTCTTTTCCTTCCGGAATTCTTCCGCTTCTTTGCGCAGCAGAGCGTAATACTGCTTTCCTGACATTTCCTTAGCTCTACCAATCGGCTTGATAAGGAGTTTATCTGTTGGAAGAGTTGTGTAGCTAAGCGTCCCCTTCGGAATTTTAGCTAAGTCGTGAGAGGCGATGGTGGCTGCTTTTCTCTGACCACAAACAGTCTCATGCAATCTGGTCTGAAAGAGAGGATCTTTGTTTAAATTTATAGGGGTAAACTTGACACATTCAAAGAATTGGATGCTTACCTGCATTTGAATAAAAGCTGAGAACCTCCCTGGCGTAAGATTGAGATCCCTTACAACACAGCAGATTATATGGGGTCTTGCCTCTTGAACTGAAGCATATGACCTCACTTCCGGGTTATTTTCTGATGGACGGTGAACTTTTATTGTGTAACCACCCTCTTCAGACTCTTCTTGTTCACTCTAGAAAAAGAAAGATTTTTAAACACAATAATTCATAGGTAAAACAATTTCTAATTTTTTCAAGGTCTAAGGGGAAGTTTTGGATTTTCTGTAAAAAAAATTAAAAATAAATGCAAAATTAATACAATATTTCATACATCAAATTGAGGAATCTAGAAAATGTGCCTTACAGATAGTATTATTATTTTAATTTCTAACCTCTGATAAGGATGAATTCTTTTCCTTTTCTTGAGATTTCCCCTTGCCACCAGCAGCTTTCTTCCCAGCATCTGACGTTCTTGGGCTGTGCTGTTGAATGTATGCCAATACTTGATTTGGTTTACACTGATCAACAAGTTTCCGGAACCGCTTGTCAGTGAGTGGATTTGCTTTTAAATTGATATCTGAAAGAGATCCCATTAATGGTTAATTGAAAACTTATTTCACTGCAAAACATTCTTGCCTTAACTCAACTTACCTTTTAGCTTTAGGTCACAGAGCTCACCAGGCACAGCCTTGAGTTTATTTTCACTAATGTCAAAAACTTTCAATGAGCTAAGTACATTAATGTCAGAAGGAATAGCTTCTATTTGGTTTGCATTAAGCTTTAATTCAGACAAGTGGCTTAAATCAGCGTGACAAATGTCAGGGAACTCTGTGAAATTATTGTGCGAAAGATCTAGTACAGCGAGTTTAGTACTGAGCGACAGGTTGGGTAGGGACGATAGTTGGTTGGAGCCCAAATTAACTGAATACAACTCTGTCAATGAACTTATTTCTGGAGGTAACTCAGTCAAAGCATTGCTGGAGACATCCAAGTTCTTCAACTTTGTCAGAGCTCCAATCTCCGGGGGCAGGCATTTCAGCTTGTTAGAATGGAGGGATAGGTTGACGAGGTTCGAAAGCTTGGATAGTTCGGGCGGAACACTTTCAATACAAGTTTTTGTTAGAAACAAACAGTTCAAATCCGATAATGTAAACAATGACAGATCTAACCCCTCATCCTCTATCCTTTTCGAAATCGATGGACCAGACAAAACGATCTCTCGCCTCCCTCCTTTCTTCACCGTAGCAATTTCTTCCCATTTAATTTCTGACATTTTTCGAGGTAAATACTTAATTAAAACCACAAGAGAAATACAACTTATGCACTCAATTTAAACAGACGACATGCTCTTCTGCTCTGAATGCAACGACAACGACAACTTGACGACAAAAGCCGGAGATAGCCGACCACGCGATTCGCTTTTACTTCCTTTCGCTTCGGCGTTTTTCTCTGGTTTTTCTCGTCCTTTTTCTCTCTGACTCCTCTTTGCTTGCGAACAAGGTGCGAAAATGAAAAACGTCTACAACAAGAACGAAACGTATCTTTATATTGGTCACATTGGGCGAGCTACCGAGGCTGGTGTTCACGTGATCAACCAATCACAATCAAGAATTTACGCTCGCTTTTATGAATCAGGTATAAATGGTTCTATCTTTTCCGATGTTTTCCGATTTTCATTACAACTCCTCCGTTGCATTTATCACAAGAACACGACCAGAGACAAGGTAAATACGACGATTTCCTTAGTTGCTTCCCAACTAATAGATTTATTACGCATATAACAATTAGACCGGTATTATGATGTAACCATCCGAGCGTTTTTGTGGATACATTTCAGAACTTCAGAGGTGGAATTTTTAACTTTTGCGATTTACCCTATTTGAATCTTTATTCATTACTCACATTAAGAGGATTAACAACACAAAACCGCGTAAGTGTGGTTAGCCTAGGTTACGTTGTGTTCTACGTCAACTTTAGGTACCGGTAAGGTTAAGTGCCCTAAACTTAGACCTCATCCCCCTCAGCTCGGTCACGTAAAGAGGAACGTAAGAGGTGGAAAATCCAGCTTTTAGAGCACCCGTACCGGTACCCAATTTAAATCTCAAAGGTAAATCCGGGCGTTACCAGTTTTACCTTCATGTACGTAACAAATCTATGACCTGGAACAGATTTTTTAAAACACTTTTCGCTGGTGTATAGTTTGTAGCTACAAATCACCGATTCCCGCATGACGGGGGCAAAGTTTTTAGAGCTTTTCTCATTGTGTTGTGTTACCGGTATTCAGAGTTTACAAAAACAATAAGGTAGTAAACTTTCGTACAAGTCTCCAACAGGTGTGATACAACAGCACTTTTGAAAGGCTGAATTTTCTACCTCTTGAGTTCTACCTTCCCAGATAGCAAATAGACGTCTGTACTAGACGATCTATAGATGGGCTAAGTGGCCGCAAATCTGATGTCTTTTAGACATCTATAGACGTCTATTTGACATCTATCAGATGTCTACGTCTTCGACGGGTAGGTCTAACTCGTCTACGGACTAGACGTCTAATAGATGTCTAATAGACATCAGATTTGCGGCCCCTTAGCCCATCCATAGATCGTCTGGTATAGACGTCTATTTGCTATCTGGGTTTCGTTACCAAGCCGTGTGGAGCGATAGAGAAGCGAGTCACAAGGCGCGAACCCTACCAAACTTAACCTAGGTTAAGAGAGGCAAATGACGTCCGACTTTTCGATGGAGGTTTGAGGACGTTGACAGAGGCCTGCCGTTGGCCTGCCGTTGGCCTGCCGTTGGCCTGCCGTTGGCCTGCCGTTGGCCTGCCGTTGGCCTGCCGTTGGCCTGCCGTTGGC
>Ga0058701_10003979_pt1 | contig 11873 bp, 8 predicted proteins | sample AgamicOrMae_FD_97039 | JGI IMG/M metagenome (GOLD analysis project Ga0058701, IMG submission 97039) | Agave microbial communities from Guanajuato, Mexico - Or.Ma.e | ecosystem: Host-associated > Plants > Phyllosphere > Phylloplane/Leaf | place: Guanajuato, Mexico | collected 2012-06-04 | reverse complement strand
TTGCTTTGCCTCGCTTTGCTTACTGTTAGCTAAATAACACCGGATTTTAAAGCCTCGGCTTTTCAATTTGCCGTCTAGAATATTAGTCGACGAGACTTTTCACAGAGTCTCCTCCTGAGAATACAATTATTTTATCTAAAGTTGACGATTGGCAAAAAAAAATTAAAAAATTAAAAAAATGATCATATTGGCGGATGGGTTCATTATATTCGCAAAAAGTTTGATAATATTTCAAAAAAAACTGATGATATTTGAGAAAAAGTTGATATTTTTTTTTTAAAAAAAAGGTTGACGTTATTTGCAAAAAGGTTGATAACATCTGCAAAAAGATTTATGATATTGGTAAAAATGTTCATGAAATTGGCAAGAATGTTGATGATAATGGTATGACTGTTGATGATATTTGCAAAAGAAATTGATGATATATTTGCAAAAAAAAATTGAAGGGGGAAAAAAATAATGACTTTTGCAAAAGAGTTGATAACATCTGCGAAAAGGCTGATGATATTGGCAAAAAAGTTGAAGATAGTCGCAAAAAAGTTGATGATATTCTTGTAGAAAAAAAATGGGGGGGATAATATTGGCATTCTAGTCCTTGAAACCGATCCCAGTAAACGATACTGTAGGTGTAGGTTAACTTTACAGCAACTTTTGAAATTACCAAAACGACCTGCAACGTAATTGCTACTGTAGAGTAACAAGTAAGCTAGATATTTTACTTAACTTCAATGAATATGGCCTTTTAATTAAACTAAGATGGAACCCACCTGTGTTTTAGCCAAGCGATTTGCTGACGACTCTTTTGCTAACGACGTTTTAACTATAGTTTACCCGACAAGATGCGCAAAGGCGTACATTGTTGCGTAGTGGCTACACAAATCGATCCAAAACTACTCCTTTCGCTCATTACCAAACAAAACAAATTCTAATCTAAAATTTATCCCAGAATCTGAAATGATACCTCCCATCTCACTTCTGCTCGTTTAATGAACTCGTGTTTCGGCGAATGCAATTCAGAACTAAATTGCAGTGTGCCGCTACTAAAGTTTCGTCCCCCGGGAGCAGCTTTTTTTGCGAATTAGTAAACTATTGGGCGCCATCAGGGTGGTGAACAAGAGAGGGGCTGCCACGCGGCAGCGCAGCGGGCGCCGTGCCAGCTCGAAATTGGCGATATTTCGATGCACCGCACAGGACAAAAAGACTCGATGCGTCCGAAGCTATAATGAAACTGTGTCCACGGTTTGCGCACTTGGACGCCATGCCCAACACGTCCCAGTATACCAGCATTGCCACTGACCAGTTAAACTGCGTCTAAGGGATATTTGGTATGGGGTTGACATAGGTGTGTGGCATGGTATTATCGTACATTCGATTTCCAAATGTTGCCGAAATAAAGCTCGCCAGAACTAGCTGGAAATCACCAAACCTAACCTCACCTAAATAAATCTCACCTAATTCAACCCGACTTCGACAGAACAAAATTAACCGCACAAAAATAAACCTGACTTAACCTGCGTAAACAAACCATCAGAGGCAAAGAAATTGCTCCTTCTCATTTTTAAAACCTTCATAACTTGGGAACGAAAACAGATACAACAAAAGAGCACAAGAGGAATTCAAAAGATATCGTCTCTATCAATCGATTTCATAGAATGCCTTTTTGTTGTATCTCCTCCTGTTTTCAAGTTGGAGAGGTTTGAAACACATGAGAGGGAGCAATACTTTTGCCACTGATAGTACCTCCGGCAAGCTTTCAAAAAATGCGTTCACTGCTATCTTAATAAGCGTGAGAGAGGGGTACCCTCCGGTATAAATGTGTGTGCAGCTCCTTACCTCAACTCTATATATTACGCTTTCATCCTGCAAGAGTACAGTCCGCGAAAAACATCAATTTATTTAGCGGGATAATTAAGAGTGCAATTTGGGGATCAGGTACCCGGTCGCGTTGATCCCCACGAGTACCGTGGGTGAAGGGGGTGAGGGGGGAGAAGAGGCTGGGAGCGGAAATGACCACTTTGGGCCTTATCAAAGTCCGTAAATACCGCCAGAGAAACAAAGACCCGCCGGCCGTTATCCAGTGGGATCCAATGGATTGCGATTTTGGCCCGGATTGCGGAGTCGAGGCCGTGGCCCCGATTCTAGTTTAACATTATTTTGAGTTATTAGGATTCCGCGGGGGCGGTGCAAATCCTATTTCAGCGCGAATACGACTACTGTTTGTGTTTTGCGCTAAATATAGGTCACAGCACCGTGAATATGTTCCTCCAGGCCGTTTTTAGGTGAGAATGGTTCTCGCCAACAACGCCTATCCATTTGTTTTCGACGAACAAAACGTGCCATCCGGGACGAAAGCTCGTTTCCTAACCTCAAAAAAAAACGGCATTTTACATGCTCCTTTGATTACCGTCGACGCAGATACGCTCCGAGTCTCGACTGAACAAAGCAATTGTTTTCTAATCTCAAAACATAAAACCCGTCCTCTTATTCACCTCTGCTTTTCGTACCCGGTACTTATAGTAATATCTGTTAACTACGTTCTTGAGCAGAACGAACCAAATACGTTCGTATTCTTACCTTCAAACTGCCCGAAACAACAACAACAAAAAAAAAACGATCGTTTTCTAACCTTAAGATCTATCTTGCCCCACATACTCAATGGCCTAACAAACATTACTACACGTTTTCTAACCTCAAAGCTCTTGATTCATTTCGCATACTCTAAAACTAAAAAAGTTCATTCTCTAACCTCTAAAACGGCGTTTACATCTGTACCGGTTAACCGCAGAGTTATGGTAGCAACCATTGCATGTGTTGTTCGCTGAGTGCTTAGGGGGTAAAATAGGGTTTCGCGAGAGAGTAAACAGGACCGTTTTCGCATTGTTTTGCATCAGACCACTCTGGTCACTCTTATCTAAGAGCCGCGCAAGCGGAGCACCAGCGAAGCGACGTGATGGGCGGGCGGCGCTGGCGACGACTGAATCCAGATTGCAGGGACGAATTTCAAAAACAAATAAAGAACGATGTACACATGCTGGCCAACAATTACACCAATGTTCCTGAGATTGTGTCGTCTGTGTTCGTCGAATGAACCACAAAACCGTCTACTGCTGACGAAAACAAACCACGATTGGTTGTTCAAGTTCATCAAGACGACGTTTTGTTTTTATTTTTTGTTTCATATTCTTTCCTTGTTTGTTTGTTGAGCAGTATTTGCTTACTGATGTCACTCAGGTTAGTTTGTAATTAGGGCATAAAAATTGCGGAAGGGAAAAGCGCACATTTTACACCGAAGCACAGGCGAGAGTCTAGCCTGGAATGGTCTGTGTTTACATTGCAAGGTACCTCAAACCGAAACATTCAGGAAGTGCTTTAATATTACAGGATCTGTAAACTTTTGCGAAGTCCTTGTGGCAACTGCATCATAAGCGGTGGTCTTTTGCGCGGTGTCGCCCTTCCAGACACCCCTTTCCCCTAGCATGAATCACTTAAGACTCCCTCCCCATTATTACCATTGTTTTGTCTACTGTGGAAATATTTTTGTGACGCTTATTCCCGCATTCTCCTATCAAGCATTAAATAGGATTTAGGTGCGATGTTAGACTTTGTCCAAGTTGGCGAATCACAGAAATACGTATCCAGATTCAATTCACCTGAATGTAAGCGAAAATTGCTCGCACCATAAGTGACTGTGACTGGCTATAATTGGCTTGCATTCAAGGAACTCTAGAAGCTTATTTCTATTACTCGACAACGAATAAATGTACAGAACCTAATGATTGCTAAACGTTTGGACTGCAAGAATGAAACGAATCCGCCTAAGCGCAGGTAAAATGGGATCGCTTTGTTATCGTATTCCTCGCAGTCTATAAAACTGTTTGGTTTGATAAGTGGTATGGTTGGAGGCAAACTAATGATTCTTAAGAGACATTAAACTGGGTTTTACCTTACTGACATCAGCCCGAAGTCGGTCACATCATTCCTGAACATGTTGATCATGAAGAGTCACTCATTGTCAGTCACACGAGCCTCGTTGCAAATTTACGCCATTTTAAGTATCCAAACTGATCACATTTAGTTTAACGATGAATACAAAAACGCGACACTGCACTTTCACACGGTGTTATAACAAGAACTTCCCGTTTGACGCACCTTTCATACTTCTGTACACACGCAAGAGATCTCACTCAACTTGACCGTTGTTGACACAGTCGACCACTGCAACCGTGCAAAAACACTGAAGCAGTGCGGTCGCCCGAAGAGAGACTGCATCGCGGGCGGGAACTCCAGTCCTCAGTGGCTAACGTTGCCGCGAAGATTTGAATCGTGCGCTGAAGGTAGCGCTTGTTGTTTCTCTTTAACGGAGAAGCTCTGTTAAATGCATCCATACAACACCGCGATACCGGAACGTTTGTGGTGGCGATTGAGTCAAACGCGCAGACCGGGCAGAGTGATCACATATAGCCTGCAAGGAGCGACTCATTTCATGAGCTTCTAGGGTCCTTTTTGCCTTTAGGTCCTAAAAATATGGTTCTAATGAAAGAGATCACAAAAGAAATTACAGTATTTTTGCTTTTCTGATGGGATACTGGTAGGCCTGGCTCTCCAATCGTAAATTGGTTTTTAAGTTCTGCGACTCCATCCTGGACTGGACACTCTAACCTGTTTATGTTGTTTCCTTGACTTAAAAGAAAGAATGTACTAGTTTTGTTGGATTGGTGCGAGGGAAAATAGAATAGCAAGTTATTTCCGTCAATAATTTATTAACAGAATACGGTTTTCAATTTTGCACCTAGTAAAATATGGCATCATTTGCTTTCTGTTTGTGGTCTAGACGACGCACGTATAGATGTCAAAGTGTGATCCTACATTCCTCATTTAATGACTGTTGATAAGTCAATGCACGCGTTTTATCGTAAAACGACCTCACTTAACTCTATCTTCTTTTCTCTAAGCCATAAAAAAAAATATTCATCCTTCAAATTATCTCCCCATGAACGAGGTCTAATAGCTTGACACTCAACACGAATGAAACAAACACTTAGCCGCTTTCCAAAAAAGAAAAAAACTTAATTGTTTATTCTGAGATGGTGCTTTACTTTGTGGGAGTGGAATGGTGTTCTTTATTGATTTACGTTCGAAAAGCGCGCGCAACTTGTTTTTCCGGTGCTGCCAACCCTCAGCAGGAAGAAGCAACACACTGTTTATTTTTGTTCGCTCTTAATATCGCCGTCAAGTTGTTTGTCAAACAACCGGGACTAGTGAGCTCACATATTTGCCCGAAAACAATCATAATTTGTTGGGGTTTTTTTCGACGTGATTCCTGGAGATCTACCTACATCACCATTAACCTAATTTTCGGACGTGAACAATTGTTGTCATAACTATATGGGAGACTTACTTCGTTCAAAGTAGCCAAGATTTTGATGGAACAAACTGGTTCCATCAAAATTTACCAACTGAAATTCTCTTTTCTCATTGCCAGCTCGTATTTAGTTGCTCTTCAGAAAGTGGCGCCATTATCCCCAACTGCATGATTCCTATGCCAAAGGGATTGGTCAGGTAGGTCAGTGTTGATAACTTTTCCGGACTTTTTCGATCATCATTGATCGGCGCTAATCTGCCTGATCTAATTGTGAGCCATTAGATTAGAAGACCTTTACGCTCGTGAAATATGAGAAATTGACTGAAAGTCTATAACACGGAACAGCACTCCGAAAACAACAAGCTGAGGTACCCATCACTGTTACCAGTCAGATAAAATGAACGTACCGTACGGTCACAAATCTTTTTTTTTTAACTCGTAACTGATTCTAAGGAAAATATGCGACCTTTCATGTTTGCCAACCTGTTTCTTGAAAAAATTACTTTTCACCATTAAAAATCATTTAAGTATTAAAAATTATTTTTCCAGCATAGATCGACTTTTGCGTGGTCGCAAGGCCAGTTTTAAAGCTATAGTTTTACGAAGATTATGTAAACAAGATATGAAACGATAATGCCTAATGAACGCGAAAACTTTTTTTTTTAATTTCCGAAGTCCTTGACCCGACGTTTTGGGAGGATAACGACCCCGTTTTTAGAAGTTGAATCCTAATAATTTTAAAGAGTGTCTGAAAAATTGAAATTGGCCAACACCGCACCTACTTCGGTTTTATTCTAACGTTTCACCTGAACGCACAAAAATCGCTGTCTTTGAGATGCAAAAGCTGACTCTTTGACATTTGATTTCTTTTTGTTTGTAATTTTGCTCATACCTCTGGCTTGGACGCCCGTATTGGATTACCCGCAGAGCAACTTCTTCCGGTTCCGCTTGGGCGCCGCGCAGCTGTCCGACACGCGCCTAAAGATCGCTAGAGGTCGCCCAAGTTTTATCAACAGTTCATGACCGCATAATGGATATGATCCCGCGACGGATTACTTCAAAACGCATTTCAACACGACTAATTCGATCGAAAACCGATTCTTACAAAACTTCTTCAAACATATCCTCGAACGTCGCCTCTATCTCGACGAACTCTTCGAATGCGAGACATACATAAAAAGTGTAACCACTTACCTCCCGCGGATATAACATGTAAGTAGGGCTTACTTACATGATTTAATTTTGTTGTTATTGCTCCTAGTGTGAATCAAGAAATTTTCTCGTCTCTTTACGTTATTTCTAAACCAACAAAATAGTTGTCAGCTAAAACTAAATCGTTGCCTCAGCCATTTTATGCGCAACCGAGCAGCTTTACGGTCAATAGTTGAATGGCTCGTGACAAACCATCAGTAAGCACACAAGTAGATCAATTCATTATTGTTGGGACCTCTATAATCCTCTGGAGCTGGTCAACCTTCGAGGGGACGTCGCTAAATGAGCTTCGTCTAACTAATCCAGGCTTAGTCAAAATGAACGCTACCCTCCAATTCCTTCAGTAGTCCTTAAGTCGATTGCAAATCAAGCCATCGAACTTGTATATAACATTTCCCCTTCTCCCCGAAAAGAGATTGGTGCGGACCCCCCCCCCCCGGCGGAACCCCCCCCGGGCCATTTCAGAGTATCTCCGTCAGGGACAGAAGCGTCGATGGGACTCGTCCCGATGTCCCATCGTGATGACTGTCCCATTCGCTGTCCCGTCGGTCCCCGGCGGGCTTACCGAAATGACGTGACCAGTCTGGTCCTTGTGATTGTCTTAGATAAATAGGTCGGAAGGCATAGACTTTTTCGAAGGATCTCCATGCCCTGGCTTCTTAACCTTTCGTATTATTTTGTAGAAAGGAAAAGTCATTCGCAAATTTTTACAGTTTCCCTTTTCTTTTTACAAAAGAACAGGCGGGCAAAATGCAGAAAAATATCGCCTGATTGATAGTCTCCAGGCCGGCATTCGCAAAAAAACTTCTTTTTTACAGAATTCTGTGAAATAATACAGTAAAACCAGTGGAATATCTCTGGTAAACCGAAAGAACTTGAATATTTCTCTGATGTTCTTTTTAGGCTTCACTGAATTCCAGAAGAATATCACGTATTTTTCCAGTTCCATCTTTGGTGACTTTCGATCTATTGAAACTCCACTTGGACTTGCTCAGAGTGTGTAACGCGTTTTGCAGAGGGCTCGATAAAATTATTTCTCAAATTTCTGATTCATAAAATCACCTGATTCAGTCATAATTCAACACATGCCCACGCGCCACACCCATGTCTAGATGACAACTTGCCTCTCTTGCGCTTACATACAGTACTCTTTTGAAAATAAACAAGCTCTCCGTAAGGTTTAATCTACTTCAGGAAAATCACCCGATGTTAAAACCGTTACCAAATTTAACCCAACTATCATAACATTTAAAAAGATTTCGAAAATCCTAGGCATTCCTTAAATCAATAAACAAACAAGTTAAGTAACCTGATTGTATCATAACTTCAGGCGAAATCCTTTACCCCATCTAATTATGGTGTAAATCAGAAAATCATTCAATTCTCGTCTCCAATTCGACAAAAGTTCAAACAAAAAAATTATGCGTCCGCCATCCTCTTTATTCTTTGTTGAAGATGTTTGGTTTATTCTTAATGGACTGATTCCAAGATGCCTAATAATGGTGGTCGGACCTTCTTTACATTACCGGCCTTGACATTGATAAGATCAAAGACAGACCGTTCCCTGGACCACGTAATTGATTTTAGGGAATCTTGGGCGATACCGACGAGTCGCCTGGAACGGAACAAAATCAATAGGCGAAGTCAATTGGTGCTGACTTAGGCGGCACTTCAAACAGAGGCGCGCTTTTCCCCCCTTTTCCATTTATTTACAAAACGTCTCCCTGAAACACGTCCTCTTAAGACAACACATCACCTCTTGAAATAACTCCCTCCTCGGTTTTAAAATTGCGTTCTCCAGAGCTGGAAGGCAACGCACAGTATTGTTAAGTCACACAGCAAATTAAATTCTTACTTTGGAGTCATTTATACAGTGTTGCCAACCTACGGTAAAACTTTCACGTTCCAGCACATAGTCTGGCGTTCACTGAAGGTTCTTGGGGTAATTTAACCCCGTAAAATAGGGTGAATTCAATATGCAACATTTTTCACCCCGAATTCGACTTCCAACTACATTGAAATTAACCTTTTGCAAGGAGTGAAGCTCAACCTAATGGGGCATACGAGTGAAAGTAGGCCACGATTAGGTAAACTTTACGTCTAATTGGCTCTGATCTTCATTCAGTAATCTATAGAAGGCCTACAAAATCATCGTTAAAATTTACACGCAACGAAATTCACCCCATCGGTTTACAGTGTTTGGTGAAGGGACCTATTGCCTGAGCTGTTCAAAAAAAAAACCCTGCTTAAGTTAGCCTTGCGTAAAAGGATGTAGCTTCAGTGCATGCTATTAGCATTTCTGAGACTCTTCAAACAGATAAACGGCTGTTATTGGAATGGAGCAGTTACGACCTTCCAAAGTTTTTCTGAAGTATACAGATGCAACCCGCTCGAAACGAGTGTCTTGTGATTGGCCTACTGCGGTCTATGATTAATGCGGAATCATGAACAAGCGAATAAGTGTTATGAGAAGATATTGTAGAATAAAAATCTATATTTTAAATCTACTTATTTGCTTGCAGGGTGTTTGATCTTGGTTGAACGAGAAATTGTGGATCCGTAATAAATGTTCGATTCATTCTACTTACAGTGCAATAATTGCTCAAGTCAACTCGTATGTATGCGTGTATATTTCTCGGAACCCTTTATGAAACGTTCTGGTCTGTAATTGGTCGAACTTGGAGCGAACCGTAAATTGGAAGAAGCAGTTATGCAGGTAAATGCACCGGCGGTCGGAAGTGCACTTATCGGTCGGTCACCGCTGCGTTGCATTGCATGTGCAACAAACTCTGGTTGCACCCAACTCGACCTTCAACAACAGCTTCAATTACTGCAACGTGACTTCTTTACTGCAGTTATTTCAGATAACTTGCAGGTTACTCTCGATCACTTTTCACTTTAATGCCCAACTTGTAAAAAGTTACCGGAACACAAAAAATGTTTCGACTGACAGAGTAGAGGTTAGGTTTACGTTTGGTTGGGGTTCGCTTTTTGTTTTAGCAAGTTGTCTATTGAGATGAAGGAAAAGCTGAGAAATTCAAAGCTGATTATCAATATTTATTCTTTTTTTTCTTATTACGGTCTGATTTCGATTAATTAAATCGCGAATTTCAGGAGCACGTACTGTAATACCAGTAGCAAACTCAACGCTATAATGTACCTTGCTACTTTGCTTTTTCAATAAAATCTAATAGACCAGCTGAGATACTTAATGATCATCAGTGATAATATTTTTCATCTCTGTTGAAAAAACGAAAACGTTAAGACCATCTCGCTGAGTTACCGTAATGGACTAATTCTTTTATATTTTATAGACTCAGAATTCACCTCTTCCGGAGACAGTCAAACAATATTTCATCCTCTGATCAGAATCTATTTTTAAGCCTCCTTTTCTCTGCTTTCCGGTGAACAGGCATAGCCCTCGGTTACTTTTTTAACCTCCCCCTCCAGCCATTTAATCTGGATCCACACCGCTCCCTTTCCACCAAAGAAACTTTCATACATCCGACAAATTCATGGGAAATAAATAACTTTTTAATCGTGGCACAGCTACTTTGATTACAGCCTAAAAAAGTAAAATGTTGGTATTAGATGGAAGGGTATTTTTGAAAAGAAAAAAAAACTGCTTTCTCTTTAAGAAACTATACCATTTTTATAAAAATCGCACAATTTTTACTTTTTTGAGAAAAATTCCATAGTTTGCTCCCCATGGAATTCGGGGTTCACCTGATGCTTGCCTGGCACATGTGACTCAGCTCGGCCTGGCGATGAAAGGTTGATCACGGAGGGGTGGAAAATCGAACCTGTAGGTACAAGTTTGCTACAAAGTCGTCTCAATGCGGAAAAACGCTACAGATTTTTTTTTCGGGAAATTGGTTCGTTTGATAGCAATTAGCATAAGCCTGCATTTTGTTTGTGTTTCCGCGTACCGGTATTGGCAAGGTTGGTAAGGTCCTGAGGTCAATTCCGGGCAGGGCGCTCTGACAGAGTCCTTGCTCTGGCTCTGGGGTACACGGCCGGAGATCGACGGGGAGGGGATGACCTCGGCGAGTCCCTGAAGCCCGTAGACTATATTTGCGCTGTTCCGCAGCACCAGGCCACTGCAGTTCAGAGATGAAACAGTGTGTGGTGATCGCTACAGCAGCTCTGCTGCCACTTTTCGTCACAAGCCAACACAACTGTGAGTGGATAATATCTTGTGTTTGTGTTTTCATCGATTAATTTTTCATAAAGTGATAGTGAAGTGCAAGTGCCTATGGGATTACACGTGAAAAGTTTCCTCTGGATTATATTTTGTGGACAACGCTTTGTGAAATGTGCTTTGATTTGGAATATTGTTCAACAACTAACCAAATTCCTGTTGCCGACTGCTTTTTTACTAGTAGTCTGTTTAAAACATCAAGATCAACATTATTTCTGGCATCGAGTTCGGAATATATCGTATCCTATTTCGGTTATGTTTCAAGATGAACATCAATGGCAGTATCGAACGAAAGGGTTAAATTAGAATTTCCATTCAGGTTGGCTATTAATGAGTCCGTTTTAAAAGCTTATCAAAATATTCTATGAAAAGCCCATTTTACCCTTGCATCTCAAACAGATCGAGAAAAACCCACATCAAGCAATTTATTATCAGTGCAGTCAGTGTATGCTGAAAGATCTTGTAAAAGTTACATGAGGCTTTTCACTAAGATTTTTTTTAAATCAAATTTTTGAAGGATTAGATTTAGTTATAGAGATTTTCAGATTCAGAAAAAAAAATCTTTGAGGTGAATTAAATATGTCAAATATAAAGTTATTAAAGAAAATTTGGGTTATTCATTCGTCTTACGGTGCAATACACTTGTGGTTCAATAAGGTAAAGTCATATTTTTAACCATAAGCTCTAAAAGGGGGTGCAAATAAACAAATAGCCAAGAGTCTACACTACATCTACAATTGTAATCCCCACCAAACAAAGTCACAAAGAATTTGAATTTGCATTAAACTATTGGGAGAATGAAAGCACCAGAAAGTAGAGGAAAATAAGCATGGTTTAAAAGGAAGCGCGGTAGTTTATTTGCATAAGAAATATGAGTATTTAATCCCATGCGGCCCGTCACTGTTTTATTTACTTCCCTTGCGAGACTTTGTTTTCCAGTGCGCTATCTCATAGAGATGTCTTGCTAATCAACAGCGTGCTCTGTGCTTTCTGGCCAACGCCCCACGGCTACCCCCCCCCCCCCCCCCCCCCCCCCCCCCCCCCCCCCCCCCCCCCCCCCCCCCCCCCCCCCCCCCCCCCTCCCCCCCCCCCCCCCCC
>Ga0058701_10003978_pt1 | contig 11876 bp, 5 predicted proteins | sample AgamicOrMae_FD_97039 | JGI IMG/M metagenome (GOLD analysis project Ga0058701, IMG submission 97039) | Agave microbial communities from Guanajuato, Mexico - Or.Ma.e | ecosystem: Host-associated > Plants > Phyllosphere > Phylloplane/Leaf | place: Guanajuato, Mexico | collected 2012-06-04 | reverse complement strand
TACCAATTGAATTATTTCTTTTAAAAATCTCTGCGTTTACTAATTAAATTATGTCGTTTTTAATAAAGCATTTGATGAAAACAGTGAATTTCTAACGAAAGCGTACAGTTCACTTGTCAAACATATAACAAAGACAATCATTTTCTCTTTGTGAACATACGGTAAAAGTAAAACAGGGGAGACACAAATTTCGGTTAACGTATTGTAGTTTCGGAGATAGACCTTCTAATGGAAAGGTCTTTCGTCTGGAAAATGCGTCTTTAAAACTAATCATAGTAAGTTTTATTACTTCAGTTCAGTCACCCAAACCGAGGCTATTCATCAGAACTTTTATTTTATCACTGTATTTCTAGGCTAAAATTGTAATTGGATTTTTACGACAATTGTGTTTGTAAAACTAGCCAGTTGTTGGCTGACAGCATGTAAAGAAAGATCGTAACTTAAGGCAATGAAGCTTCCCTCACCTTTTGTGTCAACGTCAAAGCTCACAGCTGTCGGCTGACTCTAATATGTCCTACTTAGAGTGGAGCGAAGTATTTCCCGGCCGACAAGTCTACTTTAGATGGCCGTAACCTCAAATTAGTATGCTGCACCTTCTCTGCTCCCCATAAACTACCCCGCTTTTCCTTTACACATTTTTGCTGTTTCGACCTTCATTAACATCACTGTTTTTACATCGTCTACACCGAAATTTTATCTTTGCGATTGTTTATCGTAAAGTCCTTTCTTTAACCCACTACCGTCCAGTGATGCCGTTCTTAAAAAGAAAAAATATTTTAGAGGATCTTTTCAGTTCAGTATTGTCACAATTTAAAAAATATCACCCCTCTGGAAACCCAAACTTTCATTATTTAGGCATTTTTTCAAAGCTCAAAATTGCGTATTTTAATGATTTTAGGAAAAAATCATTTTACTTTCTCTTAAGCTGACTTTCACTCCAAATACTTTGGGCTGTTATGGATTAAGAAGTAAAAAAGATACGACAGGTTGAATTTTCGTCTTCCTGTTTGTATTTTTCTGATGACGGCTCTCATAAACGCTCTGCAGTTATCTCTATGGCTTACAAAGATTAATATGGATAGATTCAACATGATGATAATCGATCCTTGACAACCACAAAAAATCAAGCAAAACTACCCGTTTGCGTTAAACGGTTTGCTGGTTAGACTACGTTGAAAGTTCATTTCGGTTAGGTAATACAATGACTTCAAATGAAACTGTACAAGTTGAAAATGCTCGTTCAAGAATGTGCTAATTCCTATGGTTATAAATTGCAAGTATTACAGCTCTGAAACAGAATTTTCAACTAGCACAGCTTTATTTGAAGCCATCGAATTATTTATTTAGAGTTTGCACTACGGGTCTAGTTGCATCAACGACGAAAGCGCGAACGAATTCCCCTTGAAATTTTAATCCAGGATTTAATTAGTGCTACTGCGCAACGCCTAGCAATAACCGATATGTTAATGTTGCAGGCCCAGTGCGCTTCTCTTCGTATCACAGACTGTAGCCAGCTTTTGCGCGAGGCGGGCCGGGACGCAATTCTACGGGACGAGGTCTGCACAGCCCAGTGCAGTTTCATACTCGAGTCTCAGGCCCCTGCGCCGGTCGACCTCGAGTTCGCCAAGGCGCCCCCGCCGCCGCCGCCGCCGCCACCGCCGCCGCAGCCCCCGCGGGGCAGGCACCTCACCCCCCCGGACATCCTTGCACCGCCCCCCTTCAGGCGCCCCTCCGCAAGGAGGACCCCCCGCATCCACCGGGGAGGCCCCCACGGACCCCTCCCCTTTAGGGGACTCCGAATCCCGGATTTGACGGAACTTATCGGCTAAGTGCTCACCGGAAAATAAGCGCAAGATTTCCTCTCTCGGTCGATGCGTGATCATGCTTGAAATGACTCTTCCGCCAAGAATGCTTACGTTGTACAAGAGTAGCGCATCTATTTTTTAATCGCGCGTGTTTGTTAGTGGAAATTCCGTCCGGCTACCTTTTTCGAGCGTGTTAAACATCCGAAATCATTCCATCGCAAATACGGATTTTTTGTTAACGCTTGTGTGCATCATTTAAGACTTTTTCTGTCAACAGTTAGAAATAGTCTTGATACGCGAGCATTCTATACGGGAAAAATAATAGGTATCTTGATTTTAAAAGGCTGTTAATACGATGTTTTAGAAGAAGACGCCTAATTTACATATCTTAGATTTATTTTTACCAAGACTGTATCATTTTGGGGGCAGGAAGTTCTAAGTTCTCTGCCGATGAAGGCCAATGTTTTGAATGCTTCCTAAAACGTGGCCTTCGCATTAGTCAGTAAGATTTAAGAGTTTTATTGTTGGTTTTAAAAATCAACTGTGCCGTCTCTGAAATCCACAGTTGTCGCCTTGGATGTTCACGGATCAACATAAACACCTTTTCTTAAATATTCACAAAAAGCTTACGATGAAATCTCATTTATTGTCAGTGGTCAGAAACGTAAGACTGAACGGATTCCGTTGAGTGAAAGTCTTGATAATACTTACGATGCGAATCAATTCATCAGTTTTTTAGAGTGAGTTTATTGTAATTGCAGAAAAGAAATGATCACTGAGACGGATATGTTTTTTAGCGATCTAAAACTCATTTTCTGTTCATAAAATTGTGTATACCACGAGTGTTTCTTTGTAAAATCGGTTCAGAGTATCCGTGTTTTTATTCTACTTTAAAATGCTCAAAATGGTGTCTACAAGCAAGACGTTATATCTGGTGATTTAGTTTAAGTTGCATGTGTCATATAAAAACTGTATAAAGAAGTTAACGTAGATATCTTATTGTACAGATGTATGGTACCTCCTTGGATAGGTAATATGGGATAGTTTCTGATATCCCTGTAATAACTAATGTGTGATTTTGGAGTAACTAATAATCAGCTATCGCTATTTTCAAAATAATCTTCGAAACATTCTGGATAATAATGCATGTCGACATATCCATTTACCTTCCGGAATGATAATTTTATTCATGAATTTATTCATGAAATTTGTTAATTACTGCCTTTTTTATACCTCCTTTTCGGATTTCTCAATATGTTTTTTTTTTACCGCAGAAAAACATGTAGACCTTGAAAGCCCAAAATCACTCGATGTTAACTAGGAGGAAGATAGAATTTTCGACGTAATTTCTGAGGAATTACATGTAAATAAGTCAATGTTGCTATCCTGCTGTGCTATAAAAGTGTTGAGTATAACTACACGCCAATGTAAATTTTGTTTCGCTGGACTATACGTTCAGCAATATGTGCCAAAATATGTTTTACCAAATGTAACATTCTATTGACATTGACGTGGTACTATTTCAACAGAATATCGACTTATCCGTTTGCCAGGTGGTTGGCGAAGAGCTTGTAAATAATATTTCAATGTACGGTGATCGCTTTTCAGAGCCGTCGGATCTTTTTCAAGGCATCCGAAAAATTCGCCAACAGAAATAATTTGGGGAGTGAGGACATAATCAAAAGCGACAAAATGACACTATCTTGTCGGATGCTCATTACATTATGTATGTTGTGTATAGATTTGTACTTAATAAATGTAACGTTGGTTTGTTTTAAACATCTTTTATTTCTATGCGCTGTGTTCACCACTGGAAGGCATCTCATCACGAGCGAGTTATGGGTAAAATATCTTACTCATTAATATTAGCGCTGTTCTTTTATTTCTCCAAACCTCATGTTAACTAGTTCTGTCATCTCTTTTTGAGTATTAATGCTATTATGTGTCCTCACTTAACTCTACCAAACATAACCTAAACGTTGTCCTTTCGGTATTAGCTGCTAGTGCGTCGCAGACGCATTGCTTGTACTAGTACGAAAGGATGGTAGAATACAAAACAACCCTCGACAGTTTTCATAAGTGCAAGAAAAATAATTTCCGTTTTTTTATAAAACAATTTATTAGCAATAAATTAAATAAATAATTATTAATAAATAAAATTAACAGTTCAACAAAAATGTTCTGTACAAAAGAACACCAGACAATTGATAAACAAGAATCCGTCATGTTTCCAGTCGGTCTCATCCAGTTGGTTTGTCCAGATAATGAAAAATGATTGTGCTATTGTTGGTTGTGTTGAGAATAGATTTGTCCAATCAGGAGCTGTCAATCAGGAACGAAACGACGGTTGCGGAACTGGAACTGCAATCAGATAGGAAACCAATTTCGTGATAAAGGATAAATTAGCTATGCCATTGTCGCAACGCAATATACTAAATTTTACTCGATGAGCCACTTCGGCTGCGAACGAAAAATCGAAGACCATTAAGCACGGCAAACGACTCGATTGCTAATTATTTAATCCTAGGCTTCGCAGGGCAGGTAAACCGTAAATACTGCCACACGTCAGCGTTCTTTGGTTAACCCATAACAGTCCAAAGTGTTTGGAGTTATATTCAACTCAAGAGAAATTGAAAGGATTTTTCCCATTGAAATACGCAATTTTAAGCTTTGGAAAATGCCTATATAATTGAATTTCACGTTTCCAGAACGGTGATATTTTTTAAATTGTGACAATACTGAACTAAAAGGATCCTCTAAAATATTTTTGTTCTGTTCCCGAAAGGAGGTAAGGGTTCGCTGGGCGGTAGTTGGTTAGGTTAATACAGTGGCGTAGCCAGACTCTTGGAGTAGGGAGGGCAGTCGTGCGGGTTGCCTACCTACACCGATGTTTTATTTGAAAATTACGCCGTGGGCTACCGCAAAAAAAGGGGGAAATCTTAATTTATTTAATTATTTTAGGTCGTATTTTTGGTAATTTTGTCTGTTAAAGGTATTTCAAAAATATAAATCACATATTACGACCACGCATCACATTAATGAATTGAAACAAAATTGATTCAATAGAATAGACTCAGATTCAATAGAAGCGGCTGCGGAACTTCGAAACAGGCTCTATAAGTTAGAATATCGTTGTCCTTTCGTTTTGATGGAGCATGTGTTAACTTTGCTTGTCAGATGAATTACATATCAAGTCGTGCTATGAAAATACTCGGATAAATAGTTGTATCTCTGGAATGTTCGAAACAAAGCCCTCTCTCCCTATATTTATCTTGGCGGTTCTGTGCGATTCCCACGGGGGCCAAAATTTGAAGGCGCGGGGGGGGGGGTCGAGTCCGCCCCCCGTAGCTACGCCATTGAGCTTAAAATATTTTTGGGTTTTAAGGTTTAGGCGGAACATTTTCTATTTCATTTCTTTTTTCTTTTCTGAGGAAAATAACTCAGGCATACGGGAACGAAAAGTTGCACAGGTTGTACGCCTTTTAGGTTGCCTATCCTCGAGCATTTGAAACTAACAAAGCTACTAAAGTCATGTTTTAGACAGAAAATCATTCTGCTAACAGAACAGACACTGTATGCAAACTACATTTCAATAATTTTATTAAAAACAAACAAAAACATTTTTTTTCAGCGCCAACGGGGATTTAGATAATGTCTTAAAATTTGAAAAGCCTACTAGAACACAAAATATGTCTGAAATGAATACTGTGCATTTTTTTAAAGACTGTTAATGAGATTACATTTAAAATCTGTTCAAAATGAGCGCCACCCGACCACACGCGGAGGGACCCGAAGTCGACCGAACGTCACAGCTGTTCGAGCTTTTGTCTCTCTCTCGCTTGGTCAGTTTTCGTCTGCTGTGTGTGTGCTCTATTGTGTTTTGTTTTCGTTTCCTACCGGTTTCAATAGTTTTTGAAGTGAAAATAGGTTTCCAATTTGTTTTCTACCGGTGCGAAGAGAGGATAAGTAAATTTTTCCTCAGACTAGCCAGTATCACTTGTTTGAGCGGCAGACTGAAGGAAATAAGGTGAGATCCAGCGACGATTGTGCAGGGTTATGTTCAGGGACTCACTGACTTTATCATTTTAGGTTACCCTACATAATTAAACACAAACCACAATCAGCATATGAACCAACAATTTTCTGCATGTCTGTTTAGCTCAGGTCGAACGGTCCGTGCTCCCATGTCAGTGTGGATATCCCCGTAGATATCCATTTTTCCCATGAATGATATCCATGCTAGCAAGGATAATTCGACAAGGATATCCATGGTATCACGGACAATGCGCCACGGATATCCATAAGTGAGCACGCATATCCGCTATGGCACGGATAATTCGACAAGGATACGAATGGTTACACGGATATCCATGCGGATATCCGTACTGACGAAGCACTGACCGTCCGATCCGGGAGTTTAGACATAAATCATAGGGTGCGAAGAAAATTTAGAGAAGTATTAATTTTAGATATTGGTTCCTGAATTTTTTTGGTGCCTGAATTTTTTTTGGTGCCTTTATTTTAAAACATTTTTCACGTACTTGATTCAACATGCACCCCGTGCATTTGACCATTCTCGTAATATTTCCTATTGTCACTGCTTCCATTTTCTCGCTTCCCTGTAAAAGAATTGGGTTTTACAAAGCCGTATTTAAGGGAAAAAACACCCCTAATTATCTAATGACTTAATTAAAAAAAATAAACTTACCCGCCGCCCGTCGTCTTGCTAATTCACTCTGACTCATGCCGCTATGGTTTGACGCCGCGTAGGCTAGAAGCTGTTGCTGTTGTAGTTGCTGTTGTTGCTGCTGTTGTTGCAGTTGTTGTTGGATCAGCTGTTGTTGCTGTAGAACCGGTAGATTTTGTAGGCCTTGTAGATGTTGCAGTTGTAGGGCCACGGTTGAGTCGCCGCCCGCGAGATCAGGTAGCACGCCTGGGACTGCACTCGCTGAGTACGGCAGGCCGTGAATACCGTAGGTCCCCCCGATATAGGCAACCGGCACTTCTCCCTGTGCGACTGGTCCATAACTTGCCGCAGCCACGCCGGGATCATGAAGATAAGGCTGTTAAAAGAACGAATTCGACAAAATGTATGAGTTGAAAGTAAAATCAGATGGACTCGTTTGGGGCTAGTAACTATCGGCAAAGACCGTCAATTAAGAATCTGTTTATTTAGAAAAAAGTCGTATACTTCAAATTTGATCCAGTGAGAGTCTCTGAGATTCAGTGAAAATTCACTGATACAAATCAAGAGTTAACTAACTGCACAGTGTTCTTCAATTAAATGTTACCGAACGCAAAAAAAAATATGACACTACGAGGCTGAATCTATGGATGGAACAGCACTCTAAGTTTGAATCAGTAAGAGTTTCCGAGATTCAGTGAAAATTCATTGGATTTCAATCAATATAGCACCGCTGAAAAAATTGGGTAGCTGTCATAAGCGCCAGAAACCACAAGCGCCAATCCGTAACCGCCAAACGAGAAAAGTTGCAAACGCCAAAGGTCTTAACCGCAATACTAACCTTGCCTAACCTAACCTAACCTAACTTAACCTAACCTAACTTGACCTAACCTAACCTATACGAACTTTGGCGTTTGCGACCTTTCTCGTTTTGCGGTTACGGACTGGCGCTGCTGGCGGCGTTGGCGCTTGTGGGTTTTGGCGCTATCGAAACCCCCCCCCCCAAAAATTCAGCGGTGCTGTATTTACTTGTAGAAGTGGATTTTTACTGAATCTCAGAGACTGTCGCTGACTAGAATTCAGAGTGAGGTCAAAACTTCAAAACCTTTGAAACTGTATGTGAGAGGGTGACGTGACGTAATTTGCGGACGAACTCAACTGAAACAAGGTACGAAAAGAGAATCCAAAGGGAAATCCGAGAAAAGCAACCAGGTTCAAGTTTATGTCATAATTAGGGCAGGGGGTAGAAAATTAAGCGCAAGGCCACATACCCTCCTTTCTTTGGCAAAGGCTGTCTCCTTGGATTTCAAAGACAAATGAAAACAAAGCACGAGAAATAGTTGAAACTTAACTGCTAACTGTATTTGGAAGTTGGAGGTCCAAACAGGCTGAAGCTCTCGCGAGTTCTCGGCGCGTCTCTAATTGACGAATCTTACGTTCCTTTGATGAAAAGTGCAGTTCTCCCAATCATCTAGTTCCTTGCAGTTTTCGGAACACAGCGCGCAGACGCGAGATGATCTCAACTTCCCGGGTTATCCATGCAATGTCTATGGTAATGTCCATGCTGAAAAATCCATTCATTTAAAAATACTCGAATGGAGATCCATGGATCATGGATATAACATACACATGGATATCTATTTGTATATTTTTAGTTAATGGATTATTCGGCATGGATATTACATGGACACTTCATCCCGAGTTATTTGAAACAAACTAGTTTAGATAAACCTACTACCGCCCATCGATGCCATTTGGAAACAGAAGAATTTATTTTAGAGGATCTTTTCCGTTCAGTTAGTCACAATTTACAAAATATCGCCCCTCTGAAAATGTGCAGTTTAATTGTTTAGGCATTTCCCAGGGCCTAAAACTGCGTATTTTAATGTAAAAAATCCTTTGAATCTATCTTAAGCTAAATTTCACTCCAAATACTTTGGACTGTTTAAAGTTAATCCGCTTTTTCATCGACGCATTTTTAACTTGGTTTAGGGAACGGGCTTGTTTTCAGATAAGTCTATCAAAAACTCTATCAGTTGTGATCAAAATGAAACAGCTTCTGGCTTCACTTTTTTATAAGTTTCGAGTGTGCATGTCGCTACGCGTGCTACTTTTTGGGTGGCGGAAGAGTAAGCCACCTCAGGCTTACCGACCGCCACATACTGTTCACAAGGAAGTTAGAAAAACGCGATTGCTTTCTTTGCTATTTGATAATCTTAGTTTTACAGTTTTCAATGACGTTCGAAGTCTGTTAGTAACTTACTAAAAAGATGCAGATAAGCCCCGCTTAAAAATTAGTGAGATTACCACCACAAGTTGTAATGCAGGCGGCTCCAGATTTAAATACTAAATCAAACTAAACCCCAGCGTATTTCAGTTTTGACTTAACGTCAATTTGTAAACGCCGTTTACAAGTTGGGGAATAGGACTAACCGGTTGAACAGAATTTAAATCAGTTTCAGACACAGCTGTTCGATTAAACTTGATACGTTTGCGAGGCTTCCATACAGATTAGCTCCGAATCGCTTCGCCCAATTTTCTTGCGACGAGAACGGAGGTACTATCGGTAGGTCACTACCTCGAAACCAGGACAAGCCTTAAATGAGACGTTTTGTATTCGTCTGATTAGATTTGTTAGAAGCGAGGGGTATGGCATCATGAGAAGAATTGTAAATTTTAGGCTTTGTTCCATCGGAAAAGATAGACCTAAAGAAGCAAACATGTTGAATGTAAAAGTATGGGGGGCATTCGATAGCGCCAAAAACTACAAGCGCCAACGCCGCGCCGCAAGCGCCAGTCCGTAACCGCCAAACGAGCAAAGTCGCAAACGCTAAAGTTCGTATAGGTTAGGTTAGGTCAAGTTAGGTTAAGTTAGGTTAGGCTAAGTTAGGTTAGGTTAAGTTAGGTTAGGTAAGGTTAGTATTGCGGCTAAGACCTTTGGCGTTTGCGACTTTTCTCGTTTGGCGGTTTCGGATTGGCGCTTCCGGCATTGACGCTGGTGCTTTTTGGCGCTTATGACAGCTACCCTAAAAATATGAAATCCTAACTCTAATCAGCAAACCTGTTTTTTTGTTGTTTTTTTTTCAAAATAAACGATAATACAAGTGATCAAGTATGAGCACGGAGCATTCTTAAAAACATAAAGTAACTTACTGTAAGAATTTTTTCATTTTTTCCCCAAATAATAATAATTTTTAAAGAAAATGTGCAGGCTAGACACCGTTTGGGTGTTTCCATTTGTTTGGTGCCAATATCCATTTTGACTGCCGGAGAACATTTTTTTCCTAAGTTTATATTTCCGTTAACTAGTTCGGTACAAATACAGCATATTGCTTTCCACGGAGACGGGCACAGCTCGGCTGTTATTTAAAAGTCTGTTATTTATCTAAACAAGTAAAATCTCCATGATAACCCCAATTTGAATTTGGCGCGTTGTAGATTCCATAACAAAACACGCGCTCTAGCGGTGTAGTAGTTGCCTAGAGATCTGGAATTACCAGAGAGGAGGCGTTGGGCAGCCATTTTATTTCGTATGGAGCCATCAAGTGCATCGAAGCTCACGGCGAAACTTCGGAAGCAAGATGGCGGCGCCGCAAATACCCTAAATTCCGCTTCTCTTCTATATCCAGGTCTCTAGTTGCCGGCTGCGAGTCAGATGATGCCGACCAAACAGATGGATCCACACCTTGCCGTGAATTCGACAAGCTTGTGTGTCAAGTACTTTGAATTTGACTCTGAATAATTATTTGCTTAAGCTGTGTGCGTCCCGGCTGTAAGTGTTTGTAGTGAATTTTAAGTGCCGTGTGCGTTGTCTTGTACGTGAGTTCGTACTCTGTGCCCTCAAAACTTGTTCGCTGACAAGGAGACCCATTTGACTATGCAGAGTCCTAAGGAGACCCATTTGACTGCGAAGAGTCGTACATCGCTTCGTGTGCTGTGAGCAATGATATCTTATTTGTGATGATCAATGATCAAATATCATACTCATAATAGTGGCCTCATTGGAACATCAACAATGCGGTAAGAATTTGGGATGCAGTTGACTGGCGTTGTAAACACGAGGGGCAGCTTAAGAGAAATATAAATTCTACTGATTGTTCAAAAAATCGCATCAAAGCGATGAGAGCGGTGATTGCTAAACTAAACAAACGTCATATAAACAGTCCTTTGATCAACTGAAATGATAAGTCCTCCCTTTTTTTGATGTCCACTATTTCATGCCGTTAACTTAAATTTATTTCCTCAAAAGATCTACTATCTACTTTGAAATCATTTCCTTGTGTATCATTCGTACTTTCGGTCCTTTACGATTCGTGTTCCGAAATCGTTGATTGGTGTTTTTAAAGGCGTAGAATAAAATTATTACGTTACGTGCGATTGGTTATTATGTTCAATGACGTCATATCAATTTAAGTTGGGATGTCATTTAATGTTGCGTGTCAAAATTATTTTATACTTCACCCCCAACAAACATTTGTAACAGAAGAAGGAATATCTTTGCGTATACTTTTGATATCTTCAAACGGTATGAAGCTGCATTTGAAGGGACATCACTAGAAATCAGCAAATCCTCGTCAAAAGATCTGATTATCTCAGATATGCAGTTATCAAAAACTATAACTTCAAAAAACCAAATGACGCTTCACCCACTACCGCCCAGCGATGCCGTTCGGCAACAAAAAAAAATATTTTAGGGGATCTTTCTAGTTCAGTATTGTCACAATTTAAAAAATATCACCCCTCTGGAAACCCAAAATTGAATTATTTAGGCATTTTTTAAGCTCAAAATTGCGTATTTTAATGAAAAAATCCATTTACTTACTCTTTAGCTGACTTTCACTCCAAATACTTTGGGTTGTTATGGTTTGATTTGCAATAATGTACGATTTTTTTAAACAAAAATACTTAATTTGTCGTAGCTCCCAGAATGGTTAAGCCCTCTAACATTCCGTTTCCTTCACATACCAGCTGGAGAGGTATAAAGTAGGTATATCGAGTACTCACAATTTGGGCTAGATCTGTGGCGTGTGCTGTGTAGTGGGCCATGGTCGCTATCGGCCCAGCCATCGATCCGAGAAGCTTTTTCAGCGCCAGTAAAGCTGAGATTGCCAAAGCCACCGTCGACATGAACATTGCCTTGAGCAAAATAATTTTTGTGAACGCCAACGCGGCCACGAGAATTCCCGTCATCTTAAATCCAATGATCAGCGGGAGTATTGTCTGAGCCATTTTTTTATAAGCACCTGAAAAAATATAGAATAAATAAATAAAAACACGGCTCAGAAAAATATAGAATAAATAAATAAACATGGTTGAAATCATAAAATAAATAAAAAAGGTTAAAAAAATAGAATGAATAAAAAACAAAGTAAAAAAATAGAATAAAT
>Ga0058701_10003977_pt1 | contig 11878 bp, 6 predicted proteins | sample AgamicOrMae_FD_97039 | JGI IMG/M metagenome (GOLD analysis project Ga0058701, IMG submission 97039) | Agave microbial communities from Guanajuato, Mexico - Or.Ma.e | ecosystem: Host-associated > Plants > Phyllosphere > Phylloplane/Leaf | place: Guanajuato, Mexico | collected 2012-06-04 | reverse complement strand
CAATAGGGTAGCTAAGAAAGAAGCTTATTGAACTCAGAGCTACATTTGTTGAGGCTTCAATACGTTGGTTTGGGTTACAAATGGATTAGGTTGTGGCTGATTAACTTAGGGATTAGTTAGTGTAGGTTCACAATAGGTATAGTTCGAGCTTGGTTAGGAATATGTATAGTTAGAGCTTGGTTAGGAATAGGTATACTTTAGGTTAGGTGATCGCTTAGGTTAGGTTAGGTAAATTGGTTTGAGTGAAGTTAGATCTTCAAGTGTAGGATAGAGGTAGTTTCGATTGGGGCTAGGTTTGGTTCGGGAAGGTTAATCCTCTCTTCGGTAAGAGTTCTTGCTATTTAGCTTGCATTGTTTGTTCAACCTACGCGATAGAAGCACCCTTCATTGTAACTTTCTCGAATCCAACAGATTTCAGTTCAGTTCATGACAGGCTTTTATAGACAACGCAAAAACGGTCGGAGACAAGCTTACGTTGATTTCGGGATGAAGCTTAAAAAAGGCAAAGTTTTTGAGACTGAGTCGATAGCTCAAAAATTGATAACGGAATAAGAATAACTTGTGGAATGCTGTCTGGAGTGCCACATGAAACTTTCGCGATTAACTCCGGCTGTTTTGGGGTGATCAAAGGTCGCTCGCTATCTAGTTAGCTAGCTAGCTTGCGAGATGATGAGGAACACGCACCAAGGTCACTCGATTTGAAGGGTCAAAGGTCGCTTCACTCAAACCTTCCACAACCAATGAAGCTAAATTGTGCTTAGATGACGAGTTTGAGTAAATAAACTTGAGCAACACTTGAAGTCAATTATAAAAACTGATTATTGTAGCAGACACAAATAACTTGGGTCTTAGATAAATGATTGACCAACGAAAAACATAATCGAGAGATCAACAGTATAGCGAGCGTTCAAAAAAGAGATTCACTCATTACAGAGTGGAATTTTAGCACTATATTCTTTGTCTTCAATCTTACTCGACTGAAGTTTACTCGAAGGTTTTAAAGTTCTCTTCCACCAGTCCGATTTGAATAGTTGTTCACGTTATCGAGCTTAAGACTTCTCACTCCTTACTATAAACATTGTGAAACATGGGAGCCCAGGTGTTATACTTAGAAGACTGTTTTGCATATATTGAGATTCGATTCTTCGATTCACACAGCCAAACTAGACAAAAAATCCAGTTTTTCATCTTGGTCATCGGACTTGAGAGTGAGACCACTCCAAACGAATTTCTACAATCAAAGCAACGATTTAATTTCAAACATAATAAGCGCTTACAACTAACAAGCAAACAAACGGTGATAACAGACTTCACGATTTAATTTAAGCGCGGCTGATTTTTTAACCGGTAGAGATAAACAGGGATTAACCGAATTTTCCAATCAATCAGATGGTGAGCGATCAAAAACATTCAATAAATCATAATTTATCTCAACTGGTTTTCGAGTTAAGCGCGGTTTAATATCAAGTCGCGAAATCTGTCAACACAAGGAAGAGAGTGCAGATAAACGGATGTGTTTTCACGTAAGTTTTCCGTCTGACTTTGATAATACTCAAGCTTGGGACACAAAACAAAACCAAGAATAGAAAGCGGTTAGCAACGTTGTTCGATGACTCTACTTCAGAAATAAACCGAACACAGAATCGCACAACATCTACTCATCTCCCATTCAAGGATATTTGAGAATCAGTCCGGTTTTATACGGTGAAGCCAGATTTTACAACTCTTTCAAATTTAAACACGATAAACTTTTTAACCAGAAAAGATAACACAGTAAATAAAATCAGCTCTAGAGCGACATATGCATCGCTAATGGTTCTAGAGTGAATAGCTGTTATGGAAAATTTTGGCAACACTGCCGAAGGAGGAGAGGACAAAGCGGCCAAACATCCGACGCTGACTATTTTTCGATGATAAAATGACAAGCTTGAGTATTACTAAGAGACGGCAAATTTAAGTGAAACTGTCGAAGAAGAGACAAAAAATAAATAAACCAAATGAAAACAACTAAAAACATTGCTTTATTCAAAGCGGATCGTCACATGGACAGAGATGGAGTGCCGGTACAGAGTCATTTGGGTCACAAGACTAGATAACTTACGCTGGGTCAATGATGTCGATGGCTCGCTTCTGGGAGCGCTTCCGCATGGACTCGAGGGGCCCAGCGGCGCCGGCGGGCGCCGGCGACACGTGGTGCGTCGACGCGTTGTAGTTCAAGCTGGCCGTCGGTCTCCGCGACGGGACGCTCGTCCGGTCGGGAACGCTGAATAAGTTGCTAAAACTGGAACACAAAACAAAACGGATCAAAAAGTGAACTCGTCTGTTCCGGTGAGGTTCTAGTGTAGTACCGGTATTGAGGAAAGTTTCAAATTTTTAAAAGATTACTCGCGGTATCTAAAAACCGAGAAAAAATATTTTGCTCTCTAAAAAATGTTTGTTTTAAAATTGGCCCTTAAACAGTACTTTGAGTGAAATTTTGCTAAACCCACTTCCGCCCAGCGATGCCGTTCAGAAACAGACAAAAATATTTCAGAGGATCTTTTAAGTTCAGTATTGTCACAATACAAAAAATATCATCCCTCTGGAAACCTGAAATTTAATAATTTAGGAATTTTAAACACCTTAAAATTGCGTAATTTAATGGGGAAAATCCTTCGAATTTCTCTTTAGCTAAATTTCACTCCCAATACTTTGGGCTGTTATGGGTTAAGGAATTTTTCCATTAATATACGCAATTTTAAACTTTGAAAAATGACTAATTAAATTTCAGGTTCCAAGAGGGGTGATTTTTTTATAATTGTGACAATACTAAACTGAAAAGATCCTGTAAAATACTTTCCCTTTTCTGTTTCCGACGGAATCGCTGGGTTAAAAACCCGTTCAAAACCGTCTCATTAACGCAAACTTAACAAATACTTTCTGATCAAAACAGGTTCGTTGTTTTTGGAATTAAGAGCTTAAGGGTCGACTTTCATCAAAATTTTATGTTACTTTACTTTAGTTACTTTACATATAAATTGGCATTTTATTGCTAGATTTTGGCAACAATGGCGTTACAGATAAATTTAAAAAAAATGCAGGATTCCAAAAAGCAGCTTCCCAAAGCTCCACAGAGCTTTACAGAGCTCCGCAGAGCTTCGCACTTAAAAGTTTAAAAAAAAAATATACTTTTTTTAAAAGGGCTTCAGCAAAAAGGTTGGAAAAAAAACGCTTGATTTGTTTGTGTGACTCACAATCTCCAGATGCCCTGCTTGCTCTTGCGGTCGAGCGTGGGGTCGTTCCTGGAGGCGCGCACCAGGTCCCTCCAGCGCACGGCCTCCTGCAGCTCCATGAAGCGCTCCTTGTACTGGTTCCTCTCCATGAGCACGCGCGCCATCTCGACCCGCGTGAAGCGCTTCCTCTGCGACAGCGGCACGTCCTCCTCGTCGTCCGACTTGTTCGCCTTGCCCGCCTTCTCCAGCTCCTCCTTCGTCCTCTTCAGCTCGTCCTCCAGCTCCTGGATCCGCTGCTGCAATTTGCTCTTCACGGTGTTCAGTGACTTCAAGTCCTCGCGCAGAATCTCTTGCTCGCTGCAAACACACACATCAACATTTACTAACTATTCACACGCTGCCCCACGCTGCATTTTACGTGCGTTCAAGACACCTCCCATTCAAACCCCAACCGCCCAGCGATGCCGTTCGGAAACAGAAAAATCTATTTTAGGGGATCTTTGCAGTCCAGTATTTTCGCTATTTAAAAAATATCACGCCTCTGGAAACCTGAAATGTTATAATTAAGGCATTTTTCGAAGCTTAAAATTTCGTATTCTAATACAAAAAATCCTCTAAATTTCTCTTAACCTAAATTTCACTCCTAATACTTTGGGCTGTTATGGGTTAAGTTGCGTTCAAGTCTCCCTTGTATTAACATAGACCTGCGAATACGGCTGACCGAAAAGATATGAGCTTGAATGCATTAACCTATAACAGTGTAAACTAGTTCGAGCGGAATTTAGCTTAAGAGAAATTAAAAGGATTTTCTCCGTTAGTATACGCAATTTTAAGCTTTGTAAAATGCCTAAATAATAAAATTTTAGGTTTCCAGAGGGATGATATCTTTTAAATTGTGACAATACTAAACTGAAAAGATCCTCTAAAATATTTTTTTCTGTTTCCGAACGGTATCGCTGGATGGGCAGTAGTGTCTTAATGAACAGATCTTGACAACTTGATTAAACGGGATTCCCAAAAGGTTTACTTTTGATGCCGAGGAGAAAATTGAATAAGGTTTTCAACTTACCTCGTGAGTTCATCCACTTTAATAATTAGATCGTCCTTGACAATGTTCAGGGCATTCCTGAAAGAAAATAGAAAAAAATTATCACACATGGCTTAATAACTGGTTAAGGGGCCCGGAGAAGAAATACAATATAAAAAGCACTCGAGAGAAGAATAAACGTTATTTTGACTGACAAAAAGGAAAAAGACAATCAAATTTCATTTTTGTAATACTTACTTTGTGGCTAAAAGTTCGTTATTCTCCATGATTAAGTTCTCTACCTCCTTGCCCATACCTGTATCAATGAATCCTGGTTAGTCACGACAAAAAATATCGAGGCAAAATCATTCTTTCTGGACATTCCACTAAACTAAGCCCATTTCAAGGGTCAAGTAAAGATTTCCAAAAATGTAATAAAGGTAACAATTTAACTTCACCAATGCATGAAAAATTATATATAAAGAAAGAATTATTCCCTATATTAAAAAACATAATCTCTTATTTAGCTGAATAAAATTTTACCGTATCAGGCCGGGTATACAGCATTTCTTTTTCCAATTAATAAGAGCCCCAAAAAATTTGGGTGCACTGTACACAGAACGTACATTAAAATCAACTTTTAGAAACCTGCATGCGGATTGTACACGGGCTGATACGGTAAGCTAATTCGAAAAAAAAATCATTCTTAACCGAGTTCTTAAGGCATAAAAAAAGAAAAAGGTTTTTCACTACTTTTACAGATCGTTCTTTTTTTTTTTTGGCAGAAATAGATTAGACTACTAAACATTTGTCATAAAAATGTATGTTGTTCTTACCGAAGAAATTGTCATTCACTGTAGGAGGATCGGTAGCAGAGGCAGCCAAAGGGCAAACATGAAAATCACAGCCATTAGAGGTTAGCACTTGAAAGCACACAGCCATTATTAAATAATTATCCTCTCAGTTGTTTAATCGTTTAGGTATTAGTCCATGAAAAGTAATTTGTTAGTTTCGTTATTACATGTTCAGCTCTTTTGTACAGAAGCTGGGGTAAAAATGTCTTTCGATTAGAACAAATAACTTTGTACTTCTTGCTATAATCACAAAAAAAGTTTCCTTTCTTGCTGCGGAAACTAAAGAGAGAGCCATTGTAATGAGATGCTGAGATGCAGGAAGTTCTGCGATCATTTTTTTGGGGAAGATATTCCAAGTCAAAGAACTATCGCAACTCTGGTTCCATCTTAGAATATTCATAACCGAATATCACAGAAAAAAATGTAGTAAAAATGGCTGAGGTAGCAGCAATGTCATGAATTTTCACTTGTAAGGCGCAACTAGAGATCATTCCTCATGCATACAAGAACTCATCTACAAGTTGAGTTTTTGATACTCCCTAAATGAGTCTCAAACAAGACAAGTTCACAGCGATTCTACAATCTGCTCAGAGATTATGAAGAGTATCCAACTATCACCAACTAATCTACGTCTAAGAGGGAACGCGTATCCTTTACATGCAAAGAACCTTTCCCATAACGAACACTATAACTTAAACTATTTTTAAGGTTCACTGTCAATCCAAGATAGGGTGGTTGATCTGTTATCGAGCTTGGTCAACCGTGCTGGTTAGACACAATGCGGCCCGCTTTTACGAATCAGTTATTTAAACGCAATTAACCCCTAAACCACTAAAGATGTCGTAGAAGAATAGATTAAGAGAGCTATCCAAGGTATGTAAAACATGCTATCTTTAGTGGTTTTCGAGATATTCGCCGTTGAAATCGTCAGAGTCGGAAATTCGGCAACATTGTTACAAGAGCTATTTTGATTTTTAAGTTTTGTCCTTTTCCAAAGTGCGTTCTAAAACACCATCGAGATTTCTCCTTGCCCCATGCCGTTCGACGAATTACTTGTAAACGAGATAATGGAAAATACATGGAAAAATCCGAGCCCTTTTACAAATATAACAGAAAATTTAGGTACCTTTAAGTTAGTGGTAATATTTTTAGGACACTTCTAGAAGATATATAATTATTTTTGCTAGCTCTATGTATGAGTCAAGTCTTAAGTAAAACTACGTTTGCAAAAACAGCTAGCTGAAATTCATCACGGTAGGCAAGACACCGCAAAGTACATGATAGCTTTCAGCCAAACCAGGCAATCTTTGTGCCATTTTTTCGCGACAAGGACAGGAAACCTTCGGGTGGTGTTTTGGAACGCAATTTTTTTAGGGAGAGTGAGTAAGCGAGTGTAAATAAAAAGTGCAAAGTGGGGTAGCGTACCAGTGCGAGCTATTCTGTTGTCTGCCTCCTCGTCGCTCACACTCTCACTATCTGCACGACATGCAATAAAAACAAAGTGTAACAATCTACACAGAACAAGCAAAGTAACAACACCATCAAAAAGCGCAAATTATAACAAAGAAAAACAAGGGATCACTTCCACTTTCTATTGTGACAAGAGCACTTCCTAAGAAAAGGTTACCGGAAGGCGTTCTCTGAAACAGAATCAATATCCGCCGGGCCGGTCTGAACCCAGAAAGGCAACCTTTCAAGGAGTCTTTTGGTGCAAGAATGTGCAAACCCAACCGTTAAACCGTTATTGCTGGATTCATTACTACAAATACCATCACTTTTCAACTCTTCTTGTTATCCACATCTTAAGAATACGAGTTACTTCCAGCTGCGAGCGATTACATTTTCGGGTGTGCACAGGATTACATAGGTTATCATCTCTACAAAATCTTACGTTTTCAAATTTTTCAGCTTGATAAGGGTAAGACTAATCGACCGAAACTTGTCGGGCGGATAAGCAAGTGCCAGAAACGAGATCTGAACCAAACATCGTGAGCTTGGCAGTCCAACTAGCTTCACGCCTCAGCAAGAAGGTAAGACTGTCTGATTGGATAGCGCGCGTTAAGTGCGTTGTAAACACTCCGTTTTTATAAAAGATTCTAGCATCAAAGTCTTAAATGCCTACCAAGAGTTTAAAAAATATGCCCTCCTAATAGATATCCGTGCTCCCAGACAAATCTAAAACTTTACGAGTCTAATCATCCTCTTAAGGAAAAAATCCATTGATCAAAGGCAATTAACCCAAAACAGCCCAAAGTATTTGGAGTGAGATTTAGCTTAAGAGAAATTGGAAGGATTTTTTCCATTAAAATACAAAATTTTAAGCTCTGAAAAATTGCCTAAATTATTAAATTTCGAGTTTCCAGAGGGGTGACATTCATTGAATTGTGACAAAACTGAACTTAAAAGATCCTCTAAAATAAAATTTTCTGTTTCCGAACGGTATCGCTGGGCGGTAGTGAATTAAGGAAAAGTGAACACAAGTACCAAGACAAAATCGATCTACCTGCAAAAAAAACCAACTAAAAATAATAATAGAGTGGAAACGACAGGATGCTCTCTACAAGCCAGAGAGTTGAACTGAAATAAAAGCATAACTCCACGACGGTTTAAAATAAAAATTCCAAGCTGGACTTGGAAATGTAGGATAGAGAGCAACTTAAGATAACTGCGAAAGTTAAGTAAGAAAACAAAATAAGTCTGTGAGACATGCGACAAAGCGTCAATTTTGACGATATGCGACCTTTGTATGAGAAATTGTGCAGTCTGAAAAAGAAAAGAGACGGAGAAGCACATGCTGGTAATGTGCAAGCGAACAAAAAGATGTATACGAACCGGATGACGCATACTCCCCGGGATGAACCCAGTTCCCTTCCGTGACAAAAACAAGCGAGCGTTAAACATTTTTTCAGTTCGGAACCGAGCACAGCTGTTGCGTATCGCTTCAAAGGATATTCCCTCCAGTCCCTAGATTCACAACCAGCTACCCGCATTTTTTGGAGCGAATCAATCTTTGTCTGATTTTGCGACTTTTGCTGAAATTGCTTCCGAACAAACTAGGCAAAGTTTGGAAAGTACCTAACTCAAGTTAACCTGGGTTTGCATCGCCCTACCTTAAGTTAACCTAGGTTTGCATTATGTCCTAGCTTAAGTTAACCTAGGTTTGTATAATGCACTAGCTTTAGTTAACCTCGGTTTGCATCATGCCAAGTTAACCTAGGTTCGCATTTTGCGTAAGCTTAAGTTAACCTTGGTTTGCATTATGCCCTAGCTTAAGTTAACCTAGGTTTACATTATGCCTATCTTAAGTTAACCTAGGTTTGCAATTTATGCTACCCGTCTCGAGTTAAACTGGATTTGGAATTTATCTCGAGTTGTGCTATGTTTACGAACTACCGCAAATTACCCTGTTTGAGATAAGCCATATTCGTGATTCACCTTGCTTAAACTAACTAAAAATTTCAAAAAGGGCGTATTGCTTTAAACAAAGCTTAAAGCACAACCGATTTTTGGCAAATTAGAAATTTTTCCTGATCGTAGGTACGCAAAAATCCTGCAGAGATTTGGACGCAGCTGCAACTCACCTGTGATATCGGCACCATCATCCATTTCTCCCAGTGCTTCGGCGTCCTGGAAGCTAAGTTCTTGATAAAGAGTATTGGCACTGCGTTGCTCCCTGAAAGAAAAGAAAACGTCATGAATCAACTAAGTGCGCCATCTACAAACAAAACGGTAAAAGCATTTCGACAGACGTAAGTATATAATGCACGGAAAAAATATACCAGCGATATAAGAAACCTGCTACAATGTACTTCAATCATGTGCTCGGACGATTCTGGGGTGGGGATTTCAAATTACAGATTAGGAGTGATATATGAACTATACGGGCAACAGCCGGGGGTAAAAACAATTATTAGTTTCCCTTAAACAATTCCAACCACCAAACATAAAAAATTGTACAAAATGAAATCGACTAAAGATTTGAAAAAAGGCAAGAGGTACCCCCTACGCTTTCTTCATTTTTTTGACCCGATTTTTTTTTTGTTTCTGGAATCTACGGCTTTTGAAAGTTGGATCTGATTCAGGGACACTAAAAAGTTAGAACCGATGTCTGTTGTCATTTTGTTGATTTTAAACGGGCCAGGAGAGGCGGCAGTTCGCAGCCTGGAGGTTGGGGGCGTAAGTTTCATGTTCCACTTTTGGACGCGATAAATCGATGAAATGAGAAACCGACGACGGTAAACATTACTTTTAGTTCACCCTAAACAATTCCAACTACCAAATATTGAAAGTTCATCAAAAAGTTCTCGGCTCAAAATTTGAAAGAAAAAAAAGGCAGGGGGTACCCGCCCCCCCCAGGATTTTTTCAATTTTTTGGCCCGAATTTTTTTTGGAATCTATGGCTTTTGACGATTGGATCTGATTGAGGAACACTAAAAAAAGTTAGAGCCGATGAGTATTGCTCAATTTGTCGATTTTAAACGGACCAGGAGAGGCGGTAGATCAAAGCCGGGAAGTCGGAGCGGAAGGCGTAACTCAGCGCGAGGACAGGCTGCGAATCAGCGAACATATTTAAAGGTCATCGGTCCGCGAAAAAAAAAAAAAATCTCATCGAAGGAGACTAACAAAGAAGGATTTTTAAAATAGTTACATATTTTACGAAAAAGTGAGATATTGTTCATAGAGACAAAAAGTGATAAAGACTCACCGGTAGCCCTGAGGAAATATTCCACAACAATGGTACCGAAAAACTCTAGTAATATTTAAAATAAAAATCTTACGTGGATTCCATCGTCAAAAAATACTTTCACTTAAAAGGATACAGGATACTCATATCCCGCAGCACCTTGAGTTCACTCCCGACTTTAGCAATGCAACATGCTTATCATTGCCAGTGTTACCAACCGTTTAGTGTGGCTTCTTCCTGCCGGCAGGTTGACCACTGGGGGCTCTTCCGTTTCCGGACTCGATTCTTTGCTAGCGGGACTCAAACTCTCTGACCAACCTGCAAAATCAAAAAATATTACAAAAAAAAAATTCTGACCGCCCACAACTGCCCTTTTCTCATATCGTAAAACATCATAAGAACATTTCCCGCAAAAAATCCATCCTTGACAAGCCAATAAGAGGCTCATATAACACGGTACCTTATAGCAAATTAAATCGATGTTTTTTTTTTTTGGTTGAAGCTTATATAGACGATACGCAATATAAGAGCAAAGCTTGAGAGCAACTCAAGTCACTGTCCACGTAGGGGTGATCTGGCTCCTCGACCTTTTTCGAAATTTGGAATTGGGGCACTATGAGAGCGACTAACCTTTAGACCTTTTTCCAAATTTGAAATTAGGGCATTATGAGAGCGACTGACCTTTCTCCGGTGATCGCTGTTTCTGTGGACTTGGCTGAGGCGTTTCCTCCTTCTCCAAATTCAGCTGGTTTTCCTGAAGTTCGTTTCTCAGGCTGGTATTCGAATGTGTGCTGTCGGGCGGAGAAGCGGGCACGGGATAATCGACAGGGCTGGCCACACAACGTGGGCCGCCTTCCAGAGACGCGAACCCGAACGACACAGGCCCGCTCGACCTGAAAAAAAAGTGGATTTTTTAAAAGTATTTCAGAAAAGTCAAGGCTTTCCGAGGACAATTCTCATCCAAGGCTTTTTCCAGTTTTCCAAGGATTCAACAACCAGACATTCTCACAATCAAAAATGGGGTTTATCTTAAAATTGACGAGCGAGATCGGGCAACAAGGCCGTGGAGTTGGATCTCTTTTGCACAGCGGCGAAACGGAATAATATAGGCATTGCGATGTGGTTTCGTCACTTAACCCACAACCGCCCGGCGATGCCGTTTGGAAACAGAAAATATTATTTTAGAGGATCTTTTTAGTGTAGTATTGGCAAAATTAAAAAAAATATCACACCTCTGGAAACCTAAAATTTAATAATTTAGGCATTTCCAAAGCTCAAAATTGCGTAATTTAACGGGAAAAATCTTTCGAATTTCTCTTAAGTTAAAGTTCACTCCAAATACTTTGGGCTGTTATGGGTTAGAATCGACGGTCGAGATCAAAGTCCGAATCCCCCTGAAAGGGTTCGGTCAATAGATAAGGGTGCTGCTAAGACCACTCGGAGCTGTACAGTCGAGTTCAAAAGTCGTGCCTCGTTGACTTCGGGGCCATTACTTTTAATTCCAAATTTATCACCGTAATACTTAATCTACTTCGATACGGAGCGCAAGGAAGGTCACTGTCACTCCAACGGTCGAGTAAACCTAATTTTAGAAGGCGGCAAAAAGAACGATTCGTGACTTATCTCACTTCTAAATGCTTGCTCGGAAATAAGGCGGATTACTTTTTAACGCTCTTGTGAAGGTATTCCAAAGTTTTTAATTTTAAAACCATTTGCGGCTAGCGCTATCTATCGATTTCTACATGGCAGCTTAAAAAAATATCCTTAATTCAAAAATTTGAGGGCATTTTTTTGAAGAAACATATTTAATACATACTCCGCAGATTGTTCAAAAGCTTTCATTGACTAATTCAATGGCTGCTGACAAAATTCTTGACAAATAAGGAGCGATTATTTTATGCAAGACGTTTCCGGAAGAAACTTTTGTACACCAACAAATGACCGCCCAGCAGCGCCGTTTGAAAAAACCCTGCTTTTTTTTTTTTTTTTTTTAATTTTGGGTAGGTTTTTAATTTTTTTTTTTTTTTTTTTTTTTTGTGGTAAAAAAAATTTTTTTTTTAAAAAAAAAATTTCTTTTTCGTTTTTTATATTTTTTTTTTTT
>Ga0058701_10003976_pt1 | contig 11879 bp, 8 predicted proteins | sample AgamicOrMae_FD_97039 | JGI IMG/M metagenome (GOLD analysis project Ga0058701, IMG submission 97039) | Agave microbial communities from Guanajuato, Mexico - Or.Ma.e | ecosystem: Host-associated > Plants > Phyllosphere > Phylloplane/Leaf | place: Guanajuato, Mexico | collected 2012-06-04 | reverse complement strand
CGTAAAAAAAATAAATATTAATCGCATTCAACACCCAAAGAGATGTATTATGCAATGGTGAAAACGGTTTTAATCAATTCCTCCCCATTTTCGATGCACAGTCGAAAATATAAAAAACTTGTCAACTAGCCCCGGTCTCCCCTACCTAACGAGCTGGCAAAAATATCGTAAGTGCCGGAGTTAATCCTTTTCACAACACCAGCAAATCCGACACAAGCAATTTGTTTTCATTTATCAGGAATCATTTAAATGACTAAAAGAAAAAATAGAAAAACAAAACTATCGTCTAAATAAATTTGAAAACCTGATTGTAATGTAGAGTGCAGCAGCCAAAAATCAAAGCTGCGATTTGATCACTAGTTGTGATAGTCTTTCAATCAAGGCGGCGGCGTTAAAAATAAAGAGGGCACGCAGCGGGCGCGGCGCGGCGCCGCTCTTGTGATTGTTTGCAGCTCGCGAGCGCATTGCGGCGGCGGCGGTTGCGGCGGCAGCGCCGAACTGCTCCGATTCGCATTCGCTGTTTGCTAATTCCTGCGAATGACGTCACGAAATCGTTCCGCTGGATAACACTTGCACTTTCTTAAGTCGAGTGATGGTTGACTAATTACGGGCCTATCAGCTTCATTTTCAAGTAGAAAATATTTTTTTAACAAATTAAAAGCTTTGCGATGAGGCCATCCAATATTTGGATTCAATGTCCAATAAGGAAATATTTTTCAGACGAGCAACATTTCTTGTCTACAGTGATAGCTTACGTCCTACCTAATTACATGAAATTTTAAGATCAAGTTACTTTCGTCCAACATAGCGTCTAAGAAATTTCGCGACGCGCGCGGATGTCGCTACTCTTTATGGTTTGCAAATTTTTCTACATTTTTCTTCGAAATTGACTAGAGCCTCATGTGGCTATGCCTTTGAGTTGAATTTTACTAGTTCGCTCGGAGACAGTTGCCGCCGAGAATATATATTCATAACTTTATTATAACACGTGAGGTAAAACGAAAAAAAAAGGCTTCGCAGAAGAAAACTGGTCGTGTTTCTTTTAATGATAGACTGAAATTAATCTTGGCTTAAAAAGATTACATCAAATAATTCTGTTAATCCTTTTGAAGGAACGAGAGATCATGGAATTAGCTTGAGAAGCCACTCGCCGCGAGTTTTGAGTTGCATTTTTGGCTAGTGAACATAGCCTAGATTCCTTGAAAATTCGGTTGCAGTCTTTTTCGTTTTACTCCTAATTTTGCCCCGACGTCATTTATTTCGCATGTTGCATTATTTGTGCTCACCCTGAATAAGAGAATTGTGAAGCAACATGCATTCCGCCTGAATGCGAGATCGGTCCAGCGGCAGGAAATGAAAAATAAGGGACCTCCTCATCAGCCCATAGGAAAGAGAGAGAGAGAAACGCAGCATTACGAGTAAAGCCCACCAAAGTTTGTTGTTCCTGCCCTGCAGCCTGCAGCTGGTTCATATGAAGTGGTAACACCGAAATACACACCAAAAAAATCGCTTACAAATTGTCATTACCAGCCCCACCCCCTTTTTTTTGAGGTTGGCAATGACATTGACTAAAACGTGTTTTTCTCATTTGCAATTTGATTTGACGCAATTGCCAACGTAATTATAGAGCACGATAATATTGGGAAAAAATAGCAATCCACAATGATTAGGCTTATATCATAAAAAAAAGGAGAGAAACCTTTACTTAAGAACCCGCTTATAACACAATCCCGCTTACATAAGAAGATTTTTTTTCTGTCTTCTCATAATTTCATAACAGCAGGTAGCCTATAGGCTATCACTGTGAACAAGAAAAGTTGCTTATTTATCTTGAAAGACTATTGCCTTAATAGACATTGCATCAAAAAGTTGGGCGGCCTCAACAACATGCGATTTATTCCAAAAATAACTCTTTACCCACTTTTACTACCACCACTCCCCCTCCCCACTTCGTAAAACACTTAAAAGAGAACAATTATTTGATTCCAATGACGATACCACTGCCAAAAAACAATCAGAGTATATCGTCAAAATATTTGAAAAGGATGATGATTTTTTTCTTTTTTTTTTTGTAGGAAAGTTATTGCGGTCTCGAGTTTTCTTCCTCGGAAAAGCTGCGTTTAAGGGCACGGCGGAGGGGACAAATAAAGGCCTGAATTTGCGCACAGCCCCTTAAGTGTGCACCCGTTCTACTTTCATACCCGCATAAGCTATAGGACGACCCGTAACAGGCTTTCCGTTATCAGTACTTAAACTGGATAAGACGAAACGAGGACTTCGTGTTAAAGAGGATAAGGCGGAAGTGGGGGGGGGGCACCTCTTTTCCGCACCGGGACATCCTTTTCGTTAGCTGACGAGCGCGGAACGGCGTGTGAGTGGATTTAATGAAACATTTCGAGGCGTTAAGTATTATTGTCGCGGAGATGTTCCCGACCCGACAAGCATACCGAACAGAGAACGAGCGGTGGGCGTGGACGGTGCATAAGAGGCGCATTCAAGGCCCAATGCTGATCTCATTACTTCACGTATTTACTTAATCATAAAATTCTAAAAAGGCTTAAAGCTATCCGAAACTTTTATGTCTTTTGCTGTCTTCGGAAGATAGCGATTCAGCATTTTTTTATGCGAAAAGATGGAGCATTATTAATCAGGGTTTTGACGGTTTTAGGAACTGTCCGTTAAACGTTGACCAATATTTCTCTTTTTTCGTTTCAATATTCCCCCTCCTCCTCTTTTTAAACAAATAAAAGGAGAGTTTTTTGTTGTTTTTTTTTTTGTTTTTCGATACTTGAAAATTATTGAAACGCACATGATTGAGCACGACGCTTTCTGACAACGCAGCATATTTTTTTTTTTTACCAAATCCACATTTAGTTAATAAACGTAAAGTTTGGTTTAGGTTAAGCTGGGTTGAAATTGCTACACAGGTATAAAGTCGGGGCAGAAATGATAGAAAGGTGAAGTTAGGATAGACGGGTCAAGAATAGATTTGAGCTGCTAGATTGGATAGTGGGATACTAGAAGTAACGTTGGGTTTGCCCAGTTTAGGATTGGTGAAGTTAGGGCAAGTAGAAGGGTTAGTGTAGGGTAGTTTTTATGGGCAACCTCCGTGCGGTTCTTATGTTGTCCTTCCAGCGTTGCCACATTTCCACAATGCCGTAAACCTACCGTTAAACCCGACGTCGAATCTATACGTTGATTTTAATTATATTTATAGTGAGTTAATATTTACGTAATTCATCTGCATGGTTCGTGATCCTCAAACGGGCCTTGCTCAAGCTAACAATAAAGATCAGGAGCTCACACCGCAGCACGATTACTGCTCCACCTATTCTTATAAGTATTTTTATACGTAATATTCTTCCCTTCCGATCGACAACTTTGCAAGGAATGCTTGCCTACTACACGATTCTACTATTCGGATACGAACTAATATCTCACGCACATCGATTCGGCAGAGCAAACGTTATCAGTCGAAAATACACCGTCACGCCCAGGGGGAAACAGTTCACATCCTTAAGGATCCTTAAGGCACCATCTAATCGCACGCCGACGTTCGATTGCAAACATAGCCGAAGATTTCAGTTGTCACAGCAATAAAGATTTGTTTTTCTCGGAAACTGACACTTTCTTAGATGGCGCAGAAGGACGTTCGTTTCGAAACCGCCTACAGAGCAACTTTTTTGATGCAGTTGGTGTTGAACGAATTGGGCTGAACGACGCCGATATGGGCGATTTTTGTGCAGTATGATTGTCTTCAACAAAAAAAAAAATAATAATAACAAAACCAAATACTATAAAATAAAATATAAAATAAAATGAAAAATAAATTTAAAAAAAGTGCCCCCCTATGAAAAACGGATTGTTTTTAGAGGAAGAGAGGGGGGGGGAGAGTTAGCGCCTCTTTAGAAGGGCATGCTTGGGAGAGCAAATGCTTTGCGGCACCACAGAGGTATTTTGTAAAAAAAAAAAATTAAAAAATGTTCCATCAAAGAGGAATTATCCGGCGAATGAACTAAATGTGCGGGGCGGATAGGCCCTTGATAAGGACCATACCGTTTACATTTAGCGCGGCCGGCCCGACCGGGCACCCTGCCCTACCACGGACATGGCCTGCGTAATTACAATGCAAAAGTAACCGCTGAACAGCGGCTCCTTATTAGATACGCTCGGCGGATGTTTTAGGTCCGGAAGTACGCTTCTCTGACAAGCATTAAGTTACAAAGAGAAAAGGATAAACCTCAAAGCCACTTACACCATTTCGGAGTAAACGATTCGGCTTTGAAATACAAATTTGATGGGCAAATTTATGCAGACCATTAGCAGCGAGCTGGTCAACCGGCGTCTAATTTTTCCGATGTAAACAAGTACTTCACTTCGGCACAACTTTGCCGAAAAGATATCTGAGATTATGCATAGGTTAGATGAAAAAAATGCCACTGCCCTTTTCTTTTTTTTTATTATTTTTCAATTAATTGTTTGTTTGTTTTTTAATTTTTTTTTAAATTTTTGGTGAGTAAATTATTTGGACTTTGAAAGTTTTTTTATCAGCCACGACAGTTATTCGGCTTGAAATTATGTTTTTTTGTTGATATGAAGATGGCTAGCGGACTAGTTTTCCAAATCTCACTAAAATAAACAAATCACGGGAGGCGGACAGGGAAATGTTTACATTCAGCGGGGGGTGAATATCCTCAAGTCTCAACGGGCTAATCTGGAGAAGTTTACGGAAGTATAGAAGGGAAACATTTTAATAAGCTGCAAGACTACGAAAGAGTCACTAAAACTTTACGCACAACCAATCTGCACACCAAGAAACTTCCGCCTGTCCGTCAGTCACTCCGGAGAAAGGAAAACCAAACAGCCTTAGCAGAAGACTTATAAAAAGTATCAACACAACAAAGGGCACATCGATAAAACTAGAATACTACCTACAACGCGCACACATCACATACTGACATACGCACTAAGGAGAGATGCCTGGCTATTCACGGCAAATTCGCACTATCTTGAATGATAAAAAACATAAACACAAATGACTGACAGTATAACACTGAAGCTTGATCTCGTGAACGACGAAGCTTACCCGTTCCGATGGCTTGTTGCACGCCCTGACATCAACCATTGTAGATTCGGACACTTTTTCATACACTGGAGAGTCTTTATCAAAGTTAGAACTGTCAAAACAGTTCAAAATATCACTCATATCATTACAGACGAAGTAGGATGCTTCCTCGCACTTTGCTCGCCTTTCATAGCAACTGCCTTCCTCTTGTTGCGTTTTCGTTGGCACAAGTGCCATGCCACTGACAAATGCGTGCTGGACAACCGTAAAGTCCTTAGAAGTCATCACAAGGGTCAACTGAAATCGATTTTTCGATGTATAAATATGACACACATAGACGCACCTACTCGTAAAATTCTTGATATGTTTTGAAGCGTGCTTTTGAAACACTTTTGAAACATTTCCACCCTGATCTCCCCTCAAGTTCGATCATAGCTTCCACCAAAGGCGTACTCTAGGATTATCCTGTCAAAGCTATTAAAAATGTTTCTTTCAAAAAATTCAATAAATTTTATTGGTCTAATCAATTCAGATGAGTTACTTATCGGATCAAGTGTATCTTCCTTACGATTTTGAAATAATTGTGGAAAAAGAACATCACTGCCTCCTTGAAAAGTTTGGGCAGGGCCTCGGAGAATCACTCAGCAGGCACTCAGCTTCTCATTCAGTTCCAGAATTTAAATTTTAAGCCGTGTTTGTTGTCGAGCTCCCGCGTATTTTGTTTCGTTGTTTATTTTCCCGTTTAATGTGTTTTACTTACCTTAAATTTGTCTAAATAGGGTCATTTACACACGCAGTAACTATGGACGAAGCATACAATTATCGAGCACCTCAGTATGTGGACTTTGCCAGTGCTTTAAACGATAATGAAGACAACGATTTTTTCGGTCAGTTACAGTTTCGTTATGAAGCACTGCTCCCTTTTCCTTTGAAATTTTTATATTTTAATGCTTATTTTCTTGAATTTGTTACTGATATTCCAAGTGTAGTCAAAATCCTCTAGTTCTGTTTACCCTGTTGACAAGGTGTAGCTTAGCTAACCAGGCTCAGCTCCATGCTCAGCTGTGGCAGGGATCCATCCACTGATTATGTCAGTCATACCTTTTTCTTCCTCTTACAGATTTTGACATGGACACAGGAGCTCCTCTTCCAAAGGGGTCTTCCCCAAATGGTGAGATTTTTAGTGATATTGTGGTCAAGTTAATTCACTAATATTGTTATATGTTTTTTTACTAATCTTGCTTTTTACAGTAGCTACATCCTTTGTAAATGAGCCTGCCACTCCTTATGAGGATGCTGAAAATGATGATGATGCATCAAATCCTCATTCACCTCTAAGTTCAAAGTCAGGGTAAGTTTATCTGACATAGAAGAAGTTGTCTTGTTAGCTGGCTTTACTAAGTTATTTCTATGTTTAGGGGGCTTACCAGTCACAGACGCACAACTCTCAGTCGTCGCTCAGTATTTGATGGAATAGAAGTGGAAACTCCACTGAGGAAGGCACATTCTATGAAGACAAGATTGGATAGTGTAACAAGAACTCCTCGGTTAGAGCTACGTAGCCGGTCTATAGTGAAGGCATTGGAAGAGTCACCGTTAGGTGTTCCATCTCCTGTAATTGAAGCCCAGTCACCGCAAGATGTTCACATGTTGGCCAAAGAAGAAGTTCGTCACTCGCCTCTCAAGGGAGAACATAATAACCCAGGGGAAAAACCTGTGCCAGCCCCCAGAAAACGTAAACTTGCTGAAACAACTCATGGTGCTTACGAACAGCCACCCACCAAATTCATCAGTATGGCAGAGCATATAATCAAACTCCAAAAACAGACTCCAGCCAGGTTCCACACCAAGCCAAGATTTGATGGAGTCACCAGGAAGACTTTTGGTGGTCCTTCGGCACCAAAAACTATTACTGTACCTCATACCCCAGCTCTTGTTTCTCATTTGCGCACTCGACCAGTGCATGCTCTCACACGTGAAGAGGAAGAACTGAGAGAGTTTGAAGAAGCTCAAAAGGCAAAATTCAAAGCTGCGCCTCTGAAAGAGAATCATTTCAAATCGACAAGAGTTGCTGTTGTTGAGAGGAAGCCCCCAACCCAAGTAGAACCATTCCATCTTACTGAGTACAAACCTAAACCGGTAAGAGAAATTATTGTTGATCCATTTTCTCGATATTGTTTCCCTGATATTTCATTTCAAGCAATGTTTGTTTAGCGAGCGCCTGATGAACCTCCGGTGGTATTCAAGGCGAGACCGGTTCCGAAAGCTGTACGTGCCGGACCGAAAGTTGAGGTCCCCAAGAGGCAGAGAAAGATGCCAACGCCACCCCCGAAAGCAGCCCCCAAGAGTCACCCTGGCCCACTGAGAACGCGGACCACAGTTGTGAAGCCGTTTAGTTTCGAAAATCGTGGATTTGACCCCAAGGCCAAAAGAGAAAAGTTACTCAAGGAGGTACAAACCTTTGAACCTTTTTCATCACTATTACAATTTCCAATTTCATCTGTATTTTTCTTTTTTTTTTAATTATTGTTTTTAATTATTATTTTTACTTCAGATGGAAGAGCAAGAACGAAAGGCGAAGGAGTTCAAAGCCCGCCCGGTGCCTCCAAAAATAAAAACTGTCGTGGAGACCATGCCTAAGGTAAGAAAGAAAGCTTTTTTTCCACCTATTATCAAATGAAGTACTATTGTCAATACCCGACCAGCATTTATTTATTTGAGGGAGGTGGAGATACAGATTTCAAAAACTAGCTCATTCGTGCCGTAGTTAAAAATGGATTTCCGCTGCGTGGTATGAAGAATTTCAAGAAGTGCATCATCTCGACCATCGGCATAACTAAAGTCGCAATTTGTTTTGCTGTCTTGGGCGTTTGCAGGAGTACTTTCCAGTCTGAAATAGTTACGAGTGCATCATCTCCTGGAATGACTAATTTTTTATACGTTTGATTTTTTTCCTCCGAGGATTTCTGCAGTTACGCTGAGCAGTTAGATCATGATCCTCTCCTTCCCGCCTACTCCAAACTTCATCCGGAATAGGCAGTTGACCTGATGCCCTCGAAACTAAACTTACCTAATTTCGTTTTCAGCGCTCGAGGCCGGTAGAGGAAGAAGCGCCAGCCGATAAATTCAAGGCTCGCTCGCCCGCAGTCCTGCGGAAGGCGCCGTTCATACCTGCAAAATCCGCGAGAGCTCCCCTCGAACCAAGGCCGTTCAACCTTCACTCCGAAGCCCGGATGCAGGAGAGACAGAAATACGACTTGATCCTTAAACAGAAGGAGCTCGAGCTCGAAGAAGAAAGGAGGCGCCAGCAAGAAGAGGAAGCTCGACGAACAGCGGACGAGGTCGCACAGCTTCGGCGGCAGACCGTTCACCATGCCAAACCGGTCCCCCACTTCCGGCGTTTCGAAGTGAAGCCCTCACATGCCCCTCTCACCAACCCCCATTCGCCAAAATTCGTCAAGCGTCTCCGAACCCAGAAGGCTGCGGCCACTGAGAAGCTTAATACTACTTTCGATATCGAAAACCCATAATTTATGATGTATTGATTTTTATATTGGAAACCCATAATTTGAATGTATAGGTTTTTGTATGGAGTGAATTCACAATCTAAAATGATCTTTGTGATAATGTGTGGCCTTATCAGTTGTAGGGGGTTTGTTTTTTAGTTTCAATGAGATTATTTTAGAGTTTGTATGAACAACTTTTTTTTTATTTGTAACCAGCTTCTTGCATTTTTAGCCCTTTCATTTACGTTATGGATCATAGAGACAACATTCTGTTTACGACGTAATTGATGTGTTTACTTGTAATTATCGTAGAGTTAATAAAGGGACATTTTATTATTTAAGATCGGCAATTCTCGGTTTGACCTGTGACTGCAGTAGGCTCGACTAGGATGTAAACATAGCGATCCGGAGGTCAGGACGTGATAACCCAAGGCGATTTTTTAATCATTTCGACTGTAATATAGTTTTATTTATAGGGCAATTTTTTTTCTGCCTTCACCAAAACTCGCACAAGTTGGCCCACTGTAGCGGGCGGTTAATAGTTGGAGGTTTTCAGAGGTTCTCAGTTTATAAAAGGGAGGTTTTAGGAGGTTTTCAGTTTATAAAAACTGGTATTTAGCGCAGTACGTAAACGTTTAAGTTCAATCACTCATTTGCTAGTTAAATGACATACGCCAATTAGCGGTACGTTATTTTTCAATACGGTTGCTATTGAGAACACGCTGTTCAGAAAAAGTCCGGCTGGTTAATGAAATCAAGCGGCACCAAAACTTGGGAAGGCTCTTTAGCAGAAACCGTCGGTATGCGACCAAATACAGGCAAAGAATTTTATATTATTATTATCTTTTTTATTCACATCCTGCATACATGCGATCGTCCTTGAATCCGGTTACATTCCGCTGTGCGTTACTTGTTCATTCAAATCGCATAGTTTTCACGGAAAACATCAGTGGTAAACAAAGTTTGGTATGATTTTCCCAAGTCCGTAAAATTATTGGTACTTGTACATCAATCCGTACCTCCTAACTGGCACTTTACATTACGCGGTAAAAAAGCTAGACGTCATCCAATGTATCACATTTGTTTTAGAACTAAACGCACCTCATGCGCGGCACTTCTCGCGTGCCATGCCACAGACAAGTCTTTTCATCGTCAATGGGTTGGACTAAGAGTCGATTGCGGTTGCGGCCCTTGCTTGTGTCCGTTGATTTCGCCCCAGCGTGCCTCGAAAAACGTCCGCATGCCGTGACCAGCCTTACCGACTGGCGAGTCATCCTCGTTGAAGGTCTCACAGTTGTTAAAAATTAGTCTAACGTCCGAGCAGAATTCTTCTCGAGATTTGTACCTGTTACGGAATCAAAACTTCTGTAAGTCAACCGAATTTCTCAGCATTGCAGGCAGAAGTGTTTCTTACGTTAGCCTATCGTAGTCTAAAACGTTGCAGGCAAGGTATTAAGGCCCATAAGCTTGCACTGCCAAATAGTGGCTAAGCCAGGGGGCGGCGCAACAAACACGATTCGCCGCGAGATTTTTATTTATGTTGTCAATACCATTATCGATAGGGAGACTTCAACGCATACTGCAAACTTAATTTTGAGGACAGTCAAGACCTTTATGAATTGGGAGAAACTTCTTAGCACAAGCCTGATTCCATTTCACCCCCATCTTCCTTGTTTAAGAGTCAAGACTGTTTTCGCGTTTCTAAAACTATTTCACTTACGTTCCGTCACACAGCTTCCGTTTAATGGTGCTTAGGTCCATCGGGCAGCGGATGATTTTGCGGTAGGTCGGGAATTGTTTAGTGTTAACGGGTAAGAGGAATGGCCAGGATTCGTCGTGTTCTTCGAGTTCCTCCAGGAGAGCCCGACAAGGATTGAGTTCTTTTGCAAGCCGTTTGCTGATTGCAGACTTTCGTTCCTTCGGTGGGGGAGGTGGGCTGGAGGGGGCGGCAGGAGGAGTGCTCGAACGAGCAACGGGGGAAGCAAGGTGTCTTTCGGCGTCGTCATCTTCGTGGAGACTGGAGCTGTTGGTTGCATCAGCGGCCGCAATGCCGTCAGTGGCTTCCTCAGACACCGCTTCAGCAACAGGCGGCGGCGGAGCGGGCGCCGGAGCAGCCAACTGAGTGTATACGGGACTGGAACATGGCGGTTGCAAATGTGGGCTGTTCATTCACAACGCCACAGCGCGATACCAATTTAAGGCGGGTGTCCGAACAAATATGCTGCTTTAGGGGAGGCAGCTAGCGCCAACTTGCCGGCGTGCATTCTCGCAACCCAAACCCCCAATTTTAAGAACAATCTTTCATTCATTTCATCTTTGTTTCGATTCAAGAGTGAACTTTGGAAGTAGACGCACATTCCAGTTGTAGCAATTTTTATAATACATGAGGCTTTGATTTCTACGCGACTACTTCATTCAAATACTGGGGGACAACTCCGCAGACGCTTAAAAGGATAATTTTGAGGCTGACCATAGTGTTTGAGCATACTGCGAATTCCAATTCAGATCGTTTCACGTTAGACTTCGTGTGTTCACACGTGAACGATAGCATAATCTTTCCTAAAATTTTAATGAATTTTGAGTTATCTTCCAAAAAACCTTCGTTATTTTTGTTCAGGACACTCTTAAAGTTTCACTCGTTTTGATAACAAAAGAGAACAAATTATGAAAGCCACTAATATATACATCATTGCTACACACATACGAGTTTGCAGATGGTTAGATTAGATCATAAGATTAAAGTTAGTAGATTGTTTAAAATCCCACATGCAAAAAGCGTTAGGAGATCTAGCAATTTTAAATGCCTCTTCAGATTTCAAGGTGCAGGGGCAAAATGTTAATAAAAGCGACGATATCAGCATACGTAAGCCAGGCAGCATGTGTTCAGTTACTAAAAAAGAAAAGAAAAAGCTCAATGTAAGGTTTGTTTAATGTGAAAGAGAGAAAAAGAAGTTTTTTTTTAAGTTAGGTTTCCAACTAGAGCGCTTCCCCCACTAAAAGAGAAGAAGAAAATAACAGCTGGGAAGGATAATAAGAATAGTGATGATAGCATTTTTCACATCACTGGAATAATTTACCCAAGTTCCTCGCCATTCGTATCCCTCTAATAATTCGAGAATGTGAATTAAAAAGATTGCCAGCTTTAGTCAAGTATATGCATGGAGAGCGCTTGAAAAATTGCGTCTCAACATACACTAACTTACCATGTGTTTTCTGCTTATTTCCAACGAATAAAAACAACATTAATCGTAAAATTGAAATTTTCTGTACGTAGACGTAAATAGGGTAAGGATTCCGACGAAAGTTTT
>Ga0058701_10003975_pt1 | contig 11880 bp, 7 predicted proteins | sample AgamicOrMae_FD_97039 | JGI IMG/M metagenome (GOLD analysis project Ga0058701, IMG submission 97039) | Agave microbial communities from Guanajuato, Mexico - Or.Ma.e | ecosystem: Host-associated > Plants > Phyllosphere > Phylloplane/Leaf | place: Guanajuato, Mexico | collected 2012-06-04 | reverse complement strand
GCCGCAAACGCCACAGCTCGTAACCGCCAAATGATAGGTAGGCCTATCATTTGATAGGTTAGGTTAAATTAGGTTAGGTTACGTTGGGCTAGATTATGTTAAGTTAGGTTTGGTTAAGTTAGGTGAGGTTTGTATAGCGGTTTTGAACTTTGGCGTTTGCGACTTTTCTTGTTTTGCGGTTACGGACTGGCGCTTGCGGCTTTGGCGCTTGTGGTTTTTGGCGCTATCGAATGCTCCCCAACTTGTTAGACAAATCGGAAGAGTTCGCTAGATACGCCAATGAACTTTGCTTCCAGCTTTGTTGGGCCACTTGTTGATCACCCAGCCGGTGTGCCGAGCAGCCATCACTGCCCCCCATAAGCTGGGCACTCGTGGAGGCGAGCTGGTTGACGCAGAATGCGACACCCGGGGGGTGCGAATCCAAGAGAACCGCCTAGCAGAAATGCTGCTTGCCTCAAACGGAGTCATCTACATGTTGGATGATGTGCCAGTACCGGATTCAGGTAAGTGGCTAGGTTTCATGAAATCTGATGCATATCACCGCTAAGAAAAAAACATCCAGTTTAGGGAAAGCTATACATGTTATGGGTGTGAAATCAAAACGGGGGTAGTACGTATTTTAGTTATTTTTCAAGACAGGCCTATGTTCAGCCATATCATTCAAAAGGTCTCGACGAGAGCTTTCCATTGATGTGGCTGAACATAGGTCTATCTCGAAAAATAAGGGAGTAGTGCGTATTTTGGTTATTTTTCAAGATGGATCTATGTTCAGCCATACCATTTAAAAGGTCTCAGCGAGAGCTTTCGATTAATGTGGCTGAACATAGGTCTATGTTGTATAATTACCATAATACGCACTGTCTCCGTTTCAGCTTCACACCCAAAACAGGTATAGTATTCCCTAAAACGGGTTTTGTTTCTACTGAGAGTGCCGGGACTTGAGACAAAAACGAGTGGGGACGGAGAAAACGAGGCATCACCGTTAGTGGTGAGGGATCTGGAGTGGGAGGAGTATTAGTTCTTCAAAGCATCGCTCGGACCGTCAAAACACGATCTTTGCTTGCAGCAATAAGCTCCCAATCTTGCACCATTCCCATCCGTAGTTTTCTGTTGGCAGCATTATCTCTTCTTCAGTTACTTGAACGGATGCGGCTCTACAGTTTCCTGGATTTAGTGCGTACAGCTGAACTAGAGAACTTCTTCGACGATGCCGCCGTCCAGCTGACATTGTTCGCACCCTCGGAACTCGCCATAGCTAGTAAGTTAAATCTGCGCTCCGGGGCGTTTTTAGGATAAGTTACCTGAAAAATATTGCTTGTATCGCAGATATGCCCCATTCGGAGCTGAGCCGTCTCCGGTCTGATACACCAGCAGCACGGCGCTTTGTTCTACAGCATGTCACACGGGGAATCCACACTACCGATAGATTCACTGATAATCAGGTAAGGCGATCCTATGATATATACCCTTACCAACCCGTGTTTAATGACCCCAACGTAGAGTAGAGGGGTGTCGAATCTAACGAAGTTAAATCACCTACGCGGTACGCCTCAGTATTAACGAGGTGCACCTTAGGCCATCCCAGGTTTCACGAGGGCACGCTTAAATACAGAACTGGCACTTTTCTTTGAGTTTTAAATATTTCATTGTCTATAACTTTTACCTGTCTACCTGTGTTTACCTTAGGGCCAGAAGAGAAGCGGAGTTTCGAAAAAATATCGAGGTTAGGTTAAGACGAGGTTGCGAGGTTAGGTTAGCAGAAGACAAGGTTAGGGAGGTTATGTGACTCAACATGCCACAGTGCGTTACTTATTGATCTCTAAATGAGCTACCGTATGAACTCAGCATGCCTCGCCAAAGAAGCTCTGAGAATAGCATACGCGAACATTTCCATCTTACGATTTTCTCTCACAAGATATTGGGCTGTAAAAATCGCTGTAAAATACAACAAATCCTTATTATTTCATAAAGATAAGCGTCGATCTATCCAAAGATTCAGAGCTTTCCTTCCTTGTTCGTTTATCTTCCAGGGCGTCGCCACCCCGAGTTGTAACTTGTACATTACGCAAAGGAAGGAATGTTCTTAGAAGTGCACTAATCAATATCCTAATGAAACAATTTTTTTACGTGTCATTTACCTAATTTGGTAAACTTTGATTATTCCAAAATCTTCGAAAGTCATCAAAAAGAGTCGGTAATGAAGCGGAAATGGTTGGTTTAATGCAATAGGTTCTGCATGCGACAAAATAATTGATATTTCTTGCTATTTGCCGTTGCGACAAATTAAATCTGCGAAGAGTCGTTATTTTCCGGGAAGCTTATTAGGTAACCGTTGGTTCTAGAAAGCAAGACTGGACACGGGTCTACCAGACAGGCTTAACTCATAAGATTGCATATTTTCGGGGGCTCATGGAGAAATCGGGAATTACGCGTGTACTGGTACAATAAAACATAATATAGCTTATTAAAATAAATGCCCAATTTTTATTACCGACCTTCTTCAGCTTATTTTAACGCTTATATGTAACTAATTTTACACTTTAATTTTTGAATACTGCAAAATTCAAAATGTTCCATAAGTTATTCAAAGACGGCATTTTAAACAGTTAAAAAGACAGCTGAAAAAAATTATCGTGTACGTAACTAGCATTACTTCGAAAAATACAAAGTGAAAAATTTTCCTCCTTTTAATGAAAGCATTTTTGACAATCAAAAAAATTTAAAAAAAATCGTGTGCATTACTAGAATCATTTAAAAAAATGCAAAGTTTAAAAATTACATTTGATCTCTCAAAGCAGGATTTTGAACAGTTAAAACAGACAATTTTAAGAAAAAAATCAGAGCAAAACTTTGAACAAGCTGACAAAATATTAATCATTCAAACTTACAAAAACACGATTTTTAAGGCGTAATAGGAACGCAAAAACGGACCGCAGTTCGCGACAATGTAGGCCGTATTTCAGGTGACGCGCATGTGAAACAAGTTCGCCTTTCAGCAGTCCTGCGGGCAATATTTACGTAAATATAATACGCATGTCCTTGCTCCTGGCGCGCCCTTCCCCAACCAGACCTACCTCACCGCCTCCTGGGCTAAGTTTAACGTCAGCACTCCTTTGAACCTGGTATTAGACAAGGATATCTAATACGCGAACACTATAATGGCATACAGGCGAAAGAGGCGGAGCTCAGGACTCCGTGCACCAGACACGCGCCTTGTCTGTTCATTTACGCCGGCTAAACTTTGTCATAAAATGTCGGAAGTCAAGATTAATTGCCTAATTTTAGTCGGTCAAACGTCAACAGGGATTAAAGAATGAAAGTAAAGCAGGTTGCTTTGTTGGAAACAAGCATAAGATTTTTTTTAAAAAAAAGTTTCAATTTTTCTGATTTTTTTTGGCGCAATAACTATATTTCACGGAGGTTTTGCATGTTTTTATCAAGAGACAATATCCTAATTTATGAAAGATATTCAAGTTTATCCTTCCCTAATGGTGATTTCAGTCCATCAATAAAACTTAAAAAAAACATAAACTGCGATAAATCATTGTTTTCCAGTACATTGTAAACTGCGATTGTAGATTTTTTTTACCTCTGTTTATGGTTTATCATTTTAATTCACATTAAGAAAATCAACGTCATAAAATGCGTATGTAACGTTCACACTTAATAAGTTTGGTACACCTCGGTTAGGTTAAGGTTAGGTCACGCGCCTTGTCCATCACTTTCTCGGATTGGCGAATATATAAGTATAATATAAGTATTATATATAATCATAATATAAGTAATATATAAGTATAAAATGAAAGTGGAATATAAGAGCTAGAAAATCCAGCCTATAAAATACGGCTGTTCAGTGTGTACAATCGAGGGCATAAATAGCTGATTGGTTTTATTTTTTTCAAAAAATATGTGTTGGTACTACTAATGTATTTAAATGGGAGGATGCTCCCGCGTTTCAGTCGATTAGAATGGTGTAGAACCCTAAAGAGTAGAGAGGCGCAAATAAAACCCACGGCCGCCATGTTGAGCCCCGTTTTCCCGTAAGGAATACACTGGGCCGATCATGGCGTCTCCCATGGCAGGGGTCACCATTCGCTCCTCTCTACTTTTTAGGGCTCCAGAATGGTGTTGCCAACCTGTACTCAAAAGAACAAAAAAATCACTCGTCAGCCATATATGCCCTCGACTGTACAGTAAATTAGGTTAGAGTGCTGTGCTCCTATGAAAAGTAAAACAGTAGCAACCCTAAAAATTTTACAGAGGGATTCCGGATACGGGGCTTTGACTCTGTACAGCGAGTTTGTAAATGAATTTGTTTCAGGTTGTTCGGTCGGCTGAAGGTAATGCGCCGCTCCGGTTGCAAGTCTATCGCCGGGGGCTCGGCGTGGAGACGGCGATGATTGAGGACCAGCGCGATCGGAAAGCGCTCAACGGCGTCGTACACGTCGTTAGCGCCGTCCTCAGGCCCCCCGATCGCACTCTCCGCGAACACCTCCAACAAGATGGCAATTTTACGTAAGATGATCTTTAACACGACCTTTTTCTTTAATGAAACCAGCAGAAATTTCCGCGATCCATCATTCGGCAAAGTGCCACGAAATCGTTTCCGTCGGGCGGGACCTAGCTCTTTAGGGGTCGCAATTAAAGGGGTGTATCTCGGGGGTCGTCCATAAACTACGTGACACGAGGGGGTCGACTGGGTGCGGTTATTGTTTACGATGGAGTGAGGGAAGGGGTATTGTTAGATATGGTTAGATACGTAAATTATCGTGGTTCATGGACACTATATTTGCGGAAAGATTGGATTCGCCGCGGTCTAACATCAATGCTAGCCATAATCGTGAAGGAAAAAGGATGAACACTAGTGGAAACGAAACTCCTGTTTAGGGGAGTTCTTACTTGTTTTGGGTGTAACAATAAAACGGGGGTTGTGCGTATTCTGGCAATTTTTCATGGTAGACCTATGTTCAGCCATATCATTCAAATGGTCTCGGCGAGAGCTTTCTATTGGTGTGGCTGAACGTAGGTTATCCTGCAAAATCACCAAAATACGCACTACTTCCTTATTTTTCATGATACACTTGTGTTCAGCCACATCAATGGAAAGCTCTCGCCGATACCATTCGAATGATATGGCTGAACATAGCGCTATCTTGACAAATAATCAAAATACGTAATACCCCCGGTTTATGTCCATATCCAAAACAGGTAAAGACTTCCTAAAACAGATGTTTCGTTTTCAATATCTAAGAAACAGAGCCTCAATTATTAAGGATAGAAAGCAGCACCTCGCGAAAATGCGTTGTGCATGTCCTTTTGTTGTCAGAATGTTCCTCAGAGCGCTGGATGCTATGCAAACCGATGACCCAGGAAGTCTCCATCTGGGGAGAGGCGTCTCGGGATACTCCGTTCTCGCCCCGACCGATGAGGCCTTCAGGAGACTCAGTTATGATAAAAGAAACGCGCTGTTCGACGATCGACGAATGCTCAAACAGGTTTGATAAATATACGGTGATCATAAGTCGTGTCGCATTCGAATTTAATGACGTTTTGTTTCTATAAAGCTGAGTTGGCAATACCATTGAAATGACCGGCCCGAGCGCGAGGTCCTCCGTACTTAAATGCATTAGTACTACCAACACAAATTTTTAAAAAAATGTCAGTAGATTTGAATGCGGGACATGTCTTATGATCACCATACCTCGCAAGTCGACAGGTCTTAAAATTTGTCGTAAACACATAGAGATGGCGGCAATACACAAACAATGCGTTTTGCTGTACCCATCAGGGACCTTCTAGGTATTAAGTGTTACTCGACTTAGTCCTGGACAGCAATTACATTCTTATCCCAATTTATTTGGGGACATTCTCGGAGTGACGGTCATAATGACTCCTCCCAACATTCTTGCATCCGCTGCGCCCTTCCCCGATCTCTCCTCAACTTCTATTCGTTAAAAACCTTATAGAATACCTGTTAATTAGTCCGTTAAACAAATAGTTTAGTTGCAACACCGAGACGTTCGGTTACAACCCCCAAATATTTTGTCTGCAGAAACAAAATCATATTCGTTGTTTTTCATTTTGCTGCGGTGGCAAAACCATTCATTTCCGTTTTGTTTAGGACTGTGCGCAATTAAAAGTGGGGGGGGCATTCGATAGCGCCAAAAACCACAAGCGCCAACGCCGCAAGCTCCAGTCCGTAATCGCCAAACGAGAAAAGTCGCAAACGCCAAAGTTCGTTTAAGTTAGGTTAGGTCAAGTTAGGTTAAGTTAAGTTAGGTTAAGTTAGGTTCGGTTAAGTTAAGTTAGGTTAGGTTAGGTTAAGTTAGGTAAGATTAGTGTTGCGGTTAAGAACTTTGGCGTTCGCGACTTTTCTCGTTTGGCGGTTACGGATTGGCGCTTGCGGCGTTGGCGCTTGTGGTTTTTGGCGCTTATGACAGCGACCCGTAAAAGTAACTCGATGGTGACGCAAAAATCTTAAAGGACAAAACCGTTTTCATGACCGCTGTTTTAAATTATCTTTTAGCTTTTAACAGTGTAAAACGACACCGCTGATGTAAAAATAACTCCTGATTTCAGGTTATGCAACAGCATTTTCTTAGTAAAATGATGTCATCAAAGTCTATGAAGGAAGATTTGAAATACGAGGTGCCGACGCAGGCGGGGAGAGTCCGCATGGCGCGCCGCGGAGATGCCCTTACGGTAGGTTCCTCATCCTGAGCTCCCAATAAGGCTACATTTTCGGGTAGCTGTCATAAGCGCCAAAAACCACAAGCGCTAACGCCGCAAGCGCCAATCCGTAACCACCAAACGAGAAAAAGTCGCAAACGCCAAAGGTCTTAACCGCAATACTAACCTAACCTAACCTAAATTAGCCTAGCCTAACCTAACCTAACTTAACCTAACCTATACGAACTTTGGTGTTTGCGAATTTTCTCGTTTGGCGGTTACGGACTGGCGCTTGCGGCGTTGGCGCTTGTGTTTTTTGGCGCTATCGAATGCCCCCACATTTTCTACCTCTTGCGTTTCACTTCGGGGTTGCTTGGGACAGGTGGAGGACGCCGCCAGCCTGCGTTGCGACCAGACCAACCTGGACGGCGTGGTGCACGTTATCAACAAGGTGCTCTGGTCGGAGAACGTGACGTGGAGATCAACTTACCCGCCGCCGCTCATGGCGGGTCGCGACTCCTCCAGAAGGTATACTCACCGAGGCGATATCCTCTATTAGCACCATCAATGCGCCCATGGCTTGCGCCCATGGCCTGTGCCCATGGCTTCCGTCCCAGGCTGTCGCCCCTGCAGGCTTGCGCCCGAAACCATAATGGGATTCCCGAAACGCACTGCGACAAGAATAAAGAACGGATCACGATTCACTTGCATAACAAGATGAGCTAACTCGTCGCTTCGACTTCATCTTTTTTTCTACGTCTCCTAAAAATTTTTGGCCTTAGGTCCTCCCTTCCGAAAAAATGCCAAGGTGCCCCAAAACACAGTAAGTGATCCCTTGGTCCAAAACCTGTTTTATGGTTAGGTAAATCAGCGGAATGGCGTGAATTAAAACATTAACATATCAATGAAAATGTTTCGTCGAGATCTCTCAATATGAACTTTGATATGGATATCTTCAAAAACTACCAAATTACGCTTTTCTCTTGTTTTCGTACCTAAATTAGGTATGGGACTACCTAAAACAGGTATCAGTTTTGACGGTGAACCTGAAGCAGTTCGTATTGTAACTTGAAAAAGTGGAGCATCTCATCTCTTGTGTTCCAGCCGTCAAAAAGTCGAGCCTTACGTAGTCAAATCTAACTTAACCTAAGTTAACTTAAGGTCGTCAAACCTCATGTTGATTACTCCTCCGCTGCATCACGCTTTGTGATAACTAGCGGTAACGAAGCAAGGAACAAGGCATGTAACGCAACTTAAGTAAGTCGACTTTACCTGATTGGGTTGTACAGTAGGCCACAAAAGTCATGACCCCTCCGCATTTCTTATGAAAGCAGGGGTCATGACTTTTGTGACCCATCGTACAGTTGGGCGGTTGTAAGCCGTTCCTTAAAGTGGAAAAAAAAAGATTCAACATGGGTAACACAAGAGGTTCGAAACTCCACCTCCAGTAAAGTATTGCAATGCAGTATGGTGGACACACAGCGACCTTGTCGCCAGAGATCTGCATACTCATTATTTGCCAAATTATATGTTCAGTGTCATGTGATTTTTTTATGTCGGAGTATTGGATTCACTGTTAATAATAAAAACAATAAAATTTACGGTATTTTAACCTTACCTGCGTTAACCTAACCCAACTTGTTCTTGACTCGTCCTTCTCTGCGTATAAATTTTACCGGACCTTGATCACTGCGGCCACCGTTACACAAATGGGGGGCATTCGATAGCGCCAAAAACCACAAGCGCCAACGCCGCAAGCGCCTCCGTAACCACCAAACGAGAAAAGTCGCAAACGCCAAAGTTCGTATAGGTTAGGTTAGGTCAAGTTAGGTTAGGTTAAGTAAGGTTAGGTTAGGCAAGGTTAGTATTGCGGTTAAGACCATTGGCGTTTGCGACTTTTCTCGTTTGGCGGTTACGGATTGGTGCTTGCGGAGTTGGCGCTTGTGGTTTTTAGCGCTTATGACAGCTACCCTACACAAATAAATTGTTTTGGAATTCAATCATGGAATTTAAGACGGAAATACGATATGTCAGCGAAAAGGTCTCGACGAGAGCTCTCTATTGATGAAGTCATTGATAGGGGTGCCTCCAAAAATAACTAAGTAACGCTCTTCCCCTGTTTTACCTCTCTACCTTAAAAATGTGACTACCTTGAACAGAGCACTATGAGCTTATAGTATATAACCTATCCTCCAAAATGGGGCTGTGAGATACAGGTCGAGATCCTGGGATCCATGGCCACAGAAAAGAAAAAGAATTAGCAGAAGCGTTCAATCACAATAAAAAGAACTTGATAAGAATGCTATAAATGATAGTAGTAGAGGGATCCAATAGCTGTAATTGGGTTTACACGTCAACACGTCCAAATCTACTTAGGGTCGAAAGAGAAGCGAGAGCAAAGGACGACCGACTGACGCAAAGGCGACGCGCGCGCCCTCTGGTGGATGCAAATGAAGAGACGCCAGCCGCTGAACTGTCTTCCGGTTGGATAAGGACGTTTACCGCTCCTCAAAATGTTATCATTGACGGATCAGTGCTAAAACTCTATACTTTAACGCTTGCATTTTCCACCCCTGCGTTCTATCGTACTTATCAAGATTTCTTTACAGTATGATGATATCGGCGGTTAAGCTAGGTTAGAGAGAATAAGAAGTAGTAGAGGTGAACACAAAGAAAATATAATATAAATAGAAAATTACTGTAATGTATGAAATTGGCAGCAAGGAATAATTGTACAGGAACAGCTTGGCTGCGTTGAGATATGTTGTTTCTTACACAGCACTAAAAAATAATCTTACGGTAAGAAAAAACGTTTTGTAGCTATCAAAAAAACTTTCTTGGCATCAGAAAACATTTTTGAGTGATGTCGGGTATATTTTGGATCGCTTTTGAGATGAGCAATCAAAAATAGGGATTAATTACTACATTATCTCAACCGAGTTTAAAATCGACCTCATTTTAAAAAAAATAACGAAGACGCGAAATCTGATAATCCTGAGACGGAATTATTTAATTGGATCGCGTAATAAAAAAGGATCTTTGAGTCGTTGAAAACCGTAAAAATACAGTACATCACCGTGTACATTGTATTATCATCGAAATTGTGTCAGTCACTGTTGCCAGATGTGATTAACTGTTGGTTAACTTTTTTGTAATGAACTCGTGAATGTTTCGGAATTACTAGCATTTAAATGTTTTAGATTACTCTTCAGCCCAGCAACCTAAAGCTTGGTTGAATGGACTTCAGTGGTTCAAGACTTGACTGTGGTTTTTGACGGTCGCGGTAAATCAGGCAACACTGGGAGATATAAAAAGGCATTGTAAGTGGAGACCACTTATGCGCATCCTTTGCAAAGCTATCAAAAAGAAGGAAAGAAGTGATTGCGGTCACTAAAAGTGAACGAAGAAAGTGCAAGTTATCCCTAGAAAATATGTGTCTTGCTTGATGCATTGAAACATGAAAAGGCTTAAGTATCGAAAGCCATGCGAGAGTGCTAATAGCTATACCGTATTTGACAGCACTGATAAATCTTACCGCCCAGATCAATACCCGATCGGAACCGGTGATCAGCTGATGGGCAACTTCAGTGCATTTCAAGCGGACGTTGTCACTGCCACTCCACTTGGTTGACGCCGAGCCTGTTACCGCTTACTTCTCGGTGATAGTTCGCCGAAAACAAGCGAATTAAGCGATAATTTAGTTGCCATATGCCTCGCTTTGCTATTGACCATAACTCGGTTCGGCAACGAAAAAGCAGGGCATTAAAGGTGGATAATGCAACCTTTAAACTTTGAAGTACATATCCTTTGTCTGGTTATATCGCATACGTGGGAAATTAAATAGTCTACCAGACAAAAGTCTTAAGGCAGAACCAAAGGAATAGAAAGCGGTATCGAATTTCAATGCTAGTGAGGGTGCACGGTAAATTTCATAAGTGAAATTTTCTTCCTCATGCTCAATCCTGATTAATCTTTAATCACACAAAGCATTACAACGACTTATAGAAACATGAAGATTAGGTTAACCAGTCACATGTCACACGCCTTGTGCTTCGCTCCATCGCCAGTTTCATCACGAGAGAAGAAAGATTCAAACTTCCAAATTGATCTTGTGCAGTTGCATATCATCATGTGTTTAGCTATACAGTTTGAACCACAGTAGAAAACAAAATTTAGGGAATGTGACCTTCAAGACTTGCACTGTATAGGTATTATCAACCTAGTAAACCTAACTTAGGACCTTTTCGGTTCGAATGCCCGCAACACCCAAATCATATTGTCGTCCCAGCAAGCAACGTTTTATGGGAGGTTTTCACTTTCGTTGGGTTAATTTTCGGAAAGAAAGTACCGTAGTTTGGGGGGAGGGGGTGCCCGCGAGGAATTACTGCACCGCGAGTACATAAACATGTTTGCGATGCGTAAAAGACGCTTTATCTGACAACGTAGAGGTTGTAAATGAAAGACACTACTGAATTACGGGGCCGTCGTAGATTTTGGTGCAAATTACTGACCCTTGGTATGCTTTAACGTTCGGAAAGTCTTGCGTGGACTTCTGGAACTTGTACGTTTCCAATTTCCGCCCGTAGAACCTACGTTTAAAAAAACAATGTCCAAAACCGAAAACCCCGAAGAGAACTTATGCGTGCGTTGTGTGCTTCAAAAAAAGCTGTGCCGGTACATTTTTTGCCCGTTTATTGAACTAGAGTTCTCCGAGTATGTAAACCCGTTCAAAGTTAAAATTAGCCCTTGTTAGAATAGATAGCGCCCTAGTTCATCATTAGAGATTGAATTTTAGACTTGATATTTTAAAATTGTATACTGTACTTGATTTTGACCCATAACTGCCCAAAGTATTTGGAGTGAAATTTAGCTTAAGAGAAATTGGAAGGATTGTTTCCAAAAAAATACGCAATTTTAAGAGTTAGAAAATGCCTAAAATTTCAGGTTTCAAGAGGCATGATACTCTTTAAACTGTGAAAATACTGAGCTGAAAAGATCCTCTAAAATAAAAAAGCACTGGTCTCTGTTTCCGAGCGGCATCACTAGGCAGTAGTGGGTTAAATTTGGAAATAAATATTGACAAAATAATGGCAGAATTTGGCGCGCCGGCATACCAAGCAAAAAAAAATCTTGAGGCAAGAAAAAATTGTTTCCTCAGTATACCAAAAAATTTTCTGTTGGCATTTGAAAGTACTTCTGCGAGTGAATAAT
>Ga0058701_10003973_pt1 | contig 11882 bp, 5 predicted proteins | sample AgamicOrMae_FD_97039 | JGI IMG/M metagenome (GOLD analysis project Ga0058701, IMG submission 97039) | Agave microbial communities from Guanajuato, Mexico - Or.Ma.e | ecosystem: Host-associated > Plants > Phyllosphere > Phylloplane/Leaf | place: Guanajuato, Mexico | collected 2012-06-04 | reverse complement strand
GTGTGTTTAAGTGGGCACTTATGGAATATCCGTACTTGGTATTTGGCACTGTGGCAGCATTAGTTGGATCAGGCGTAGGATTTTACTATGGCTATCAGGATCTCAAGTATAATACCAAAACAAAATATTTCAGCCAATATACTGGTATGTATAACTTCCTTGTATAGAACTGAGTCTTGTATAGAATCATGAATTCTGAAATGTTGTTTTTCTTATTATTATTTTTCAGTGATGCGTCCAGATGACCCAAGATTACAAAAAACTGTCATTTGGGGTGAAGATGGAAAACCAACCAACTTTGAAATTAAAAAAATCCTTTGAAGCTTTGCATCTTGTTGTGCTACTCTTGCTAGAATTGTACAGAACTTCCTGTTAATACAGTATATAATACAATATCTTTCACTTAGGCATGAATCCAATATCATGTTCATGTTAATAAATGTCTAAAATCTTTTTGTCCATCCTATTTTCTTCCCCTTCCAAACAAAGTATTATATTATTCTCTTTTTTATCAAGTTTAAGACAGATCAATCATGATGTGGTGTTACTTAAGTTTTGATTTTAATTTATTTCTGAATAAAATTTTGGTTAAACTGAAGGCATTTTAAAGCATAGCTTCTGTTTTTACCTAACTGAAGGACTTATTTCAAGGGATAAATTGCCATTGTCTGTTGAAATCAATTTTTTTCATCACATTGTGTTAGTTAAATTACCAACCTGAGCAGGACAGTATACCCTCCTGCTTTGAGTTGATATTCAAAGAAACTGCATGAGCAAGCACGTTAACAAAGGGTGCTAGATTACACCCGATGCGAGCTGGTGCGACTAAGGTGGTTTGCAGGGAAGTCCCTGGTGGTTGGTGCGACTGGCCTTTAATAAAGATGGCAAAGCAAACATTGCATTACTGGGTGATAAATTTCTTTACGCGTTCATGTGTTCTCTTTATTTTTTCTCTCTCTCTAAAATTTATGAGTATTGTAACACAGCGTAAGGACATGTAAGTGGGCCCTACTTACATGGTAAGGAGCGAGTCTTCGCTTAAGTATGCGGTTAGCTTTCTGTGATAAGCAAACGTCGGAAAAAAATAAATAAATGCAGACTGGAGGAACATTAATCAAAGACCTTTTTAGAAAAAAATTCAAAATATTATTTTTAATAAAGAAGATTTTAAAAAATCGTTTTTGTTCAGTATGAACATGTTGTAAGAGTGTAAATCAGTTGTACATATGATGAATATACTCATCTGTAAAAAGCTCGCTGGTCCAATTCTGTCCAATCTTTGGTCCAATCAGCTTCCAAGCGAAGCTCAAATTTCGCGCCAGGCGGTTTCCAATACGCCACCAGAGGGCGATAGTTGTAATTGAAGTCGAAAATCTGCGAAAATCGCTCGTTAACTTTCGTGTGTGTGGCTGCACAATTTTTTTTTATTTTATTTTGCTGTAACGAAAGTTTCCTTTCGCTTGGATTATCGACAATTTCGATTATTTTATCGCTTATCTCACGGAACATATGGTTTAAAGTGAGTTGTACAACAGTTAGAGCTGCTAACCTTCTCATATTGTGTCATCGCTTTTTCTAGGCTGTCAAATATTTATTTACCAGCGTCTCCGTTTTGCCTTTATATTTTGAATAGACTTCTTTATATGACCTACCTAATCTTTGAAATATTGTGCGTTTTATTTTTGTATCGTTCGTTTGATGAATCATTGGTTCAATTAACCTTAATGAATTGACTTCTGCCCCGCCATTAACCCTCCAATTTTGTACACATTGCCCCCCTACAGTGACAGCGGTGACGGTGTTTTGGAAGACCCCCGCTGATTTTCCGACTTGTTTTGTCGTTGAAATCCTAAACATTGTCGTATGTTTGGTGCAGATTCTGGAATAAGAACATTGCCTGTAGTAGGAGCTCTGTCAGATAATTCCTCAACAACTCCTTTAAATTTGATTTCCTGCCTGAATTGGTACTCATGATACTTGTTGATCCCTTGATTTCCAAAATGAATTGATTTTTTTCTCTTGTCCTTTTCTCTCAGATGCTATTTTTCAAGGAGCAAAATTATTATGATCTTTTTGTTTTTCTAGGTTATGCGTTATGACATACTGAAGTTTGTTGTGTGATGCTGTTTTCATCATGGGTAAACTTCTGAGCTTGCTTGCAAGAGATGAGTCTACATGCTGTTCCCCTCAGAAATATGATGTGTTTCTGGACTTTGAAAGTACGTCTCTAGTATTTGCGGTGCTTTAGATTGATTATTAGTAGTGTCTGAGCTTTGCTGTGAGCATGATTTAAATTTGCAGATGCCCAGCCAACTGACAGTGAAAAGGAAACATTTGAAGAAGTTCAGAGAGTATTAAAAAATTCTGAATGGATATTGGAAGAAATTCAATGTTATAAAGGTGCTGGTAAAGAGATACGAGAAGCTATAGCCAATTCTGGTGAGGAATATCAACAGAAAGCATGGTCAGCTGTTCTTCCATTAGTTTCTCGACTTAAAAGCTTCTACTCATTCTCAACAGAGCTTGGTAAGTTTTGCCAGCTTTTTATGGATGCTGCATACAGCCACAATTTTATTTTTTTTTTAATAATGTTGCATTTTGCAGAGGCAATTGTACCAAAAATACTTTTCCAATTATGCTCTGGGCCCATGGCGCCAACTCAACACTTGGAAACACAGCAGGCACTTGTGAAACAATTTGCAGAAATTCTGGAATTTGTCCTTAAATTTGATGAACACAAGGTAGGTTCAATTTTAACTTAATGTCATCCCTTTCTTTGCCTCCCAAATTTTTCTGGCTTTTATCAGTTTTGGCAAACAAGTTAGCTCCTAATTCTTGAACCCTTTTAAATGATTATTTTTGATTAAACCAACCTGAAGAACAAACATGTTTTTCATGAAGATTTTTAAGCATATATTTTGTAATGCTCAATTGTCTGAAAAATCACTAAAATGTGATTCAGTATTCTTTTTTTCTTTTCTTTTCTGCAACTTTTAAAAAAGATCAGACAATTTCAAATGATCGCTGCTAATTTATTTAAATCAAAATTATTCCAAGTTTTTATCAACTTTTAACGCTAAGATAATTTAATATCTTATCATTATAGGTGTCCTTTTGGACAGGAATCAAGTATTCAAAAGGTGTTTTATGCCATAAAAAGATAGTCATGACAATCTGCAAGTATATGAGCTCTAGCTCTCTTTTTTTGTATCTGTTTTAGATGAAAACACCTGCGATCCAGAACGACTTCAGTTATTACCGGCGAACTTTGACGCGATATCGAATGTCAAACCTTACAAAGTTATCATCCGACGGAGTGGATGATGAAGATGATCCGCTCAAAAATGACTGTGAGGTGTCCAACGAACTTGCCAATCACATGTCGCTGTTCTACGCGAACGCCACTCCAATGCTTCGTGTATTAAGCGAAGCGACGACAAGATTTGTAGCTGAGGTTCGTAGCAATCTTCGTCCGAATAATATATTCTTTTTGAATCGATTGACTCATTTTCTAAATTCTTTGTCGTTTCAGAACAGCGATATTCCTATCGAAAATACAACGGAAACTTTGAGCACCATGGCAAAAGTGTGTCTGCGTATGCTAGAGAGTCCGTAAGTATTAAAGAATACCCCACGTTTTGCATAATCAATAGCGGTATTTTACTCATTTATGATACCCTTTTTCTATGCAATGTAGAGTATCAGGAAAATTGGTCATAGTTAGTTTTTTTTGTCCACAACTTATTTCAGGAACATCATATCGCAGTTCCAACGTGAAGAAACACAGTTGTTTGTCCTTCGAGTCATGGTTGGGTTGGTAATACTCTACGACCACGTGCACCCTAGCGGAGCTTTCGTCAAAGCTGCCAATGTAGATGTAAGAGTTGCATTTCTTACATATCAGTAAAAACAGCTTGTTTTTGGACATATTTATCAGTTCTTGTCTTTGTTTCAGGTGAAGGGTTGCGTACGCTTGTTAAAGGATCAGCCAGCCGATCGCTCTGAAGGTCTCCTTAACGCTCTCAGGTTGGTAACTCTGAACTTTTTAATTTTTACGGGAAAAAATAGGCGTTTGTCTTTTGTTTGAACTAAATGGAATATTGGTGTTGTCCGATTCAGGTACACGACTAAGCATCTCAATGAGGACGCTACACCAAAGAATATTAAAAATCTCCTGGCAGCATGAAAACGTATTTGAAATCGTTCTCCTTGTTGGGTTAGGACCCTAGCTTAATTATTGATGCATTTCAAACTCTATTTCACCTGCCGCATAGATCCATGACCTGGAGGTAAATTGTGTATTATTTGTATATACCGGTAAGTTTCTGTTACAAGGAGGTGTAGGAAGGTTCTAGATGGAGTAGTAAATGGTTGTGTCAACGCTAGAATGAATATTCGAGATCGGGAATGTTGAAGTTTGATCGTTTTATCATAAATTGTTGCATAGTTAGTTACCTCATTGTACATTGGTACCGTAAAGTGTGGCGTAGTAGGGACTTATACAAGGTAGGACCGTGTTTTATTGGCTGTGCGTTCTAGCGGTGGTTCGCAACCCTGATTGTAGACACCTTTCATGAAACCTACTCACGGCGTTCCGTTCCGCCGCCAGATGGCAGCACTAGCAAAGGAAGTTGTCCCGCGCGACCGCCGCCCGCTTTACGGTAGGTACCCTCGACAGTCTGCAGGGTTACCGAATGACAAAGATCTGATGCTTTGTGCCTCAATTTGCAGTTAAGTCTTAAAGAGGATGTGAGAAAGTAAGCACATTGCCCTTATTATGATTTTTCTAAAAGTTCGAGTAGACGCTCTAAACGTTATTTTTGTATTGGAAATTTACAAGTTCTCTTGATTTGGGCGTTGGAATCTACAACGCTTTTTGTTTTGTTTTATTATGGTCTAAGTTTCGACTCGTTCAAGGCAAATGTGATATTTGTATTATTCTTATTGCAGTATTTAAAGAAGACAAACTTCAATGAGTCTGGGAACTCTACTGCTTTGCATGGTCTCTTTTCCTCCCTTCTTATATTTCTGTGTGCACTTTGCCTCAACCCTTCCATGTGCGATTTGCTTAACTTTATTGTGGTCGATCTGAAATTTTCACCCAGTCGGGATATTTTTTTATATTTTTTTTTTTTTGCATGTGGGTGGGGAGATCGTAACCATACCTAATGCGAGTATGCATTGTACCGGAGGAATCCGTAAAAAATCACCCGGGAGTACGGGAAATGAGGACCGGTATCAATCCACCGCTTGCCTTTCAGAGAAATGGCTGTAAACCCTGGTTCGATTCCCGGGTGCGTGAAGCTTTTTTTTTTTTACTCCCCCAAAGTCCTTACAGACGTATAATACTGCGTGTTACCTCGGTGATTTCAAAAATGTCACTGATATATCCCGCAAGATATATAGTATTCATTCCATGTTTAGAGCAGAGCGTTGAATGGTTTACATGTTACACTGTATATTGAACTTCCATTTTATAAATGTTTCATCTCATGTACTGTATTCATGCTTGTCCAAACACTGCCTATGTACACCCATGCCTTGCAAAGACCCTTCGCTCATGTTGAAGGGCTGATGCTACATTCTTTTCGGAAAGTTTTTATTTCTCTGAGGTACTCGATTCTAGTGAGTAGTTTGTAAGAGTTTTATTTCCAATACTTATCCACTTTGTTGCTTCTTTATGTTTCTCAATGAATATCTGTCGTCTTGTGATCGTTCAGTAATTTAATTTTTTTTTTCAAAGCAACTGGTGTTACTAGCACAATGTTCAGCCAGGCGAGATGGTATCGCACAAGATTTTTTTTCCTTTTTTTTTTCTCGTTTGGTCAGCGCAAACTGTTCCTGGCGTGGCTCGATTTTTTTTTTTAATCATTAAGTTGCTACTGAGGGCCTTGAAAGCCTGTGTAGTGTATTTGATGTCGAAAAAGACGAAAATTGACTTTGGCTTCGTGTCTCGAAGTGTGTCTTTGTTTTTAATAAGCCATCCTCTTGTCCTTACCACGTTATGGAAGGCGTAGACTGAAGTGTTTGACAGTTTATACTGTTCGAGACTGAAGGCTTTCTGACTAAAAGCTGAACCAAAAATCTTGCAGGCTGTCATTGTGGTTCCTTGCAGTACGATTTCCCGTGTTCTTATAAGCAGTGCTTGTTTACACGCTTATTCATTGTAATTGATACCGTAACATTGCTTTTTTTCTTTTTTGTTTGCCTCAATTCTTGTTTCCAGTTTATTAATCTAAGTCAAACTTGATGCAGTACGGTCGCACTGAAGTTTTCAAGGAATGTTTTTATTCTTAATAGTAGATTGTGTCACTTCATTTTGTACTGATGAAAACGCATGCTAAAAGAATCTCATTTTGAACATATCTTTCACCCAGAAGATTGCTCTTCCAATCTTGGAATATTCCATTTAAAAAAAAACAACAACTAAGAATCATTCGTTCGATGGTAAGCGCGCATAAGTTTGACGAATTATTGTAGTGGGTTTGAAAACAGTTGAAAGAGTTCTTACAAGCATTTAAATTATATCCCAAAATGAATTAAGAGTTACAAACGTGCCGTTTTTGTGCGTGTAGAAAAATTTGGTACTTGTTCTTCGAATACTTGAATTCATGAATTATTTCGTTGGGTCCCGTGCGTGCATATACTATCTCCTGTGATTATTACACTGCCAAAATAGTTCATCTTAGCTTTTCAAGACATGTGCACCTTCTAAATGGCAAATAATTATCACTTGCGTACTCTTCATTTGTCATATTTTTGTAACCTTTCGGAATCGGAGAGTTTGTACTGAACAAGTCATAGAAAATATCGCTTAGAATTTATAACTCTGGAGTACCAAAGCTGTAAGTGTTTATTGTATTATGCTGAAATGTTCTTTTGGGAAAAAACTGCTCAAAATGGAACAAGTTGTTAAATTTTGTATAAATGATGGAAGTAAGGCCAATTTTTTCCATTTTGATTAGTAACTATAGTTGAATTTGTTATAACTTTATTAAAACACTTTGATGACAATTCCATGACCAAATGAATGCATTTTCGTAGCTTTAAGCTTGAGTAACGTCGCTTTTCTTGCTTTCAAAACGACTTTGTTTACTCGTTTTGCAGTATTAATGTTAAACGAGTACGTCAGTTTGTGCTCATACTCTAGTATTTTCTTACTTGGGTGACATGTCCAAAAAATGTATGTGAAGACCTGCCCACAAACACTTTGCTGTTCACTGTAAGGGCTCTCTGCCTTTGTATCTATTTTTGCTGAACCACGCTGTACTGATAAATACAAAATACAGTGAGTTGTATTCCAATGTCATCTTTCCTTTTTGAGCCTCCCCCGCCAACGTCGTCATTAATCAAGTATCACCTTGGATATTTCTACTTCCAGTTGGGTAAACAAACCAGTACATGCTTCTCGTGCTCCCTTTTATAGATGCCTTAAATATTATCGCACTTTAATCTCCCCTTTTCTTGGATAAAAAGGAAGACAGACACATTTGACATGCTCATTTTTTAAGTTTCTCAAGTAATTTCTGACGCAGTGATTTAAAAATTTTCATCTCAAAGTTGTGTGCCGAAATGGGCATATGTACCAACTGTGAACCATTACCTACCGTACACGCATAATTTTCAACGTTACTACTTAATATCTGTCCGCCTTCTATTTTGTTCTCCGACCTTTATCTTAAGTCTCCTTATCAGGCGTCAAGCGTAAGTCTCTGGGTCTGGGTCACCTTAAGGCGATAAAAGGCCGAGAGAAGGGTGACCCTGAATATTGTTCACCCTGACCGAGTATTGTATCGGCCAATTGGATCACGTCCTTTATCTCATCGCTATCCTTCCAATACGCCGCAACTTTCGACAAAGATCACAAGGATCTCTAACCAGAGCAGGTTCATGCAATCTAACTTATCAGTACTGATTGGAGGATTGAAAAATATTCGCTCTTTCATGTTGCATCTTCACCTCTTGTATTTAACAGGCAGAGTGAACCTTTTATTATATTTCATATCAGATTAAAACGATTTACCATCCTCTCATGGATTTACAAACGCGTAGGCTAGGTTAACGTGGGTCAGGTTGTATTACGCCTCGCTCAGCTTTCTACGAAAGGTGGAACACAACAGGTAGACGATGCAACGTTTCAAAATATTCAGCAAGAGACAGAGCCCCGTACAATCAGTGCATAGGCAACCACCTTGACACTCGTGCGTTTACATATTGCCTATGCAGTATTTCGCAGGCGCTCGGTTCTCCGAAGTTGCCGATCGCTCTTTTGTTTTTAATACCTTTTGTTAACAACAAAGGGGCGATCGTGTCAAAATAATCAGATGTTTATTAATCTGTTTTAATAAAAAAATAACAGAGGAATTATTTACAGAAGGCATCGTTTACATAAGCCGCGAATGTGTTAAATTAGATGGACAGGCTTCGTCAGTGTCCAATCGGTGTGAAAATTCTAAAACAGAGTAGATGGGGGACAAGGCTTTTTGCGGCTTCTCCCCTGCTACCTTCAGTAAGGTTAAACGCAGACCGCCAGTCACGTCTCGGCTCTGAGGTGTCAAAGATAGAGAGGCGCAATATGTTCTCTGAACTGTCGTAGTGCTCCGTAGTGTGGTGTTCGCGCAAATAAGAGAGATGCTTTTAAGGAGGTATGACACAAAAGTAAAAGTGGAACTCTTATTATTATTTTTTTTGTTATTGGAAAGTTTATTAAAACCTTTGTTAATGAGACAAGCTAAAGACTTGCTCATACCTACTCATTCTCACAATTTCAGATCCTGTTTCCATATAGTTTTCGAGAAAACTTACATTTTAGCTCTGATTGGTAACATACGGTAATATGGGGTCTCATGGCCGTTCAGTTCCATGCACAACGTTCACGCGTTTACCAAAGGAACTCACAAGGAGTCAAACTTTATCCGAACACTTCTCCCAGTATTTCGGGAGTACAAGATGACTACCTAGATTAGACTCAACAACCGATACCAGTACTTATGGCCCATATTTGCAAAATATAGGTAACAGACAAAGACCTTTCAAAACGGTCAGAATCCAGAGAGAAATAATCTATCAGAAACGCGCCTTAGTAAAAAAATGCTTTTATTTGAAGTAAAATCAATTGTCGGAATCTATATCGGTAACCGAGGGTACTGATTTCCGTAAATGAAATTAACTGAACAGATTTTCCGATTTTTCTTGGCACACTTGAAAGATTAATCTGAAGTTGATTAGCGACACCCCCTGCAAAACAGTCTTGAGGATGTTTTCGTTAGTACCACCCCTCTGATTCCATCTCTTTTTTTTTTCTTTTTTTCAAATCAAAAAGCAAGTAAAAAAAGACACAAGCTGCATCTTCATTTTTCATTACAGGGCGAAGATCGACGTAATGAATTGTGTTTGACCGCAGTCAAACTGCCATCATGGTTCGCATAGCTTATCGCACCTCATCTGGAATATACGGCCCAAAAGACAGAACTTTTCCCAGGGCAGCACCGGTGGATGTTGAGGCTCAGCTTAAGCGAGGCCGCATTCGGGAGCATTCTCTAAAAAAGTGCATCAGCGTTCTCCTGGTTGTAGTTGCGTTTTGTTTGTGTGGTCTCATTATCGGACTTCTTTCTACTTGTGAGGTGAGAATCAAGGATTCAATTTTTCTATAGTCCAACGTTTAAACAAGAAGTAAACAGCAAACCCTGTTGGAACCTTTGAATTTATTAAATGGGCTGCCCGTATCTAAAAAAAAAGTTGTAGAGAATTCAAAACATTATTCAATTCATATTACCTTGCAGGAGCTAGAAGAAGGTACCGGTATCAAAGAGGATTCTGATTTCAAGCCAGCAGTAGCAGATATCCAACAAACGAGGCGGAAGAGCGTTCACATTGAACCTACAAAGGTTTTCACCGTCGTGACGTCTTCAAGTATGGATGTTACAACTCCAGCTCCAAATGAATCATGGAACCTTACAACCTCACAAGAAACAAAAGATGATTATCCAACCTTCAGCACCACAGCAGATCTTGAAACCACCGAAAATGTAAACGACATCGTGCTCGGGGAAGATTCAACGACCCAAACTGAAAATTACACCATTATTCCTCGTTCTGTAAGCCTTGTTGAGGAGAATAACGATATGTCGACAATAGCGACATTGGCAAATGTTCAAGAAAAAGTGCCAACTTGCTACCCGCCACCTTATGACCCTGAAATTTCGTCTTCTGTGCTCAAGCCGGTATCTCCGGTTGCTCCTGAAGACACACCGGGACGAAAACAGTCTGAACCAGTTCTTTCAACTTCCACTACTGCAAGTAACGTGCAACTCGAAGCAGATGAGTTTGGGACTCCTTACAGACTTGTGGTCCAGTCTTTTACTTCTCCATCTGTATTAAGGCAATCTGCACCTTTTGTAAAAGTTTCTTTTGTGACGGCTCCTCCAACTATTGACTTTAATAAAAAATGACTCAACGAACCGAATGACGCATTTTCTTTCTTTTTTGTTTTTTTTAATGTCTGAATGAGTGACGGACTTCAGACGTATTGTGTATTCACAGCCAGCATGTCTCATCTTCCTAATCATAAAAAACGGAAATAAACCATTTCCTGGTATGAATGCCAGGCTTTTAACGGTTCGCGTTTAAGGGGCTCCCTTCATGGCCACGGTTTCACACCCGTTTGTTTTTCCTCGACTCTCCCGCATTTGCAGAATCTGCTGCGCTGGCCAGCTTTGGCAACCCCGGGGAAAGAAAATCGAAGATATTTCATTTTCGATTTCGCTGTTGAAATAAAGCTTCCTTCCCAGTCGTTACTATAAAATATTAGTTCATTTCGATACTTTGTTCGGCACTTTGCAAAGCTATTGCGACTACTTAATTAGACCCGAAATATTTGAGACCGATGTAGCCGATGTGTTGGTTGTACTGAGTTGCTTCTGCTCCTGTTCTGCTCTGCTCGCTTGTTTCACATTCGCACTCCGTGACATTCGCTCAAATGCTCCACGGTGCACCGTGAATGCTCAAATGCAAGCGGCGTGCCAATAGCAAATGTGCACCTCGAAGAGGTGGTAATCTTGTGTTTATTTCTACTTTAGAGTTCAAGTTATCGATTATGCCAGTTTGTCCGCGGCGAAAAAAATTGGACATTGGTAAGAAGCTTTTAGTTCAAACATCGCTGCGCGAATGTGCTTTGGTAGTCTTTCAGTAATTATTAGGTAGTCCTTTAGTGATTATTATCGAATTTCTCTCAGATTCGCCGACGAATTTTCAGATTACGAGTAATACCAACTAATTCTGATTTTAGTTCCAGTGAAATGATATCTGTTGTAAAAATACCGTAAGTTTCGTTGTCCTTGACTCTTGCGTTTGATATGATAGGGCCATGTTGTTTTTCTCAGGTATGGATACCGTAAGAGCTGTTGTCTGTTTTTCCTTGTCATGGCTTAACTCCTGATTCTACTTATTTTCCAAGGTATACTGTGTACTTGTTCTTTACTCATACGTCCCTTGTTTCCGGACGTCCTAACCTCACTTCTGCAATGCATTTTTGCCAACTTCCGTGCTTGTTATTTCTGAATGGAACCACAGCTACAGATTCATCGATGCGTTTGTTGCAGCAGGTCATTTATTGCTGAAAACCACGGGAATTAATCTAACTTAACGTCTGAAAACTATTTTTCTTATTTTTCAGGTTATGGTACCCATGGCAAGATGGGCGCGCATCCGCGCACCGTATATGCACCCTGTGACATTGCTAAAATCGAAGGCGGTCAATCGTTCTGCGACGAGTAGAAAGCGTGGATTCCGTCATGTGCCGTGATTTAAAAAAAAAAAAAAACACCGGGATTCCGTCCTGGGTTTCGGGCGCTCCGATGAGTCGTCTCATGTAAGTAATAATC
>Ga0058701_10003972_pt1 | contig 11882 bp, 10 predicted proteins | sample AgamicOrMae_FD_97039 | JGI IMG/M metagenome (GOLD analysis project Ga0058701, IMG submission 97039) | Agave microbial communities from Guanajuato, Mexico - Or.Ma.e | ecosystem: Host-associated > Plants > Phyllosphere > Phylloplane/Leaf | place: Guanajuato, Mexico | collected 2012-06-04 | reverse complement strand
TGCGTGAGCACAAACTGTTTAAGTTTTATCCAAATAAATCAGCTACGTTGCGCCATGTAAACTTGGATCATGAAGATCTCGTGTATCTGGTGTGAAAATAGACTCCTGTGTTTATCAAAACCTCCCACATCCTTTTGCTCCTCATTCTTTTCCGCTTTTACTTCCAAACCCTTTTTTTTCTCTCTCTGGTGGCCGCAGGTACTCGACTCACAAGTCGAGCATTCCCCCCCATCCATCTGATCCCTTTCTCGAAATTCGGCGTAGGGTTCGTTGGGTCTTGTTTATTTTTTTCGGTGGTTTTGGGTACAATGACCTCACTGTAATCGTCCCCCTGACTGGAACATTGTAGGTATATTGAATTCGAATTTTTGTAATCTTTCACATGTTGAAGTGAATGTAGTGCCCTGTGTGTTCTATCTCAACAAGACGCGAAGGAGCAAGGGCTACGCCCTCGCAAAAAGTTCTCGTTCTTTACCAAAGTATTCGAATGTTTCTCTGGCTATTTGGATCTTATATCGACTCTGCTGGGGCCCTTAAATGACCTCATAAGTCATGGAAGTCATGGAGTGTAGTTTTTGCGTATTGCAACTGTTTTTTGCCCCTTGAATATTCAGAAACCTTTGACAAATGATCAACTAGAAACTTGCCTATTTCATTTTTTTGGGGTTTTTTGGCAAGTACAGGTAAATACTCGCATCCGAAAAGCAACATTTTAAACAATCTTAATGTTAAAACGCTCAATTTCGTCCAATGGCTCAAAATTTGCGTGGTTTTGTTGAATTTTTTTCTGCGGAAAAAACGTACATCTGGGTCTTTCTCTCGTCATGAAGAAACGGCCATAAAACCAAAGACCACTTTTTGAGTGCACGATAACTTAGCCGTCGGTAGAGCTGCTTCGGATTTGTTGCAAAAGCCGTTGATATCTTAATAGACACATTAAGACAGTAATAATTAGCTACTCCGACTTGGCGTTTTTATGCGTTCTTCATCGCCTCCACTTTGTTTGACAACGCTTCGGCTCTAAATTTACGTATTGGTATGCGAACTGTTAAAATTTGTATTGTTTTAGGCGAGACTGTAAAAAGATACAGAAATTACGCATTTGCTGACCTTACATACTGTATTATGAGTTTCAATGAGTTTCCCGCAGAGGCATGTCCAGATACTGTTTCCCATATATCCCTCGCCTATTGTAACAGTTGACATTACAGAACAGAGTTATTATACCTTATTCACCTTGTCTAGTAGGCCTAACGCTTCTTACGTTTGCAGTCATAATTTGGTCCCGTATTCTGAAATACAAATTTGAATGTTGGCAGCAATGCAAATTACTTACGGCATCTCCTTTCTTTTTCTTTGCAGGTGAGTGAATACTATCCATCAGAAGTGAACAACTTTGCAAGTGACCTCACTATCCGTTTTTAAAATATTTACCATGATTATTAACTAGTTTAATTTATCTGTCAGCCACCGCCTTTTACGCCTCTACGATATGTTAGACTCTTATGTAGGATCTTTGGACGTATAGGGCCGTACCTTTTTCTAATCTAGGAGCTTCAAAAACAGAGGAATTGTTGTACTAGTTTGTTGGCGATAAGGTAACTTTGGTTTGGTGGTTTGTTCCTCGCTCCGCAATCGCTCCACTCTGCTTTGCGACGAAGGGTTTAACACAAGAACCTAAGGCAACCTTCAAAACTATGCGTTTTATAGTAGAATCGGATTGAAAACTGAGTTACAACATCCGCTGAGTCTAGAATCAAACAGGTTCACAGCGATTGCATACGTGCTTGCAGGCAAAGTGCCTGAAACAAGGGACCCGTAAAATTTGAATAAAAAAAATGATGAATATGAAAAGATCCCTCCTTCATCTGCGCCAAATCCTTTTTCATCCCAATTGCTCGGCGGCCGGGAAGGTGTAAAAGATCACTTCTAAAAAGATGGGGAAGTGCAGGGATGTGACTTCGCGATGCTCCATAGCCCTGGAGGTTTTGTTGGCGACGCTGACGCTCCATCCCGCCTAACCAAGCCCACCCGGTCTCCCATCAGGGCGACAAGGACGGCTGCCTAGTGCGCCCCTCTGCGTGTGAACAAGTCTCTGATTGGTTGATGGCTCCAAGGCTGAGGGGAGGGGGTTGCTACCGGAGCTGGATCGATGGACGTACCCTGGATAGGAGGGGGCGTTGAGGATCCTTTACGCATTCCCTGCGGACCTGGGGGGAACGTGGTCCAAGGAGCCCGAGTGCCTTTAGAAATTGTCTTCACCTGTTGCGAGGTCATTATGGTTCCTGCAAATCATTAGCTGGCATAAACCTTTCAGCACACACGAAAATGGTGCCTAGGAAAGGTGTTTTTTTTTTTAAATATGGGTGAACATATTTTTCTATTAACTTGATTTTTTTTGCGTTTGCAACCACCTGTTTTTCGTTTTTTCCCCTTTTGTTTAATAAATATAAAGGGTGGCGAGTTTAAGGAAGAAAAAACATGTCTGTAAAATGAGAAAAAAGTATTTTGGATGTTATAAAATTTTTCTATTGAAGAATTTTTTTTCGTGTGTGAATGAGATTATTATTAACTCTTTTTTAATGAAAGGAAAAATAAGATGCACTTTTATTTATGAAGAAATCTAATGAAAAGTAGCAAAAAAAAGTTTGACGTTCATAAAAGGGTATCTTTGATTCAGTGCCCCATTAGGATCCATGGGCATAAAATAAATTAAAAAAATATCATCATGAATAAAAACTTGTAAATGCCTCCATAGCATTATTTTTCGCTTGGCTATGTTATTTGCATCGCTGGGAATTTTAGTTTTGATTAGAAGTATCGACAAACATGTCAGTTGGTAATTGTCTTTCCTTGTTATATGAACAACGATGTTTATTAAGTTTCATGATTGTTAAAGTTAAAAGACTCATTCAAATATTGCGTTTTTATACAAATCATGGCCTTTTAACGGCATTCATTTTAAAATTGACCCAGGAACTTCTTGGCAGGTTTTAATGTACCGCTGTTTTGTAAATTCGTTTCCCGTTTTCCTTAATTAGGAGAACCTCGCCGTTAATACCCTTTAATTTTTTTTCTAAGGAACAGAAAAATAGGAGCAATCAGCATCCATCAACAACCTTGTATTTCGACAAGAATTCGAAGTACACGGAAAAAAGTCTTGCTCAAAATGTCTGATACTAGTCTCACACCGAAGTATCGGTGTCGTTTTCCCTCTCCTCTTGCATGAGTAGTTGCAATCATAGCTAGGACTTTACTTGTACCAGGTACAAGATGGATAGGCATTAAAAGTTCGCGTAGTATGCATGTGATTCCGGTACCTAAAAGTAAGAATCCTGGGTATTTGTCATTATCGTAATTATTTAGAAGAGCCGTTCTCATTCGTCTTTTGCCAACCATGGAATTGATTTTTAAAATTTTTAAATACTGTACTTTGATTGTCCAATAAACTTCCACTCATACTGATTTTCTTTTCGAACACTGCCCTCATACAATCAGAATATTGGAGTAAAAGCATCATTGAGTGAAAGTTAAAATTAACCGATTAGTGTAGCAAGGAATATCATTCTAATGCCTTAGGTGTATTTTTTTGTTGTAATAATGCTTTTACTTGCAATGCTTTTTATCTTCCTATGAATTAGCATTGTCGTATTATGCCGTTCTGAATCCGTAAAAAATATTATATCAGGTCGGTATAATTACCAGAAAACCGATCTAACCTTACAATCGTGGATAATCAAATACACTTACTAAATTACATCGAGGGCATTCATTTTTTTCGGAAGTGGAATAAAGTACTTTATATGTACATCGTTTAAAACTAACTTATATAATTTTTTTTAATAATAGGAGTAGCCAGTTTTCTAAACTTTACAGTGTGATATTATGGATGTATGCAGTTGATGTGGGGGTTAGACAATTTTTTGTTTACTTTGTGCTACAAGAACTAAAATGTTTTGACATTTTTAATAGAGCTGTATTGCCAATGGGGAGCACGAGAAAATTCACATCTTCTCTAATTACACTTTTCGGTATCCTAAATGTACTCGTAATCTCAAACGTGAATAATTTTTCCTTTTCTTTTTTATTAGGGAGAAATTTATTTACCTTGCTTTGTCAATTCCCAACCCCTCGTAATTTACAGAGTACAGTACCTTTAGCGCTATACACATGTAGTTCTAATTCAAAAGAACCTCCAAAAACTCAATGTAACAATTGTCATTGATATTTTTTTCTAATAATTTGCGGTCTTAAGAAAAGGTTTGAACCGTAAATACCCCTTACCTCATGCAGAGCGAATTTTACTGTTAGGCATTCGAAGTGCATAGTACTTTTAGTTCTTATTATCGCTGTAAATTCGTGAGTTGTCTTTTCGTCTATAGCTTGCTTTGGCCATTTGGATAGCTAGATGGCGCATATTCTTTTAAAAAAATGTAAGTGAAATCCGTGATTCTAAATTATTCCAAGTTTGCATGTGACCGTCCTAAGCCGCAAAAAAATGCGGCCATCAATATCCACCTCCTTACCCTTATCTCATTAGAACTTTTTTCCCTCCTTTCCCGTAGTAAACATGTCTGAAGTCCCCTATCAGGTCGGGGATCTCGGCCACCTGACTCAACCTTGTCAACTGTGGCTCCATCTATATCTCCAATCCAGAAACAACAAGTTTCCTCCGCCGCCGACCCCTCTCCCTCGGTACAGCGTTGCGAGTTGGGCCCTTGGTCGCGTGGTGGCGCTAAAATCGGGGCCGGCTGCCTCTGGAGAAATGTGACGAGTGCTGCCCTCTAGCGGACTTCGCCTCAACTTCGTGCGCCGGTCGCTATCGATGAGGTCCTGCGACGCCGCGTGGCGAGGGTGGGGGGCTCAGACGGCCAACTGGCGCAAGAACTACCTCGCTCAAGGCTTGAATTAGCGCGCCAAAAAAGATGCGTTGCCCGCCGGAATTAGACACTCCGGTCTCATAAAATTGTAGTTTTTCATTGAAACTATTTATTTCTATTCATTTCAAAGGATATTCAGGTCTTGGATATTTAGGGTCGTATCTCCTTTACCCAGGAAATGCTTGCATTTTTTTTCAAGAAATGACTGAAAGTTCAGCTTGAAAATATTCAGGGATGGTGTTTTGGAACTTATGACATTCTGGTGTGGGCTGAAACTTAATGAAACATTTTTACTCATCACACGCATAATTGTGATAGAGATTTTCACTGTTCTATAAGTCGATTTCAACATATCTTGTAAATGAAATGCCTTGTAAAATTTGATAGTCTTTAGACTAACATGTAAGTCTAAATAAGAAATGTTCATGCGGCAGTTCCTTAAGGAGAATTGGGTTACTGAGAGAGACTAAGTCTAATTTTTGCAGAGTCGTTTTCAAGGTGAACTTTGTATTCTCCGCCCATGTCGGCGCATGTTGTGAAACTCATTTTAAATAACTGAGTCGAAAGTTCGAGGAAGAAGTGACAGTTTAATACAAAAAAATATTAATAAATAATGAATTTAATTTTTATGTGTGCCCTGAGTTATTCGACAGCACGTGGAACTCAAGAGTGGCACAATTACTTCGTAAATCAACTATTTTTTTTATCAACAGAAATTGAGCACGATTTTCCATAACATAATCGTAGCATCCTATTTTTCTACTAAATTGTCGAAACAGACGTGGACTGACTAGGATTTTAATTTGACAATTAATTAATGACATTATTATGCTTTGTTAGAAGCACTTAATGTTATCATAATCGCGCGTTTTTAAGCATTTTGAATGAAGAATTCGCCAATTTTTATTTTACATAAGTATTTTTTTTTAATTTACACTGTATCAAGAAAAATCATCTTAAACAAAAGCGGAACGTTTCACCTTTAAATATTTCAGGCGTTTTAAAATGCCACTAATATTCTTTAATATACCGTATAATATACTATGCTCCAACTTAGACGCGTATAATACCTGTGATATACTTGTGAGTACATTGAATAAAACTTCATGATGCCGATAATATCTGAACTAAGATCTTTTAAATGCAATTCAGACATTTTACTCTTAGATATTTACAAAACATCTCAATGAGTGTTTACCCGAGTATGCAGGTGAATTGCTGACTTGTGTTAAAAACTTTATCATAAAAGTTCAAAAAGAGATCAAAGTCCACTTGAGCAAAACGAATACTATGAGGAAATCAAACTCTCCTAAAATTACACTCAGAAAATAGATATACGCGTAGTATTAAAATTATCACCGCGTTATTTACTCCTTTCTACCGCACTTCCGGTCACCGCCCTTTCCCCTTGTTTTCTGCGGCAACAAATATCACCGTCCCTTTAATATTAACTGCTCTAGGTTGGCGTTGCTGATGCCATTGCTACGTTAATAGCTACACTTCTGAACATTAAGTCGATAGTTTCAGAGCCTTCTCAGAATGGCAAGTTTGTTATTGTTTTGGTGTCAGGCGCAAGTCAAGGAGGGCGGTTCTGGGCGCTGTTTCACGGTATTGATTCATGAAATCGGGTGGGGCTACCGACATTGTATTTTGGCAGGACTACATGTGTTCATTGTCAATCCAAACTTAGAGTAAATCCCTTTTTCTGAGAATTCTGAAACAGCATTTTAAATTGGAAAACTCAAGTTTCACTGTCAATTTTGGGGGTTGTACTTTCTACCCCTTCTGCAAGTTCTTACCTCCTTTCGAGTGGACCGAAGCACAAGGCACTTAGTGCATTTTAACCTTACAAAGTTACCCTAACGGTCACCAAGAAACAATAAATAACCTCAGGACTTCATAAGAAAAGTTACAACTTACAGAACTGCAATCAACATTGATTGTTCGTGTCAGTTCATCTCGTAACCTTTAAGAGCAACTACTCTTTTGAATGACATGTCTATAGGTATGAGGACGTGGTTGTTTATGGATGAATTATCAGTCTACCTAAAGAATTTTGCTGTTTCGTATTTTAATGAGGAGTATTCCTCAATTAAGTCCCGAAAATTATCGTTCAAAATAAGAAAATATTTACCTAAATTGCGTATGCGATTTTAACAAACGTCTAAAAAAAAGGGGATAAAATAACTCAAAATTCATCGGATTACCAGCATTATCTTTTTTATACGTATGACAAAAATGTTGTCACTTTGTAGATTTTATAGCTAAATTTGTAGATACAAGCGCACTCTAACGGCAAGATAGTTCATTTTGCGATTTTGGCGCCATCTATCGTCTGTTTGTGGTGCACGTCAACCCTAGCGCGGTTCGGCATGGCCAAGGCTTGATCGGCGTGTTGGCTATGTATATACAAGTCTTGTTTGAGTGAGAGAGGGTAGCTAAAATGAAATCGACCAAGCAAAGATCGTTCGTCTTTGAGCGACCTCTGGTGGGCCTGCTGAGCACTAGATATTTCCGGAAAGATTACCAATAGGGCGTCTCGAGAAAGGAATGTTTATATGACTTGCGCCAACAAATCGACTTCTTTATTCCCAATGTCGACTCGGTAGGTCCTGTTTCGATGCAAGTTATCGAAATAAACTTGACTAACTTATTTTGTTTTAATATGACAGTTCAAAACCGGGAAATCGAGTACTTTTTGAAAAACTGCGTATACATTCATGTATCAAACCGATTTAACAAAAATCACACATGGATCTCAATAAGATTTTTTGGTATTAACTCTGTGAAAAGTTCTTTTTTACGATTGCATTTACACATCCTTTTCACATTAAATTTATCGATAAATTACGTAAAGAGAGGCATTCTTTGTCACGCGGTTCCAAAATAAATCATTAAGATCAATCGAACAAAAGCGTATTTAACCTAAGATTCCAAGAGTTTCATTCTGTAGGTCGGTTTGCAGCCGCATTCCTTGTATAGAATTTCTAGAAAGAAACACTTGATTATCAAGAATTTCACTTGCGAACAATTGTCCCCGCCGACAAATCTTTCTCTGGCGAACTATGCACGGTAGGCGCATAGTTTCGCCTACGTTCCAATTTATATTCACCAGCTCAGTTGACACATTACATATTCTCACGCACGCATTAGTTCTGTCAAAAACATGCTGCCAACTGGGAATATTAAAATAAACGCTATCCGAAATAGTCCTTGGAATACGGCTTATCAATAAACGAAGTCTTAGAGAATCTTCGACAAAGCGAGCACAAAGATTGCCAAATGCCACCTGATTCTACTCTTTTCTTTCACCGAAGATTGATTTCTTTCGTAGAGTGATTGGATGAGAATGGTTTTGGAAGCTGGCGCAACGCTGCGGAATATCAGAAGCTTGATTGAATTCAGCGGGAGGTGCTGGCTGCAAAGATGGAATCAGGGACACTGCTCACGCTCACTTATATGACATCTTAAAAACAAAGAATATTTGAAACGTCTCATTCATAAGCTTTCTTTGGCACATACATGGAAGATGAATGGAATTTCGTTCTCTATTATTTCACCGGTTTTGTTTAATTTTATCAATTTAATTATTGCGGTTATAGATTTTAGTTTTATTAGAATTTATGGAAAAGATACGATGGAAACAAGTCCGTTGAACGGTTTTGAAGTCAGGTGATTTGGCGAATCGGTTTATGACAATTCATTTGTGTAGGCTAATCGTGTATAAAAGTTTCCTTGTTAGGAAAGATGCAAATATTTCTACTTCGTCGCAAACCATCGCTTGTTTTCTGTTCTTTTTTTTCCGAGTAGTGCTACAAACTTTTGGTAAAACTCAACACACGTCTGGCGCACGAAGGGATAACGTAAGCCCCCTCCCCTTCCTTTCCCTCCCCTTACCGCCCCCTTCTACATGAGCCGCTGGTCTGGCGGTCAATGGTCCGGAGAGGGGAGGGAAGGGGATTATGGAGAGGGAGGAGGGGAAAGGGTATACCGGGTCATTGGCGTTAAGGTTAGGCTCGGCATGTTAGAATTGATAACATGAACTTATGGGAGGTTCGCAGCTTTGCTGGGGGTATTATTGGTGAATTTTTTTTTTATGTTCCACTTTTGTCAACAAAGCGATCGGAGCGAGGCACCAGACATTCAACCAAACTCACTCTAAGCTCATCTAAACCACGCGGTAATATGTCGTCAATCCTCCTATTGCCTTAAAAAATGAAACAGCCTGCATCACTGAGGTGATAACTCAAACTTTTGAAACTGAGAATGTGTTAGGTCAAATAGGGAAGCAATAGTCTCATACAGTTTTACCCTTTCTTTACAACAACAATTTGTCTACCTAATGACATTTTTTTTGAATATCAATTCATCGAAGAAATATCTAACCGCTCATCAAAAGGTGTTACAATGTATGACACCAAGCATGCGAATCTTCAGCTTCGTAAGCTACCTTATACACTAGATCGTCTATCGCTGTTAGAGATGTTGACTTGATCGTATGTAAGACGAGATCTGATCAGCTAAAAGTGAGAATTAACATCAGCCGACAAATTAGCTCCGGCCTCATGAGAGGATAAAACTGGAAAAGCTATCACCGTTGAGCTCCGGTATAAATGCTGCATGGTTGTCCAGTGTGTTTTAAATAATTATAATTTCTTCAATTTATGCGACTCGGCAAGACGTAAGAGCATAAAAGGAAAAATACTGGGCAGAGTAAAAGAAGAATACTCGACAGCGTTGGTCAAAAGTCCGGAGTCTCTTGCCTTCCTGAGGCTAATTGTAAGTGCGAAAGAGTCACTCATCCAAGAGAAGCTAAGAGAAAATTCTCTCAGAAGCAAAATGTGCTTTGACGCCATCATGAACGCAATATGGATGGTATTTCGCCTCAATTTTTGAAACTGGCGGGTTCTCTTTTACGAACTCACCTGGATTGGTGTGACCTTGATCCAGAACACCACACGTAGGCTCTCCAAGGCCGGTTACGACCCTTTGACAACCGACCACGGTCTGTGCAACCTTGAAACTGGAAGACATCGGTACCTTCTCGTCGAAAGGGGTGGTTGCATCACAGCCACCCCACACCTAGGGTTACATAATAGAAAGCAAAAGTACAAAAACCCTGAGAGGCGATGCCCTTGGCCATATTTTATTGCACCTGAACCTGCCTCAAGCACGAGCGCCTTGCCTTCTTTTATTGTCTGTTACATCACCTGTAAAAAGAACGATGTGGACTGGTGGGGTTGACCGGAAAAAGGGACCAACTGCACTAGTTGCCACTTTTTTTTTCTGGCTGTCCGTGATTCTTAGGAAGGTCAACGGCCTGGAGACAACGCTTTTTTTGCCCTTTCTGGCCGGGGAAATAGTTGGGTCTGTTGATGCTTCAGTTGGTGTTGAGAACTATGAGTTCGAACAGCTTTTGTCGGTAATGGTGAAATCGTGAAGTGCGGTGTTGTCAGAATGAGATAGTCATCAGTGCGGTGTTGCCGAATCGCTGCTTTTGATTAATTTATTTTTTTTCGTTGTGAAGTGAAAGTGATTTTGCCAATCAGTGAATCTTATGTCATGAAGGAGGATCATCTTCATGGTTGTTGTGATCAGTGAAGTGGTTTTAACATTGGAGTGGATGTAATTGTGAATGATGGACTGGTGCTCCTGTTTTGCTGAATTGATGTTCTGGATGCAGTGTAGTGTTGCTTTGATGAGGGTAACAGTCAAGATTATTTCGCACGTTCTCGAGGCGTTGCTGATATTGTGGTTCACCCATATGGTCGACGCGAATGAAGTGCCTTTTTCCGGAAATGTGATAATGCAGCGATGGCGAGAGTTGGAGGTGAGTGCTGAGATAGGTTCGCTGAGGGTGTCACGTGGGGACGTTTTCCTAATCAACCGAGCTTCCGGTCGGAACGCGTGCCTCGCACGATTTATTGCCGCTCATTTCGCAAATATTACGGTGCGAAGAAGTTTCGATCACAACACTGACACAATTAGAGAGCACTGTTTTCCAAAGTGTAAAGTTTGTGACGTAGGCACATCAACAGCCGCTACCCCTTCCGGCCTTCAAAATGGGCCTCTTAGGGTGTTCAGGGATCTTTTTATTTGAACAGGATTATAGTATAGTAGAGGAAAGAGCTACAACTGTTTGTGAGATGTCTGAAAAGAGAGGATAGTTTGCATAACAGATTAAATAAAAACGATATGTTTTTTTACAACACATGCAGTTTTTATTTCAGACCAGAAAATAAATTAAATTGTTCATTCTGTTTGTATCAGGTTCTCGGACAATGTCAGGATCAGGGTGTCAATTTGACATCTCTGTATTAGAGAGTTAAAGTTTTTTCCCTTTTGCGCATTTCAGATTACATTGTCGCCAGTGTTAACGGCCTTGTTTTATGATTGAAGATTTCGGAAATCATGAGAGGTGCAAAGCATACAACATTCGCGGTAGACCGCGGTTTAAACTTGAAGGTCGAGAACAAAGAGGGGAGTATTCCTCACAAATTGGTTGTGTTGGGCCCCTGAAATAAGGATTAAGATTAAGGGAAACTCGGTTTTATTTTTTTGGATTTGCTTTTTGCAGTATTTGGATACATCAGTTCTGGCTTCTCTCAAACTTCTCGATAAACAAGCTCCAACAAGAGTTTCATTGTATGAAATCCTTTTTGTGGAAAGCGTTGTCTGGCGTTGGTACTTTTCCCGTAATGAATTTCCACATGAGCGCTGCACTAAGGCAAAGCATATGGTGTATCTGGTGCGTTTATTCTTTCGGTCGTAACAAAAGGTTCCTGTCGATATGAAAGAAAATACTTTTGTGTTTCGCACGCCTCCAATCCTCCGTCGAAATTTAATCCGCCTGCCACTGATGGAAGACTTGTGTAGGAAACATCGCTTGCAAACGGCGTGTCCCTTCTATTTCTTTCATTGGCCACCAAGCTGACTGGAGGCAGGCGTCTCCCAACCGGTTTTCCCCAAACCGGTTCCGGTGCAGGATTTAGTCCAGTAATC
>Ga0058701_10003971_pt1 | contig 11883 bp, 7 predicted proteins | sample AgamicOrMae_FD_97039 | JGI IMG/M metagenome (GOLD analysis project Ga0058701, IMG submission 97039) | Agave microbial communities from Guanajuato, Mexico - Or.Ma.e | ecosystem: Host-associated > Plants > Phyllosphere > Phylloplane/Leaf | place: Guanajuato, Mexico | collected 2012-06-04 | reverse complement strand
TAAATAGTGAAAAAAAATCGCTGAATAGTATGAGTAGAAAAAATAACTAATTTTAGATTCAGAGACCAAACTAATATTAATACTAGAAAAAATTATTACTAAAAATAGTAGAAATGTTTCAACCCCTAAATCTAAGTCAATTTTGACAATTTTACTCAGAATTTAAAAATGACTTAATTCAATAGTTAAAAAAAAATTAATAAAGCGATTAATCGAAAAATGCCTATTTCAAATTTAGAGTGACGCATTTCTTACCACTAAAATAAACCTGGATGGAAAACAAGAGGAAGAAAACAACTTTGAAACAGTGTATTGGCTAAGATATTAAATGGTAATGCTACAATTATACGTACGACTTAATGATCTGATTGATATTGATTATAGCGATTGCGGAGATCAGCGAGGACTGCAATTACTAAAGCATCAAAAGTCATGCGCGAAGCGTTCATTGTCGCCGCGACGGATTAAATTGTTATCAAGAGGATCTGGCACAAAAGGTCACCGCAAGAAATCTCCGTAAGTTGAAATAACTTATCGATTTTATTTCAACTTACGCGCTTGAACTATCGTCGCTAAGCCTGATGCCTCTAACTTCTCGGCCCCTGTTATTGGAGCTAATAAAATAGCGGAAACGGTCTAATGCTGAGCGGAGCGACATCGAAGCGAAGCACAGGACACCAATGATACACTTTTTTTATTTGTATCTGGATTGTTTTGATCCTTAGAGAATGAAATCAACGATTAAACCAGGGTGGAATATAAGAAGTAGAAACTGCAAAATTTGGCCCAGTCATGTTGAGATTTTCTTTTATAATTCTTCTGACCAAAGAAACCTGTCAAAATTCTTCACCGCGAATACTACGACTAACGCCAAAGCAATCATAACTGTCACTAAAGTAAAATTCGTTACAAGTATATGTATTCCTAGAAAACTTTTAAAAGGAAATATACGATTTGAAGTCACAAAAACTTTGCGATAAACTGGAAAATTATTTCAAGGGGTCATTTTCCGAGGTACTTACTTTATCAGAGTATATCTATATTTGCCGTGGCGAAAGTTAAAAGGCAAGCCACTTGAAAGGAGCACTAGTGTGCACAACCTTTCCCGGCTAAAATATTTTCAAATTTCCCGCCAGATCGTGTCTAGGCCGCCGAATAGCTGCGTGACCTCACACTGCAGCCCTACGCAGCTTCTCAGGGAGCATTTTTCTCGCGGATCATACTCCTCAATGTTTTTTTTTTCGACGTCTTGTTTGATAGCACACATATCCAGGGCGATTTGCCAAAAGAATATGTCTTGCAATTGGGCTGTGGGCCAAGCGGCACGACAAAGCGACCTTATTATGGGCTACCTTGAATAATAGCAAAAGACGTCTGCCTGGGAGAGCTTGTCTACAGCGACACGGAAATCGATTCAACTTAATGAAATGCATCAACGCAGGCTGATGAAACTTCTTACTGGAAATGAGGAAAAAAGTCTATATGCTTCACTGGAAAACTTCAAGGAAGAAACTTATGTAACTACAGCTGAATTATAATACGTTTTTTCTTTCTTTTAAAAAAAATTACGAGGATATTGACGAAATTCCACGCAAAATCACAATGAACAGGGTGGGATTTGGGAGTGAATAGACCGGTGAACTTTGTAAAGCCAAAAACAACAAAACAATGAATAAGAGATAGAAATCTATTAAAATATTGGTAAATAAACGGCGACTATATCTTGCCATGACCTCAAATAATCGGGAAACAAGCCCCCAAACATCAATAGATACGAACGTCATTATTTTTTTTCTTATTTTGGATACAACAATCAAAATATTTCAAGTCCGGCTTACAGGCATCCCTTAGGCATAGTATATAGTAAATAATCATTTGCAAAATAAAAACAGAGGTAAAAATGCAGCTGGAAGGGAAGAAAAGCTTTTATTTGACGCCCACGGGCACTAACAATAAAACGTCATATTTGCTATAACTTTCAGTGATCAGGGAAAGATGCATACGCACGGTATTTACTTTAAAAAAATGCTTTGATTTTTTTTACTTTATCAGTATTATTTAAAACGGAGCTTTTTTTCTCCAACAAAAAAATTAAGGACCTCATTATCAACAGTGAAAATACAGTATGTTTTCAATACAATCAATGGAAAAAAAATACAAGGAAAAAATATTTCAGAAAACGTGATAGTTATTCGTTTGAAAGAAGACAGGGTGCGGTAAAGCGTGTAGCGGTGTGAAACGCTCTGCAAATAGGATGCCTAGAAAAACAAACCTACCGCAGACTTATGGTTAGCTTCGTTGTGCGATTGTGAACTGATGTGGAAGCGGACCGGTGCGTCACAGATCAGCGATAAAAAAAATGTATGCGGAAAAGAGGATCCAAATGTGGAATTTAAATTGAAACTGTTATTCATAGCGGATCCCAAGAAAGATGAGTCATATCCAAATTTTTGCTGGCGATTGATCCTAGGGCGGTTTTGAGACTGGTCCTGGGGAGGGTCCAAGTATTCCTTGTCACGCTGGTTCCCTACCTTTAACACTTCGCTGATAAAATAATAGTTTCAATGATCGAAACAATCGTAAGTTAATACCGAATCCACTTATAGTCTTTGGAAGAATATGCTCTAAATGTAAGGTGGTAACCTTACATATAGAGCGCATATAAAAATAAAATCTATTGATTTGGTATGTAGGGCGTAATCAGTTGTAGCAAGTTTGATGTCGACTGTCTCGAGAAGAGCTGGTAGCGAACTACGGTAAGCAGTAGGTTCATGGAATAAAACACAATCGGTTGCTAAAGACGGCCACTGCAGCAACAAACACTGTAGCCCAACGTCACATCAAATTCTCATGGCTATGAGACTGTGTTCGATGGTAGACTCTGCTGTCTCCGGAATGGGACAATGTCATAGACTATTTTGGCTATTGGATAAGGCAATACCGTAACAATACGTTGAAAACGAAATGGAATTGTTAGTCATCGCGGCTCCCAAGAAAGGTGAGTCATGAGAATATTTCCGCTGTCGATTTCTCAGCGAAAAATCCTGTCGTATGAATAATATGGACGAGCAGAGTCTCTCAGAGGTCCATTAGTGCGAACGCCGGGAGAAGCAACGCTCCGCTCACAAACTTCATTTAACGCTAAGTCCAATTAAACTGCTGACAGCACGGAAAGCGTCTTGATTTAATTGAAATTTAACAGCGTCAAAATCTGGACGGGAGTGCGTCCAAGAACAGCCGTCATCTTCAAATACAGCTGCTGTACGGTGGTAACCTAACATGTTTCTTTCTTGCAGAGTATCGACGAAAGCTCACCATTCTGAGGCAAGATCGTATTTAGAGTATTGACATAAAGTCAAATAGAAAAATTCAATATTAAAAGAGTATAGTTCAAAGTCCGATTTCCGGATTCCCCCGCTCATTAACCCCATTCGTAAAGGCTATCAATATGTCTCCCCGAGAGGAGATAATAATGATAAACTGCCCGCGCTAACAAGTTACACGTTACAGTAAAGTGCGAAAGTGATTCAATCGGTTTTCATGTAGGGTAGTGAAATTTGTTCCGTCTCCTCGACTACCCCTCTTTAGGAAGATGATTGTTTTGCTACAACTGTTGGGGATCACGGCAAAGTAACATATAAGAACCTGTGTACAAGCTCCACCATAAAATATGGTTGATCCTATGACCCCAATGACTTATTTAAAACGCATGAAACCCCAGGCCCCAATGACTGACAGAAATATGTAAGACAAAGGCTTCTTAAAGCCAAAGAAGCTCACAGACGGAAGCTTACACTGCGATAAAACCAGCTAAAATAAAGTGATAATAAGGATACATGGGTTTTTAACAAAAGGTCGTGGCGTAACTTTGATGCTTTATAACTTTCCTTGAATATTGTTGGTATGTTTGCTACGCATTTAAGTATGGAATCAACTTTTAAAACGCATAATCAGCAGAATCTTATTGCTAATAGGGTACTATAGATCAAGGAGTAACACCTTGCTGGAAATGTGTACACCGGATATCAGGACATCGAGGATATCAGCTGGATATCAGAGGTATAATAATATCAAGAGAAAATTGACCAACCTTCAATTAAATATCTGACAGATTTCAACAGAATATTAAAAATATTTGCAGGATATATCTGAATAAGCCAGATATCAGCGGATAATCGTCAGAGAGTAAAAAGCTTGAAAATCACTGAAAACAGACATATTTTGACCGAATCTAACAGCCGCATATCAACAACCGGATATCAGCCGGATATCAAGGCCTTTTGTACACCGGATATCATGATTTTGTTGTCACCCCTTGTACTAAGATTATTTCTGTTTTAATTTTAAAAAAAAACTGATAGAATATCGAACGATTTTCTGGTTACGGTATTTAATATTTCTGATTCAGAATACCCTTTTAATTACTGAGCTTTTTTGTTTTTTTGTTTTTAAATCAACAAGCCAACAAAACTCAACGATACACTTCTTGATGTTACAAACATTTTCCGTTTCCTGATTAATGCACGTGAGCAACTCGTAAAAATCTGAAAAACCTATTTTTTCTTTTGCTGAGCATTTTTCGGGCAAGGTCAAGAATATGAATCAAGCTTTGCAGATACAATCAAACCTCAGAGAGTCGAAGTGTGTCTGCATCTTAATTGATTCCGAAATTGCCTCGCATTATTTCCCTGCCAAAAATAAAAGATCGTCGAAATGAGTTAAAATTTTGATTGACTCCGTAGGCATGGTTTCGCGTGGTCGGAGGTCGTGTCAACACAACACGACTAACAAACACGAAACACGTCTTTTATTTGGCGGAAAAGCGGTCCGTTAGGAGGCAGGGGAGAGGAGAGAGGGGACCCAGCATGGTTTTACGACGGAAACTTCATCACACCAAAGCGGACCAACAGAAAGCATCGGCACATTAAGTCTCAAGTCCAGTTGGAACCTTATCTTTTACCTTTAATTGGATGGCTCATATGATTAGCTAGCGATTTTAAGCCATTTTTCTACGAATAGTGCGCCGTGCCAAGAGCTTTCCTGATGCAGAACACAGTCATGATTCAGCCCAAGTTTTCAGTAACGCGATACCTGAGCGAACACTTCAGAAACGATTATTGTTCTATTTAAATTTTGTTGATTGTGTTGAAAATTTCTCCTGTTTAAAATTTAGGGTTATATTAATGAAATTATCCGTCTAAAGCCTTAATTGTATTATTTACGGGTCAAACAAAAATTGATCACATCAAAAAAAAGAAAGGTTAAGAGGCGAGGAGCAAATAATTTTAGATGGAATAAAATATGCCGTATCTTTTTTCTTAAATAAAAAGCCTCAAAGATGAATTCGACCCCTCCTATTAAATATCCGCCACCTTCGAAGTGCTACTCCGAAATCTCCACTAACTGCAGAGGCAGAGTGCTTGTAGTGAAAATCGGCCAACTGCAAAGTGCTTGTTCCAATAACCTACCAACTGCAAAGAAGTTGTTCCAATAACCCACCAACTGCAAAGGGCTTGTTCCGAAAACCGACCAACTATAGTGTAAATGTATTTGCAGTTGGTGGATTTTTCGGATAAGCACTTCGCAGTTGGTGGATTTTCAATGGGAGGGATAAAATTTCTCTTAATTTTCAAAGATTCAAAAAAAAAAACCTGTGGAAATAAGTCGATATTTTAGGGATAAAAAATTTCCTTAAAAAAGGCTTTTTATTGAATACCCTATAAACCATCATTTTCAAGTATACGTGCTTCGAAACTTGATCAAAAGATATGATGAATAGGTTTATGGTTACGAATGTTGAAAGGTTTGACCGTTCGTGATTTCATCAAATTTGGAGTAGTACTTTGTCGCAGACACATTTTTGGAAATCGGATTTCCAATACCCACGATTTTTTCATATGAGCATTTTAGAGAGGAACCAATCAGTGGAAATCCCAAGAAGAGTCGCACATTCAAACGTAAAGACTTTTTATTTAACGAAATTAATGTTGGTAATACCAATGAAATCGGCTGAGCGCGCGCGCGGTGATACATATAGAAATGCGTTCGTATTACCAACATAAATTTTGGGGGGGAAAAAGGTCACTAGATTCGAATGAGCCACGACTTATGATCTCAACTGTACAGTACGCCCTCGGCACGAAGACATCGCTAGCAATTAGCAGATTTTTTTTTCAAAAGAAACCAGAACAAACTTTGGGGAATCTGTCTCCACGGAGAGGCGAGGAGTTATTTATAAAGAACAAATGAGTAGTGACAGACGGCGGATGTGGGATGGGCGGGCAGAGTTCGAAGCCGTGCGTCCGCTTCACCCCGTCAGAGACGGTTTTCAGATCTATGAGATGCCATTGATCTGCGGTCAAAAAGTTTGTCAGTCGTGATTCGCCGGGTGTCGATCTCAAGTCTGCGGGTCACAAACTCTTTTGTGACTGGTAACTTAATCGTGACAGCGGTGACCGGCAACCGAGCCGGTAACCGCCTGTCACCGACCCGATATTAATTATCTTGTTTGCCAGCCGCTAGATGGCGGTTTGCCTCGTTTTGGCGCGAATTCGTTTTGTCTTTCAACGCGCGCTTTTTTAAAAAAGGGGGGTTCCGGACTGATTTTAATTGCTTTTACTGGCTTCATTTTAGCCCTATTTTTAACATGCCGGGAATCCTTGAGGTAGGGCTTTCTGTTTCGAAGATGTTTGACAGTTTGATGATGTTAAATTATTTTCCGGATGGTATTCTGATAAGAACCTAAAACACTAACAAAGAGAATTGGGGCTTGAGGCATACGCCAGTATTTTTTATATCATGGTGTTGAAAAGTGTTTTCATCAATCATTTCATAAACCACTGGAAGCGAGGGGCCAAACTACTTCTGAAACCCGGTGTAGAAATGTCCTGAAAATCGACCTCAAATCTCTAAAAATCTATTCTGAAATCCTTCAAATTCCTGCAATGAAATCTCTGTAATCCGTGAAAACTGACCAAATATATCTGAAATCCGGCTTGAAGACCTCGAAATCCGGGGTAAAATCTCTGAAATCCCTAAAGTCCGACGTGAATTTCCGGGAATATGAAAGAAAAAAAAACTTCAAATCTGTCCTGAGATCCCAAAAAATCTGGCCTGAAATCCATGAAACCCGACTTAAATTGCTAAAATCCCTGACACTTGTCCTAAATTCCTTGAAATCGGGCTAAACCGTTAGAATACTTAACATCCTTAAAATCCCTGAAATCCAGTCTAAAATCCTTAAAATCTCACAGTTGACCTGAAATCCCTGAGCAAGAGTAATTGGTCCCTCGATTGGGAGTACATTTTGAAATAAAACACGTTAATTGTTTCTAATCTCTGTTTTAAAAAGAACTTGAATGCAATGAATAGTTTTAAAGAAAACCGCTATTTAGAAGATAAACGTTAACAGTTCAGTGATTTTTTAACAGTATAAATTGAATTCAACAGGCTTTTCGACAAGTGAATTGTACCGACACTGTACAGCTCCGTTCAAAAAGATTTTTCTCCTCTTTATTAACATCACTGAACGAGACCTTTAGAAAACATTTCATCAGTAAGGAAACATGAACCCATGCAAGTATACTTCGTTAAAAATTAGTAGCAGCACCTTTACCTATGTTGATAACTACGGTAATATTGCAATGGTTGGGTTAGGTCACAAAAGCCGGACTGGGCTAGGAGGTTAAGGTAAGTTTAGATTAGGGGAGACTAGGTTTGATTAAAGCGGGGTAGGTGACGTTAAGTTAAAGGAACACGGTATAAAAGGTTTTGTTATACCAACGAAATCATTTGTTAAAATAGGGATAACAAAAATATTTTGTTACAAAAACAAAATGTTTCGTTTTATCAACAAAACGTTTGGTTGCTGCAACAAAAGTTTTGGTTGCAGCAACAAAAATTTACTTGTCGTCCCTAATTTTGTTGCCGTAACAAAACCATTTTTTAACGGTCCCGGCCTATCGAATAATCTATCCGAAAAATCGACAGAAATGTTTGAAGTTGAATACGCAAATGGAGTAAGGTCCCGGAATCACGGAACCCGAGTCAATGTTTTTGCCGTTGCGGGATTGGCTTCATTTGCTCTTCCAAGTAGCGGCCGCTGTACTCGAGCCAGCCTTCGAGGCAGCTTTCGAGGCAGCCTTCGAGGCAGCCTCCGAGGCAGCCATAGGGATTTCAATAACAAAAGGGCGGGCGACGTACACGTTTTGTTTTGACTTTTCTGTCGTATTTGTCACGCGTAGCTAAGGCTTGTTGGCCTGAACGGCACGCGCGACATTCTGTGACGTCACTCTACCCCTTACCCTCCCGGAGGCCCAAGTATCTTCTCTCTCCACAAAACCTCCCAGCTAAATTCACCCACTGAAACCCCTTAGTAGTGAATTTCAAACCGATTTGTGACAATAAAATTACTTTAAAATTGAATGCGCGTTCTGGCAAAGTATGTGTATGTAGACTACTTTCTAAGTTTTTTTTTAAGATAGGCGTAGAGCCCGTACCCTAGATAGGACACGCAAAACCTATCCGAAACTTTTTTTTCCTTCAGTCAAGCAACTTTATGATATTTTGTCGCTAATCAAAGTCAAGATTGAGTTCTGAGTTTGACATAAGATTTTGATAATGTATTCCTTAGTTATGATGCAAATTTTGAAGGACTTTAGCCCTCTGCGTTTCAAATTGTAAGCTTGAGAAAGAAGCAAAACACACAAGGTGATATACGGAGATGGTTCATAAAAAAGGCACTTTCTACCCAATATCAGGCACAATCAGTCAGGACACATGATTTAAAAAAATCTCGATTATTTTCCATGTTAAGGCAAAGAAATTAATCAAAAAAATCTTCAATAGGGGTGCAAACATCATCGAAGACAGCCTTAAAAAAGATCAATTCTTGAGGCAAAAGTCAGTCAAATCAGCAATTTTTACTTTTCGTGAAATATCGAAATAAACTATAGATGCGGCTGTGGACATGAGACTATGAAGTTGGCTAGTATTACCTTGAGCTCTAAAATATTTTTAAATAACAGTTTTAGATGTACTTGATCATACCGAGGCGACGAATATATTTAAAAAGTCCGATTTATCATTTGATAAATTTAATTTCACCAGAGTCTTTGCAGTCGATCAATATCACGAGTTATCGAAAGAATTCCTTCTGATTGTCTTTTATCGAGTCAATTAAACTAAGGTCATTCATTTTAAAGAAAGCTGTGGTTTTATTGAATTACTGACTGGGAAGTTGAAGTGACTGTGTGTACGGCGTCCGCACACAAAAGCAGGTCCTGCTAAGACTGCGCCTCTGAAAGTTAGCTTACAAGGGTAAACAAGCCTCATGCAGATAATAATTCCAAAACTTTTTACAGTTTGGTGTAAATTTGTGCAGGATGCCAAGACACGCGTTGTAATGCACGCTAATCCTCGGGGAATAGCGCGCCGCGCAACGCTGGACTCCCTACGATGGTAATTTTGGCGACCAAAACACCTTGCAGAATAATTCTACAAAACACTGTGCGAGGCAACCTTAAACATCTGAACTTTATAAAAAACTAAAATTTTCACATTTAAGTGTCATTTTTATCATTATCAATTTTCATTTTACCATCATTTCATTAATATATTTGATTTTATTCATCATGACTTAATTATTTAAGTATCTTGCATCTCGTGAGCTGCGGTATAAGTATTCGAAATAATAATTTGCTGGACTGAGGTTTGCACGGACGCTCTTTGAAATACAGTATTTAACGTGAAATGGGATCAAGTTAAGGTCAATTATATTTTTTGATGATCGAAACCAGAAGAGGTGATACTTGCTGCTTAGAGAATACTTCAATTGGGTCAAAGACAGGTTACTGCAGTAACACTTTTGAATTACGTTTAATGAGTTTCATGTTAGACGAGGTTTGGTGCAGTCCCATTCAAGACCCATTCCTCGATCATGCCCTGTTTTTATGAGGAGGGAGAGCTTTACACAGTAAAAACAAAATACCTGTTTACGGGAATGGTCCTACTGTTTCCGGGGTGAAACTACAACGGGGGTAATACTTATTTCGATTATTTTTCAAGATCGTGTTCACCTTCATTTATAAGGTCGACGAGAGTTCTTGATTGATGTGCCTGAGCATACAGTAGGTTTATATCTCGAAAAATAACCAAAATACGTACTGATCTCGTTTTAGTTTCACTCGAAAAACAAAACTCTCTAAAACGGGTGTTTTGTTTTTACTGTGCAATCTGGCTTTGAAAATCATAATTTTGCAGAGTACCCTCGTTTTTCGTGGGGGGGGAACAAGATTAGAAAATGTTGATGTATAAATAGGGAACTATTTTATACATGTTTAAAGTCTATTAGTATTGTGTTAAGTGTATTAAGTCTTTAATTCTTCAAAAGAATCAAACAATGAACAAATTTGCTTCTGATTACAGTTTATAGTAGCTTAATAACTTTTTTAAAGAAAAATAAACGGGTAGCTGTCATAAGCGCCAAAAACCACAAGCGCCAACGCCGCAAGCGCCAAACGAGAAAAGTCGCAAACGCCAAAGGTCTTAACCGCAATACTAACCTTACCTAACCTAACTTGACCTGACCTAACCTAACCTATACGAACTTTGGCGTTTGCGACTTTTCTCGTTTGGCGGTTACGGACTGGCGCTTGCGGCGGAGGCGCTTGTGGTTTTTGGCGGTATCGAAACCCGAAACAAACTTTGACAGGTGACGTTATTCTGAACGCAAATTACAGCTCACAATGGAGCCAAATTTTAGTCTTGATGCTGAACCAAAAAGGCTCTTGGCTTAAAAAGCGGTGTTTATAACAACACTCAAGTCAAATTAGAGCAGGTTAGATCAGAGGTTGTGTTAGGTTTGGGTAGCCTTCAGTTCAGCAAGTGAGGTCAGTTTAGCGCGAGGCTGGGTTAGGGATCTTCGGGTCTGCACTTCAACAGCCAAAGACGCCGTCACGAAACGGAATAGGACATACCTCCAACCTCCCCATAACGCGGATTGTCCATACGAACGTATACCGTACTAGATGAACGCGAAAACGAGTTACAAAAAAACTAGGTTGAGGAAATCGCAGGGTGTCCCTGGGTGGTCCCTTGAGATCTTTTATCAGGGCGCAGGACGTCATTGTGGCTAGCTTGCGTGTTTATGGCCCATAAGAAAGTGTCCCTAACTGCAAGACGTAACTCGAGAGATCCTCATGGCGGAGAATTCGACTGCCTCCCCCTCATCATTCGCGCCGAAACACATGAAAGCGTTCGCTTTATTTCCAGCGCAAACTTGGTCGAATTTATGGATAGCGCCATACAAGGATGGAATGGATAACTGTCAGATGTTAGATTGGAATTTTCACGGGGTTTTCTGGACACAAAAAAAAACGGTTTCCCTGGAGTAAAAAGCGGTATGAATTTCACTAGAAGGTTTCCCACGATCAAGATTCAGTGCAGGTTTGCTTTAGCTCGATGAGCTGAGGTGCTGCTGGACTGAGGTTGATAAGCAAAAAAGGGGTAAGTTTAAGGTAGATAAAAGTGGTTGTGGATGTGGTTGGCCACGTTCAGGTTAGTTTCAAGGGTCGAGGTTACCAAGCTAGGTTTTAAGTTGCCTTAGTCCTGATTACCTTATTTTGGGTTGGGTATTTTTAGGTTGTGCCTAAAGTTAGCTAAATAAGGTAATATTACCTTAGAGTTTTGGCTCAGGTAACTTTGAGTTTATCTTGTTGCCTCCACCAGCCCACATCTTTTATGAAATATCAAGGCTGGAATTAATCATTTAGCAAGCTATAAGATCGAGTTTTCCGTTATTTTCGATTGTGTTGGCCAACTTCATCTGTGCGGGCAGTCCACGACCAAATGAGAATATTTCCTTTATCACAACCATCTTCAATG
>Ga0058701_10003970_pt1 | contig 11883 bp, 7 predicted proteins | sample AgamicOrMae_FD_97039 | JGI IMG/M metagenome (GOLD analysis project Ga0058701, IMG submission 97039) | Agave microbial communities from Guanajuato, Mexico - Or.Ma.e | ecosystem: Host-associated > Plants > Phyllosphere > Phylloplane/Leaf | place: Guanajuato, Mexico | collected 2012-06-04 | reverse complement strand
ATTAAGACATGGACCATACGACATGTTACTGAGGGATAATATCAAATATCTATAGGGTGGTGCAGAAAACGGTAAAAAGGATTCACTCTCAAAAAGTCAATCGCATGTTCTTTCCACAAAGCTTATCAACCATCGCGTGACGCCGGACTCGTGGATTCCGTTCAACGAAGCCGTCCGTATCCACCCGCCACTTCGTTGAAATTTTCTAAAAACCACACTGATTTCATTCGTACGAAATAACTGTTGCATCTTCACCCTATTAATTATAATTTTAACCTTTAATTAACGTCATAATGAGAATTAACGTTTTACAACCGCCTTAGTTTATCCTAGCTTAAGTTAAATTAGGTTAGGTGACGCGCAACCCTCAGCGGTAGTACTATCAGTCCAAAAAGCTGTCTCAATACAAAGTTGCATACTAAGTTACTAACAAAATAAGCTGTCTCAATACTACAAGCTGTCTCACTTTACGAGCGCTTTTTCCATGCTAAGGTAGGAAGGAGAAGGAGGTCCGGATTTGTGAGGTAGCCAAGCATTCATTAATACCAATTTAGTTTACTGTCACAAAGAGTTTTTTTTTTCGGCATGTGGTATTATAGCGCCATATGTATTGATCAATGTTTTATGTTTTTTACCTCACGGGCCCGGTCCACTTTGGGCGCACAAGATAATTGTAAAAAGAAGTATTCCTGCCATAAAGAGTAAAATTAATGATACTTTATCACGATAATTCGGTATTTGATGATAATGAATTGGCCGGTTAAATATAATAAACTTGGTTGCCAAACAGAGCCAGAAAAAAATTATCTTAATCATATCATTTGAGTGTCTTCTTATCAATTGATTAGATACTTTGGAGCGAGTATCACACACTTCGTGTTTTAATTTAGCGTACTTAATAGGTAATTTTAATAATACGGCGAATATTATACAACTTAAGCCAACACCATTAATCCCACTTAATCCTTGTGCCGCCATTTTTTCAATAACCGGATTCTGGAGACTATGGCGCACGAGTATTGGCCCTTGACTGCCCTCTCTTCCGGTGCATTTAAAATCGACAAGGTGGGCGACATTCGTCGGTTTTCATAATTTTTGATTTCCCTCAATCAGATCCAATCATCAAAAAATAAAAATCCCATAACAAAATTTCGGGCGAAACAATTGAAAAAGGGGGGGGGGCACTCCTTGCCTTTTTTTAAAGCCTTGCCACTTTTGTCCGGCTAAAATGTCACTTGAGTCCCTTCTCGGAGAAGAAACTTGATTGGCAGCCCTGCACTCACTGTCAGAGAGAGATTTGAAGTGCATGAAGTTCTCCTATCCAACCTAGCCTTACTCAACTCAAACTTAACTCACCGACCCTAATCAAATATAAACGTGTCTAACATAGCGAAACTTTATCTACCTTACTTTATGTCTGACCTAACATCACTTAAACTAACTTTAAGTTGCATCGCCTACTTTATCGTTATTCTAAATGAGCTCATTTCGGCAAGCTGTTTTCATTCCCCCAGCAAATATGAAAAAAAAAATCATTTTGCATTTTAGTTTGTCTAGGACCTCACCTTTGCCGGAACCATCTTTCGATCAGTTCCGAAAAACCGCTTCGTAGACTTCAAAAGACATTCCTTATTAAAAGTAAAAATATGCCTCAAATGAAAACCGCGTTTAAACTAATGTCCGTCGAAAAGCATCATATGTCTTCCGCACTTTGTAATTGAAAAAGTGCAAAATTTCTGGTAAAAAATTGTTTTGCCTTACAGTAAGTACCGCAGGTCTCCACAGATGTGTTATCTGTGTTAAGAACCACGGCGCCGCCGTCTTCACTGAAAATAACTGGCGCCTATAAGTTGCAGCGTTGCCATATTTTGTGACAGTCTAATTTTACCGCGGTAAATTGAAAACCAACTCAAGATGACCAATATTTATCGCACGATTTGGATCTTCATCAAGCTGACCATTACTACGACGCGATATTCGTTATCTTGATAGTTCACCACTTTTAAAAAAAGCGTCGCGAAATTTGGCAACACTGTACCCACACTGGCGCCAGTCTGATATCGCGGCGCCACCAAAATTTCTCTCACACTTCATTTCCAAAAGAAAACGCGACAAAAAATAGCTTTATCGGATGTTCTGTGTACATCGAATACACGATACGTCATGTTTCATTTTGTTAATCTAAAACCGATCATTGGCCTAAATTTCTCCGTTTTATTTTTAAACCAGAGGCAGTTCCGCAATATATCTCGCTTAAGTTAGCTTCGGTTTGCTCTACTCCTGGTTTGTTTACCTGGATTCCGTAAAGCCGGCCTTTAATTGACGCAAGCATTGTCGTCGCAAGGTCAGGGAAGTCAGGCAAGAAGAAAGTAGACAGAGATGCTAGGAAAAATAATGAAAGTACATTATGAAAAAGTCAGGGGGAAACTGAAAGGCTATAAAAAAAATACCTTCCAGTACCTTTTTTTATTTTTTACAAAGTAGTTTTTAAGCGAAGATGTCGAGAAAAAAAGGAAATTTGGTAAGGAAAAGTAGTCCCGAAATTTCGAAATTTCAAGGCGACAGAGCTGAGTTTTCTCAATTCATATGATTGGATAACGTTCACTGCCAGAAAAATACAATGAAACACATTCTGCAAAAACATTGTTAAATAGACTTTTTAAGGCTAAAATTTCAAAGTACCTTAAACTCGCCTCTTTTTTTTTGTTTTTTTTCCCATTAAAAAAATTAGTTGAAATCGTCTCTTGAACTGTTTAAAAAGCTAAGATATTTTTTCTCGTGTCCTTATTTTTTCAATTTTTTTAAAAAATGAATTTAATTTTTGGTGAAGATCCGAAACTGGGAGAACTTTATTTTTTAATCCAAATTTATTGAAGCTTCTTTTATTTATTTATCATTACTTTTCATTTTTTTACCCAAGAATTAGCCTACTTATGAGGAAGATAGCAGCTTTTACAAGAGTTACTACCTTTAAAAATTGTCAATCATGAGTAATTTTAAATTTAGATTCCAAGAAGAAACAGAATTTTAGAGTGAAGAGTAAAGATCCCGCAAAGGGAACCAATATTTTTCCTTTTTTTTGGTGGGAAGGAATTGAGGTCTGTTGTAGTAATAGCGTACCAGTTGCATGCAGGGCAGGCCCGTCTCCGGCCCATCGCCGCGCCGGCCGGCTCGGGCAGGTGCACAATGGCGGCGACGGCCGCCCGCCCGGCGGCCCGGCAGATGGCAGGCCGGACAGCCCGGCTGGCAGACATGGCGGCAACGCCGGTAGATGCCGTCCGTCGCCGGCGGCGCAACCGTCGTCGCCGGCGGCGCAGCCGACTGGCGCCACCGAAGGGTGAGCGAACTGCGAGCCAGATAATACTGATAGCGCTCTGTGGCTCGCCTTGCCTTGGCCAGGGCCGACGCGCTCACAAGTTAAGTTTTGACAAATAACCACCAACCTCAGCCACTTTTCGACATCTTTGCTCATGGAACTCAATCGGTCCGTGCGGGCTGTTCGTTTAAAAAATGTTAAAACGGTTTCCTTAGTTAAAAAAAGGGTGTTGCTATTGACCCGACATCCGTTATTATAGGGAGAGTTGAACGCACGGAACCCAACCTAATGGAAGGTGACTTGAATACGCGGAACCCAACCTAATACATTTTAAATAGGGCAGTCGTGTCAATAGACACTTCCTAAAAAGTTAAAAGTACGTCTTCCGAGGACCAGCTCACCGATTCATGTGCACAAAAAGTCTCTAAAAAAAGTGGGGACATCTTTGTAACGTAACATCAGCTGATTTTTGCCTGGAAAGTGCTAATATCTACTTTTATTATTTACTATTATTGAAGAAATACGTAATTAATTTCTTCGAGTGGATTTTTAAAGTATATTAGGTTGAAATCTCAATCTAGACCAATTTGAAGAAGCTTCATTAGTAAAATTACGTCGATATTTTTAGTTTTTGAGGATATATTTGCGATGAGTTGAGAACAGCCTACCACTCCGGTAACTTATATCCACGTTTGATGCCTTTTTCAGATAGTTTTTTTCAATAACAAATGCAACAATTTTCGCCAGATTTAATTCAAAAATCGAACTAAACGTCTCTCTTCTTACGGCTTTATAGTAAAAACTTGTCGATTACTTCAGTATAGTAATATGTTGGATTGAGCGATATTGATCATCCATTGCGCTATTAATGTTCGAACTGAAGTTATACTCGTCTTGCAGAGCCCTTAGAGGCACACCCTAGCGCCTCCTTGCGGCGTACCCCCGCGCCACCTAGCGGCCGAATCTAGCAGCTGCCTAAATGACTGGGGAAGGTGCAACGGTGTGTTAACGTTTGATTTCGATGGAGCTACGTTCGCAGCGATTTAATGTACTCATAATTGGCAAAATGCGTGTACCTACACCGAAATAACGAAGAAGCTAGGGAGTACGCCACTGGTGCTTTTCTACCTAAACTATCCCATTTTGTGTAACGTCAAATTCCTCCGCTGAAAGACCTTAATATTTGACGACATTTGGCCCGCTGATGTAGACAATATTTAGCGTTTCCATTACAGGCATATTTGTTGCGTAATGGGGACTTAAACGCCACATAAAGCCATCGAAAGTTTATAGCAGAATAGTTGGACAGTTAACATCGGTAGCAACGTTTACGAACCATCGCTTTCGGCGTTCTAAATCCAAAATAAACGTTCTGTATATTAAGCGTTCTGTGGGCACGATTAGTTTAAGCGACGCCTGAAAACCCCTTTTTGCATTTTGCGGTTCCGCACGCGATAAACTGCGGTACACAAACAGCCTCGTATTTGTCTCCCGGAGATGGGCATATTTTTTATAGTCGGAGTAACCGCTAATAAATTGTGGTCCCAAGCGACTGTATCAAACCTAGCTCGACTATACAGGAAAAACAAAAAGCCCGTTTTGGGGAATGCTACACCTGTTTTTGGTGAGAAACCAACTCGGGGGTAGTACGTATTTTGGTTATTATTCAAGATAGGCCTACGTTCAGTCATATCATTCAAAAGGTCTCGGCGAGAGCTTTCAATTGATGTGGCTTAACATAGGTCTGTCTTGAAAAATAAGCGGAGAATGTGTATTTTGGTTATTTTTCAAGATAAGCCTATGTTCAGCCGTATCATTGAAAAGGTCTCGGCGAGAGCTTTCCATTGATGTGGCTGAACGTAGGTCTACATTGAGAAATAACCAAAATAAGCATTACCCTCGTTATAGTTTCAAACCCGAAACAGGTATAGCATTCCCCAAAACGGGGGTTCTGTTTTTAGGATATATACCAACGAGATTTAACCGGGGTCACGCTAAGGAAACCAGGAAGGTTCTGTGCCCGATGCCTCGCTCCGATGTCGCTCCGGTCCGGAGATGGCAGGTAGTAACCTTAGAAAAGACCCAAAAATTGACAGTGTAATCCTTAATTAGAAGGTTGTGGCGGCGTCTGAGGTCCGAGCGAAGAGGTATGGGGAGTGCTGGGCCGACCGGCGCGGTCGGCGTCTTAACCGTAGGACGGCCGCCGCTAGCCACTTTCCACGAACACAATTTGGAAAATTGCGTTTAATTGGGGCGCGAAGCGAAGACACACGGGGCCGTACGAACATTGCCGAACCGACTAGCACGGGGGACGGCCACTAAGTATTTCCACTTTCTGGCGGGTAGCCTACCCTCGTATTTATTATTTATACCCCTTCAGCAAAGTATCTTGTAGAAAAAAGCGTCTTTTTTTCGGAACAAGCATTTAAATTAGTTGATTTTGGCCCGAGCTGGTTCAGCTCGTTCATAAAACTTAACTCTAAAATTTCCGTTAATGTGGGGACAGCAGAAACAATTTGTTGTCTGAATGTTGTTTGAGGACATTTTATTGGTTACTTCCTATATCGCTTACGTTCCGGCAATTTAGCTTTTTGTGATGCTAACTTGATCAAACTTACGACTCTAACTTAGCCAAGTGTTTTTTTTTTACCTATAACCTTACCATAAAGCCCAGGTTTTCTCTACATCTAACCTAACAGCCAAGGTTTTCTCTAGACCTAATCTGACTTGGCCAAGGTTTTCTCTAGACCTAACCTACCTCATAGCCCAGGTTTTCTCTAGACCTAACCTAACTTAGCGTAGGTTTTCTTTAGACCTGGCGTAGCCTTTCAATGTAGCTAAACTGACGTCTGTTAACAACGAAAATTGACCTAATCTTGATTTCAGGTTAGCGCGGGTGTACATAGATAATATCCTACCCAGGCTATTGAATCATCTAGATCGGACTACGCAAGTTTAGGTTCATTGAAAACGTTGATGACTTAACTTAGGTTTGCTTTTCGGACTTTCAGGTTTGGTTGAGACAAGACGAACTGCTTAACGGGTAGGCCCCCGGCCCCCATTCTTTATAACACTGACGTTTATGACGTCCTCGAACCGCCAATGAGTTATTTCCGATTTATGCCTCAAATATTACGAGCTAATCGGAGACATTTTAATCGAGGTTATGACGATCTGAATTTAATGAATGGCCACTTTTAGGTCACTGCTCTCTGATCATTCCTCACTGATTGTCATCAGTGACGCAATTTCGTCGGATCAACTTCCAAGCAGATTTTCTTCTGAATGCACAAAATATCGCAAAATACAATTTCGGGGCATTTTAAAAATGTTTTATTTCAAACATTGTTGTGCTTAAAGCTTTCGTAATAAATCTACCTTTTTGAGCGTATTTGCAATTTTATTTTTCTTTGGTCGGGTGCCTTCCTTCCAACTTCGCGAAAAATGTATAAATAGAACATTTTAAGAGGCCAGAAGTGAACCTTGTAGTACTCTGATAGGAGTCCCTCCTTTTCTTTGTGACATGGCTTATTCGCTTTCGCCTGTACAGTCTTACATTACTGTATAACTGACCTACCTTAAGTTAACCTATCCGGCAAGATACCTTACCTACATTAACCTAGATCTTCTAATCACCATGTCTAATGTACCGGTAACCCTTGTTGTCAAAATCTCTCGTCTAAGATAACTTAGGTTTTCAAGATATATCGTCTAAGCTAAGTAAACCAAGGTTTAGTTGACCTAGATTTTCGCAGTACCTCGTGTAAATTAACCTAGGTTTTCAAAGTACTTCAAGTGCACCTAGGTTTTCATGATGCCTTGTCTAGGTTAACCTTCGTTTTAAGAATACCTAACCTCCGATAACCTCGGTTTTCAAAATACCTTCTCTAGGTTAACCTACGTTTTCAAAATACCAAACCTAAGTTAACCTAGGTTTTCAAGAGACAGCACATTTACTCCCCCCCCCCCTACTTGTTACGCTGCGGATCAAAGATGGGCAGGGATCGTTTCCTGACGGCCCCTTAACGACAAGTCTGCTGTTCACTTTTCTTCTTCCTTTTGTTAGCATTTGCTTTGTAATTACAGGCAGAGAGGCAAAAATAAAAGATAAGACGAGATACCTGGGCGGCGGTCGGCCGGCGGGCCTCCGACGCGAGCCCAGCGCAGCCCAGCGCCTCGTTCAGCCCGACCAGTCCACTTCAGCCCGATCCCAGCCCAGGCACAGCTCACGCACAGCCCAGGCACAGATCAGGCACAGCCTGGCCACTTATATTGTTCCCAGTTCCCTTCACTGGCCGTGGCTGCAGAAGCAGTCAAACCACAGAATCCGGTCTTGGTTCCAGCCAGGGAGTACACAAGGCCCGGGGCTATGCACTGGCTCGGGGGTTGAGGTGGGGGGGGGTTGAGAGGGGGGGGCATAAGGCATGGCTGCCGGCCGAGACGGGGCCGGGTCGGGGACGGGGCTTCCTGTGTGCGTCACATGCGCTGTAAGCTTACCTGCTGACACTTCCATTTAGCGCCGGGTACAAGCGCCTTCAGAACCCGCCGGAAGTCGTACGTATCCACTTTGTGGATACTCATTGACTCGGATACCCTCGGATTGGATATCGGGTTCATGTTTTACGTACTCTACAGGAAGTTTTAAATGATGGGTACTGATTGAAGGTGGAATTTCAAAGATGCTACTACATGTATTTCGGTTTTTTGTTGCACATTAACGAAAGAAAACCTTTGTTCTCCAGGTAAAAGTAGGTTTTCTGGATCTAAGTTAAAATTATTCTTGAAAGTTCTTGGAAAACTAAAAAAAAGGGGGGGATATTAAAATTTGAATATTTTCTTACGATTGACTGAAGCAAAATTTCCTCAGCTCAAGTACATTTAAATTTTGAAATTATCCATCTAAAATAAATCTAGGGTTGCCATATAGCCAGCCGAAGTTAATCGAGGTTTTATATGAAGCTTGATTCGTAATAACCTCTCTTTGATTAGCTTCTTTGGGTTATGCCTCTGTCCGCATTTGCTCCGCTCGGCCCAGCGACGAAAGGCGGAACACAAAGAGTTGGAAAAGTCAACCCTTGAGATTTACTGTGCAGAACTGAATACGCGTGCGTTAAAATCGTCGACGGCGCAAGGTTATTACGTTGCCTGAGGAGGATAATCCTAAATAGTAAGAGGCTTATTCCGTGCGTGGCTGGCTGGCTGGGCCAGGCTCGTGGTCGTGGTCGGGCAGACGAGGCGCCGGCTGTTGTGAGACGGAGGCGCCGCCCACCTTCCTCCACGCCACTGCGCCTCACCGTCGCCGCCGGGATGCATGTGGCTCGGCAACGGCGGCGGCAGCGGAGGGGCCTTATCGTGGCGCCGGCGAGGCGGTGCCGGTGCGGTGGGCGCCGCCAAGCCGCGTCGTGCGGCGCTCGCCGCGCGGCGGACAGATGGCGCGCTGTGCTGCGGGGCGAGGTGGGACGGAGCGGGCTGAAGTGGGACGGAGCGGCTGAAGTGGGATGGAGCGGGGTAAAATGGGACGAAGCGGGGTGAAGTGGGACGGGGCGGGCGAATTGAGATGGAGCGGGGTAAAATGGGACGAAGTGGGGTGAAGTGGGATGAAGCGGAGTAAAATGTGACGGAGCGGGGTGAAAAGGAACGGTGCAGGGCAAAGAGGAAAAAAGGGGGTGAAGTGGAACGGAGTGGGGTTGAATGAGACATAGGGGTGAAGTGGGACGGAGCGGGGTGAAGTGAAACTGAGTGGGGTAAAATGGGACGGAGCGGGATTAAGTGATGCGTAGAGGTTAAGTGCGACATAAGGGTTAAGTTGAATGGTGCGGGTTGAAGTGGGACAGAGCGGATTGACGTAGGACACGTAGCGGGATGAAGTTGGTAATTCACCTGAGCTAACTTAACCTGGCCTAAACCCGCGTTATTTCACTCAACCGATCCTGGCCCTTTGGCCCATTTGATCTAGCCCAATCTACCCGAACTCAAGGAAGAAAGTTATCTGATACCATGAAAGCACCCAACCAAACTTTACCCATAACCTAGCTTGGACTAACCCAAGTCCTGCAAAGTCCCAGTTCTAAGTCCAGGCCAGGATTCAGCAGAGATTCCGACTTAGAACTGGGAGGCGGATTCACAAGTACAATCATCACCTACATTACCAGCATTGTCAAACTCTGGACTTTCTACCGAGTCCTACACAGATTGTGAGACCTTTAAACCGAGACTCTAACCTAAATCCACTCTACCGAGCCCACAATAAACCAAGATAGCTTCCGACCAATCCTCTCCAAAGTCACATCTCTGTCTGAGTGGCTGAAGCAACCATTGCCTCTCATCAACCCCTTCCCTCCTAATCTGGCGATACTAATTGTGAAATCAACTTTCTAGTCGTAGTGAAAAGCAGAAGTGTTTATAATTGGCGTAATCTGCAGTGTCTTAAACGCGAATGGCTTGACCGATCCGCACGCCGTCTTGAAACCTTATCACCCGAATAATCAACCTCATAACACATGTTATCGCAAAAGCGCGTTCGTTCCTAATGCATATGTTGGTCGATAGAAGCAAAGCACCATGTCGACGAATCGAAGGAGGACAACGCACGCTTCAGAAAGCACACGAAAAATATGTCGTATGATGCGTCTTTTACAAGATACCCTCTGAGTCTCAAGGTCGGAGTGAGAAGGAATACAACCTAACCTAGGTCAATGTCATCGAACTGCCTGATGCCGCTTACTTCTCCGCTACCGAGGAGTATAATCGGCATTAGGGTTGGCGTCAACCCAGCAGGGCAGTGGCGAAACGGAGGGTAGACCTAACCTTGCTTAATCTTACCTATCGTACGTCGTTAATCCTAATGAAGTGATATATTAGGGTACAACACAAGAGGAAGAACACGTTATCTTTAAATCTTCAGTACGGAAGTACGTTCCCTGACAGAAATGTTTTCAGATGCCAAGAATTTTTTTTTCTTGATATTGTGACAAAAAGTTTTTTTTCTTGCCGCAAGAATTTTTTTCTCTTAGCACATTTCTTTTTCTTGCAGTAAGAAAATATTTCTTATTGCATTATTATTAAGATGGGGAACACCGTTACGTGAACCCGAGGTCCTTCCCTGAAGATAGCCAAGTCTTGTAGCGGGCCCCGAGCTGTTGAGTAAAAAAAATCGTGTGGCAACAAAAAAAATGTTTTGTCCTCAAGAAAAATCTTCTTGCCATCAGAAATAATTACCATGTGAGTTAGGTTTAGATTTGGGGCACTGTGACGTGCTGCGCTCGCTATGTAGCAGCGAAAAGTAAGTAGAAAATTCAAAATTAATTTACTTTCTTGTAGAAAGTCATCGGTGAAAAGCGCGGCCATACTTTTGGATCGATTTTTTCAGTAGATGGTGGAAGTGCAGTTGCAGTGCGTGGGCTCGTCTGCCCACTCTTGCCCCTCTTGACGCGTATTCCCATTATGTAGTAAAACTGCTCCTTCCTTCGGCTGAGTACGCCTCCAGACGCTCGGCCAACCGGCCACCATCTTCCAATTCGAGAAAACTTGTTAATTACGTCTATTGCGAACTGGTCAACTAACGAGCAAATATTTGTCACTACGTCTTCAGGCCCACGTGCCTACCTTTTGCGTCTACATTTTTCCGTGTCTTAACTTTCCCAGATAGCGTAGTCGACTCATACAGACATTACACTCTAAATTTTTTGGGTTGCATTTTCAACCTTTCGGTTCAACCCCTACGACGTTAAGCGGAGCGAGGCCAAAGCCACATAACCTAACTTAACCTATAGGGTTAAGTAACTAAACGGTCGCCAAGCCTGATGCCGCTTACTTCTCGGCGGCCGATTTAGGGCCGCCGAGAAGTAAGTGGCATCAGGCTTGGCGACAGCCGAGCGGAGCGATAGCGAAGCGAGGCACAAGTGACTTTAACTAATCTTGGTAAACGGCAAGGTAGGTTATGATAGGTTAAGTTAGGTTGGATGCCTCTTGCCTCGCTCCGCTGTCGTTCGGATAGATTTGACGACGAATGGTTGAACCAAAAGGTTAAAATTGCTACCTTAAAAAATTCGAGTGTATAATTCTGTGATGAATCCGAGGTGACATTTTCGTACTCCGAAGTTCCACCCTGGTTTCATGTTTCACTAGTCAGTTACATCGTGTACAGTCACATCAGTTACAACGTGAGACTCACATCCCGTGCGAAAATGTCTGATAGGTCACTGATCTGATATTCGATAAACTATGATCAGTCTATGTGATCAATTTTTTGGACATTTGATCGGTGTCTGATTAGTGCCTGATCAGAATATTGTAAGACTCTGATCATGCCGATCAGGCTTTCTTGCACGGGAGGTTATGTTTGGTTTTCCTTGGTTAGGTTGCGTGCCTTGTGGCTCGCTCAGCTTATAAGCAAATAGAAAAACAGGACTTGTTTTGACTTATCAAACTGTTCAAAAACAGTTTGATAAGTCACAGACAGCTTTGTCTGTGACTTATCAAACTATCAAAGAGTGTAAGAAGCAGCAAGAATATTTTTTTTTCGAATTGACTATTCACACGCTGTCCCATTTAAAATGTATTAGGTT
>Ga0058701_10003969_pt1 | contig 11885 bp, 7 predicted proteins | sample AgamicOrMae_FD_97039 | JGI IMG/M metagenome (GOLD analysis project Ga0058701, IMG submission 97039) | Agave microbial communities from Guanajuato, Mexico - Or.Ma.e | ecosystem: Host-associated > Plants > Phyllosphere > Phylloplane/Leaf | place: Guanajuato, Mexico | collected 2012-06-04 | reverse complement strand
CGCTTTACCTGGCTATCACCAAGCCTGATACCGCTTACTTCTCAGCGGCAGTAACTGAAGCCAAGAAGTAAGCGGCATCAGACTTACCGTTGATGTTAAGTTACGTGGCTCGCTCCACTTGGCTTTGCGCCGAAGGTGGAGCACAAGAAAAGGGAAAGTTTACCTTTCAGGACCGTACCAATAAGTTTCACTCTACGTTATCTCAAATCGTTCTCGCGGTCAAATCTCTCGCCACAGCGTTGCCACTTCTCGCGGTTCCTCAAATTTAAACCGGAACGAAAACCAAGAGAGATAACCTGGCATATTGGATATGTTTTGGATCGCTCTGAAGCTGAGCAGTTCAAAAATGGGATTGATCACTATGTTACTTATACCGGTTAAAATGTTAACCGCGTTTAAAAATGACAAAGTCGCGAAATGTAGCGACACCGGTCGCCATTCGGTAAACGCACCCCGTTAGCCACCGCGCTGATCCTTCGCTGCTTGTTTTTCCGCCGAACGTAACTTATCCACAGCGACATCGCAGGTCGAGCACGCGCGAACCTTGAGGCAGAACGAACCGCGGACGACTGGCCGGCGGCGAGCACGTCCGCGTCGACGACGCGACGCGACGCGTGGCGCGTAGCGGCCAGGGCGTTTTGGCGACCGGCCCATGCCACGACGGTCGCCGCCGCCGCCGCGATACGTCTGGGAGGTGTGTGCACCCGGATAGAGTTATTCCAAGATAGCCTACCTCACCTGAAGTTGGCCTCACCACTTCCTCCCATCGGTCTCGGGATAATAACCCCGTAAACGTGGACAGCTGCAACCCATATTACCCGCGACTCGATCCTCGATACATATCGAACGCGCTGTATCGAACCTCGAGCATCAGAGAGTCGATTTTGCCATTACCACAATATCGAAATATGAAATTTTTTTACAACTGAATTTTCATTCACCTAACCTGAAACGAGTCAGAACACTCGAGGATCACTACAACTTAAGACATAGACTAGTTATCACAGTGAACCTAATCGGCCTTCACTAATCATAAGCTGTGCTTATAGGATATGTAATCAAAACGTAACGGAATGCAAGTTCGTTACAAGTAAGAGTAAACAATTATTGATTCAGAGTTGAGAGTGGGAATGGTGTGAAAAAAAGGAAAAAAAAGAAGAAGAAACGTATTACAACGTCAGAATTGACGAAAATTTTGCTAGTAGTTTTGTCAAGAAAAAAATTTTAGTGTTTTTAAATAAAAAAAATAAACTTTTTCAGCTCGAAAAATAAAAAAGTCTCTTCCAAGACTTTTTTCAGTGCTGAGCACTGTCAAAACTACGCTAAGATCACATTTCTTCAGTATGTCTGACGATTTATTTTTCAATGGCCCAAATAAACGAAGTTCTTGACACGATGGGATTGAATATAGCTCGAAGTAATTACAGCACGAGTATCCTTCAAGAATGTCCTGAAAATTGGCAAATTTTTGCATTCCCTTGCAATAATAGCATTCTGCTTTTGTCCGGAAGCATTTGACAGCACGACTATTTCCGGTTGTTGTTCAGCGCTTCAATGCCCGTGTCTTACACAAAGTCAAGCATCACTTCATCTTGGCATCGCGAAAACGCGCTTTCCCCGTAATATTTTCTGTGAATCTTGTCTTCACTACAAGTTCAAAAGATCGGATATTCAAGGCACGTGACAAAACATAACCTTACTTAAATTGGCCAAACCTACTCGATCCTAATAATAACGTAAATATTTAACATAAGGATGGATCACAGGAAGTGGGAAATGTCCCCTTTTCAACTTAAAGAGTTAAAATCGTTTGTAAGGCTTCGGTCTGCACTGACAGCATAACCACACCTAAATTAACCTTACTTCACCTCCAACTAAGCTATTTATCAGCTATGATCACAACCCCTAAGTCTCTTCTTTCGAAATAGAAGGCAAATTTAGATCATCAAACAAGTTCCTTAATGAGGATAACGCCTACCCGCTTATCTAAAACTCATCTCATAGCTTCATTATCCAGTACCCAACTTTGTAAGATAATCCTCCCCTTTCTCTAATCTTGAGGCGTTTCGAGAAATTAAGACACGCTTTTGCCAGCTTCCGAATATACAGAAAAAAACAAAAAAAAACGCTTTTTTTTAGTTTTTAAACATTTTTGTGAGCTAATGATCTATTGACTACGCTGCAAAAACCAACAAAAGCCAAAAAAATGTTAGGGCGTATATTTTTTATTTTTACCAAAAGGAGGCATTTTTTGTTTATTTTCCTTGCATGAATTAGATACTTAAGACCGTCAAATATGATAACTCTAGGGCTTTGCAGATCAAGGAACTCTACCGAATGCATCAGAGAAAAAAATCATAACAAAAAAACTTAGAGACGCGAAGAAACGGTATTATTAGCCAAGTCCGGTGCAAGTGAACTAAACATGTACCGGTGTTAAACGTTTATCGTTTGTATCTAGTTCAAAGTTTGTCGTTTGAAACTAAGCACTGCATTTAAAGCCTTCATATTGTGGCTACCCAAGACTATATTTTATCAATGTGCTTTCGGCCATCTCATATCAAAAACTTTACTTTCGATACTTCCTCAATGGTAACAGATCTTTTACAGTTTTACATTCATGAGTACTGCCTCAAGGTAAAATTGTAGGTGGTTCTTAGTAAAGTTCTTAGAGAAAGAAACTCTAGTTAAACACGTTGAGTCAGGAGGCAAAGATTTGCTCACGCGGGGGAAGTCACGGAAGACCTGGGAGGGGGGGGGGAGTGACTCACAACGGTGTTGCTCGTTGAGCAATCGCACTGAGGACGCCACTGAGCCACTAAAACTTGTCGGCCATCGCCCCATTGTCCTTATTCCCACTTTAAAAATAGATTCGAAGTGTGCAAATAGCAATAACACTTTGTGTAAATAAGAGCGCCAAAAATTGACGTTCATTCAAAGGGTTGGCACACCTTTTTAGGGCCCTTTTCGATCACCCAACTTTTTGATACGCCAGGGTGTATCAATTTTTGCATGGCATTCTTCTGGGCTTACACACCGGTAGAAAATTTTCATTTTCACGAATATTTCTTTACGCTTCCTAAAAAGTTAAAACTTGAGATAAATCCCTCAGTTTAAAACTAGAGAAGAAATTTTCCAAAAACCAAGATTACGATACTAACTTAAAACTGTGCCTAATCTTTGTTATGTCCATGGATTTCTTCAAAGTCCAAAATTACTTCAATAAATTAACAAAAAAAAAGCAGATGTTTTCAAAACTACATTACTTCCCCGCCCTAATGTACCGGTATGCACTGAGACTTGGCGATCCGAAGAATAATTCTTAAAAGGCCTTCCGCTGAGCTAAGCTAGAATACTTTCATGCAACGTTTTCTAACGCTAGCCTTAGCTTGTTAAACAAGCTAGACTCGGAGAAGATAGGTTATTTCACAGCTAGGTCAACCTGTGCCAACCTTTTTAAGAAAACAAGACTTTGTAAGCTCGGTGATTTGCAAATGCCGTTAAACTGTGCGTTTCATGAGTGTAAATAAACTTAAGGCGAGCGATGCGTCCCCGTAAGATACGCTGTGCGGCTTCGCAAATGTTTTAAATAGGCGTTCTATTTAAAATAGGCCGGTGCCATTTCAAAAATAGCCCCGATGCGGTGAATGTCAATGCTCGAATCTAAGTTTAAAGGTATTTTCTGGCAGGGATGCCGTAAGACAATTCAATCGAGCCCTGATTCACAGATGGCGCAACAATCTTTTTTATTCGGAAACTCATTTACCGTTTTTCTGTGATTTTGAGAACTCCAATTTTCTTTGCAAAGGCGAGCAGAACGATGCTCAACGCCCGTAAACTAACCTTACTTTATTTTACTAGACTAACTTACTTTACTTGACTAACTCTTACTTCACTTAATGGTCGCCAATATACATTTTTGATTCAACGACGGCTAGCCTTTTTGGGTCCCAAAAAACGAGAAATCGTGGAAAGAAAGGAATCGTGAATGCAATCCTTCCAATTCGTTATTAGGAAAATATTTACTCTAAAGTATGACATTCTCGTTAAAATACCTCAGCAACATAAAAAAAAAAAAACGCTAAGAAAATTATAAAGTCGAGTATAAGCTCAATCATGCGCCCGGACGTTTCTCGGGGTCGGGATTCTTAATTCCGGTTTAGGAGTGATATATGAACTAACATGGGCAACAGCCGAAATTAAAAGCAATAAATAGTTCTCATTGAACCATTCTAACCATCAAACGTGAAAAATTCAACAAAAAAAAATCGACTGAAAATTTGAAAAAAGGCAAGGGGGTACCCCTCTGGTTTTCCAATTTTTTTGCCCTTCTTTTTTTTTGTGAGATCTTTATGTTTTTACGATTGGATCTGATTGAGGGACACTAAAAACGGTTAGAACCGATGTCTGTTCCTTAATTTATCGATTTAACATGGACCGGGAGATGGGGCAGTTTGCGGCCGGGAGGTTGGAGGGAAAGACGTTAATTTAAAATTCCATTTCTTGACGCGATAAATCGACGAAATGAGCAACCGACGACGGAAAACATCATTTTTAGTTCCCCCTAAACAATTCCAACCATTAAGCGTTAAAAATTGAACAAAAAATCGACTGAAAAATCGAAAAAAAAACAAGGTACCCCTTGCTTCTTTTCATTTTTTTGGCCGAAAATTATTTTTAGGATCTTTATGGTTTGACGATTGTTTCTCATTGAGAGACACTAGAAAGGGTTCAAACCGATGTGTGTTGCCAAATTTTTCGATTTTAAACGGACCAGGAGAGGCGGCAGTTCACAACCGGGAGGTTGGAGGGAAAGGTGTACAACTTAGGGATAGGCGACAGGCTGCGAAATGGCGATCATATTTGAAGGTCATTGGTCAGTGCAAAAACAACATCTCAACGAATAAGACTAACAAAGATGGATCTTTAAAAAAAGGGAGAAAAAATGTCAAAATTTACTGAAATAAGAAAAATAGTGACAGAAATTATTTTAAGTGACAAAAAGTGATAAAAGTGACTCACTGGTAGCCCTTGAAAAGGCTTCGTAATTTATCCTTGGTGAAATTTTGATCACTTTTCACAGAATCACGGCAGACAACTGTTGTAGTTCAGGGGAAGGAGGGATTAATACAAACGTCATGGCTACACTTTAAATTCCTCAGGCAGAATTTATCACCTCATGAGTTGGTCAACCCAGTTATAATCTTCCATCATAATACAAAGTTGAACGAAATACAACCAAGGTTAGGTCGACCTCATATTAACTTAGGTTAGGTCAAGTGTGTTGTTCGAAGTTCCGCTGTCGCCTAGCCTAATACTGCTTTGGCGGTAGTTACTACCACCGAAAAACGGCAACAGGCGATAATGAGATTGGATTAACTCTCGGTACCTTCGCTCCGCGACAAAAAGGGGCACAAAACCAGCTAAAAATCCGGCTTCTCGAATTTACAGCGTAATTTTGTCAGTTAATTAGACTCTTCAGAGACGAAGTTATTTGGTGATGATGCGGCGGCGGCGGCGGCTGTTGGCGGCCTGCCAAGAGGATCCGATCCGATAGGTGGACGGGAAGAGCTTTGCTCGTTTTTGGAGATGAAACGACACGGAAACGGTTTTGCTCGCTCATAAACGTGTTTGACACAATGTTTCTGGGAAGCTACAAAGTCGACATTCGAATTTTGGCGCGTTTATTTCGGGCCCTTGGAGAGGAGCGACAAGTTGATTGTTTGAGGAAACGAGAACGAAAACATATGCGTAGGTGTCCTGACGCGGAAACGTTTCGCTTGTCCATCAAACTAATTACGGGTGATTTTCTCACATTTATTCCGTCTTAAGAAGGCGGTTCTAAAAGATTTCCTCGAAAAGTACCTTAAGGATGGACTTTCACGAAATATCTTAAGCTCGCATTTCTGTAGCAACACAACATTTCAGCTTCGAGCCAAAATAGCTTTATCAAGTAGACTAGCAGAAGTTACCCGATCCTCAAAGTAGGGTAACTTGGCCTAGGGAACGAAACAACAGCCATCAACGGATGTTCCGTGTCTCCGGGAAGATATGCACCAGTATGGTAGAGCGAAGGTTTGTGACTCACCAGATCGGTGGAGGCTGTCAGCTCTCGGCTGGCACTCAGAGGTGAAGACATTCTTCCTGGGCTCTGACTCCGGCGCAACGTCTCCATGGCCGAAGCCCCCGAACTTCGGACTTCCGGCGAGCTTTCTCTCACCGTGATTGGCTCATCCAGGCTGCCGACGAAGACACACTTTTAAATAAGAAGTATTCTAAAAATATATTGCTCAAGCGTCGATAGCTCATGCATTTTTTTTAAATTCAGGCTGCTTTTCTGCTAATCCTATTTTCTTAAAAAAAAAAGAAATATGCTGAAATTGTAGCGAAGGTGACTTTCAATATTGCATGTTTCTACACTTTTAAAAATCGATGGAAATTTTTGGCAAAATAAATTGTCAAATGACGCCAGGAAGGCGTCATTCAAAGAAGTTCTTTTAAAGACCCTAAACCCATTTCCTTTGATCTCAAAATTATTCTAGTTATCTGTGGCCTCAAGGTTTGTCCCTGAACAATATCAAACTACAACGTCGGGGTCAAAAAACTTGTTCTGTTCCAAGCAAGTTAAGGAGCCAAAATATTTGCGGTTGGCTGTACAGATCAAAATATTGTTTTACCTTAACAGAAGAGCATCGCTGGAGGCTACGCTTCCATCTTCACTTGTCATTGAAGAGCAATTCAGCTCTCTTTGCCTGCGCTCTTCCCACTGTGCTCTCACTTCGTCCGCCACTCTTCTTTTAAGTAGCTGTACGCGTCGTCTTTCCTGCTCTATCACCATGCTCCCTGAACATATTAAGCAAAATCAAAATTTAAAGAGAAATTCCTCTCAAAACCACAATTCAATTTTCAAAACACATGAAAAGAATTGGAGGCGCGGGGTATCGATCCCCGTACCTCTCGCATGCTAAGCGAGCGCTCTACCATTTGAGCTACGCCCCCCGAACAATGAAATTAGCCCTTTTTTGCTCCAGTCAGCATCTACCATGTCGTATTTGTATTGCGAGTACGTCACATGCAGAACAAAAGTAGGTCACCGACGATTTCCAACGAGGTTACTGACAAATTCGTACCGTTAAAATACAATAATCTTTCAACTGGGGGCGTAGCTCAGATGGTAGAGCGCTCGCTTAGCATGCGAGAGGTACGGGGATCGATACCCCGCGCCTCCAATCCTTTTATATTTACCATACCTTTTTGTGCCAGATGTATCTGGCGATTCCGCTGAATTTCTTTGAGCGATTCCAGAGTTTTTCTTCCTAGCGATCCTGTATCCGAAATTTCCAGAGGAGATCCTTCGGTTACTCTACTGATCCTGTCAAGATCATCCTGCGAGGTTTGGCGATTTTCTAATAAGTTGCTTGAAAGCTGAAATTTAAAAAAGAAAAAATTAGTTTAAGAGAATTACATTTTAAGAGCTTTGAGATGGAAACTCTTGAAAACGACGACCTTGACAAACTCGGAGGTCATTTGAAGGTCGTACTGATTGTGAGTTTGTTCCGATGTATGAAGTTTTATCAAAACTGAACTGTTGCAGGATTGAATTACCTCTTCAAACTCCGAAGAAAAGTCGTTCTTATCCTTGGAGGCTGATTCGCGGACACTCAACTCCTTCAGTCTGCCTTCAAGTTCCTCTAATCTTTGGGTACCCTGAAAAAAAATGTATAAATTTTCTTTTATTTGGAAGATAAGCTAATTACAATGAGGAAAGCTATAACGAGTCATGAACCAACTCCAAACCAGAATGACAATAAGGACTGCGCGAGAACTGTATACATAAATAATGGCAGATTCGTTTTAATGTGTATATTAATTTGAATATTAAGAAGAGCTCTCATCACAGTCTACCATCATACGTAAAAGGCAAGTTATAATTCGGGACCTCACACCACATATTTTCGATTGTGAGATACAAAAAATGTTTTTTGACGGTACATATAAAGACAGCTCCTATTTTACTGTTGCAGTGCGCAGGCGACGTAGATAGCGAATGCACGACTAAATTTCAAGTTCCGAAAATCTAAGGGCAGTCCAATGCGAGAGCCATCAAGCAGAAAATAGCCTCGGTTATCCAGACCGTTAGCTTACGTTAGCCTCTTTGAAACTTACAAAGAAAAGCGTTTCTGAGTTTTTTCATGCCGCAAATAGAACGTGCATTAGCAGTCATTTGCTGCGGTGACAGGTCCTATTTGAGAGCTGGGCTAATTTAAGTTAGCTTTCTACCAAAAGTCGGCATAATGGTTCACGATGTAGACGTCTCTTCTACAGCCTTAAAGGTAGTAGCATCGTGTAGAACGATGTAGCATCGCTCGCGACGCAAACTTTTCTTGCTCCACTCACCTGTTCGATCCTGCGGACATAGGCCACCTTCTGCGCTTCCAGCACCCTCCTCTCTCCGTCCGCCGAGTCTCCCGTCGCCTTGACCTGCTCCTCGAGCTGCTGGACCCTCTCCTGCCTGCCGGCGTACTTGGCCGTGGCCTCCGACAGCTCCCGCTGCAGCTCCTCCCTCTTGGCCAGCCAGCCGGCTTCCTCCTCCAGCTGCCGGAACTCGATGTCCTCGAACTGCTTCCTCTCGGTGTCCACCACGTCGTGCTGCCGGCTCAGCAGCTCCCGCACGCGGCTCCTCCGCTCCGGGTCGCCCTGCGCCTCCTCGAGCTCCTTCTCCAGCCGCGCCGCCTCCAGTTCCGCCTTCTCCAGAGCCTCCTTCGTTTCAGCGACCCTCCTGATGTCCCTCTCCTGCCCCTCCGCCATATCAGCATCAAGCTCCGCGATCTGCTTCTTCAGAGCAGTCAGCCTCGCCTCGTCGCCTTGGAGTTTCAGCGACTGCGCCGACAGCTCTCCCTCGACCAGCGCCTTCTCCATCTCAACTTCCCTTTTCAGCTCCTCTTCCTGCTGGTTTATGTCCGTCACCCTCCCTTTCAGTACCGACAAGGCTGAAACGATCTTCGATATTTCTTTCTGGAGAACTTCGACCTGGACACTGTCATCCTGTACGCCGTTGGAGCCGTTTTCCTCCAACGGCAGTATGAACTTTTCCTGGTAGAGGTTAGTGCCGTTCGAGATGGGAGCCGATCTGACGGGCGTGCCCCACTCGGATAATTCTTTAGGTTCAGAATGAATGAGAGGCTTTTCAACAACTGTTATTCCTTGGTTCTCCGTCGGCGTTGACGTGCAGAGTCCAGGCTGAATCCAGTGGGTCTCTGGTTTCGTTTCTTTATCACAGACTTCCGGTGTGGGAGGGGGTAAGGGCGCTGGGTCACGTGGTACAATGGCAACGGTTCGTATCCTCGTGCGAGGGCTGCTCGGTTGGACGCTGATATTTTCGTAAGGGACATCGAGGTTAGGTTGGGTTATGGAGATGTTTTCGTATCGCGATGGCACGCAGCGCTGTGTCCTGCCGATAGATGAGTCTATGGTTTTAGGGGGTAACCTCAGTGCGACGTTTTCGTAGGAGTGGACACTGTTGCTGGATCTGCGGACAGAGAAAATGGGTGATTCGGCCGAAACGATGGACTGATGTGGGTTAGTTCCAAACATCCCGTGAAGAGGTTAGTGATGACGTTAGTAGTACAACAGCTCCAAGCTAAGGAAAACCATCAGATAAATTCTCAGCATAAAATTTACAAAAAAGGCAAATTTTAAGCTAAACCAACAGATTACTACTAAAGTTAGGGTACCATATAATTATGTAGTAAGGGAAAGTTTAGGAAGATACTTTGACAGTAAAGAAGAAAGACACTCCTAATTACTGTCTATAAAAATAATTTTAGACTTACGACAGGTTATTAATGAAAAGCGGTATTACAGACGTCGGAATCACGCTGATAATGTTTTCTTAAACGCTTTTAAAAGACCTTGAAAGATCTTTTAATCTAGAGCGCCGGTGACACAAGCGATTGGTGACGTTCAGAAGTTGGGAAAGTTATGAGTTACCATATCATGTATGAAGAGCCATAAAGTCAAGTTATATTACTTTACTAAAAGGAAGAAACGAAAGGTCATGGTATATTTTCCGCTATTTACAAACGAACATACCATGAAATGGCAAAATGGTAACGATGGAGGCGCGGGGTATCGATCCCCGTACCTCTCGCATGCTAAGCGAGCGCTCTACCATCTGAGCTACGCCCCCTGATGACTCTATTTCTTATTATAAATGTGAAAATCTGCCGGTAACGTGAATAGAACTGGTTATCTCCAAACTCACGGATGACCTCCTTTTTCTCTGACTTATGTAATGTAGACACGATATGAAAGATGCTGACTTGAGCACAGGTTTACAGAGCCCTTTATCATCAAGGGGGCGTAGCTCAGATGGTAGAGCGCTCGCTTAGCATGCGAGAGGTACGGGGATCGATACCCCGCGCCTCCACTTGATTTTTCCGGTTCGGAACAATTTTTTTTTTCTGAATCAAGCGCAATTTTTATGTGATTTGTATGTTAAAAGGAGAGACGGCGATTGCCTTTACAATATCATCCACGGATTAAAAAAAAAGGGGGAGCGTCGAAAAACATTGTCAAATAAAACCGAACTAATCGACAAAACCATAAAGTCAATTAGCATTGATACTTCGATCTTCTAATATTTCACCGGAAGGAGAAATTCAAAATTCTCGTTCCAGCATACAGTTCAGAAGAGTTTTTAGTCGATTCGCCGACCTTGCTGAAGTTAAACAGACGGATAACTTAAGTTAGCCTTCCTGAAATGACACCATGTGCTAGCTTACCCAGCACAGTAACAGCTTTCCAGGACCTTTCCGAATATTCCAAAGCGGTCGGTAAACTGTTATACGTAGAGCTACCTTAAGTTAAGGTAGCCATAAACTTGTAACTGAACTAACACGTTAATAATCCTTGGTGATTTGCAAATGACCTTGAACTCTAGATTGCGCAAAGACCATTGACTGCTCACGTTCACCTTTTGGGTGGAAATGCAGCAAAACATTGCTTTTTGGGGACAACACCCCATTGAAATAAACAACGCGGTTTTCAAAACCATAGAAAGATCAGCTCGTATCGAAAGAGAGTATCAAGAATTGTTTGGTTAGCAGCATGCAACTTGTTAGTGTTGTTCCTTTCCAAATGCATGCAGCCCGTTTGAATGGTATCAGCCAACAGCCGCTTACCAAGCAGATTCCGAACTGCGAAGCAAGCATTGACCAAGTCTACCACCAATACTGCAGTATTGTATCCCGCTGTAAAGACGATGTCAGCGAAACAGCTACTTTGAATGCGGATTTTGTTTGACCCAAGAAAAACCGATTTGTTTTAAGTATTAGAAACAAATTCGTAGGTACAAACATAGAAAAATAAGCGATATGTAGATGCTCTTCCACAATCAGGGGGCGTCCACGTATTACGTCATCAGCGAGGGGGGAGGGGGGGGTTTGGACTTTGATGACGGTCGATGACGAGAGGGAGGGGGGTCTAAAGCCTTGATGACGTCATATTTTATGTTGTTTTTTTGAATTTTTGTGCCGCGGCGAAACGGAGAAAACGCGGCGTTTTCAAGGGGAGGGGAGTGATGTGGACTGATGTAGTATGCCCTTTTCCTGATTTGTGTATTTTTTTGCTCTGATTCTATGTTGATTTTTAGTGATTTTATGATTTTTGCGTTGAATGTTCTTCAGGGAAATATTTGGAAACTTGAACTTGAACACAAGATACATAATAATTTTAAAATTGTGTTGGTAGCACAAACAAAAAAAAAAGTAAAATGACAAAAATAAAATCAGAAAAAAATAGACGTTGTGCGATCGTGCAGTCTGATTTTTCTGTATTTTTGTTTTTTTTCAGATCTTTTTTGTTTGTGTTGCCAACATATATTT
>Ga0058701_10003968_pt1 | contig 11886 bp, 12 predicted proteins | sample AgamicOrMae_FD_97039 | JGI IMG/M metagenome (GOLD analysis project Ga0058701, IMG submission 97039) | Agave microbial communities from Guanajuato, Mexico - Or.Ma.e | ecosystem: Host-associated > Plants > Phyllosphere > Phylloplane/Leaf | place: Guanajuato, Mexico | collected 2012-06-04 | reverse complement strand
CCAAAACCGATTTTAAAAAGGAAAACTGTATTTTTAAGATTTTAGTTAACTGAAATATCCAAAGGGGCCGAAGGCCAGTACACTCTGTTTACTGCACCCACGAGACGGCAGAACTACTTTAATAAGAAACAGTCTTGTCCGTAGAAATACAATAAGAAATCAGTTTGTCCGTAGGTCTGTGGGCACAAGTTCCTAAGGTAAGATGACCTCCGTGAACACTGTATTGGATCCCCTTTAATTTTCAGGAAATTTTCATTTTGTGAAGGGCACAGGGCCATTGGGACCTCCTCCCTGTGGAAAGGAAAGTCCCACTTCTCGTATTTCGTTAATGCCTAAAGATATCAAAATTTTCAAATTGTAATATCTTCAAATATTCAAAAATATCATTTTTTTTCGTCTCAATTTGTTTGTCTTGATTCGATCTATCAAGTGAAACGTTTTACAAATAAATTAACTTATCGGGCAAACTTTTCTCGTAAAATGTAAAAACTCCAATATTTTAGAATCCATATAACTCTTGAGCCACTGAACTCTTGCTATCTTTGTATGCCTAAAACTCAAAAATTAGGACGGTGACGGTGCGTTTTTAGTGGTTAGGTGTAATAGCATCTCAGCCGTATTACTGATTAATAAAAAGAACCTGTTCTCGCCACCCTTCACCTCGACGAAAAATTCTTAGACGAAAGGTAGAAAAAAATCCACCTTTCACATTAAGAGTGAAGTCCTTCGAAACACGGGATCCCATGATTTAAAAATGTCCTCGAAAACGAAGCGGATTTTCCTTAAAGCAGAGATTTTCTATTTTTCCGCCGTATAAGAGGCCCTTAACGGCTCCTCGTTCAATCAGTGAAGAAAAATGGCGCAGTGGCTGAGGCTTCGAGCGGGCGGGCGCAGGTGTGCGGCGGCGGCGAAATCCTTTGATATTGCGTCGGCCCGATTTTCCAGGGAAACCACTTTTCCTGGGGTTAGCTCATTTTCCATAAGCCACGGCGTCCCGTCACGCGGAGCGGCCGGCAAACGATGCGATTGACTTTCCCGAAATGAGGACGCAGTGACGGGAATAACACCGAGTTAATCTTCCTGGGGATGGAGTCAAGCTGTGCTTTGCCGGTTGCCTACCTCCCGCCGCGACCCAAATCACTGCCCAAATGGGTTTGCTGCTCATACGCGATTAAGCAACACACCCCTCACGTGCTGAGGCCAGCAATTAGAAATTTTAGCAGCGTACAGTAGATCAAAGGTTGTGACACTCTTCGGGCTATTCCGTATGTTTTGGGGTCACTTTTGGTCCCCACTGTACACTCTGATTTCAATTTTGAAAGCACTTTCACTTTTCGTGTTCTGCCGTTTTTTTGGTGATAGGGGGAGCGAGACACAGTGCATATAATTTTGAATTTCATCGCGAGGTTTGATGTTCACATCGAATTGGTGCCGCCGACAGCCGAGAGTTTATTTACAGTCGAGCGATGTGACAACGAAGCGAGTCACAGGGCAACTAACCTACGTTAACCTAACCTACGTTGACCAAATCTAAATTGACTTAACCTTTGTTAGCCTCAAGGGGTAAAACCTTGCTGGAAATCTGTACACTTGATATCAGGATATCAAGGATATCAGCCGGATATTAGAGGAATAATAAACGGATAAAGAGAAAATTGACCAAATTTCAATTAAATATCAGACAGATTTCAGCAGAATATTTTTTTAAAAATTGCTGGATATATACTTAGATATTATCCAGATATCAGTAGACAGTAAAAAAAACTTGAAAAATCGCTGAAAACAGGGAATGTTTCGACCGAATCCAACCGCCGGATATCAACCGGATATCAAGACCTTTTGTACACCAAATAATCACGAGTTGTCACCCCTTGATGTTGACCAAACCTATGACTATTTAGCTTTAGTCTAACCTGAGTTTGTCTAATTTGAGTTTTAGCCTAACATGAGCCTCATCTAAATTAGTCTTGGTTAGCCTGCCTAACATACACGGGTAAATTAATCATCATTGTTTATCGGAGGCTGTTTTGCGTTGAAAAGGCGACTTCTGGTACTGTAAAAACTTGTCCTATAGCGGTTGAATCAATTCTTTCAACGGCTTAAAATCAACGTCGGCTTACAAGGGTAGAAAAAGCATGAGTCGAGAGATGAAATGAGGTCGTGAAAAGAAAAGCTCGCCTGTCGAGTCCCTTGACAACCGACGGAACTCCAAGTAGTCTATACACTGACTGTATCACCAAAAACGCGGAAATATTCAGCTGCCAAAACCAAGGGCACATTCCAAGTCATAACTTTTTTTTCATATAATTATTTTATGTTACTTTTATTGTGCCTTCTGCTGTTGTTCAATTTATAATTTGAAGATTCAAACACGGCCGCAAATTATTAAGTAAAATATTAAGTAACCTTAGGTAACAGGTGCCCTGTTTCTCGCTTAGTTATCGCTCCGCTCAGCTGTCGCCAATTTTGATAGAAACTTCTATCTTGAAAACTGGTGAAAGAAAAGGGGGGCATTCGATAGCGCCAAAAACCACAAGCGCCAACGCCGCAAGCGCCAGTCCGTAACCGCCAAACGAGAAAAGTCGCAAACGCCAAAGTTCGTGTAGGTTAGGCTAAGTTAAGTTAGGTTAGGTAAGGTTAGTATTGCGGTTAAGACCTTTGGCGTTTGCGATTTTTCTCGTTTGGCGGTTACGAATTGGCGCTTGCGGCGTTGGCGCTTGTGGTTTTTGGCGCTCATGACAGCTACCCAAAGAAAACACGACATAGTCCCGTTTCACCTTCATAACAGGAGTAACTTTCATCAATGCAGATATGTTTGGACTCTACGGTTGAAATCACTGTTAGGTATCGTAATTAAGGTAAGCTTGGTTAATTTAAATCCTCCCGATAGGCTAACAATGTAAACTAGGTCATGCAAACGACTTGGAGCTTTGGGTTGCTTATTCAAAACTAAAATTGTGGACGTCTAATAGACGTCTACACGCGTTTCGGGAAAAGACTCCCTTGAAGCTTAATCGCCTGCCTGTCTGTTGACACGTCAAACCAAATCATCCGTAATAAATGATTTAGAGAAATCAGCCGCGAAATGAAACCTCCTGCGTGAGTCAGAATTCTTTCGTCTTTGACAAACACTTGAACCGATCAGAGGTGCGAACTCTGGCCACATGGTCGGATTTGAGCCCCTCCTTAGAAATCATTTCTGTGGAAGTTCTGAAGTAGGATTAACCCTTTGAACTCCAAATCCTGCGAATGATCATTCTTGCTGCGAAGCGCAGTTTTGAAACTAGTAGTTCCAAAGAACTACTCGTTGGATATATCCATCCATGGATGGATATGAGATGGATATATCCATCGGCTTCGCGACAAACGTTTCAACATGTAAAATTTACAGCAAACAATCTACTATTTGTCTACTAAAAGAAATTGTTGTAATGCGAAAGGTGATTAATCGTGTTATGGGCACAATTACTCAGCGTTCGCATGCACGTAACAGTTGGGTAGCTTATTTAAGGTGGATCAATTGATGGCTTAACGAATCTAAGTCACGCTCCACCATATGAACAAAACATTCCCGGAATGTTCGTTATCATAAAATCCAAGAATTCACTTGGTACAACACTCGTTGCGGGGAAAATAAAGTTTTTCGAAAACTCTCGAGGCAAGAGGTTCTATTATCTGGCCCACACCGCGAAAACCCGCAACACGCCGCGCCGGTGTATGAAATGACATCACGAAAATTCCTCTCAATTATCTTGAAAGATTAACTTTGTAATCAGTGACTCGACTCGCATGGAAAACGAATTGGCTTAGAGAATGTCTTCTTGACAAAGGATACCGTCTGCCCAAAGCCACACCCGAATTTTTGATTGCATTTTCTGTCCTGGCCACGGCAATGAGCGCGAGGCGCAACTTATTAAAACCAACTAAATCGACACTTGCCTAACGGTTAAACTTAAGCCTAACGATGCTTATTTTACGGCGGCACCAGTCTGCCAGGTAGCGGTATAGGCACCGATCGGCCTATCATGAGAGTCGACAGCGGGGTATTAATATAGTTAACCCTGAGCAGCCCAAAGTGTTTGGAGTGAAGTTTAGCTTAAGATAAATTCAAAGGATATTTTCCTCCAAAATACGCAATTTTAAGCTTTGGAAAATGCCTAAATTATTAAATTTTAGGTTTCCAGAGGGGTGATATTTTTTTAATTGTGACAACACAGTTGGAAAGATCCTCTAAAATATATTTTTTCTGTTTCCGAAAGTGATCGCTGGGCGGTAGTGGGTTACAGTCACGGAATACGTGAAAAGTTTAGTGGATCCGTAAGACCAGAGCGACGAATTGATTTTAATCAAAAAAAAAAACACAGTAAACACTGAAAACATTTTTTTTCCGCCAAAACTGCTAGATCATGAGTAGGGCGATGTTCCCTCATGGCTCGATTCAACGTTAAAAACTCGTCAGGCAAAGTATCGAAAATCCATCAACCGGCTCTACAGATAACGGGGTCACTTAATTGACATTTTATGCCAAAGAGGTCCCACCCCGCAGCATCCCCGATTCAACATTTTAAGCGCGAGATAAAACATTAGGTATAAATCAAAACGATTTTTTTGTTTTTGTTTATCGGGGAAAAAAGAGGGCCTGGAGACATCCTAATACTTTCACGTTCGCACGTGTGGCCGCGAACAACCGCTCCCATCTCGAATTCGGAAAACAGATCACGTCCGATCAGCGTAAAGAGACATGACCCCTGCCATTTTTTGATTTTTTTTAGAGAAGCAGGAAAAATTTCTTTTAAATATATCTTAAAAATTGTGAGAGATGTGGGAAAAAATTTATATGGTCTTAAAATTTACTGTTGTTCGATTGCAAGATGCATTTGATCATCAACCGTTTCCACGAGAAGGGGTTGAAGACAAACTACAGAGGTTCAAAAAGGATTTAAAAAATCACCTTATCCCCTACTTTGGCAAAAGTAGTTACCCTAAGCTTGCTTTAGGAGGAATTTAATGTTGAATCACGCAATTTTGAGGCATTTTGCGTAAATCCATTCCAATTTCAGAAAATTTGGCTCCTGACAAACTAAAGAAAAAAAAGGGGATTTTTGAAAGTAGCTTAGAAACTATATAGATTGGCTCAATTGGATCAAAATTAGAGGTCTTGAAATGTCGAAAAAATTACTTTGCGGACACGTCTGAATGTCTTTAACCGTTTTTAGAGATATTTTTTAAGACAAAAATTACATCCTACCTAGACTATTTTGTCAAAAATAATAATCGATCATGCTAAGGGTAAGGGTCGTGTTGAGCTATGATTTTTTTTTCCTTTTTTTTGCGGTTCAGTATTTAGAAGAACAATGTTATGTACTCATCTCAACTTCGAATTTTTCGTGGTATTCCAACATTTCTTCGTTACAGTCATGGAAGTGGCGTTTATGATGATATACGAGCAATTTTCTTAGCCTAAGCCGAAAACGTCTTTATCCGGATGGTCAACATCCACAAGAAGTGGGTTATCCCGGTTCAAGTTGAGCCTTTCTCCCGCCCCCTCCCTTCAAATACCCGTCGCAGCCCTCTCACCACTTGCTTCGGGAGCGCCGGGCAGGGCTTAAGTTTTAGTCAGCTCAACTCTTACGCTTCAAAGCCCCCTTTCAGCGCTGACAGCTCTCCGATACCAGCAGGCACCCAAACAACTCACAGGGCTCGCCGAAAAGGGCTAACCACCGGACACTCGCCCCCCCTCCCCGGGGGAGAAACGCAAAGAAGGGAGGACTGGTACAATAACTCAAGTATTTACCAAACAAACCACACATGCTCCTCCTCAGCACGTCAGAAACAAACTGACGTCGACTGACAACCACTTTGAGGCATAAGTAAATATACAGGTCGGTGGAACAGCGCCACTGGGGGGGGGGCTCAGTATGAAAAGAACCTATGTGGTTCTGTGACACTATCAAACAAAGGTAGATGCATTCCGAATGCCTAAAATAAAACAAGTCTTTAGAGACAGCATGTATTAACGAGAAGATGCTGTGCATAAGTCACAGAATGGATTCATCAAACTGCTTGAAAACACGATTTCGCAAAGTCGTGGAAACGGGGAAACGTTAGACTTGCCAAAGATTAAGGGCGTTTGAAACATCAATGTTTTCGTGAAATATGAGTGCGAAACTCTTGGAAACAATGATTTCTGCTGTTACTGTTCTGAGGGGCAAGAGGATCTGTCCCATCCCCACCCCACTTTAAAGCGAACTTTACCGAGCCGCCCCAAACAGAAGGGCTGCAAACTTACGTAGAAAATGGACCAGGAGGATTACACGGTTGAATGAAAGTGATAACGAAGCACTTCGGGCGGGTGATAGGGAGAAATCACAACGAAATCAAAAAGTAAAGCGGTGGGCTCGACACAACAAAACACGGGCTTGCGCTGCGGCCAAACTGAGTAATTTTGGAAGTTTACTTACACGACCATGCCGTAGGCTCCTTCCCCGATGTATGTTAGGTTTGTGTACCTCGGTCCCACTTCGAAAACTTGCCCTCTGACCACTTCACTTGTAGGTTTACCGACTGCACCACCAGGACCTTGGGCCGCCATTTTAACCACTACCTTATGAAAGCAGACAGCTTTTCTTCGTGCTCGAATCACTTGTTGTGTAAAAGTATGAGCACATTCAGCAAGGCTGTGATACAAAACGACAACATTTCAACATGATAATAATAAGAAAAAGATAACGGTATTTCGACAAAGGCCCACCTTGAGAAATAATAATATTAGCATTTAAAAGTAATGAAAAAGTAAGCGCATTTCTTTCATGTCTCAAATCCATACAAGACACAAAAATATAACTTTTTCTAGCGTTCCAAGGTTGCCTATACCGAAGACGAGTAAACATCGGTTTTGCTCAAAGGCGATGCATTACCATGGGAAACTCTAACCTCAATTTGGTTTAATTTCTTTCTTTGTGGATACATATTTCTTCATTAATAAACAAGAATAGCCGTCCTTACACTGTGTTATCATTCATCATAGTCATCAAACGGAAAATGCTCTCGTTTACTGAGAAAGAAAATGCCGCTCCAAGGTCTCGCGTAACTTGTCCGTTTAATCTTAAACGATATTTGGAATACTGCACAGAACTTCTTACGAAAACTATTATTTTGGTATTTCATTAATTAAAGGAAACCTTGAATATTGATAAACAGGCCTTTTTTCTGAACGAACGCATAGAAATCTTAGTGTTTACAAGCCGGGCGGGGATGTAAATAAAGCTGTACAGCTTTGATTACGCGACGGATTTGATTGCAACGATTGAGAAAAATATACAACCTTTTAGATTCAAGAAAACATGCAATCATTTCTGTATTCATTTACTCACAAAACCTCAAATTTCCAATAAAATCTTCAACTCAGTTTTGCACTTTCACAACGAACACAACACCACTGCAGCTGCAGTAGCAGGAGCCGAAGTCAGTTCGGGCGTCTCCGACAAGATTCGGCCTTGTTCGGTGGCACTTCCATTGACCGGAAATGCCCGAACGACGACCGATTTCAGCCGAACGAGTGACCGAGTAACGAGTTATCAACTTAACCTTGTTCTTGCTCATGGAAGAAATATTTTTTACCTATTGAAAGCTGAATTTTTCGTTTAAAGTGCGTCAAGTAAAACATTCTAGGTTCTAGTTTACTTTGATGCTAAATTTGAGATATTGACGTCACGATAAGAAAGCTTGGGTACGTGTGTTTCTATGTTGTCATCAGGATAAAAGTTGGTGGGCTGAACTATCTGACTTGGAAGTATGGTTTTTATAACTGCTGTGACAAGGAATACAATTAAAACACCCACCCAACTTTATAAGCACTTGTTGCGGACTTGTCAAAAATTACCCAAAGATGCTGCGTTATTCTATAAGCACTCCATAAGACAGGTACCTTTGACGTCTCTAGCAGTGTCTAGCAAACAGCCGGATAGAGGAAAAGAATTGTTATTTCAAGCATTAAAATTTATGTTTTTGCAGAGCTTCCGCCAGCATGAATTTGAGCCAGATCCTGAGAGGGTTAAACAAATAATTGACAAGTCAGTCCAGGATGCTGAATGGATTCTTCAAAAAGTGAGATTTATTGAGTTAAAAAATCAGTTCCTATAAAATGTGTGCTAATTTTTTGTTTTCTATTCTTTACAGTACACAAAGAAAATGAAGTAAGAGCATTGCATAGAATTTTATGACAATAGGCAAAAATGAAGTGGTCAGTTTTAAAGCAATCATTGTGCCCTGTCACAGAAGAACAATTCTGGACAGCCATCAAAATTTGGAGAGAAAACACTCATGTTGTTAATCGAAGAGTCAGTAGTATTGTTGAAATTCATCATGAGAAATTAGCTGTCATTCAGTATGATTACATAGAATCAATAATATTAAAATGCCCACAATTAGAAAAAGAGTTGATTGACATTTCAAATGTCAAACAACTTATTGATGTAATAAATGAAAAGAAACAACCTAAAGTTGACCTATATCTTTCAATTAGAAAAGTACTTCCCAGAAACAGTGATCAGTTCCATGAATCAATTGAGCTTGTATTACAAGGTAAGTTCATTTATGAGCCCACTTTTGAAGGGGCCCTAATCAGTATTCATCACCATGCAATTTTTTAAAATGTAATTGATTTCCTTTTGTTGCAGACATGTATTCCAAGGAAGCTACTTTTGTTAATTTAACCCCAAATTCAAGCCAGAGTGTCTTACCAGCAATACCCTATTTAATTTCATGGAGATCCAGCACCTTACTTCTAGAAGTCTTTACGAAGCAGGAAGATACAGACCCTAGTCTGTTGTGGCTGAGTTCACAGTTGTTACCACGCCTGGAAAAATGGGCTCTCAAAGCACAAGTCTCTAAAGATAGTCCTGAATTATCTATACAGAGCTTATCACTTGTGAACAAAGAAAAATACAACACTTTATACCAAACTCTAAAGAAGAAATATGGTCAGGAGATGGTTAAGGTATGTTTCCAAAATCAAGAACTTAAGATTTCAATTTTGAATCAAAATTGAAATCTCTCATTTCATCTGACCTTTTGTAGAGAAAATAATCCCCCCAAAGGCCCGCACCACGCGTACAGCGCTGTAACTTTTGTAATGCCATACTGAATGACAACCCTAAGAAGGAAACAATTCCAGAATGATTTATAAACGGCTTTCGACTTTTTTTTAGATTTGGCCCGAATGCACCGATCCAGCCAAGTTTGTCTACGAAGATGTAGCGATAGCTGCGTATCTACTACTTCTTTGGGAGGACGAAGGTCAGGGAAAATGTTCGTTCGTCGATCTTGGCTGTGGGAACGGACTCCTGGTGCACATTTTAAATAGCGAAGGACATCACGGGGTAGGCTTGGACGTTAGAGAGAGAAAAATCTGGTCCGTTTTCCCCTCATCAACGAAACTCAGGGTAAGAGCACATCGTATAGAATTTTGGCAATTTTCATCTCTTGTCTTTCACTTTAGGGCGCAAAGAGAAGCGAGGCACTAAACCGTATGTTTAAGTCTCGATCGTTAAGACTGATGCCGCTTACTTTCCGGCAGTAGCTGCCAAGAAGTAAGCGGCTTCATGAAAGCCGAACGGAGCAGGTTACCTGACCCAACCTATGTTATTCAACCTAACCTAGGTCAGCTCAACCAAAGTTAATCTTACCTTGGCTGGCTTAATCCATTACAGCCCAAAGTATTTGGAGTGAAATGTAGCTTAAGAGAAATTGAAAGGATTTTTTCCTTTAAAATGCGCAATTTTACGCTTCGGAAAATGCCTAAATGATTAAATTTCAAGTTTCCAGAGGGGGGTTATTTTTAAAATTTTGACAATACTGAACTGAAAAGATTCTCTAAAATAAATTTTTCTGTTACCGACCGGTATCGCTGGGCGGTAGTGGGTCAACCTACGTCTTCATTCCTCATGTTTTTGAAGGTTTAACCACGAAAGAATATGAGAGGTTGAAAATACAGCCTTAAAAATACTGTAAATGGCTGTATTGCGCACTTACCTGATTGTTTCTCCAACGGATTTCACTTGTCGATGTTCCAGGTGGAAACAATCGTCCCGTCGGAGACGACGATTTTCCCCGAAGCCGATTGGCTGATCGGCAACCACTCCGATGAGCTGACTCCGTGGATTCCCGTGATGGCAGCTCGCAGCTCTCAGAAGACGCGCTACTTCGTCTTGCCCTGCTGCCCGTTCGAGTTCGACGGCCGGAAGTTCAACCGGAAGAACGCCTCGCAAAGCCAGTATAACGCGTACCTCCAATACGTCAAGAGAATATCGGAAGACTGCGGATTCCGCACATCGGTAGATCGTCTACGAATTCCCAGTACGAAGAGAATCTGCCTGGTAGGTCGAGAACGCACTTACGACGACTGGGATGCTACGAACGAGAAGATCAAGGAGGTGATAAGGGCGGGTTGCCTGAACGGGGCTAACGATGTGGCCGGGAACGAGTGGGTAGCGAATTTCAAGGCACGAGACAAAGAAGAGAAGGTCCGGAACTGCACTAAAGTCGACCGTGGCCTGCAAGATACCATAGTGAAAACAGTCTTCGATAAATTGCTGTCGGATAGTTGCTTGGTTGACTCGAGACGGGTGGCGCACTCGAAGTGGAATGCTGGAGGTACGCTCCCGGTAGGAGAGGCGGTTAAACTGCTTGCGCCGGATCAGCTCAAGCTCCTGAAGAGCGAATGCGGGGGACTGCAGACGCTGCTTAGGAACCACCACCAAATATTCAAAGTGGAGGGCGGCAAAGTTGAGCTGCGGAGGCCGCAATCGAAGACTGCTTTTTGTTCGAGTAGCAAGAAGCCTCGCCTGGGAACGAAGCCTTGCTGGTTCAACTCAAACCATCCCGACGGTTGTCTTCTGCCAGATGATGTTTGTTCTTTTGCCCACTAAACGCATTTTATTCAATAGAATTTCGCACATCGAGCCTCTTTAATCCGCACTCCTACGTTTCTTGCGACGCACTTGTTTCGACAAAAATCACGATTTATTCGAAAAATCCCCTGTTATATCAATGATGGGATTTTCTACCCTCTTGTTTATCTGGTTTCATTCATCATAACATTTCGAGGTTCAATGACAAACAACCGTTAAGCAAGGTTTTTACAACCTACGTTAAAGATTTGTAACCCTAGTAAAAAATCTCATATCCTACTATGGGAAGATGCTTTAACCCATAACCGCCCAAAGTATTTGAAGTGAAATTTAGCGTAAGGTAGTAGGAGCGAACTTGGTCGCGTGAACAGAAAAGCTTAAAATTTCTGTGGCATCCTTTTCAGGACACGCCGAATCCATTTTTCACAAGAAAACCCACTGTCACCGAGCTCAGTTTTGATATAAACAGGATTGAATTATACATTGTTCTTGTGGGGAAAACGCACATTTTTGCTTTTGTTTATGTGATTTTTTTAGGTTTACGCTATGTTTGAGTGATCAGAATTTCCTTATAAATAAAACCTAAGCTCTTTTCAAGGAGGGAAACAAATAGAAAAAATAAAATATGGGTGTCACCGATCAAATGACGACAATAACTAGATTTAAAAAGCTTGCTTTAGCCATATTTTCGTAAAATTTGCGTTATGCGTGTTCTTGAGAATCGAGAACTCGCCTGCAAGCAAGACAGGGTGAATTCTTATGACCTTAAATGGTAACATAGACCCTTCGTAACACAAACAATTTCAAAAGTTTTGAAGCATATTTTTTTTTTAATACCCGTCCCGCGGACCGGGCCACACGCGAGTCTACTACCTTAAGAGAAGTAAGGATTTTTTTCCACTGAAATACGCAATTTTAAGCTTTGGAAAATGCCTAAATTATTAAATTTCAAGTTTCCAGAGGGGTGATAAATTTT
>Ga0058701_10003967_pt1 | contig 11887 bp, 10 predicted proteins | sample AgamicOrMae_FD_97039 | JGI IMG/M metagenome (GOLD analysis project Ga0058701, IMG submission 97039) | Agave microbial communities from Guanajuato, Mexico - Or.Ma.e | ecosystem: Host-associated > Plants > Phyllosphere > Phylloplane/Leaf | place: Guanajuato, Mexico | collected 2012-06-04 | reverse complement strand
TTGAAACAATATTTTTTTTCCTAATTGCAAGAAAAAATTCCTCGAGCCAAGAAAACATTTTTTTGCGGAAAAAAAATATTATTTTCTCACTATCAAGAAAAAAAATATTCTTTGCATCAGACTACATTTCTTAGAGTAAGCCGAAAAATAATCACTCTGCGCGGGGAAGGGGTAGGGTTCGCCGCTGCCCGCCATGTTACGCCCAGTGCGCGATCGTCATAAAACCCTTCTTTCCGTTCGTCTTGAAAACCTTCCATTAGACAAAAGGATCGAACGAGGACATAGCTTACTAAATAATGACCAAAAACGTGACTTTCAGGGAAGTACGCTTGGGCAAGGAATTAGGCGGTCAGTACAAGAAGCGAGGATCGATAAAGGATGGTCATTCAGACACTGATTTGAATGAAGAATTGAATGCTTACACAAAGTAGTTCGCGACACTCAGCTGAAGGACTATTAGCCTACCGCCTTACCTGAAAGGAAAAGAAAAAACATTCTTAGTTCGATACATGTTATTCCAGACAAAGTAACACAGGAATACGGTGATGACAGGGCAGACATATTGATATAGGATTACTGGAAAAGATTGCAGCTACACCAGAGGCCGCGTAAAACACACATTACGGTCCTATTCCTACTTCTTCGTTTGGTTTGAAACCTTTTCAACATACCGTAAGAACAAGCGATGTGATTTTGAAAATTTTCAAGCTCAAAAATTGATTATTCAACCTTACGAACTTTTTCCTTCCAGTCTAGCTCTTCCTAGCCATCTTCATGCACGTAATGAATTAAGAAATTTGAAGTAAAAAGCATTCATAATTTTTAAAAAAATATTCATAAAAATTATTAGATGATTCTATCAAATTTAAATAAAAACAACTATACATTTCTTTTTTTAATTTTCTTCTTCAATGAAAGTTTTTCATTTACAGGTATGTTTTAATTAGCCCATTCTGGAATACGTTAAAAAGAATATTTTGGGATTCAAACACTATGCAAAGCAGCTTAATAAAAATAATCACTCGATCTTAATATATCAAATCCAATTTGAGAGGCCTAATTTTGAAACATATCTACCAGAAACAATGTTCATAGTAAAGAGAAAATTCGATGATAAAAGGAGCAGGTCGGGGGAAGAGGGTCTACAAACTGAATTTCGAGATATGCTGGGTCAATCGAGTGACCCCTGTGATATGCCTGGGGCTCCCCTCTGTTTCCTTCATTTCCATAAGGTGTTGAGTGATTTCTGTATTAGCGACTGTGTGCGCTGTGCAGAGGCCTGGTCGCCATGGCAACCATCGCGCGGCTCCTCCCCTGATGCCATGCCATGGGGCGATGCTCGGGCGATGCTTTGGCGATACTCGGGCAATGCTCAGGCGATGCTTGGGCGATGCGAAACAAGACCGGATTCTTGATCGATCAGAGTGTTTTTCACAAGAGCAGATGTACAGCAGCGCATAAAACTATATAAGTCACTTCCCAAGGGAGCGATTTGTGGCTGGAATACACACTGGCAGAGGAGATGATAAGTCCTGTTTAGAAGACATGTATCCTTCATCTTCGCTACAGTGTCGCCTTGGATATTGGTCTCTTGGTTTTCACATTTTTTTCGCCCAAAGGAGCGACGCACAATGCAGGAAAATTAACCTATTTTAAAGGCAACGAAACCTCATGCCACTTAAAACTATCGGTATAGCTACTTCCTTCGCACGTCGGTCTTCTAAAGTACAGGTAGAAAAAAAGATAGGGGTTGTGAATGTAGGTGCGGCGGGTTTGATGAGGGTTAGCGTAGGGAAGGTTAAGTTAAGGAAGGTAGGGTTAATTTAGGGTTACGTTAAGGAAGGTTAGATTGGGTTAATGTAGACTAGGTTAAGGTTACGTTTAGTTTAAGGTGGTTTAGGGTAATGTCGGTTAAATAGGTGTTGTTACGGAAGGTTCCTTGACGTAATTTAAGCTAAGGAAGTTTAGGTTGAGGAAGGTTAGGTTAAGGTACAAGTTAAGGGAGGTAGGTTAACCTATAACAGCGAAAGAATGTGGAGTGAAATTTGGCTTAAGATAAATTGGAAGGAGTTTTTCCGTAAAACAAACAAAAAAAACGCTTTGAAAATGCCTAAATTATTCAATTTTAGGTTTCCTGAGGAGTGATATTTGTAAATTGTGACAATAATGACCTAGAAAGATCCTCTATTTTTTTTCTGTTTCCCAACGGCATCGCTGAGCGGTAGTGGGTTAATATAGAGTTAGTTGAGCTAGGTAAAGTTATGAAAAAGTGAAGGTAGGTTTGGTTGAGGTAGGTCATTTTCAGGTGGGATGAAGATCCAGTTGAGGTCGGGTATGGTAAATCCCTTACACTAGGTCACCTTTAGCTTACTTGAATTCGGTCTCATCCAAGAAGGGATTCGCTATCTACCCGTCTTGACTAGAGCGCACTGCTACCTCTTTCCCATCAAGCGAAAACCAATCGGCGCAAAAGTCGATCTAAGGTCGAAATATAGCGCCAGAAAAAAATGTACGGAGGGACTTAGGAATCGGGGTAAGTCGCACTTCCGTTCACTTCACACTTGTCTTGGCATGCACCCGAATGAGAAGTGATGTTCATCTTCAGTCAGTTGAGATCGGTTCCTTCTCCGTCGTCAGCTCCGATAATGTCCTTTGGTCAGTGCTTCCGGCCCTCGAGACACTTTATGTGTAACTGCGGGCCACATCACTTGACACTATTAGATTGTCCCCAGGGCCAGCCCTGCGCATCTCATGCGTGCAACGACTCACGCCACGACGGAGGGCCAGTGCTGCCCTGCTCAACTTCTCAAGGCGACGCACAATTGAATTTCCAACGCAGATTGGAGTATATTTTGCGAGAAAAAACAACAGCTAAACTACAGATTTTCGCTGTATATTCGACACGCGTATAGTTCGTACTGCTTTACACTAATCCTTACCTAATGAAAAGTATTTTTTTAAATGTATTTTTTTTTACAGGTTACGTACTACAACAAAAATAAGGAAGAAAACAGAAAAAGAAGACAAGATTCTATTTTTTTAAGGTTTAGTTGGGTTTTTGGATTGGAAAAATAATTCAATGTAAGCTCGCCATCAAATGACATACTTTGGTCTTTTTTTTTGTGAAATATTTGAACGGTTTTATAATCTTGTCGAATTTAAAATTTACTTTTAAAAAATCATAATAATCACTGTTAAAACGAAATCTTTGAATTTTTAAACCCGCTATTTGGATTTTTTTCACTTCCCGGTTTTGAAATTTCAAAATACTTTTTTCGCAGAGTTTCAAAAAAGTTACTTAAATTAGGTAATTTTTACTTAAATTAAGTAATTTTTTTGAAAATTTGCAATAAAAGCATTTTGAAATTTCATAATCGGGAAGTGAATAGAAATTTCAATCACCGGATTTGAAAATTCAAAGATTTTGTTTTAACAGTGTAAAGGTTAGTAAAATTTAACACTTCTTTAAAATTGAACGTATTTTAAATGATTCTACAACTTTTTTAAAAGGAACGTTTTTTAGCAAAATGCCCACAACGAATTCTTCTTCGAGGAAAGTAATCTACTACGAAAATCGATGATTTTTCGATGTCTATAGACAGGACGTGTTACAATAAACAATACAAACATGAACTGAAAATTCATTCAAAAAAGCCTGCGTTTGCGGTATCTCAAGGGGATAAACCCTTTAAACACGAAATCAAAGCTGCGGCCAAAATCCTGGGGCAACCCCTCCCTGATGAGGCTTGGCATCGCATATCGCTGGTTTAAATAGTCCTCTGTCACTCCGTGCGCTCTTGCTATTTCACACGTGCTGCAAGAAATGCTAATATTCCCTCGGCCGCCTTGGGGTACAATTGGCTGGGTCAGCTTCTCTCTATTACGAGTACTCATAGCGTAATCGCATTGGAAGGGACTCCCACCCCTTTTCGGACCTTTTTTTATGCAATTACAGTCCCTCCGCTTTGATGCAGTTTCGCTTTTTTAGTTTGAGTGAAGCTGATATGCGCGTAGTCTTCTCGTCTAAAACGGATTGTTTATCGTGATGGGTCATCGCCGAATTGTCTGGTTGCATTTATGAGTGGATTTGCTTGGCTTAATTGATACTCTCCGCAGGTCTACTTGACCATAATCTCCCTTAGAATAGCACCACTTTCTCTGATCTACCCTGACCAGCTATCTTTGCCATGAGCCATTTTGACACGGGTTATCTTGGCTTAAGGTAGTAGACTCGACCTTGGCCGAATGATCAAAATCGCTTAACATATTTTTTTTCATTCTGATTTAATTTCTATGCTATGGCATTCTCTTCGGGACACGCCGAATCCATTTCTCACAAGAAAACCTATTGCCCCCGACCTTAATTTTGAAATAACCTATTACCTAAAGCTATGTAGACTTGAATTGTATTCATCTACTGTAAATTATCTTGACTTACGCGGCGATGGCTTACTTTACCTGGGTCACCCCAAAATCGAGCCCAACTTAAACTAACTTATACCATAACCAAGGCTGATTACGGCGATGCTACACCATAACGAATGCTAACTGGACTTAGCTTACGCCATATCATAACCATAACCAGGATTAACCTACATCAACCTAAGTCATATTATAATGACAACCTCGTTTAACCTACTTTGACCTGAGCGATATCATAGCCAGAACCATGATTGACCTATCTTAACCTAGGCCATACTATCATCAAGGCCCATCTAACTTAAATAAGGTTAAATTAATGGTTCTCGACTACTAACTAAACTTAACCTTGGCCATATCAACCATAACCAGGATTAACCTTTCTTGAGCTGGGTCATCATATCATAACCATAACCAGGTTTAACCTACATTGACCGGAGGCCATATCGCAACCATAACCAGGGTTAACCTACCTTGACCGATGCCATATCATAGCCATAACAAGGGTTAACCTTCATTAACCTAGGTCATATCATAATGATAACATCGATTAACCTACTTTGACCTTAGGCCATATCATAGCCAGAACCACGGTAAATCTAACTTAACCTAGGCCCATCATCAAGGCAAGCCTAACTTAAACTATGTTAAATTAATGGTTCTCGGCTACCTTAACTTATCAATTCTTACTCAACCTAGCTTCACCTCTTCCATCTCACAGCAAGTTAACCTGATTTCAAGGTAGCTCAACATAACCTAATCGAACAAGGAATGAACTGTAGCATCTACGAGAGGCACTTCTAAAAAAAAAGACGATCTCTGCCTCCGTAACAAAACAAGTAAACCGTGAAGTGAACGCAAAGCAGGCAAATTATAATGTGTCAGAGTCACAGTTTGTTCATCGCGAACAAAAATAAACACAAACCGCATCGCCCCACCACAAAAACAACCCTATCTCAAAAAGGGAGAGCTGTCACAACCATAATTGCAGAGCTGTTCAATTCCTACGGTGACATCGAAAACTGTACGTGGTACAAACGCAAAACGACGCACACACTCGCTATAGTTCCACTGTGCCTCTCGCGATAAAAGCCGTGACAAAAGAGCCATTGTCATCTTTATCCCGGTACCATTACTGGAAACCAGCGCACCGCACCGCCAACCCCGGAATACATCCGACAGTCGATCACTGCACTCGATCTGGGTTTAAGTAAAACGGCTGGAATGCCAAATTGGATGGTATTACCGTTGTCAATGTCCACGGATACACAGGAAGTCCTAAAACTGTTGATGACGATGGGATGTAAACTATGGATTCGAATGTGACCAAACATAAATTGACCCAACAGTGCCACAACTAACCTACTTGATCATCTAACTTACCGATCATGAGCCAAAATACCTAACCTCAGGTAGCCTAACGCAAGTTGACCCTACAAAAGTTAGTATCATAGGTTAGCCTAGACCCAGAGTTAGCCTAGCCCAAGGTATAGCCGACCCCTGTTGATCCTTCACCAAGTTAGCCAAACTAGAGTCAGCCTATCCCAATTTAGCCTTAAATTTTGCTTAACGAAAGTTAACCCAACCAAAATTTGCCTTAGCCTTGTTAGCCTGAACCAAGTTGGTCTAACCCAACGTGCAATTAGCCGAAGAAAAGTTACTATTACCAAAGTTTAAATCAAACACCTCAGCCTGGGAACCATCAAATATTTTTTCAATGTAAGAGTTTAGAGGTACAATTTTAGAAAATTGAATGTACGGTCAATAGTTTTATTTTAAAACAATACGCGGCTCCTTTGTCGCGCCTAAAAATAAAAATTAGCAGTTCAAAATGTCGATTTTTGAGTATTTTAAGGTAAAGATTGATCGCTTTCGGAAGATTTTAGGAGCTCAAGCAGCTGAATGGGAAGGAATGCTTCGATGGACGAGCTCAATATATATAATGCAGCCTTCGGCAATTTTGCCACGAAATATTTCCCACCGTTTCCGTAGTGCTGATGGTGCGCTACTTTTACGTCGGCTAGTCCTGTTATATCTTTGTACAGTACCCGCTCGTTTGGACGGAGTGCTTTGACAGTACGGTTGTTAATACGAAATTTGAGTGACGCGGGCAGGTACTTGACACCTGCCCTCTTCAGCGGGTATTTACCCACAGGGTGTCATGCTCATTTAAGAGCGCTGCATTTTTACAGGGCTCTTTGGTCTAAAAGGTCCTCCTTATTACGCGTCATAACACAGGAACGTAATAGTCCCGCGGAGAATTTTAATTCGAGTACCTTTTTATGAGGGGTCACTCAGGTCAGCCAAACAAAATCACGAATTCCGAGAACACAACACACCGCCATTTTTGGACAAGCGCTTTATAATATGTGTTTTAAGGGTTGGCTGCTATGGTAGGGAATATGTAGGCCCATCTTTCCCAAACTTAGAACAAGAGTGCGATCAACGTAAATCAGTTGGGGTTAAATTATGATCGGTTATGCGAAATTAGGTAAAGGGAGGTTGTTTAATTAGACAGAGTTAAATTTGGGAGACTTAGGGCCACTTTCACCATGCTGAGTTAAGTGCTAACGGCGGTTTAACTCACGATCAAGTGGGATGTTCCCTATTGTTTTCTGGAGTAAACGGTGGTTAAAACCTCCGTTAACTTTTAACTCAGCATGGTGAAAGTGGCCCTTACTTAGAGAAGGTTAACTGAGGTTAGCTTAAATTAACTTAGATTGGGGTAACATAAATAAGGCTCTGGTTCAGAAAAAAGCTAGCATTTTTTTGGGTAACTTTGTATAGGCTTACTGTGGTTAAGCCAACTTTGAGAGGGTCAACTTTAGTTAATCAGCTGAACGAGACGATATGGGTCAACAATGAACACTGCATTTTAAACGCCACCATGCTGAGTTCTACTGGACAAAGAGAGAACTACTCAACAGCGTTCTCTATTTTATTCAACGGTAGTATAAATATGCTAATCCTATCTTCTGCGATTCTTGAGAAAAAGAAAGTTGAGTTTACTAAAACGTTGATGACACACACTAAATTTCAATCAGAAGAAGTCTCTGAGATTTAGTGGAATTTTCACTAAATCTCAAAGACTTTCACTGATTCAAATTTAGAATGTCTAGTGAATCAGCAAGAGTCTGAGATTCAGGGTGAATGTTCACTGAATCTTAGAAACTTTCACTGATTCAAATTTAGTAGGTCGATCAAATCCAAATCGTCCGAGAAACAGGCTATTGACATCCCTCCATGGGGAACCCGATTGTTTTTCCCTCGCCGTGCGCAATGATGGAACGCCATGACCGAATCTAATCGGCGAGGCATAACAGAGTCCCCTCTGAAGATCCCATGAAAAGTTAGCCTGACGAGGGAATCGGCCATTGGAATGGACAGAGTCCGCCAAACCTGTTGGAGCACAAATAGTGAACCGACTAACGAGTCGATGGAGGATGCTGATGAGGAGAAAAAAGAGGAAGCGCCGGACGCCCTGGATGATGGACGGCGACTGCGGCAGGCGCTCAAGCCAATTTCAATTGCACCCACAAGTTTTGTTGCACCAACTGAAATATGGCGGCGCTGTGCAATGACAGTCACGTCACGGTGCTGATCCTGCCCATCTTTTCCTTTCACCCCGCAATTTGTCCGCTTTATGCCGTCACATATCTTCTATTTGATTCCTGTATATTTTGGTCCAGACTATGATGCATTTTTAGGACTAGCAAAGAGCGAAGAGGAACTCTTGACTTGGGGTGCGTTCGAAAACACCACGCGAAAGGTATTATTTCTTTCTCTCTTCTGAGAGCACCATGTGTAAGACAGCAATAGAGCATCCTCGGGTGCCATTTTCGAACGCGTCCTTGGAAGAGGTTGAATCAACCACCCCGTGCCACGTTTCGTCGCCTACTTGAGAATCCTACTACTTAACAAGCCTAAGTTCATTTTATCTTCCGGTCACCGAGCCTGATGCCACTTTCTTATCGAAACTGTAACTGTAATCGAGAAAAGCGGCGTCAGGTTTTGTGACAGTTAAGCGGAGTGACAGTGAAGCAAGGCTGAAGGCACTTCCCAACGGAGCATCGCGCCATGCACTTCACCAAAACGTGAGTTAATTTAACTCTAAGCAGTTATTTGTCATTTTAATCATCTTAATAAAGTTAAAAATTGAACCGAAGCCCTTAAAAAAGGTTGAAAATCTAACCTTTAAAACTTAGAACGAAAAAAAAATCACACGACGAAAACAGCTTATTTGGTATTGCCGTTAAGTTTCATGGTGGCATCCACAAGGGGCAGTGTTTACGAGCAAGGGATAGGTTAACTTAGGTTTGTTCACTTAGTTTGGTATAAGTTAGATTAGCTTTTGTATGGTATAATGCTACGTAGATGGTGAGTTAGGTTATGTTAAGGTATGTTAAGTGGTGTTACGTTAAGTTGAATAAGGTCGGGCACGGATGGTATGCGAGCTTTGTCTACTGTTAGGAGTTGGTTTCAAAGGATGCTCCGGTAAATTTGGCACAGAAGCAGGCATCAGAGCGCTACATACGCGAGAGTGCTGTGGGTGTGAGTGTGTTGAATGGCAAATCGGTAGGCATGATTCCCTATGCATCGATGCGGGGTACTGTTAAAACTCTACGTCGGATGATTTATCGTCGATGGTTACCGACCGCGTCTAGTTTCCGAATCCCCATTCACTTTCCCTCGACTTTTCCCCCAGGACGCTGTAGCCATGAAAATTAAGACAAAAGCAGGCCCTGCGTGATGGAAATCAATCTCGGCCAGGGAAATTTCCTCCTAAGTGGTGGCAAAATACGCAAGTTGAGGGCGGTGCTGAGAAAAGGGGGATCGACAGAAAGGGTCTTAGAAAATCCGCGGAGAGATTTGGCTTAGCATCGCCGTTGTTTATTGCGACACTGAAATTGCATTCGACCTGAATAGGCCGGCCGGGCCGCGAATCGATGGGGCCGGGGCCGAGCAGACACGTCGTGCCTCCCTAAACGAAGAAATCTCAATTGCCGCGAGGCCGCTGATTCGGCGACCAAATTTCACGCAATGCTCACATTTTCGCCTTCGTTCCTCAGAAACAATGAACGAAAACGTGACTTTCAAATCAGTCTTCTCTATGACTGGGTACAGATATGCGTATCGTAATCTACATATGCCAAGACGACTACGTGTGAATAGGATTCCTTGCATACATGGACCCCGCCAAGGAGAGACTGCATCACGTCCTCTCCCCTACCATTACTTCTAAGTCTACTACCCCCACCATATAACCAGATTACCCCCACTAGCTTCCCCCCACTAGCTTCCCCCCTAGCTTCCCCCACCCCAATGAAAACCCTGTATACCCCACCATAAACAACTTCCGCCACCACAATGACCGCTCCCTACTACAAAAGCAACCTCCTCCCACCAAATCGGTGCTCCTCTTTCTCTCTTTCTCGGTCGTTTGACGAAGCGTTGTGACTACTGGCCATGGTTTCTTCAGCAACCTTTGACCTCCTAACAGGCTGTGTGTTCTAAGACTAAATTGTCTACTTAGGGTTCGTACCGGGCTTTAATGACATTGTAAGGCTTACTCAACAACATGGAAACGTAAAGGTTGGGGCTTAGCTCGCCTCGAAATCAGGGTTATTCAGCCTGCTGCCACACTGAAAACCCGGCGGCAAATCGAGCAGTAACCGGCAGCAGGTTCGGTGACGACAGGTTAGATGCCTTATGCCTTGCTCCACTTGACTTTGCAACAAAATGTAGAGAACACGAGTTAAAAAAGCGGCTTCTCCTTACAGTGAGTCCGAACCATAAACAAACTCTTGTCAACAAACGCGCTGCAAATATAAACAAGTCCCTGATCATACTCCCTAGAGCATGTTCCAAAAAACCCAGCAACAGCCTATAGACAATATTTCCAGCATTGACACGTGTTATTTTTTTCTGCCGGGGGCTTCAACGCAGTAAGACAAGGCTATTTGTTTCAGTGTACACAGCTTGACCCTTCCCTGAATCGCGGAAACAACTCATTTCCAGCGGAGCAATTTTTTCAACGCCTAGCTTTACTTCACAAACACCACGAAAATAGCTCAAACAAGAAGGGAGTCCGCTCAAGTAAAAGTCTACAGACCTGCTCCTCCGGTTTTCAAAAACAACTATTCACAAACCCCTTCTTTTCCTGGGCAGGCCTGCGTTTTATTCCATCCCCTTTTTCGTTCCTCACATAATCCCTGTCGAGAACACGTCCTGAGTATTCCGATCACAGGAAGACACTGAGGCGTGCCTGCTTTGGGTGAGTGCGCGGTCACTGGCAGCGGTTTTAAAGTATTAGCACGGAGACACGGTTCACTGCGCGATAGTGGACGAACACGGGACCACGTATTTCCAGATGAACAGATCTTTGAGTAGGCGAGAGTTAGACGCCCCTGTTTTATGCATGTGACACTTCTTTTAAAATGGTAATATGCACCTAGCTCCTACTTTACAGTTCAGAGGGTCAATCTATAACATACTCCTCGGTCAGATACATCTTTAATGCGGACCTAAACACTTCTCATTCTCTACACCCACGTTGCTCTTAAATGGGGGGGGGGCTGTAGAAACACGGCAACGAGGACTACAATGTGTGGTTTGTCATGTTAAAGAATACGTGTTTTCCCACAAGGTAGAAGAGTTCTAAGGAAGATCAGGTAGGGAGGACGTGGAGAAAAAGGCTGAAAGGCACTTTACACACACAAGAGGTTTCTTAGAATAGTAACTTGGTCCGGATTCGATATCGACTATACACACAATAACTATAACCAAAACATCTTGCATCTTATATAACAGCGCAAGTTGAACGAAAAATTAGACGTGGATCCATGTCCTAATTTTCAGAATATCTTCCAACGAAACTCTACAATTATTGTGCAGTGTAACAAAAAATAAAGAGATTTATATATATACGTGATAAAATTTGAGACTGTTTTAAGAGCATGTTTTCCACAAATTCCAGAGTGCTGTTTTTCGTTGATAATAGGGGGAACATCCGAGTCAAGCCCAGCCAATTATACTCCTCACGTTCTGAGAAAACCACTCCGGGGGGAAAGAGTGTTCCCATTCGCAAATTCGCCGATCACGTTTAAAAGGGGCCACCGAGGGAATTAATATCCGGCTACGATCAGAGATATGAAGGCGGAACGAACGTTGACAATATTAACTTCGGTGGCAGGCAGCGAGAATCTTTGGGTCGGGGCGCTACGGCTCCCTGCGAATAATCGACTAATTGCTGCGGTAAATATCGCCGTCGGAGAGAAATGGGATCAGCCGGCGAGGTGAGAGAGAGAAGGACGGAACACTGCGAGCTAGGTTAATTCGTGATGTCGCGGACAGAGCGAGAACGCCCGACATAGGCAACTGGAGCATTGATCTATGAAATCAATAGCCAACCATTCCTCTTTTTTTGAAAGCAGAGAAGCTCTACCCCACACTCTAAATTTGAATCAGT
>Ga0058701_10003966_pt1 | contig 11887 bp, 5 predicted proteins | sample AgamicOrMae_FD_97039 | JGI IMG/M metagenome (GOLD analysis project Ga0058701, IMG submission 97039) | Agave microbial communities from Guanajuato, Mexico - Or.Ma.e | ecosystem: Host-associated > Plants > Phyllosphere > Phylloplane/Leaf | place: Guanajuato, Mexico | collected 2012-06-04 | reverse complement strand
TCGCTTTCCTCCTGGAATCTTCTCATGATCATGGTGTTGGGCCAAGGATACTGCAAACAAAGATTCGGAGTATGATATTTTTTTTTCAACTTGCCGGGGCCAATAAGCTTTTTTCTTTTTTTTTTTTGGGGGGGGGGGAAGGGAGAGAATATGGAATTTTAAAAACTGTTAAGAACACTGTTATCAAAAAGACCTCAGAAAATAATGAAGAACCCCACAATACGCATATCGATGCGATCATCCGATCGCTGCAAAATTGACGTTCAATTTGCCTGAGACGTCACAACTCATAAAAATTTGGTATGAGTTGTGACGTCACTAGCGACTTCAAGACTTCGGAAGATCGAATCGCTCTGCGGTTTGTGGGGTTCTTCATTATTTCCTGAGATCTTTTTAATGAACGTGTCTTTAAAAATTCATATTCTTCCCCAATTAGGTTAAACCTTGATGGACATTTTGAGCCTAAACAAAGCCCAATCGGTGAGAAAACCCCGGGTAACTGGCTCTGAGGCCCACCTCATCAGTTTTGGGAGCTCTGCAGCCGAAACAGCGAAATTCACCTAGACTCACTTGGGCCATGGACGAAAATGCAATGATATTTAACGTAAAACATAAGAAAACATACTTTAGTAAGCCCCTGCCAGTCTGGAAACTGGCGAACCTAGAGTTATGCGATTCCATAATCGATCATTTGAGAAGGAGATAGAAATGGGTTTATACAGATAAGTAAACTTTAGACGATAAACGTCTTCAGTCTACATGCTCTGTGCTCAACCCAACTTCATTTTAACGATAACCACAGAGGTTGTTAGGTACCCTATGCCACGCTTTGCTATCGCTTTCCTCGGCTTGGCGACGAAAGAGTTGATAATTGGCGATAAAAAATTGATAAAGAGGTAAGAAATGCAAACTTTCAAGGTTGACAGTCTATGAGTCTAAATCTAAAAGGGATACAGTCATTAGTTGAATTAAAAAAGACATTAAGAAATGAAATTAATTTATATTATTAGAGCCTGATGTTTAAACCTATTAGGCTAGCTCAGAAAAGTATTTGACTGTGATAATGTACATGTCTACAACTTCACTGTTTTGTTTTGTCTTACATTGTTCTGTTTTTGTTTTGTACTCTTGTTTCACCGCCTAAATGTTAAAAATGCTTTTGTACCGCTCCTCCTAGATAGAGCCTGGCTCTCGGGGAGCATGAAGGAGTGAATAAATAAATCAAAAAAGAGTGCTCAACAAGCAGGCTCGACTGAACTTGTTGACACGAAAATCACCTTTTCACACGCAAAAAGCACTGGTGCTGTGGCAAGGCCTTGTTTCAAATCCGCAGCAGTGGGCTTGCCCATACTTGACTGAGTGGCGACGAAATCCAGAAGATCGTCCACTAATTGGAAAGCCAAACCAACATTGCGGCCATACTGGAACGATAATTCCACCAAGTTGTCATCCGCTCCGCTCAGCATAGCTTCCTGCAACAAAATACAGTAAAAACCGCTTAAGATACGCTTGTTTAAGATACGAACCCGTATAAGATACTCATTGTCTTTATTCCCTTGAGCCTAGTCGGTATTTAATGAAACCGGGATAAGATACGAGTCCGCTTAAGAAACGAAAGTGTCTCAGTCCCTTTATTCGTATTTTAACTAGATTTCACTGTTTGGGAATTTTAGTATGGTAGACCAATGGTGAAGGCTGACCGATGACAACAAAATGTTGAGTATTTGGGAGGGGGGTCTTTTCCAAAATGGCGTCCTGAGAGCAAGTTTCGATTACGTTAACAACTTTTTTTGTTAACAAAAACGAGCCAAATCGAACGAAGGTACTCATATGGGGTTGTTTTTAGAAGCGTCTAAATCCGCCCATGACGGTACTGGTATCGTTGTTACAATCTCAAATTTTTATTTCAGCATATCTTTTGAAGAACATACGAACTAAGAAAATCTTTTTATTTTCAATTTAACATGGGGACAGTTTCCTTGACATAAAAAGTCACTTTATATCGAACTCAGGCATTTTTGTTTGAGGAATGAGAAACATAATAGTGAACTCGTTCGACGATCGTAAACCAAAGAACCCAGTTTCCAAAGCAAATCAAGGAAATCAAAACAACAAAAGAAAAGGTTCTGGCATAAGATAGTGCAAGAAAGGTAAGCAGGAACTTAAGTTTCGGCAAAGAAGTTCTCCTGGGAATGGAATATTAAGTTCTTTACTGGGGTTGGGGTATTACGCTAGGCTAGGAAAGTTTGGGGAAAATTTCAATATATATCTTAAAACTTCCGTGCCGGAGAGCTTCCTGTTTCCTGTTCAAGAGTGGCGCCAGGGATAGAGTCAAATTTAAACACTTTAATTAGGCTCAGGCTTTGATACGGCTGAAAATAAGCATACAAGATTAAGATGAATATGAAAAATAAGCTTAAAGCTTGAATCACCTCAAGCACTGAATTCGGTCGACGAGCAATCTAAAGGTCAAAGCAGCCACCTGATGCGGAGCGCACTGCATAGGCAACCCACGATACACGCAACGCATGTGGGTTGCCTAGACAGCAAATCAAAACTCACGATTCTCCCTCCACCCAGTGTTGAGAATACACGGAGGAAGAGCGTGGCGCCATCTTGGGAAAAGACAGTTGGATCGTTAGAAAAAGAGGGACTGACTACGGACGCGGCTTATAGAAATCCCACTTCCGCGTCCTTTCGAAAAGCGTTCGGGGGGTTCACATCATTTGAGCGACTTTTTTTTTGCGCAACATTTCAATTGCGCGACATTTAATTTGCGCAACTTACTTTATTCATTGTTTGAAAGCCTAAATGAACTAGTTTAATCTAACCTAACCTGACCAAACCGAACGTAACCTAATCTATGCTGTAAGTAGTTAAGACTCATCTAGCGTCATGACCTAACTTAATCCAAACTAAATTAAACTTAATGAAAATGTTCGGGGTCTAAACTTAATGAAAAGGTTCACATTTTCTAGCGGGGCGTTATTTTTTTAATCTTTTGGGGGCCTAGATCAACCGGTTCAATCTAACCTAATCTTACCAAAACTAATGTAACTTAATCTATGCTGTACCTGGTGTAACCTAACCTAACTCAAACTAACTAAACGGGGGCCTAAACATGAAGGAAAAAAAGTCGCGCAACTGGGATGTCGCGCAAATGGTATTTCCCCGCGTTCGGGTATACTTTTCGCGAAAATGCAAGAGTTCTGTACCAAATTTAAAGTTTACTAAATTTAAAACACGAAACTGTCAAAAAAGTAAGGATGGTAGTAAACTGACTGGGTTTTATGGAATACCTCTTAATAAAAATCGCTTAGTTTGGAATCATCTTCAATACACATATCATCAGTCCCATGCCCGATTTCGTGTACGATACTTAAGAAGGAACCAGACCACCATGCAAATTAAAACACTGTTCCCTATTTCAAAAATTGAAAAAAAAATGAAAAAAAAAACTTTTTGGATTTTTTTTTAAATTACTTTCAGCAGTAAAAATTTACTGACTAGTTCAATGAGGAACTTTAAAAATTTTCTCCGAAGCAGTAATATGCTAAACCATTCTTCACTTCAAACCTTAGTTCCGTTTCCGTTGCTTCATGTTGTTCGCTTTCGTTGTTCCTATTCTTCCAGATAAAAACAAAAAATACCATAAATTATAATTCGGTTGTGAATGATTGATTCACAAAAGTTCTACGACTTTGAAAGGCGCAATATTTCCGGACACGAATCTCGACTGGAAATAACCTCCCGTAAAACTCTTACTTTTTGAATACCGTTCCAAGATGACACGAAGCGAGTTTTTATTGGTCGAGGTTAAGTCACGCAATTTATGGTGAGCTGCAGCGCAGCAGCAGTCCTGATAGAGAAATGATACGCTTCTGAAAGGCGCAAGAAAGTGAAAGTGCGAAATTTAAACCCATGAATGGCGGGAAGACGTAGAGTATTCGCCGAATTTAGTTATGTAGATTTTTTATTGCAATAAACTGTAGTTCAGATTTTCTCGTCTAGTCGGAGCGCCGCTGACTGTCGCGGCCATATACCAGGTAGATCGATACTGGTACGTATCAAGAGTCGATAGCTTCGTATCAGTTGAAGACATTCTCAGTTTGAAACGGGTAAGAATACTTCTCCCACCTGGCGTCGTGAAGTCTGATAAAGCTAACTTCTCGGAAATTTCCACCGCCGAAAAGTAAGCGGCAACAGACTTGGCGACATGCAAGCGGGGAGAGGCATAGAGCACCTAGATTTCGCGGTTGCAAGTCGTTACCTCCACAATGTAATGAAGCTTGGGCCAGGGAAGAACACTGGGGAAGAAAATGCGACCGTTTAGGCAGAGACAAGAAATTTTCGAATAAGACCGCGTTGCCATCTAAATAAAAGGAATATTTCAAACCACGACTTTTGACACTCGCTGTACCTGAACGCAAGGTAGTTCACCGTGATTAATTATCGGTTAAGAATGATAAGTTTCCCTTAAACGCTGTTTTTTTTGTTTTTTTTTAAAGAGAATAGTAAAAGTGGGTGTTCAGCCCAGAACGTTGGCACTAAATAGCTTATGACCTTTTCATCTTTTGGAGGCGAAAGAACACCTATATGATTTTTGATTTGGCAGAAAAGCTCTTTTAATTTTACAGCAAAACCTACAAAAGCGAGGTAACTTGGTCTTTCATTTAACTTTCCAATGCAGTTTCAAGTCATTTTCCCCAACAAACAAGGAAACAAGCAACCTTACCCCTGTTTGGCTCTTTAAAAAACGACTTTATAACAGATCATTAGTTTGAACACAACATGACAACATGTTGCGACCTAGTTTATATCTTTCCATAGATTTTTTTTCAGGGGGCAGTGAGTAATTTCTCATTGTCTTCGGGGCTTATGACAGGTTTTCTTCTAGTACTTACCGCCTTGAGGTAATTTGCTATCAAGCTTGCCGTCTTGCGGTATGTCTTAGTAAGGTAATGTGCAAAACGCTCGTTCTCTGTTTCTTTGGAACCCAACTGCATAAATTCGCCTTGGACCAAGTCCTTGAGAACCTGTGAAAAATGATAAAATATTGAAACAAACCTTGAGAATGAGATGAAAGGACAAAATATGCGATAAAATATGTTGTGATAAAGACCAATCAAGAGAAAAAAGCAAAAATATAAAAGTGTTGATACTATTATATTTTATTGGCAGTGATCGACGTCTCTGCATAAAAAAATTGTTACCAACCTGTGCGATTGTGATTGACACTTCGTTGTTATTAACGCGAGCCAACATCCGCGATGATATTGCCAAAATATAGTTGCCGGCCATGGCCACCTGTGCACACAACACATCATGAGCTATTGACTCAAAATGCATTCCATTTTTAAAACCACGGTTGTAGGGTAAATATCAAGTTACCGACCGGTATTATTCTGGTACTATCAGTCTTAAATATCCTCTTTTGAGGCTCTTTAATCAGTCCAAAAGGACTTATCCCACTGTCCTTTCAAGCAAGTCGAAATAAACACTTCCCCGTCGCGTCTTCCCCTCAATAACTAGTTGCCAGGAGCGGTATAATACCTTTTGGACTAGTAATACAGTACATTTAGGTTAGGCCGAGGACTCGGGTACAGACGGTAACATTTTTGTAGGGCGTTTTACGATTCAGATCCCTGTTATAATGATCCATTTAGTACATCCATAATAAAGATGATGTGATTTTTTTTGTGATATTCAACTCACACTGGATCGCTAACGATAGGCGAGAGCACATTACGGTTATCGCACATTGAAGAAAAACAGGGAAAGTTGCGAATAGACATACGGTGTCATTCAAGAAAATGCATTTCCTCTACGAGAAAAAAGAGGAGAGAGGATATTCGCCCACCAAGAGCTACAATCTGCAGCAATGATATTAGTTTATAATTGGATCTTTAATTAACGGCAGTCAACAACAAAGCCATGCGTACTATCTAATATGATCAGTCCATTGGAAAGTAAGAGATGGTCGATAATTGGTTGAAAGCTGGAAATGATTACTCGAGCACGAACGAAAGTTACGGGCTTCTCTAAATGCTTCTCCATGAAATCTAATTATTGAACAGTGTTCACCGACACTTCAACACGGATATCTGAGAAAAACATGATCAGATAATTTAGCTATTGCGACCAGAGACCATGGCAGACAGAGAATAATCTCCTTGCCAGGCGGTGTAGGTTAGGTGGTGCCTAACGTTAAGTTTCGATTAGTTGGGGATCATCAGGGCATCACAATTTGGTAGGTTACGTTGACCCAGATATAAAATTCACCCAAAGTATTTGGAGTGAAATTTAGCTTAAGAGAATTTCGACGGGTTTTTCCCATTAAAAAAATTACGCAATTTCGAGCTTTAAACAATGCCTAAGTGATTAAATTTCGGGTTTCCAGAGGGGTGATAATTTTTTAATTTTGACAATACTAAACTAAAAAGTTCCTCTAAAATAAAATTTTCTGTTTCCGAACGGCATCGCTGAGCGGCAGTGGGTTAAGTTAGATTCGCGGAAACGCTCTCGATTTTTTATCTTCTTTTGCATTCTGTACGGTATTTTCCAGCGAATAGCATTCACAGAATTCAATTTTAAGAGTCATAACGCGAAAACCACACGTAACTCTTTCTGATGTGACTAATGAGCAATCAAACAATACCCGGGCTATTCCGCGATCGATCAATTGTGACGCCAAGTCAAGTACACATTTTTGTGACGCACCCACTACTCGCGAAACTCACGCAGCTCAATATTTGCAAATTCACGAACAAAACAAAGTATCACATTGCAAGGCGAGGGGGAAAAACTTGAGGCGTGAACCACGGCAGTTAACGGACCTCCCCGCTTTGTCTTGTTAATATGCTCTCCACAAAGGGGACATTGCACACAAAGCAGAGGTCCTTTTGACTATGATTGTAGCGGGCCGCGGGCAGTGCTGTGAAGTGCCGGCGTCGCTACACAAAAGGCGGGTACATGCTTTTTAACGACACTTGTTAGGAATTCACCGGCAGCTTTTACCTCTCCACCCAAGTCGTTATGCTAAAACGACATTTTGGCGGGAAATGTAGAGTCCCTTTACACTAAAGATCCGGATGAGTGCATTGAAAATTGTGAAACTACCACTTTCTTCCTCTTGTAATCTACCTTTCGTCGCCGAGCAGACATAAAACTAGATAGCTTTGGCACCTGACTTAAATTACCGTAACCTGATCAATTGTTGCCAAGCTTCATACCGCTTACCTTTCGAGTTACTCTCGAAGAAGCGGCATAAGGCTTGGCGTCAGTTGATCGGAGCGACAGCGATGTGAGGCACAGACCACCTATGATATCCTAACCTAACCTGCTTAACCATTCGGCGGTAGATAGAACACAGAAGGTAGAAAATGCAACCTTAATAGAGCCCTTTTCGCGCAGACAACCCTTTGGAAAAGAAAATTTAAAAAATGACGCGGACAATGACTTTTTATGCAAGATGGGTGTTTTTTCAAGGAATTTGTTTTCCGTCGAAATGCGTTCCCTGCTTGAGAATACGTGACATGATATTTTGTCAAACAAGTTCTTTTAGGGAGAATGCAAAGAAAGCTCAATGGCCCACAACAATTGAAGTCAACAGACGGTGCCAATTTCCATGCTATGATATGACCTTACATCCCGTACTTTATGAAACATTGTAATAAAGAAACATATTTCCGGAGATTCATGACAAAGAACTGGACACAAAAATAAGAATAAACACTTTTTTTTTAATTCGGCGGTATGCCCAAGTCTACACAAGGTGCACCTTTTTTTGTGGTTGTTTTGTTTTTGTTTTCTTTTTTTTTAACAAGGACATTTTTATCCCTACATTTTTGTTAAAATCAAGGATAAAACTAATCAAGTACACTAAAATATAAAGTGATTTACCCCCCTGAAGAACGCTTTCAATAAGTCTAAAAAGTCTAAAGATCTCCAGCCAGATATCAGGTCCTTGCATTCTCACTCTAAAATCCCTCCCGCAATCAGTTGTAGCCTAAGTCCGAAACTCCGAGTACCTGCCTGCACTTGCGACAGAGGCTAAATAGTACAAGAATAGTCCCAAAAGGTATGTGCATAAACTGAGTGACCTCTGCGAAGGGCATATACGTTCGCGCTATAGGTGGTCACGAGCTCGAGAGAATTCCCAGAGGCGATCACGTGGTTTATTGACGGCCCCTGTGATCATTACACCCGCTCATCATTTCCAGAAAAGCATTCCAGAGGACCAAGTTCGGCGCCGACTCCTGAACATGGCTATTATGAGGACATGCACCTTGCGTGTGGAGCCCACGGGCTAGGCAACTCGTCCTACGCGCGTGCCTTGCGGGTTGCCTACCAGCAGGAGTCCTCGCTGCTTTCTCCAGGAAAAATGCTGGCGGGAGAAGGGAGGGAGAAATAATCGTTACCTACTCAAGGTCAAATCCTATGCTGTGCCTACAGGTAGGAGGAGTGAGAAAGCGCTTGATGCGCTGGGCCCTCTGTAAGCAGGCTCATACTATTAAAAACGATGTAATCTCCTGCTTTGGGCTGATTTAGCGATATACGTCCACAACTTTTCCTACGAGGATCTCACGACTAAACCTATCTCCATCTACACACGATCCATACCTTGGATTGACTTGACAAATTAACGTCGTTTCTGTAGCCATAAATGCAACTCGACTTACAGGTTAAACTTCAGGTCAGTTCTATTCGCACGCCTACGTTAAGACAAGGGTGACTTCAACGCAAGGAAACCAACCTGATGCATTTTAAATGGGAGAACTTGAACGCACGGAATCCGACCTAATACATTTTAAATCGAGCAGTGTGTGAATAGTCACTTCGTATACTTAACCCATAACAGCCCAAAGTATTTGGAGTGAAATTTAGCTTACGAGAAATTGGAAGGATTTTTCCCTTTGAAATACTCAATTTTAAGCTTTGGAAAATGCCCAAATAATTAAATTTAAGGTTTAAAGGGGGCTGATATTTTTTGGATTGTGACAACACTGAACTGAAAAGATCCTTTAATTTTTTTTTTCTGTTTCCGAAGGGCATCGCTGGGCGGTAGTGGGTTAAGAGAAACTTCCCACCGGGTTGATTGAAATGCAGGGTTGAGTTCTCTGACGATTGCACCCTGCAAATTTGAAAGGCGCCATTTTCTACCTCTTATGCTCCACCCTGCTTTAATTTTTCAATACCTTATAAAGATTAATTACTAAAAACAGGGAGAAAAGAGCTTATTTTGAGATTCAGCAGCCGTATTTTCTGCGAGGAGCTACGCATAAAAGAAACAGGGTCATAGGCCTCCCATCGGTATTGCAAAGGATTCAGCCGAAGGATTTTTAGGTACCTAAAAAGGACGTCTATACGTGACTCTGCCTGACTTGCGTCCGTTGATTTCACAGATGATAGAATCGAAGTGATATATATGGACACTGTTCAAATAAACAGAGGAATATTTGATTTGATGACAGAAGGTCTCAAGAGCGCAGGCTCTAGCATGAGGGTACTGATCAGGCACTGATGTATTACTGGTCAGGGACCGATCAGATTTCGGAACACTCATTAGCAACTGTCTGAAACTGATCGGTACCTAATCAGGCAGATTAGGCGAAAATAACCTTAAATCTTCCTTAACGAAAACTTTTTTGCCAAAAATGTTGCAAAACACTCATTAAAATCAATAGCTTACTTTTTTTAAATGAGAAATTTTTGCTATTTTTGATTCTATAAAACCTCATTTTTAAACTGTTCAAAACGATCCTTATAAATATTTTATTTAAAAAAAAATGTTCTCTTTAAGTTTCCAAAATTGAATTTCAAAATATGGCCATTTCAAGTTTTGAAAATTGAATTTCAAAACAAGTTATTTGCATGGAGAGAGTGCGAAATTCACCGAACGAGAGGATATAGGTCAGTGATACGTAGCCTACAGGCTATAGAAATATAATTGTGTTACGCGGGAAACATAACTTTTTTTGCGAGTAAATCTCGATAGCCAGCAATTTTACATGGTTTCATAAGATAATCATCCTCCCCTGGAGCTAAAAGTTTCTGGTTCTTCTTTTCAGGCCACAGGATTCATGTCATCTATGAATGGGCTTCGCGGTTTTTATGTATATCCACATGGATGTCCATCCTAGCGAAGGATAGCCATGTCGAATCCTCTATACATCGATAATCGTACAAGAATATCCACAGGGGTATCCAAAATCCTATGGATATCCCTGAGTGTAATTATAGATATTTATGTCCAATTGTTCAAAACACATGGATATCCACGCTGATACCCCATTAAAACGCATGGGTATCCATGCGGATGTCCTTGTATGAGTTCTTAGGCCAGAGTTGCTGTCTTACGGTTGGCATTCCTGAAAAGGCCGAGTCTGAAAAGGACAAACCTTTTTGGGGTTCCACACAACGTTGATACTGGGTTTGCCCCGTCGGAAATCACTCTGATCAATGACGTCATCGTGGATGAGTGACGCCGAATGCACCATTTCCGAAATCATGGCCATCTGACGTTGGGAATGGAGAAGACCACTGCAACAAAGTCACACATTATAACATAACCTCAAAATTGGCCCTCTAATTGTGCAGCGACCTCACGAAAAGTGCCTCCCGAGAGGACACGTTATGAGCATCTCCTGGCAAGCGCAGACGACCTTCCAAGGCCCCTCATTGGGCGGGTCGCATTCCTGCCGGCCAATCGGAACTCTTAGCCAACGAACGGTTGTGCGTCATGCGAAAGCGGTTTTAAGCCACGGACCCAACATTACCCATTCTCCTTGGAATGAACCGCCGACACAACGCAAGTCCTGGTCGAAAACGACCCATTGAGCAGAAAAGTTCAATCGCAGTATTGAAGGGGAAGGAAAAAACAATAATAATGAAAAAATACTCTACATTACAGCGAAAAAAAAGTAGGAACATAGAATAGCCGAGGAAACATCTCGTAGAGGACTTGAACCACCAATAGATACAACTATGATCGGATGCGCTGACCACTACACCACCGGAGCTTTAGTATACAAATTGCCGAGATATTGCTATACTTCCTCCTGCAATTAGTTTGGGTCTCGTCAGCAATTAACCTGCTATGAGCGGCAGGGTAGCGATGATGGAAGTCAAGCACTCATTAGCCTGTTAGCTTGTTAGGAGCACTCTGCTGAGTGTGACGAAAGAGTGACCGAAGCAAAGCAAGCAGGCAAACACTATGTGCGAAGCAAACCCGATTGCGTAATAAGTCAGTGAAAGTTACCTTTTGTTAAGGTGCTCGTTGACGGCCCTTGCCATGACCAGGGCGACCATGGGTCGGAACGATTTACCCTGGCCGTCGAAGTAGTAGGTGGCAATCTGCTTGAGGTCGTCTTGACTTGTGCCCGAAACCAGTTCCTGAGGACCGATGCAAAACATTTTGTTACTTGGAGAAAGTGCAGAATATTTGGCACGCGACTCTTGCTGTGCGTAAGAAGCGCGCCTTACTCAACATTATTCCATACCCGGATATAGCACTGACACTTACAAAAAGGTACCCACAACTCGAGCTATTATGCTATTCAACTCGTCTGTTATTACCGCAACCTCAGTATGGGTACTTCTCTCGTTACATCCCGTGACAAAAAGTTTGAGTATGGATTGGTATTGGATCGGTATGGGACGGTACACATCGGTATTGCTAGAGGTCTCTTGAGTCTCTCAGAGACTCGGAACGAGGTAAGCCGGTATGGGAGCAGTATGGCTTCAAAGACTGGGCAACTAACGGCGATTTCAAACGACGCCGCGGCAGTACAGTCTATCAAGGGAGACTCATCCATACTCCAAAAGAAGCAGTCTATCAAGGGAGATTCATCCATACTCGAAACGAGACGCGACGGTATTGCAAAGT
>Ga0058701_10003965_pt1 | contig 11888 bp, 6 predicted proteins | sample AgamicOrMae_FD_97039 | JGI IMG/M metagenome (GOLD analysis project Ga0058701, IMG submission 97039) | Agave microbial communities from Guanajuato, Mexico - Or.Ma.e | ecosystem: Host-associated > Plants > Phyllosphere > Phylloplane/Leaf | place: Guanajuato, Mexico | collected 2012-06-04 | reverse complement strand
CATCGAAATCAAGTACAGTATATACGCATTTGCTGCTCATTTCGACGTAATCGGTTAATAAAATACGCGTACAAAGCTGAAAAAAATATTTTCCAACGCTCAAAGGTGACCGGAAATACTGCGGAACACCCCACATTTAAATTCTTGGTGCTGGATTTTGTATCTTTTCAAGGGACTGAACATACATTTATGAAAATCATTGAAAACGTTTAAAAAATCCATAATTTTACGTTTTGAGGTCAATTTTGAAAATTTCCTGTAACTGAAGGGTGTTTATTTTTATTCCAAACCCACTATAAATCCTTACAGACAAAAACAATCACAAATTAATACTCATAGAACCCGCATATCGACCAAAATGACGCCTTCAGAGGCGTAAAAAGGCATTTTTTCACTAAAAATTCAAAAAAAATGGCCGTAGCTTGAAAACGGCTTAAGATATCGCAAAATGCTCGAAATTTCAACCTAAGGCTCTACTTTTCAATTTCCCATAAGGATAACCCACTAGTTTTTTCAAATTCTAAAAAAAAACTTTTTTTGTTCAATTTTTAACGCCATTTTTAAGATAGTGAAAATAAACGTTAGCAGCTAATTTATAGCTTAAGCGTCATACAGAGACGTAAACTTAAATTCCTGAAAGTTTCAACAAAATGGGAGAGTTACAGTTGTGGTACTCCCCTTGTCAGGCTATTGTAAGCAGAGCTATTTGAAGCCAGTTTAATAGCAACGAGTGTAGGGCTCGTCCTTAAAATGCGTCACGCGTGTACAGGGCAGAATAAAGACCCTAATGATCTTTAGGGCAGAGGGATTCGGTCAACCGTGCCGTGCCGTAAAGGACGAAGACTCCTGGGAATCGGTCCCGGTACATCACGGTCCGATCAACTTAGCGCCTTGCGTCAAGATTTACTTGGCCAAGTCTTTATTCTAACGTCTTGCCAATAGCAGAGTTTTTTTTTTTAAAGAATGTGACATCCAGTGGGGGGGGGGGCTTCTGATATGCTGTGACGTGCGAGAGGGGGTGTCGAAAGTACCGCAAATGGCCATGGCGTGTATAAAAGACTTGCCCATACTATACGACCATGGGTATGTTAATTAAGATTCTTTGTAAACCTTCATAAGATGAAGCATTTTTAGCGGTAACAATTTAAACTTTGACTTCCATTTACCGCTTGGGAATAGGCGTTGCTCCAAAATTGTTCCTTCATTGCTATCAGTTTAAGTCGACAGTTACTTCAAAACGCTCGTCGAAATCGCTGAGTGTTGTTTGTTTCAGTTGGAACGAATGGGTGACGCTACCTGTGATGTACTGTGATCTACCCAGAGATGCTCTGCTAGCGTTAACGATCTACGATACCGCTGGACCTTCTCGACTGATTCCTGTTGGGGGTACAACCGTGAAATTGTTTGGAAAACACGGTGTTTTTCGTCAGGTACCACATTTTTTTTTGACATCTTTGTGATAGGAATGCCAGTAAACTGGAGGTCAGGCAATAAATTTTGGAGAATACCTGCTGCTCATCAACAAACCCGAGCTTTTAAATTGAAAACAGAAGTGGGCTGCTTTTTATCGTTGATACCTGCTTTAAGAACACAATTTCATTCTTTTAAAACCGATTTGTGCCCAGAGGAAGTTTGAAAAAATTAATTTAAGGGAATAATCAAAATGTTATGGGTAAAAATTTTGCAAAATGGTGTTTTTGAAATGATCAAATTTTTTATTTAGGCTAATTTAGAGTTACCTTTTTACTTAAAAGAAGTGATTTATGGGAGAATTTTGTATAAAGATTTATATTTTTAATGGGTCGATAACAGCCGAGTGGGCAAAAATCGGTTGAAGTCGCCCCAAAGTTAGCCTTTTTAATATGAAAAGTTTTGATGGGCTCTTCAGGGAATATTGTTGGTGCTTTTTATCCTCGACACCTGCTTTAAAAACACAGTTTCATTCTAGTAAAGTCGCCTCAGAGTTAGCCTTATGAATATATCAAAAGTTTTGATGGGCCCTCCAGAGAAGATTGTGGTAGTCCTTGTTTAGCTTTGACGTAATGAACCCGAAAAGCATAATGCTTCTATGATTTTTTCTGGCGATCGTTTTGGGAGATTTACGACTATGACTTTTAAATAAGAGTATTTTGATGTTATAATTAAATTTTATCTAGAAGCGAAATACTGTACGTCCAAAGCCTTAAAAATTTCATATTCTTAGAATATTGAAGACAAAGCGTCTATATTAAGAGACTTTGAGGAAATTTTCTGTACCTCAGCATTATTATTTTTTTGGAGTGCTATTGACCCGACTGCCCCATTTTAAATGTATTAGGTTGGGTCCCGTGCGTTTAAGTCATTACAAGTGCATTAGGTTAGTTACGTGCGTTCAAGTCTCCCCATATTAATGCATGTCGGGTCAATATCACTACCTTATTTTAAAGATTTTTTTTCAAATTTTATGATAGCCTTCCGAAAGCCTATTTGAAAGTCTCGTCATTCCTAAGTTTCCAGACAAGATTTGACATGAGCTTTCAATTCCGCGATGGTAAACCTGAGCTTTGGTTCAATAAAAGTAAGATCTTTGTGACGGTAGGCCTGATAGTCGTCTTGCTCGCAGGGTATGCTTGACTTGAAAGTGTGGCCAGACCAAGTAGCGGACTGTCGGGAGCCGAGTTCGACTCCCGGCAAAACGAGGAACAACGGCAAGGAGCAGATGCCCAAGTTGAGCAAGGTAAGTTTTAATGTGGCAGGCCTGACACCTGCGTCAGTGAGCGCAGCGTCAGCACACCACGTGCATCTGCCGTGACGTTACGTAGCGTTGTTACGTCTCTGTACGTAACGATGACGTCTCCGATTAGCTAAGCTCCTTACATGATCGTTGATTACTCGCAGATGGCCAAATCCCACCGCAACGGTCACGTGCCCAAGCTGGACTGGCTCGACCGCCTCTCCTTCAGAGAAATGGAATTAATCAACGAGAAAGAGAAGAGGGAGTCGCAGTTTATGTACCTCATGGTCGAATTCCCTGAAATTATTTCAGATGGCGAAAACGTAAGTAGTACACATCCTAGGAGACCGTTCCCATTACTATCCTCAGTTTCTGGTTGCCGTAAACATGGAAAACCTGTATTTTTGAAACTTTTAGCCTGCTTGGAAAGATTAGAGAAATGTATTGCATTATGGGAGTGTCTATTGACCTAACTGCCTCATTTAAAATTTGTTTGGTTGGGTTCCGTGCGTTCAAGTCTCCGTATATTAATGAAAGTCGGGTCTATAACAACACCCTTGAATTATAGCCGAAAACCTTGGAAGTTTTCGTAATCCCTAATTGTTTTTGTCCCCTCTTTTGTATTAATTTCATCATTTTTTTAACTGTCTCTGTACAGTGATGTCCATAAGTGACGGTCCAACAAGATCTAAGGACATTATTTGTCTTGAAATTTGCGTTAACAGCAGCGCGTAGAATGGTTCGGAGTAGGTTCTGGGGAAAAGCGGGAACCCTCCACTCGCCTCTACACCATCCCACCATCCTCCGTACGCAACGCTACGAATGCAAATTAGCCTAAAATAGCATTAAAAAGTCACTGGATTTTGTTTGCCCTGTCACTTTTGGACATCACTGTACATTATTGTTGTTTTTAAAAAAAAATATTCGCAGTGTAAAGTTGTATTGATGTTTTATATAAGTCGTTCGTTCTAGACTTTGATAAAAGCCTGAAGGTGGAGGCGATGATAAAAGCCCTCACCTTTGTAAAGGTTCACTGGGCTCACTGGGTGGGAGGTCTAATTAGCCGGGAACTGATTTTTTCGGAATTTAAAAGTCCGGTAGGGTTACGGTTTCGAAAGACGCTAAGTTTTTGTGCAGAGTATTCAATTCGACCTGATTATGAGACCGTTCGTTTTACTTTCCCCTCCTTTGCTGGCCGCCTCGCCCTTTTTGTGCTGTTGAGCGACGCTGATGTATCGAATTACACAAGTGTGAACAGTCGCGATCGGTGAAATACCATCTATCGTGTGAAAATTTACTGTATTGGCCCGTAAAGCCCTATCATGTTTCCAACTGGTGACACCTGAAGTGACTCGCTATGCTTTCTGTGTATGTGAATACGCTCCTCGTTTTTTGAGCTGCCATAACGCGGAAAAAAGTGCGTACAATAGGCTTATACATACTGCAGTTTTGTCATTGGGTTATTTTCAAAACATCGCCTCTACCGGACTGTTAAGGTCGAAGATCACCCGCTCTCTGACTCATCTTTAAGGTAGTTGGGGCGACCTCCGAGTGATCAGAATCGCTTAAAATTTGTGTAGCAAGCTCTTTAGGACACGCCGAATCCATTTTTCACAAGAAAACCCACTGTCACCGAACTCAATTTTGAAATAAACAGCATTGAATTATACATTGTTCTTATGGGAAAACGCACATCCTTGCTTTTGTTTATGTGATTTTTTAGGTTTACGCCATGTTTGAGTGATCAGAATTTCCTTAAAAACAAATCCTAAGCTCTTTTCAAGGACGAAAACAAATATAAAAAATAAAATGTGGGGGTCACTGATCAAATAACGACAATAACTAGCTTTAAAAAGCTTGTTTTAGCCACATTTTGGTAAAATTTGCGTTATGCGTGTTTTTGGAGATAGAGGACTCGGCCGCAAGAAAGACAGGGTGAATTTTTATGACCTTAGATGATAATATAAACCGTTTGTAACACACAAAAATTTTCAAGGGTTTTGGAGCAACTTTTTTTTACCCGTCTCGCGGATCGGGCCGGACGCGAGTCTACTACCTTAAACCAGAGAAATGGTCCCTTTCAAGAAAGCGTAAGGAAAGCCTCAGAAAAATCACCAACAAACCTTAAACTGAAATTTTTTAGCCGATCGTCACCCTGCTGTCGTAAATTTTTAAGTGTGTTCGGAATGTATTCTTCTCGTATGTCAAACATGAGTTTTTCTCGCCTTGCACGCTTAACTCTTTGGCTTTGTGGAACAGTATGCGGTCGTGTACTACGAACAAGATGGGGATGAAGTGTACCAGTTCCGGGCACAGGCAGACATCGTTACGGTCCCGGATTATGAAATATTGCAGGTGAGATTCGTTCGAATATTATCTCCCTGGAGAACATTATCAACTTTGCTTAAAACCAGTGCGCACTCATGTGAGCACTCGTGCCATTCTACGTGAGGTTCTAATAGTACTATCAGTGCCAAAAGTATTGCTCCCTCTCGTATGTTACAAAACTTCTACTTGAAAACGGGAAGAGATACGACATAGAGGCATTTCATCAAGTCGATAGTGCAAATATCTTTCGAATTCATTCCATGCTCTGTTGTTGTACCTCTTTCCGTTCCCATGTTATGAATGCTTGAAAAAATAGGAGAATACCTTTGCCACTGATAGTACCTGTGAACTTTGTTGAGAACTAAGTTCAGATCTGCTGGGTCGAATGCACTGCGTCGACTGCGTCGACCCAGTGTACTGCTTATACTGGGTCGAAGAACGGCGTCGTAAAAAATTTGAAAAAGAAACCAATTTCCTATAAGAAAAATGTAAGATAGCAAGAAAGATTGATGGAGGTTAGCAGAAATTTTTACTGGCACTCGTACGTGTCACCGAAAGGTCTGATTTTGACCGTCACAGAAAAATCCAAACGATCTCAGCCTTTGAGATAAAAACTGAAATAATCATCCCACCGTCTTAGCAGGGAATTTCATTACTCGTTACATCTTGTGCAAAGAAAAGCATGGAAGTAAAATTTGTACCTAATGCCTCTCCTCCCCCCGCAAAACCTGAGCAGCGGTATCTCTTGAGCTATTTTGATCCATGAGACCTAAAATCTTTCCGATGTTCTCCTTAAGACAACTTGGTCTCGGTAAACAACCCCTGAAACTCCGGCCTCTGCCAATAATGTGGTGAAATTTGCAGGAAAATTTAGTGGAGAACAAACACCATAAGCTATCGAGAAGTTTACGGAGTGGGATGTCCGACAAAGATGCGAAACCGTCAACTGATCAAAGAAACGTACTTAATGCGATCGTTGACTACTTACCAACGAGAAACCTCACCACTGAAGAACAGGATCTAGTTTGGCGCTTTCGATATTATCTCAGTGCTGACAAAAAAGTAAGTTCCGGAGATCCTGACTCGAGTCGACAGGTGATGCTTGAGATACTCAATGGGTTGTGTTTGACCTTGTACAGGCTCTTCCAAAATTTTTGACGTGCGTAAACTGGAACCTGAGCGGCGAAGTGAAACAAGCTTTGTCGATGTTAGAAATCTGGGCTCCGACGGATGTTGGAGACGCTTTGCAGCTGCTCAGTCCGCAGTTTACTCACCCTGCTGTCCGTGGATACGCAGTTTCACGTTTGAGACAGTCTTCAGACGAGGTAAATCAGAGCGTCTTCTTCAGGATTCATCTCCATTCTCCGATTAACGGGGAACCCCCTAAAACATGAGTTCTAGTTGAAAATACCCCTGTAATTGGTTGGCTCGGTAGTTTGTTGGTAATCTTCTGAGACACCTTAGTGAAGTAGCTCGTGCTAATGGCATGTGTATCATTTCGTAAGTTGTAAATGTCAGGAGTTTCGCAAAAGATATTTCCCTTTCCTCTAAATTACGTATGGTTTAGCGCTGCCATTTTGGAACACTACTTTTTTTGTTTGTTTTTGTTTCACTCATTTTGAGGATAATAGCTCGAAACGGGCAATACCCTCAACGTAGCGATAACAGTGATATAAGGCAGAACCAATGCTGCCAGATTCTGTGACTCCGTCATTTTTATAAGCGATTTACTTTTCAATCAGAGAAGATAATCTAGTGATCAACCCCATCTTTGAATTTCTCAGCTTGAGAGCGATCGGAAACATACCCAACATACTAGGTTATCTCTCTGGCTCTTGTGTAAATCGCGGATAAAATTTACGAAATCGTGAAATCTGGCAAGACTGGGCAGAACTTAACGCACAAACGAGAGAAAAATACCACAAAAGATTGAACACAATACCAGATTATCAGGAGCTGAGATGATTATCAGAAAAAAAACCATTGACACTTGTTGACAAATTTTGTGTTACCTTATCGTAATTATACGCTTAATGTCACCCTTTCATAGCACTCATTTTAAAAGTGTATTCGTCCCAAACATGACGATTTTGTATAATTTCATTTTGTACTTTATTTAAATGTTGAAAAAGTCGGTAAATTTTACTCTTTAGTTAAGAGTATGAATTCTCATTAACTCAGCCGCCGCATCCATACGAGACCCAAAAGTAGTTGAGCCAAGGGGTGACAACTCATGATATCCATTGTACATGAGGCCTTGATATCCGGCTGATATCCGATTAATATCCTTGATATCGTGCTCTTGGATTCGGTCAAAACATGGCTGTTTTCAGCGATTTTGGAAGTTTTTCACTCTTTGACCACTGTCCACTGATATCTGCCTAATATTTAGGTATATCCAGCAGATATTTTTTTAAATATTTGCCAAAATCTGTCAGATATTTAATTGAAATTTGGTCAATTTTCTCTTGATATCCGTTTATTATAATTCTGGTATCCTGCTGATATCCAGATATCCAGTGTACCGATTCCCAGCAAGTTTTTACCCCTTGAGTTGAGCGTAAATGAATGTTTGCTTTTCAGGATCTGCTGCTGTTCCTTCTGCAGCTTGTGCAGGCTTTGAAATACGAAAACTTCGCGGAAGTGTACTCAGCCTGCTGCAGAGTATTAGACACTCGATATCAGGGATACAGCCAAAGCTCGACGCACAGCTCTCTTCAGTCCTCAGGCCCGGCACTTCCTCAGTCATCTTCTCAAACATTTACCCAAAGTTCAGCCCCTAGCTCCATGCATAGCGTCTCCCAAGAGTCAGATAAAGGACAAGAAGAGAAAGAACCGACTAGATGGGATTTAGGGTAATGTTTCCTCTTATTCTCATGTGGTATCTTTTAAAGATCCCCCTGCGAAAGATTAGCAAGCTTTCCGGTGCGAACGCTCTCTTATTGGGTCCTAAACCGGATTTTTGTTGCGGACCTCAGCGCTTTAGTGGGATGGGTCCGTCATTGCACTCGTTGTAGCGAACTTAATCCCTACTTTTGTAGCCCAAGGCAAATATTCTAGAAAATTGAAGAGAAGAGATACGCTGTGAACATTAAACTAAAGAATGTCAATTAGAAACAGCTATTTTGTATTTCAAGAGCTAAAATTTCCTCTTTTCATCAAATAATCACATTTTTTTCCTTCCTTTTTTATGACTAAAAGGATCAAGACGTGTAACCGGGCGGCACCCTTAAACGCCAAATTTCAAAACCGCCCTGCCGTACCCACCACTATCCAAGGGCCAATAATCATAACCGCCAAAGTCAAAGGTTAGGTTAGTAGCGGCGTTGGCGGATTTGAAATTTGGCGTTTATGATAGCTATCCTTCGGGTGCAAGCATAGCTTAGTATCTATCAGGAACGTCGGAAACTCAAGCTGAGTTTCAAAATGAGGCCAAGACTTGTGTAGGGGGGGGGCAAACTCAAGCAATCATCGTCCGCTGATCTTTAACTTGAAGATATCCCTCCATTTTCGCTTTTGCTCTGTTCCAGAGGGAATGGAGACTCCGGCACCAAGTGCGAGGATTCCAATGAGACTGCCATTGATAGCGACTCCCATTCTAGTGTCGCATCCCATGAGATATCGTCGCAGGAGAGTCTGGCCACCTTCCTCATACACCGCGCCTCCCAGAATTTCATGCTAGCCAACTACTTTTATTGGTAAAGGAAAAACTATTCTTTAAAGCCGTATAAAAGCTCTGTGACCTTGAAAGATGGAATTTTGAACCTTTTCTTTGATTAACCTTTCATCGATGAGTCGAGCGTAGCTGCATTGGGACATTTCGGAAAACCACGTATCTGTACTTATGTAGTAATGTTATCATTACAAATGTGGTAAAGCACGTAACATAAGTGTAATCACCAAGGTTAACCTAACCAAATGGTTACCATGCGTATGCTCTTGTGTGTAAGACGCAGGATTTTCGAGGGCCCAATTTTAAAAACGCGTTTGTACCCATGCATAAGACGCAAGTAGATGCCCCCACTTCAAAAATCATAAGTAAAATGTGTTAATTTGAAGCGAAAGATAACTTGTACAAATTTTTAAAAATTGATTACGGAACACACGGAGACTTAGAATCGTGAGTCAGAGAGTGGTTCATGAAGGAATATGTTCTATTTTTTTTTCTTTTGTTTTTTTAGGTATTTACATACGGAATGCGAAGATCCTGAGGGTGGCGTGAAACAAGATAACAAAATCCAATCCATGTATAAAACGGTGAAAAAAGCTTTTTTAAAGGTTAGTTTGCCGTAAAGTGTTTTGTGGAGTGCTTTTTTCTTCTTTGTAATCGAGCTATTCTGTGCTGCAGGTTTTAGAGAAGGGCAACTCGGATTTCCAGAGAATGAGGCAGTATCTTGGGCGGCAGGAGATATTTATTGATAGTTTGTTGAAGTTAGTCAAGTTAGTTGCCAGAGAAAGTGGCAACCGGAAAAAGAAGGCAAGTACTGTACGAAGTTTTTTGAAAAGTGCGCCAGTAAATCGTCTGACTTAAAACACGTTCAGCTATCAGCCATTTATTATAGCGCGTCAGCCATTTGTCCGTCACCGATGCGAACATACTTAACGCACCCTGAGCTAACGCTAACCAACCTAGCGAAACGTAGCATGATTACAAAAGAAGTACAAGAGGTCACTAAAAGTCATGACCCCTGTTTCCATAAGAAAAACATGGAAACAGGGGTCATGACTTTTGTGACCCACTGTACATTTGCTAACCTCCGATTAACTCAGAACCTTCAGGGTGTGGAGAGACGTTTTCGATGTAGTCACTCTCGGAATTAATGTTTTCTTTGTCGGAAAGAAATCTTAAAATTGAACATAAAGCTTTGCCTAGAATAGTGGAATGTAGGGTCTCGAAGGTCGGAAATTTCAGCGAAAGCGATATCTCTCTTTTTTTGAGCCATGAACTAACAGAACTCTCAGCACCAAAAACATAGACAAATACCTCTGCAAGGATCAACACAAATTGAATCAATTTACTTACTTGAATGTGGGTTAGATAATATAGTCCTTAAACTTTTTAAAAAAATGAGTTCATATTCACTAACGAAAGTATATTCTGAAGAATTTCATTATAAAATTTAACCTACGTATTTCCAACACTACAAATACCATATGTTGTGGTATGACATTGTGGGAGATTAAGTTTATTCCTTTATTTCTCTCTTTCTAAAGCTATGCTTTTAAGAGGTTTTGAGTGTTCGCTGGCGACCCGAAATGCAAATGCCGCACCATTGCGCATCTTCTATTCAGTTTCCTGTTTTCTGAATGGAGTATCTCTCTCGGGGTCGGACAATGCGATTGCCCATTAAAAATGGAGATGATCCCTAAGAAGCTACGTGTATTTTTTTTTTTAATCGTATCGTTCTTTTGTCTTTTTCTAGATTGAAAGACTGCAAGCTCTTCTGGCAGATCCCGAGGCTTTTAAAATAAATTTTTCGTGCTTTGATCCACTTCCTTTCCCCTTGGATCCAGATATCTGTATCAAAGGAATAGTCCCCGAAAAGTAAGTCTATCTCAAACCTTTTTCCCTCTTTTTTTTTACGCATTTGCATTACTTTTTGCATCGGTTTTTTTTTCAGGGCAACAATATTCAAATCCGCTTTAACGCCAACTCGGCTAACGTTTGTCACGACTCAGGGCTCAGAGTACAACGCCATTTTCAAACACGGTGACGATCTAAGACAAGACCAACTCATTCTTCAAATCATAACCTTGATGGATAAATTACTGCGTAAAGAAAACCTAGATCTAAAATTGACGCCGTACCGAGTGCTTGCCACGAGCACAAAACACGGTAATATTCTCTTCATTGCAAACGTGATCTTGTTTTATTGAACCACTTATCAGCTGCCCTTGCCTCACAGACCTTTGATGTTTTCCTTGCAGGATTTTTGCAGTTTATAGATTCGTACACAGTAGCCGAGGTTCTTAGCACGGAAGGGAGTATCCAAAATTTCTTCCGAAGGCATCATCCGAGTGAATCGGGCCCGTATGGCATAGCGCGGGAAACGATGGATACATATATTCGAAGTTGTGGTGAGTTTGCTCTCACACACGTGTCTCTAGCGATAAAGTAACGTATTTACTCACGGATAATAAGTAGTTGAGATCATAAGTCGTTTCGCTTCCGAATCTAGTGACTTATCTTCTTGAAATCTGTGTTGATTTTGGAAATGCCCTTTAATTCGAAGGCACTTCTTAGCCTGTTCGAACTTCTTAGCTTTCAATGAGCATCTTAAACTCCTCGAATGGTTGGAAAAAGTCCTTAAGGTGGTTCCAGCGATGCAAACTAGTCAAATTCATCAAGAAATCGAAAAACCTTTTTTAAAATCTGAAAGTTGGGAAATTATTACGTTTGGTGAGCAGTCACTTCAGTTGTTCATCATAAGTCTTGATGTTTAACTCCTAGATATATTTTGAATAATAAATGTTCATTCAGTTGCTGATTTGAATCATTTTCCATCAAAATGCTGTCGTTTTTGTACGGAGCTTTTAAATAACTAAACGGTAGATTTTCGGCGAAATTGACCAGATTGTTCCTAACATCCCTATTTTTACGTGAAATAGTTTTTTCCCTTCATCCAATCTAACTCAGACTTAGAAAATCATAATCCAACATTTTTCATAACTTTCATGAGAGCCTATATTTTCCCCCAACTTTGCGATTTAATGCCGTAAAACGGAACGGTCAATTGTGTTCAGTGTTGCCAGATTCCGCAATTTCGTAAATTTTAATCGCGTCTAACTTTTTAACCATTAAAGATAACCTAGCATGTCGGGTATGTTTTGGATCGCTTTCGAGGTG
>Ga0058701_10003964_pt1 | contig 11888 bp, 8 predicted proteins | sample AgamicOrMae_FD_97039 | JGI IMG/M metagenome (GOLD analysis project Ga0058701, IMG submission 97039) | Agave microbial communities from Guanajuato, Mexico - Or.Ma.e | ecosystem: Host-associated > Plants > Phyllosphere > Phylloplane/Leaf | place: Guanajuato, Mexico | collected 2012-06-04 | reverse complement strand
AGAAATTGAACATATTTTTTCCATTAAAATACGCAATTTTAAGCTTTGGGAAGTGCCTGAATAATTAAATTTAAGGTTTTCAGAGGGGCGATATTTTTTGATTTGTGACGCTACTGAACTGAAAAGATCCTCTGAAATTAATTTTTCTGTTGCCGAACGGCATCGCTGGGCGGTAGTGGGTTAAGCCACGGTCTTAATTTGTGATACAGGAAAACCAACGCTTTAGGGCCGGAGGGGGGCGTCAGAAAGTGTCCCAAAATGTAGGACGTAGATAATAAACGGTCCCTAACTGATGTAATCTCGCGGAGACCGTGTTTTGTTTTAGGATGTGACCCTCACTTCTGTCTACCGCGATGTCAGATTTGTTATTATTTTTTCCACGATTAAATATAATATCGTAAACATTTTTGTATACGAGTTCAGATTAATGCTCATATACTGAGTACATAGGAAATCAAGAGAATATTAAAAACTGGGAAGACAATCGTCATTTTCAGGAAACCTAAAAGTGGGTATCGACTGTCGATCTTATGCTCCACTTAAATCCGGTTTCAGTTTCCTATTTGGAAAGAGGGAGGTGAGCAAGTATTATTTATTTTAGTAAATTTTTCATTTGAGACCTTTAAGGAAAAAAAAAATCTTTTGTCAATTTTTTCCCAACGTCTCTTCAACGTATCCGTGCTTCAGTTGGTTTTGGTAGCAGGGGTTTTATTTGTGGTGTGTGCTCCATTACTACTGATTTCTCATGAAATATTTATTACATTTCCTACCTTTGCTCAACGTCCGAAAAGTAATTTTCACCTGCGATGTCAAAGTTTTGAGAGCTAACCTTGTTAGCTCTGTATAATCGAAGTTAATTTCTTTTTTCTTCTCCAAATAAACGTGGGTACTCTTGGAGACGCGTGCCTTTGAGTTGTAGGTCGTCAGAAATTGAACAAATGAAATTTCAGTTGATCTAGCTGAAATGAGTCGGAAACTAGCTTTATAGAATATCCTCGTTTTATTCAAGGTCATACCCACTTAAAAATATGCTGCGAGAGAAATTTTAAGTAGTGTGCAATGCCTTAAGAATGAGTAAAAAGTGATTATTTGCCCTGAAATCATTATCATACATTGATTTTTTTAAGAAGAAACGTCGGTTGCGATTTCTTTGCGGTGCGAACTCTGAAAGTTTTGCGGCGAGTCGGGTATTAGCAAAAAGCCTATACACGGTACCTACCTCAGAAATAGTCCCTCAATCAAATTCGTCAAAACACAAAGATCCCACAAAGAATATATGGTACGCAGGGACAGGAACAATATGCGTGACGTAATCTTCACACATTTGTAACTCAAAAACGGTTAAAGATAACCTAGCACATTGACCTATTTTTGAAACCGCCAGCTGCTCGCGCTTCCAAAAATAGGTCGATGTGCTAGGTTATGTCCAACCATTTTCGAGTAAAAATTACATCACGCATATTGTTCCTCTCGCTAATGGTACGACTGAGAACTAGAAGCAGGGTTCGCCACATGCGCAAATTTTTATATCGGTTGCTAAAGAGGACAAAATAGGAAAGGGTAACGTTGAAAAATTCGTTAACGCTGAAATTCCAATAGGGGTTTCACCCCATGACTTCGTTTTCGCATCAGGCTTAGTGTATGGACCATTTGTAGAAATTCCCGTTACTTTCCCAAATGAAACCGTAAACGGAATTTCTCTCTCTGTCTCTCTCTTTTTTTTTTTTTTAGTTCCGTACTAACCTACCAGACGACACTTTGGTTCGGTTTAGAACGCCACGGCTTTTTCCACTAGTCGCGTCGCCTTGTAGCTGTGTCGACGGCTTTCGTGTGTCCTTATCCTCAGATTGTTAAACGGCTTGACTATTTATCTTCCAGAACATTTGTGTGAATATCAAAATAGCATCAATCAGAAATCCTGAAGAATCGATTTCATCCCTGTTATCGATGTTTTTAAATTCACATGGCTTCCCGCCCATCTGCTTAGACGGAAACACCAAAATCTCACCTCCAAGTCCTTGCTGTCCGTCTTGTCTTCCGCTCTGAATTGACCTTTCTTAATTACACCATAGTGTGCCCTACTCTCCTGCGTACCACTTCCCGTTTACGGAGTGTTTGCGTAGTGTATCCTCAGTCTCGGTGAAACGGACTCTGCCGCAACTTCCGCTGTTTTCTTAACAATATTGAAAGTAACCCACGCTTCCGACAAGAGAATATCACGTACAGTTTTCCAGGAAAACTGTTTAGGCGAGAGGCAAAAACAAGAGGTATCCGTCGTACATTAACGTCTATGATCCAAGCCTACATTGAAGTCTCAAAAATATTGTTTCTTTTCCGCACGATGAGCGACAATGCCTTGACCAAACACAATGTTTCCGAAAGCGTTGCACTCGTGAGCATTCCCTGCTCGAATTTTTGAGTGCTTCAGGCATTTCGTTCCTTGCATTATCCTTATATTTCGACGCGCGGAAGTAAACTTTTCAATTAGTGATTCCATGGGAACTGACTCACTAGTAGTGTGAGATTGGTGGCGATCGAGAGAATAGGCAACACGCATCACATGCGTGTCAAGGCGGTTGCCTAACCGAGAGTCCGCAGGGGCTCTCCACGCGGAGAGTACGGGTACGTTTTAAGGTCCCAGCAATCCTAAAACAGTCGTTTACAGATATGTATGTCCGTCTGTTTGTCTGCTTTGAAATTCACAGCGGAAAAAATACTGCCACGATCATTTCCGATGTATAATGGTCTATGCACTCATAACAGATAAACATCTCCTCGGCCGCTTTTTTTAACAAATTTATTTTTGACGCGCGGAAGTAAGCTTTTCAATCACTGATCGCACGGGAACTGACTCACAAGAGTGTGAGATCGGACTATCGAGAGAAGGCAACACGCATCACACCCATGTCAAGCCGGTTGCATAACCGACAGTCAACAGGGGCTCTTTACGCGAGGAGTACGGGTACATTTTACGGTCCCAGCAATCCTAAGGTTGTTTTCAGATATGTCTGCCGTGAAAGTCATAGCGAAAACTTTACAGGCATTTTTCTCTAACAAATTAAAAAATATGTACTCAACGTTTTGAAACTGACTCTGAAAACCAGATGGAAACACCACATAAGACACCACTCCTTTCTTCCTTTTACAGTGGAATAATTATTCAATAAGGTTTAGATGCAAAATGATCGACTGTTTGGGAATGTCCCATATTCTAATTGACATGAGTAACCCGCAGAACCTAAATTGGGAACTACCGTATGTAGCCCTTACCCCTTCGATTTCCGAATCTGTTAGCATGTACCGTATGAAAGAAGAACCCGTGTATAGTATTCACGACCCCATACTTTTGTACCCTCTATTGCCCCAAAATCCAAAGCGATCCGTAATCAAAACCAGCACTAAAAAAAACTCAAGCTCTTCCCAAGTTACGTACGGTACCGGTACATTACAAAAAGGGAAAGATTTAATTCCGTAGAAACTTGAATGGTTGAAGAATGGTTTCCAGTTTTCAACGCGATAATTTTTACGACTGACTTTACAATATAGCCCTTTCTTGAAAGGTTGACGTTTTGGGAGTTTAAATTGTCCCAAATATGTGTATTGGCTATGTTCAGATTAATACTGTAAATACCGGTGCTAACAGCGCAAAACCCTCGTAAACTGTCAAAATACACTTAACCCACTACCGCCCAGCGATGCGGTTTGGGAACAGAAAAATGTATTTTCGAGGATTTTTATTCAGTAAAGTATTGTCAAAATTTGAGAAATATTACCCCTCTGGAAACCGGAAAATTAATTATTTACGCGTTTTTCAAAGCTTGAAATTGCGTATTTAATGGAAAAAGTCAATTGAATTTCTCTTAAGCAAAAAATTACTCCAAATACTTTGGGCCGTTATGAATTAAGTTAAAAATGTGCAATTTTACAAGTTGGTCGTTTTAGGAACGTGCCAATACCCGGTTGGTATAGTGTTAAATCCGGGAGAATCAATTTTTTAGTGTTCTGAATAGCTCTTGTTGAGCAATCCTGGGGTGGCTTTAATGGACTAGTTCACCCCCAGCGGTTAACGAAAAACTTCGCCGCGTCTAAAGGCAGCATCCCACAATCAGACTACAAGTACAGTACAGTTCCTCGTCCCTCGTTACTTGTTGCGTCGATAAACACTCATAATGCGCCCCCTGTCAAACGAACGATCTTTCAAACTCTTTTGTTTACGAAAAGGCAGCGAAGAAAATGACCATGGCATACTTGATTCTTTCGTTTGCAAAAAGAGAGAAAATAACGGCTGCCGGAATTGCTGCTGCGCCTCAATGGAGTTAATTTCAACTTTTTCTCCTTTTAATCGTAAATAGAAGATCGGAACAAGATGACTTGACGCTTCTGTAAAACGGTTGGATGCTTAATGGAGCGCTATTAAATATAGTTGGCTCATCGCTGTTTCAACCCTCTTTTGGATCTTCGATCGCCAGGTTAGAAGAAGCTTTCCCGGCGCGGGGTCTCTTTGTCTCTCTGTTTGATCCGGTTTTGTTGTTAGATGTTAAAACTATCTTCAAGTTACTTTCTTCACCTATAATTCCTAATTGACCAGGAATATAGAATTATGGTGGCTTGAACGATGCTTGTTAGGGTAATACTCAAATTTGCCGTTCTGTTAGTTTTAGAAATAGGAATTTTTATCCTCTTGTTACACCCTTCGTTGCCGAGCCGGGCGATAGCTGAGCAAGGAAAAAAGCATGTAACCTTCGTTCAAGGAGGGGGCTTGATGTTGCTTGCTTTTTAATGCATTCGAGTCCAAAATTAAGGGGGAGGGGGTTCCTATGTGACATGCATTTTTTTTAACGTCGGTGAGTATGAGATCCTTCGCTGTAGAGCCAATAACATAAGCCTTCCGGTGATTTTTTTTCGCATTTTGAGCCAACTAATCAAGAAAGCCAATCAAATGTATGCGACGTATTTATTCTATCACTCATCACTCTATATCGGTTTGTTTAACAAGAAACTCCGCCCATCCTTCTACTCGCATTGTTGGTTCGAAAGCTGAAAATATCTGTGGAAGTCAGCTGGTATCGTCTCTAAAACTATAAGTCGCATACTCGTGAAAAGATCAGCCCTCCGCCTAATATGCCTCTTTCCCCACCGATTTTGAGTCTATAGATAGACTCAAAACACACACATCTCTCCATGATTTTGTCAAAAACAGCCACATAGGATGCGGAATACCCCTGCGTCAACCATGAGTCCATTCCCATTGAGTTTGTGTGGATTTAAAAAATATTACAAATTTGTAACAGAAGGTCTCCTCTTTATAAAAAAAGTGGGGTGGGAAATGAATCATCTCAGACACAAACATTTCTGAGCGTCTTATATTTGACATCCCTATTTGTAGAACAAACTACGCGTCACAGCCCGGAAAACCACCGCCACATCTTCTCACTATTAGTATTGTTATAGCCCTCAAAAACTGGGCGTAATCCCTGAATAAAACCAAGGAAATATATTCTGTAACTTTTGAATCAGCTATCAGAAGATTATCAAAGTCGTCGATATTCTTGAGAAGTCGTCCATCAAATACTTTCAAAAACCAGTTCTTTTGACCCATGCTCGTATGTTACCTTCCCCTAGAACCTAAACCCTCTATAAAGGTCACGTTGTTTAACAGCGATACCGGTATGCAATTAGACGTCGGAGCACTAGAAACGGAATAGTATGATTGTTCCAAACTTTAAAAAATATTTGTTACTGACATAGTTTGAGGCAATCGATTTCAGGTTAAACTTTGACCTCATTCTGTTGATTTACCGTAACTCAACTCGCCCTAAAGCTATTTGTTGTGTAACATAATAAGTGAGACATCCGATCATGTTTTGTAGATCCGGAACATCTCCCCCACAATACAGTGCTCCATCCAAAAATTCTTAGCTTCCTCTGCTCGTTGGTCAAGTGTCATCAGATCGCCAGATGTTCCGTCGAATCGTTTCGCTAGTTTTCTCAGAAATGTCAATCCGCCCAAGGCTCCAACGCACAAATTAAATAAAAACCTTTCAACAACCTAAACCTTGAGGATTTCAGTTTTTTTTTTTTGTTTCCAATGTGCTGAATATTCTCAAATACAGAAGCATTTTTACAAAAGTGAAGCCAACGCAATTTTAACGTTTGAATAACTAAAGAAAACTAAAATTCATTTTGATTGTTATCAAGCAAACCAGATTTGAACGCCAAGACATTCCGGTGAAAAAAGGAAGAAAATCATTATTCTTCCCAGCAATGAATCTCCAAACTTTTCAAATATCATGGAAGATGAATGGAGAAGTTCAGACGCTTAAGTTCTCGACCAATATTAAGCTGGAGGCTATCTAAGGCGAAAGCAAGCCAAATATTGCCTTAATCACGAATCGCTAATGAGTAAAACTTTCGTCTAAAGAGAATGAACAGCGACCACAGTCTCATTTTAAGTAGCTCATTACTAGCTCATAAAAGATCTGAAGAATCTTAAAAAATTGCATGTTTCTCGTTATTGTTGACCAGTCACCCTGTAAAACTTGAGCCGGTTGTTCACGAAGCTCCCAGTATTTCAACGGCGAAGGTATACTGTAATTAGAAATCTTAAGTGCCTTGTAAAGCTATAAGAACCTACTTGACTAAAGGTAAAAGAAAAAGAGACAAGAAACAAATGTTGTTAGATTTAAAGGATAAATAAGCACCCTCGACTTGTTCATGATGCTCAATATAACACTCATGTGTACGGCACGCTCGATTGTGTCAAGATTACTTACTTATTTGTTCGGGGTAGTTAATACGAGTTCAGTAATGGTAGACCCTTCTTGTATCGCATGTACCGGTACTATTTTGATTATTCGTCTTATTTGCGTTATTATTGTTGGAGGCCGGGTACGAATTTCAAAACAGCTCTAAATTCAACTAAACCCTGGGTCTGTGGGGTTAGAAAAATATCGTTCCTTTTTATTTATATTTGCAACGAGGGCAGTCGTGGTGGTCACTGCAGTATGTAAGATAATCTTGAACTGTTTCAGAAATTCAGGTTTGAAAGCCTAAAGGCATGTACCGGTTTGGTATCTTTAGGCTAGTTGTGATCGTATTTTTTCAACCCGTAGGCAGCCATAATTCGCGATCTCGTCTAATTTCTTCACGGTTAAAATTTGAACCAACTCCGATAGCTAATCATGTCTTCTAAGTTTTCCATAACTCTCGAGCTGAGGAATCGAAAAATGGGGTTGTTCTTTTAGTTATCATTGTTGCTTGAGAAGTTAATTGTGTTTGAAGATGTACTCGCAAAAGTTGGAAGACTGTTTTTACCCTTCTTCCAGGAAAATGCCCGGAAACGACTCGAAAAATGGCGGGTCGGAAGAAGACCATCACGATGAAAGGTAATCATTTTTCTATCAAAATTTGAACGGTTCTCTTTCATATTGAAAAGAAGCTTTGCATGTTTTATATAAATTATTTTTTAGGGGAACTTATTAGCTGCATTTGTTTTGTTTCAGTAGAAAACCGGCAAAAGATCCAAAGTCGACTGATAAGAGTGCAAAGTCACCTTCAGATTCCTCCGGGACGGCTTCGAAAAGTTCGAGTTCAATATTGAAAGTCTCAAAGTCAACGAGTGGCCAATCTACAAAAATAAGTGGAGGTACAACTGGTAATAATTATTAATTGCTTCTTTTCTATGTGTAGAAAGATAATAAAAAATGTAGTTCCGGGTCTGCGCCTATTATCGTACTTTTTTAGAAAAGGAGAAAACACGTTTATTGATTAAAACCTTTGTGCTTATTGATAGTTAACTCTATTAGGCTAAAGAATCTACGTAGGATTTTGATGTTTTCGACGCGAGTTTTGAAATCGTGCACTAATGAAAATAATTGCTGTTTTGGGAACACCGATACCCATTTTGGGTTGAAGGTAAAACGGGAACAGGTGGTGTTTTCACTAGTTTTCCAGATAAACCCACGAACAGCCATATCATTGGAAAGGTCTTGGCGAGAGCTTTGCATTGATATGGCTGTTTGTGGGCTTATCTAAAAAACTAGCGAAAACACGACCTGTTCCCGTTTTACCTTCAACCCAAAATGGGTATAGGTTTTTCCAAAACAGGAATTATTTTTATCAGTTTAGATGTCGATTCTTGTTCGACTCAATATCAGGTGAGATTCAATGCGGTCCGGTTGGATATTCAGTTTTTTACATAAATGCTTCGTTTCACATCTCTTTTGTTCTACCTTACCTATAAAAGATGTCCAACCCAATCGACTGAGTTTAGCTACCGTAGGCTTAGAGCCGTGTGCTCCTCTCTATTGTTCCGTTTGCTCTGCACGGTGGGCGTCGAAAAGTAGAACATACGAAATAGAAATACAACCCTTCAAAGTTGATAGTGCAAGATTGTCACACCATCCAACTTTTGAGAATCAGTTATAGCGCTGAGATAAGTTTGCATTTTTTTTCAGAACCTTCTTCTGAAAAAAGCCTAGCACGAGACGATACTAGGTAAGTACAGACGAAATCGTCATTCTGTTTCGGTAACGCATTGTTATTGTTAATTTTCTTTCTTCACTTTAAGTCAGAAGCCTCCAACACAGAAAGGATCGGACTCTAAGCAACCTAAAATCGCAAGCGATCATGCCAGTGTGAATGCATTGAAGTCCATATCGGCTCACCGGAGAAGCGCTACCAGCTTCAGTAAGTAACAACACCACACGCCAAAAGTCGGTTAATTTATAAGTCCGTCGTCCGGAAGAATGTACCAAATGTAAAGCACATGGCACCGTCGAAGTATACTTGAAGTATAAATATCCTCCATTTTTTGAATGGGGGACTTCGGCCGTAGCCGAGGCATCAAAACAAACCGTGCCGTGGCGAGCCTTGCCAGTCGGGCGTAATACCACTGTGCCCTCGGTACGACTTCTTTTCCTACAAGTGAGGATCATCCTCATGTTTTTCTTGATCGAATTATTAGGTTATTTTAGAGGCAAGTCCTTCAACTCCTTTGCTTCCACCCTTTTTCTGAAATTCAGCCATGGCACTTGTGTTTGGGATGATTTTTAAGCCAAGATAAGCTTGTCCTGGGACACGCTGCTGACATATTTCAGCGCTTCCGAAATAAGACGGACTATCCTCATCTCAACTGCACGTGATAAGGGATGATCGGTATTTCATTCCCTGCCATCGTTCTGCGAAAATCGGTCAAAGGATCATTCTGTTTCGCTGCGGGCCAATCAAATTCGTAGAAGAATGCGTGGGCGAAAAGTCTCTTTGTATCCAAAATGCTGGAAACGATCCTTTTCGCCTCGTCCAGCAAACTCTCTAAGCTAACTGAAGCTGGAAGACGTCGCCTCTGCAGCGGGATGATTTTAGGCCAAAGAGAAACCACATGGGACGGTAAACCTGAGCTGTCTAAGGCACCGCTACTGCCGACGATGTTCTTAGTTTTTTCGGTTCCTTGGCTTGCGGTTTGCTGTCCGCCTGAAACCATCTTGCTACAAAGGCGCACTTCTTATCAAGTTTACCGGATGAGACGAAGATGTTTTCACCGTTCTTAGAACAAAGGGATGCTTCTTCGCTCATTTGGGAGCTATCCATGTTCGGATGATAGTGTTGAAATTGAAGACGAGAAAAGAACGAGGAAAACAGGCAAAGCCTTCCACCCCAGAAAAGGAAAAGCGATCCGGAGGTTTAAAATACTCTGCATTGTCAAAGTCAACGCATACAGCATATATTTGATTGGCCCTCAGTAACCGAGAACCATCCATAGACAGATTCTCGAATTGTCGAGGAAGCTGGACGTAAGTCCCGGAAAGAAGTACCAAAGGTCAGATCTGTAGAACAGAGTCAAATGTTTAGCTACCAAACAGTTTTCTGTTGACAAACTCGGGAAGCGACTTTGGCCCGCGGGTCGGAGGCTATAACTCGAATAGCCGACAGCTTCTCGTGGTGAGTTTTGGGTCATCTCGGCTACTGACCATTAGGCTAAAAAGAAATGAACATGGTACTTTAACTAGTTAGCAAGTGAAAGGTACAGTGGGCCACAAAATTCATGATGTCGTGCTGTCATAAGATATACATGAAAGCAGAGGTCATTACTTTTGTGGCTCACTGTACGAAAAACAGAGGAGCTTTGAGTGTGTACTTAAAACGCCAGAAAATGCGAGCTAGGTCGCAATATAACGACTGAAAGCATTTTGTAAGATGCATATACTACTGCAGCTCGTCGATTAAATAATTCAAACCCCTTGAGCCACGCTAAAAAGTAGAGAAAACCCAGGGGAACTCCGATAGACTGCTTGTTCTATACCTAAAGAACACTCTTTGCCTGGAGGAGAAGTAATTTTGAATAAACAAAACGTGAAATAAAAGCTGATTAAAATATTTAAAAAAATAAAACAAAACTCCTCATCGATGTATTTTTCAAGTTTTATTGCTGCAATCTGTAGAAAAAATAGAGAAAGTAATTTCTTATTTTTGTTTGAATAAAACGAGCTTCAGTGAACCCGGGTAGAATTATCCATGCAATATCCATGCCAAATTATCCATTCATTGAAAATACACACATGGATATCCATGTATCTATGCTATATCCATGAAGCATGGATTTCCATTCGAATACTTTTAAATGAATGGATTTTTGGCATTAATATTACCATGGAGAATGCATGGATACATGCCGGAAAATCAAGAAATGCCAAATTTTGAATATCTCATTTCCAGGCATAGGGACATGAAATAACAGGGAAGTGATATTTCAGGTTTTCGTACGTACCACCATGGCTGTGGGTCTCTGTGATTTGACGTAGGCAACCGAAACACACGCATGTGTCGCTTGTAGGCGTTCTTAGCTGATGCAGGGGCGCGGCGCTGGCCGTGTTTGCAGATCGTGACGGCACCCCGTCAGCTGGCGTCGCCGCCGCACCGCCGCCGCCGCCGCCCAAACGAAAAGTAAGGGTAGACGTCTCGGCCCGCTCCTTGGAGCGGAACTTCATGACCGTCGATCGAGCCATGTCGGAGTTCCTCCTCCTTCCGGAGGACCTAGAAGGCCTTCCAAGAACCACCAGGCGGTCACCCTACAAAGATGGACCAGAAATTACTGTTTTAAAACGAAGTGACGTCGTCGAAAGGTACAATCAAAACACGTTTTCGTTGAAACAGCTCTTATAGAGACTTTTCTTTCAGAGCTCATTCGGTTTGGGGTTCGAGAGGAAAAATGATTGCAGATCAGAATCAGCGAAGACAAGAAATAATTCGTAAGTTTCTTTCGTTTCACAATCTTTCGCCGGGTCGTCGTTTTTAAAAGTTTTAATTATTTTAGTGTGAGCTCTCGAGCGTTGGGAGAAGGGGGAGGGGACTGCTCATTATTTTTTCGAACCATAACTCCATTCTAGAAAAGTTCTAACGTAAGAACGGAAAATCATGCGAAATTTCTTCCAAGGAACAGCATCTTTGATTTGAATGCTGTATGAATCTGCTTACTCATACCGCGAAAATTGAACTTTTGGGTTTCATGTGACCTTCCGCTTTGATCGTGTGAGATAAGAATTTTTTTTAAAGAAGAAAAAATAAACACTTTTGGAGGAGGTAGGTACTTACAGACCACCGAAAATCAAAGTCTGGGGCAACATACATAGTTGTCCTCCATATTCCACTAAACCGGAAATCACTTCCGACTTCCTGCGCCACTATGAAATTTCGCACTGGCAGTTCATAAGCGAGGTATACAATCAACCGGACTGACAGAGAGTAGATACAAACCGATAGATATGCAAAATCACTGAGTCTAAAAATAACACAATATAAAAATATCTTCTGAACAATCTACTAGGTATATTTTTTTATTTACAGAAAGAAGGTTACCAAGAGATCACAGGCGTTTGGCGGATGAAATGCGT
>Ga0058701_10003963_pt1 | contig 11891 bp, 3 predicted proteins | sample AgamicOrMae_FD_97039 | JGI IMG/M metagenome (GOLD analysis project Ga0058701, IMG submission 97039) | Agave microbial communities from Guanajuato, Mexico - Or.Ma.e | ecosystem: Host-associated > Plants > Phyllosphere > Phylloplane/Leaf | place: Guanajuato, Mexico | collected 2012-06-04 | reverse complement strand
TAAGGGTTGCAGGGGGTGCAAGAACAATCTAATCGGAACCAAATCTTCTGGGCTTTGTTTAGGAATGTTGTCCAAACATTTTAAGCACAGAACGAACATTTTTAACCCACTGGTCCAATTTCTTCAGCAGTTTTAAAAAACGAAAAAAAGTGAGTCCATACTTTTGACCGGTACTGTAGCTGACGCCGCATATGATGAAAACACTAGACTAAAGCAACTCTTTTTCCAAACCGCTCTCGTTTTATGCCTTCGGTAACAACTCGGTTCAACCCTTATGACCTTTTAAAGGTTCATAACTTAATAAAACAACATTGGTAATGCGTCTTGAATCATAAGTATTGTGCTTCAATATTGTCCCACGATGCTCGGCAATCGTTGTAATGTGTTTACACAGTAAAAAAAAGAAAAGAGGAAAAAAGAAAAAAAAACATTTTGGAGAATGCTATTACCTGTTTTAGGTATGAAACCAAAACGGGGGTGGTACGTATTTTGGCTATTTTTTTAACATAGGCTATTATCAGCAATATCATTCAAAAAGTCCCGGCGAGAGCCTTCCAGTAATGTGGCTGAACATTGGTATATATTGAAAAATTACCAAAATACGCCCCCGTTTTAGTTTCATAACCAAAACAGGCATAGTATTCCCCAAGACGGGGGTAATGTTTTGACTTGTAGGTGTCCGTTGCCTCGCTCCAATAGGTTACAAGGATTTGAACACCACCTAACAAAGGACCAACAATCGAGAGGGAGAAAATGCGACCTTTAAAAGTGAAATTGTGCAAGTTGGTTTTTCAGTCTGAAAGGGGATCTTCGGAGAAAAAGTTGCTCTAAAGGCGAAATCCGTGATCCGGTCTTTTTACCTGCTTTAGCAAATGGAACGGAAGTATTGCGGGCGTCGGTCCTCCTTTGAATCACCCCGAAAAGATTTATTGGGCTCATCAAGCCCAAGGATATTTCTGTTTCTCAGTCCATTCGATCCGCACCTTTCAATAACAAATTTACAGCCTATTTGAAATCTACGCGAACCTTTCTTTATCCAGGGAGCTTTTCTACTTAAAAGTAAGATTGCTTCATTGTAAAAAGTAGTTAAGCCAACCGAAGTCAACCCAATGCAAGAGAATGGCTGTGAGTTTGATCCTTTGGATTTTCAACTGAGGTGGTTTTGCGTGGAAAGTGCTTTCTCTTGCAATGAGATATTTTTTGATAAAATATGATTTTGTCTTAACATGAGGTAGTTTACTCAAAACAGAATGGCTTTGTCTGAAATGATTTTTTTTGAATTCAACATAGGGGGTTTAGCTTACGATGCTCAGATGCTTTTTTGAAAATGACATTATAAAAGTTCCGCCCTCTAATTTGTTTTTTTTTAGTATTTTCCCCTCCTGCATGTAATTCGTGTCTGAGATCCTCGGACGGTTTGGCAGCGTAACAGGTGTCGTGTGCATTTGCATTCAAAGTCGGTTTAAAAAAGAAAACTGAATGAGACCGAAGATAAGATAAACCAATATGGGTGCTTCTACAGAAAACCACTGAAACCACGTTGTGTGCTGCACTCTTCTTTTAGGTTACTTTTTCTTTCTTTTCTTCTCCACTCTGGTTTAATCATTTATGATATCATGATCAACAACACAAACGCGTAGGTCAGTTGGATTAAGTAACGGTAGCCAAGGTTAGGTCTTATGGTTTATCTACGCCCCGCTTGTTAGCTGTCGCCTAAACTGATGCTTTTTACTTTTCGACGTAAGGTAACACTCATCAAGACATAAGCGTCATTAGGTTGTGGCTTCGCTATCACTCAACTTCATGACAAAAGGTAGAACACGATATAATAGTGCAACCTCCAAAATTTTTCGTGTAGATTGTTTTGAGGACATAAATTCTAAACAGGTCTCTCATTTCTTGCTGCTTATGGACTGTTATTTGAGTTTCTCATTTTCTGAAAATAGGACAAGGGATTGTTGCAACTACGATAATTTATACGCAAAATTACTTTCAGTAATTAAACACGCAAAAAAAGGTCAGAGCATATTGTGCTAAACTGACCACTACATGTTCTAATTAAATCTTCTTCAGCTGAGATTACTTAAGATAACCTCAAGCAAGCAAGAAATACACAGACTCAAAAAATAGGTTGTCCCTACGCCTACAATTGTACCAATTAGGACTTTGGCCAACAACTTTGGAATTAATACATCGTAAATTAAAAATTGAGTGTCACAATGTCCGACACAATCAGAACAGTCGCTAAAACCTCGTGCCCTTTCTCGGAAAAACGCCGTTGGAGCAAGCTTACCTTCCCCCCCCCTCAGGAAAGTCCCCAACGGTTGCTTAATTAAAACACAAAGCATGGCGCAGCCTTGCGGTGATAGAGGCGCGGGGTGGCGTTTTGGGGGAGGGGTGCTGAGGAGGGGGAAATTAAGTTGAGGGGGGGTACAAAGAATATTACCGAATAAGCGAGTGAAAGAGTGTCCTGTGCGGACGCAGGTATGAGTTGGCGACAGGCCAAGAATTAAAGCAAAAATTTTTAGACAATACTACACGCCAAGCCCGTAAATAGGAAATGAGACGTAGCAATTTACTTTGCCGAAAAACAATAAATAAATTTTTAATTTATCAACTACGTAGGCTTAAAGACAATTTATGTGTGTTTTTTTATATAATTTTAAGGCTTCTCATGCTTATCACTAGCTTTCAAGTATATTGTTGGGTTTTTTCCCTTCATTTTTGATGAATTTCATTAGACAGTTTGAAGAGACAATTTTAAAAGAATGGAGACAATTTTTTTTTGTTGTTTTAGAGCGGTCAAAGAGCCGAAGCTCTGAACCGGGCGAACCCGATTTTGTGAACAATTTTTGATAAGTATAAAACTTGATTTGTGAAATAATGATTCAACTTTATTTTTAGGTTATTTTTGGGTCTTGGCAAATTTTTAGAGTGCGAAAGCGCCGTAATCGAAAGAAGTCGTGTTTCCAGGTACAGCAGCTGGACGCATCTTCATTTTTGTATTTGTTTATATTTTTTTTAAATTTTGTTAAATAAAGCCAAATCGTTTAAAAAAATTTAAAAAAAGTATCAAACCACCTAACAAAAACTGAGGTGAATAAAAGAGCATTTTTGATGGTAAACAACTATTTTGAATAAAACGTTAAGAAATTCTCGACCCTCCCACTGAATTTTCCATCTAATGAAAATCTTTCAGAACAAATCCAAGCATCAAATAGACTGCGTGGATCTATTGACCTCTTTCCTACGTTGTATAGGGCCAAAGTCCCGTCGTTTTATGGTTAAATGGACTTGAGAGTGAAGAAAAATCCTCTTTTTTTCAACCTCACCACGTTCTTTCCCAGCGGAAATTGATATTTTGTGTAGAGTCATCAACAGAAGGAAGCTCACGGGTCTTTAAAAACACTTCCTTCTTTATTTTTATTTTTGTTTGGAATAGCCATTAATCTTGCGTACACGGCCCTATTACCAGAGCACCTGCTTTTTTAAAACCTTAATTTTCATACCTACAAAATCCGCTGAGGATGTCTTTATAGGAATTTCGCCAGCGTTGAATGTTTCGCCAGCTTTCTTTGCGTGTTTCTTTTGTTATTAAAAAGACCGATCAAAAACTTCATTAGATCTAATGGCATTGTGTGAACGATAATAATACGCTCTGCTGCGCGCTTACCTCGCAAATGCGTTTATTATTTTTCATACTTCAACGCTGTGTCAGCATCAAAATGAATAGGACATAGATTGTAAGCGCGGGCAAATACTCCACTGTGTTTGCAAGGTTATTAATTTAAAATATTTCTCCGATTATATTTACGTCTCAACCCGTTAAGCAATATGGAGATCAACGCTCTGAATACGAATAAGCGTTGCAGGATGGTGCAAGAAGAGTTAATTATTATCTAATCACAAATCATCAGTTTTAGGGGCCCGATCAACTAAAAATTTTACTTTTTTTGTTAAATTTGTAAATTTACAACATTCAGAATTTTTGACATTGTTTTCTGCAGGTTTTAGCTTATTGATTGGTTAGTAGAGTCGTTAAGATTATGAGGAAAGTGGCGTCGTGATTTCTTTTTAAGCAGAGGGAGTTGTCTGAAGTCCTTCGTTCAATCAAGATAAAACGTCCTTGTAGTGGATTGGCCAGGACACGCCCAGCCTCAGATCACAACTTCCACTAGCGACGAAATCAACTTTTTAGCGGCTGTTGAGACGTTACTGTACGTAATTAAAGTGAGCTAATTTTGCTTTCTCTGTCTTTTTAGGTAAGATGCAAAATAGTCAAGGTAATACGTCGAAAAACCTAAAGCAGGCTTGTTTGAACGTAAGTAACTAGACTTTAAATTTTTTAAGTTGATGTGTCCTCCTCTTCACCTTTTGTTGCCAAGGTGAGAAAAACCTGAACTGACAATACCGGTGTACGAAATATATCTGATAAATAATTTCAGAAAATGGGGTATGCTTTTAGACGAAAAATCAGTGTTAAGGAAACTTTCAAAGTTAATCTGTAGTTTTTATCTTAAAATTGGATTTAATTTTGATATTTCTTTTTGATAGGGCATCCTCTTTGCTGGAGTAGGTTAATCAAGGACTGAGCGTGCTTTTCTGCTATCATGAACATCTCGTACATATTCTTCGGACTCTGCGACTCTCGTAACGTGAGCCTAAATTTCGTTTGAGAATATCATACCTCGTTATCTTGAAAATAACGTAAGCTAGACTAGCGTTATGATGGACTAGCGTTAATTACTAGAAACTTAGAGGAGGTCACTTTTTCCAACATTTGGTCAAGCTATGCAAATTTACCAGCTCAGAATTTAGATAATTTAGCGTTACAAAAACAACCGCAAGAGATGCCGCTTGGATGTTATTTGCTTGTAATGGGCTGAGCGAACGGGGGGTCTGAAGACAAGAAGGAATACAGAAAACATAGTTTTGAATATGCGCTGTAGTTTATAGGTATGGGATCTTGAGTTACCAAGGGATAGTATTTTTAGTTCGAGTTAAGTTTTGTTAAGGAAGGTGAGGTAAAACGTAACCATTGTCTAAAAACCTTATGAATGGATTTCATCCCTTAAAACAAAAATGCAGCTATCTGCTGTTTTGGTATCCTGAGTTTTTTTGTTGTTTTTCTTTCGCTTGAGACGAGCGAGTTAAAAAAACAACGACAAAAAAACACTAAAATTTCGATTGAGGAATGTTTACTAGTTTCCTAATTGATCCGAAATAAATCTGACTTCACTCCACCTTTTTGTGCGTAGCAAACGTTAGATGTCCTTGAAACGTAAGATTAAGCAACGTTTTTTCAGCTGTAACATAGAGATTATACAATTGGTATAAATCGGTAATAAGTCCTAGTTTGTTTTAAGAAGATAACCGACTTGGCAGGGAGCTGGGTTTGCAAACGAAGTTAAATGAGACGAATATTTTCCTTGCACTAAAAGATAGTTCCCCTCTGGCCTTTGAGAGTCCTTGAAAACGGTTAACGCTCTTCAAGTTCATCTCTTGAGTGCAAGTGAATGCAGAGTCCTTTCTGCGGAGAGTTTCTTTGGCTAAGCCGCAAGGAACTTGCGAAACAGAAATTAACAGTTACTCCCGAAAAGAAACGTTCTTTGGTTTGGGGCAAAGGCCCACTAATTAGGGCAAAGGTACAATTCTCGTGAGATTCCCTAAGAACTTTGTCAACGCAAGATTTCCCCATAAACGTTAACTTTCACCGTCCGCATTGTCTGATAAATTCTCATTGTTAATTAAGACACATTTTCAAAGAAGAGTTCAAGCTGAAACAAATAATACCTGTAATTGGTATTCTTAGGTTTATTTAGGAAATGCGTTTCTTGTTTTAAGATACTGTATAACAACTGTCACAACGAATTCCGGTTGGTTTTTAACACAGCCTAGTTATCTTTACATATCCAACCAAGTATTTGGGACCACACTGTAAAAACTAACAAAACTATCACCTTTTTTAGGTATGAAGGCAAAATAGGGGAAGAGCGTGATTTGGTTACCAATAATTTTAAAGATACCCCTATTAATAACCATATCAATGGATTAGTTTCACACCCGAAACAGGCATAGCCTAAAACTTTTTTTTCCGTAAACTGACGCCTATGCGAAAGCGGCATCCGTCAGGTTAAATTAGGTTGGATCTTTGGGTAGGTTATGATTTTCATGCTCGGCCGTCATGTTGATCACAGTAGAAACCATGAAGCGGAAAATTCAACCTTTAAATTAACAGTAAACGCGCTGTTCATTCGTCCATTGCTTTTCAACCTGGTCTTTCTGAGTCATTGCAGAAACCCCTCCGGGTTCACCGCAAACAGCATATTAAGCAGACCTTTGTGTTGGTTATTCGAGTAGGACACAGCGTGGCTCGGGGTTTTCATTGAATTAGCTTAAGTACCTTTTCCGCAACATTCCCAGTCGTAACTTGCACACGAAATCCGTAAGCACCTCTTGAAGCGCGAGTATTTTTGCATCATGTCAACACGACTTTACTTCCTCATGGCCTGGAATGCTGTGTTTATGACCCAAGATGAGAGTTGACTAGTATACGGGATCATATTCACGGAATGACCAGCAAGAGAGGAAGGAGGGGGCAACAGTTTTAATATCTGTGAGGAGATACTTGGTATTCGCTTTATGAATTTCTCAAAAGCCGAAATGAAGTATTCCGGCACGATCGATACCGGGGTTCAGGAATATTCTTTATGGTTTCGGAATGGTATACCTGTATCTGGATGACGTCCGGATGAAGATATATATGGGGAACATTCAACTGAACTGTGAGAAGGCTTGGATGACGGACATGTCTTACGGCTTTACACTAAATGTGTTAAACGCGCTTATTCTATCCCGACTGATATCAAACTTTCACGAATATGAAGAAAACGTGGTAAGGGTAGTCCTACTACTCGTACTTGAGTAGTTCCGTGCCTATTTTAGGTAGTACTAACATTTAGCATCCCGTAACTTTTTTTTTGTAAATTTTCGTCTAATTTGGAAAGTCTGATATCTATTTCCGAGAGGAGCGTAATTTGTTTATTTCGAAAGATAAACCTTTCAACAATATCAATAAAAAGGTCTCGTCGAGAGCTCACATAATTGATTTGTTTATCATCATGGGTATCTTCCGAAATAATAATAATAATAAAACTCTTTCTCTGTTTTACCTTATACCTAAAACAGGTATGGGATTATGTAAAGTCAGTGTTTACCGTGGTTTACGGCAGACTTTAACCTGTTTTGGTATGTTCCACCCTTTTGGGGTCCGAACTTCAATGGGCATACTGCATGCCATATTTCGATGAGGTTTCTCAATAATTCATTTGGTTAGCATTCAAATCATCGCAAGAGTTTTTCATTTGTGAGGCTATGGATCGGTCTGCCGGCAAAACTTGTTTGAATACTACAAAACCCATTTCAACACCACGGCCCAAACTGATGTAAAACTGCTCCAAACAAGTTTTTGTTTGGAGCCCTTTTTTTTGTTATTTTCCTGGCGTGTTATGGGCTGAGTCCTCTTTAACAAGTTAGTTTTTAACTCTGAATGCCCACAAATAAGTTAACTTCTTTCAAAACTTTGTTTTCGAAGTAAACGGAGAGGAAAGTGAACTAGGCTAGTATAACAACTTTAAATGATCGTTGTTTTGCAATTAAAACAGACGCGTTTTTTTAACATCTTACAAATTATGTTCCTAATAGTCTTGAACGTGTTTTCTGATGCCTTTAAATTGCCATTTCTCTTAATCTGTCGAAATAATTTTTTCATAAAAAATATGATGATTTAAAATGGTTCCGTGGTGAGTTCCGGTTAGGAAAATTCTCAGGCAAAAGAAACAGCTGTATATAAACGAAAATTTCAATGCATTATCAGATCATTACCATGTGTATGATATTCACTATACGGTAACCATGGGGAAACGTCTTGACCCTTTGGAAAACTGCAAAACCCATCTGAATCCATGGGTTTTGTCCCTATGTGTCCCGAATTTTCCTTGAGCTATTTTTGATTTCATTATTGATCAAGCGTTTCAAAAATGACAATAACTGTGTAAATGACTATACTTCGTTCAAGGGATTGCTTTTTGTACGGATCGCTGTTTACGAAAATTGCTATTTTGTGACGTTATTTCGTTAAGCGGAATGGGCTCTTGATGTCCGGTAGATCCTACCCAACCTCAAAAACCCTTACATGCAAAACTTGTCGTCTTTAAAATTATTGCCTAAGATATGACATACCTGTGCCTAAGTAATTTTAAAAGAGACTAGATTCTCTCAACTGTACCAAAAAAACGCTCAACAAAGTCGAAAAAAACGCACATATAATTTGAGAACTGCAAAGAATTAATTCTTGCATTTATGCTCACGGTACTTTACATGTTTGAAAAAGTACCGTGAGCATTATTTCTGAAATTTCTATAAAATCTCAAAATGATTTTTTGTGGCTAAGTCGGTTAATTTTGTTTCATCAGAAACACTTTTTTCATTTTATTCGTAGCTGCAAAAAAGTGCACATATTCCCTACTAATGGGCCTTTTGTCCGAAATTAACTGCAATGTTTTACGAACACTGCGGAACTGCTGTAATCAATATCTGCAAATCCAATTAATGACAAGAAACTTAATTTGAGCTTATTGATGGCTTTGCCTGGATGCCATTGATATCCTGTTGGCCTTGTTGACTGTCCTGTCCAAATAGCACAATGGAATCCGAATACAAAACTGAACCCAATCCTAGTAACGCCACGCTTCCCGCATTCTGTGCTAACATTAAATTCTAATATATTTCAAGTGAACCGTTCTTCGAAACATATTAAGCACTCCGTATTTCAGCGACGAAAGTTAAATGTTGGTAGAAAATACGCCCTTTAAAAAAATACTATTGTGAGGGATTGGACTTGTTTACAATGAAATCTAGTTGTGGCTTGCGCAGGACCTTGTGCAAAAGGTACCGCGGGAAACGTCTAACAATTAAGAAGAAAAGTCGAAACTTTTAGTTGGCAAAACGAGTAAAAGAAGTGAAGCCAATCACCCCGGCTTAGTCACGCCAAACACGAGTTTGTTCTGCAGGTCACGCTTTCGAAACCCGTAGCCAGTCACGCTAGTGTGTACACGCTAATGCGATGATATTTGATACTCTTCAAACGTTAAATCAGCTCCGAAAGAGATCTTGAATGTTGTCACCGTAATATTTTTTCGTTATCCTCCCGTCTGCAATCTCTGTGTGCTTTACTTGCATGAAGGGAAAGTAGACTGCTCTAATGTCTATAGTTGTCAAACTTGAAAATATTTTTTAAGAGAATGACATAGTTACAAAAGGGGAAGTTTGCCAGTTGCGAGCGGAGGGAGGTGCGCAGTAAAAACAAAACCCCCTTTTTCGGGAATGCTATAACTGTTTTGGGTATGAAACTAAAACGGGAGTAGTGCGTATATTGGTAATTTTTCAACATATACCTGTTTACCCACATCAATTGAAAGCTCTCGCCGATATCTTTTGAATGATTTGGCTGAACACAGGCCTATCTTTAAAAATAATCAAAATACGTACCACCCCCGCTTTGGTTTAACACAAACAGGTGTAGCATTCCCCGAGATGGGATTCTGTTTTTTTTTCTTTTTTTTCAGTGCATAGCTTGAAAGGCTATGAAAACGTATTCTAACGTAGCGTGTTTCACAAGTTTAGGCAATGATAAGTCACCAGCTTTAATATATCTTCTTAAATAAGTGCATCGCACTTCACCTAATCTACACTAACCCTAAGAGATTCTTACAACTTATATCCGCCATTACAGACTCAGGGTCATCGATAGAATGCTCATGTTCAAGTGAAAAGCAAATAATACCCTTTATGTTTTCGAATCTTGTTTTGCAAATAGCCGCGATTTCAAGATGTTTTTAAAATAACCGGTTGTAATTCGGAGCGGACTTACGCCCGTAGTGACCCATTGAAGCTGTTCATTCGGGTGTCCGGCCGGCTGGACGTGGCAACGTCGCATAGAGACTATAATTGGGTTTGGCATCGGTCCCCCTGGTCCCATTCCCATTCACCTCTGCAGCTCAACGATACCTCGTCCCGTTCAAGTGCCCTCTCTAAACCCCGATCCCCGAACCCCCCAGACCCAACCTCGAACCCCGCTCTCCAGTTGAATGAATATTCCTTGTCTTAACGTCGACAGTACTTGCTGTAAACACAAAAGATGTCTCCATTTCATTTAGTGGAACAACTTCAGTAAGTGCTTCCTCGAAACGGCTCACTGAAAAGTGTTTAACTGATTTGCGCCCATTGAATCCAAGTCTAGTTTATCTAAGATAGTCTAAATTTAAACTAACCCAAACTAACTTATCCTAAACCTAGTACTCATTGACTACTCACTGTCAGTAATCTAATGTTGCTGGATTAAAAGACGGATTCTGTGCAGCGATTTACGAGTGTTGTTTTGATAGAAAATCTGATTTAAATTGCTATCGCAGGTTTGCTAGGTTTAAAAATGTGTAAATTTTGAAAATTTTGAGGTTTTGTTAACCTTTTAAGTTGGTATTTATTTTTCATCTTGTAAATTCATAAATTTTGTCAATTCTTACATTTTGTGAATTTTTAGACCTCGCAAATTTTTAAATTTTTAGATTTTGTAATTGTTTAGATTTTGAAAATTTTTAGTGTTTACAAATGTTTAGATTTTGTTTTTTTTTTAATTTTTAGATTTTGTATTATTTTTTAAGTTTTAGATTTTGTAAATTTTCAGATTTTGTAAATTATTAAATTTGGTATTTTTTAAAATTTTGTAAATGTGATTATCACGATAACCATAAGATGTAACCCTGCATGTCGAGTAGGTTTTTGATCGCTCTTGAGCTGGACAATTTACAGACATGGGATTGATCTGTAGGACGTATTTATCGGTTGAAAAATTGGGGGCTTTTAAAAATGACAGCTACGAAATCTGGAAACACTGTGTTTAACTCGTACTTTGGCCATTCAAGAAAGCTATCAATGTCCGAAGGAAAGCTCTCAAGGAGATCTCTCCTTTTATACGCCGACAGATGGCGGAGTTTCATCGTGAATACTTCCACCGAAATACATGCGTGGTTCCACTGTTATTTTTGTGACCATAACAGGTCTAGCACTAAATCTGAAGAGGTTACTTTTCATGAAACCTTACTTCTCCTCTCTGACCATACCTGTAATTAAACCTAACCCATTATGTTGTCTCGTAAAGGTCAACCGGAATTATGTGTATTTCTTAATTAGAGATGTTTCATAAAAGTTGTAATTTTATTGGTTTGATGCAAAAGCAGACCATCTTTAATATGATTTAAGCATAAGTAAGCTGTGCATTTTTTTCTTTTTTTTAAATGAGGTTTCTTTCAATTAAAAAATGTAAAATAGGATTTCATGACTTTATTAGAACCTTACTTTAGGGAATGTTGATATAGCAGTTAATATCATTGACGTATTAACTTAAAAGCGAACTCTCGATACGTCAACCATAGGCATAGTTTTGCCACTTGGTTTGCTCGATATTTTGCTAGGAAACTGAACAGGGTCTTAACTCAAAAATTTGCTCCAAAACAAATTTCCAAAACGGTGCAGTAGAAAAACGAAATTTTCGTGCAGCTTGAACGTGAATATCTATCGGGTTAGGTGTATTATATCATGCCGCCAAAATTAACTGTGGTTGATATAAGAACCGTTTGATGTAATATAGTAATTACAATATGGATCAATTTTTAGCAGTCCGATCCAAAAGTTGTGTATTCGACCAATCTACTTTTTTTACCCAAAATGTCAACCATGCGGTCGGTTTTAGTGAACCGCGCGGATAAATTTTGAAATACAATGTAGGCCTATTTCGAGTGAATTAGTTAATCGACTACCGCCCAGCGATACCG
>Ga0058701_10003962_pt1 | contig 11891 bp, 7 predicted proteins | sample AgamicOrMae_FD_97039 | JGI IMG/M metagenome (GOLD analysis project Ga0058701, IMG submission 97039) | Agave microbial communities from Guanajuato, Mexico - Or.Ma.e | ecosystem: Host-associated > Plants > Phyllosphere > Phylloplane/Leaf | place: Guanajuato, Mexico | collected 2012-06-04 | reverse complement strand
GCTCTCGCCGAGACCTTTCGAATGATAGTGCTGAACACAGGGCTACCTTGAAAAAGAACCAAAATACGCACTACTCCCTCATTTTTCAAGATAGCCCTATGTTAAGCCACATCTATGGAAAGCTCTCGCCGAGACCTTTCGAATGATAGTGCTGAACACAGGGATTCCTTGAAAAAGAACCAAAATACGCACTACTCCCTCATTTTTCAAGATAGATCTATGTTCAGCCAGATCAATGGGAAGATCTCGCCGAGATCTTTTGAATTATATGGCTGAATTAGGTGTATCTTGAAAATTAATCAAAATACATACTACGTCCGTTGTTTTTTACCCGACACAGGTAAGAACTCCGTGAAAAAAGTGTTGGGCTTTTACTGTGGGCTCCAACCTCTCGAACTGACTGTGCATCAATGAGCTCAGCTGGCTTTACGTCGAGATTTTTTCGATGGAAATCGGCTTTCCTCGTAAAAGCCGATCCTGTTAGGACGGACGCTTCTCGCACCGCGCAGGCAATCCCGTCGGTTTTACGGGAAACCGCTAAGAGCAGGTGATACCTGCTCGCGGTGGATCTATGCTGAAAATCACCCGAGGACACTAACGGGTGGTACCCGCTCGGTTCGGGTATCCGTGACGTGACACTAAACGGTACCTAAATGCGCTGTCAGCTAGGAACCTTCTCGTGACGTGCCCTGACGCAAACTACGTTATAGCCACTGGAAAGCTCTCCTACTCAAAGATCTCTATCGAAACATATTAACTTTGCTAATATCTCCATTCAGTGAAAAGCTGAATAGGCCGCGCCTAACACTTTCTCTATGAACAAGTTCCTTCAATGATCCCGGAGAAAAGAATTTTAGATTTCACTGGCGATGTGAATAGGGGGAGATGAAAGGTTTTGGCATTGGGAAAAACAATCTAGCTCCAGCTATTTTTTTAGTTCAGCCCTTTTTTTCTATAAATGTTTTGACGGAGACTTGATTATTACGTTGATTTTATATTACGGAATTTAGAGGCGATAGACCAAGGTTAGTTGAGTTATAGAGTAAGCCGATGTAATATTCAAATGAGCCTCAAGATATTTGCCTTTGATGTCGTTTTGTGATCAAATTCCAAAACAGGGAAATAAATAACGGCACAACTGAGGAGTTGAGTGTAGGCCGTCGGTGAAAACCTTGTAGGGAATTTAAGTCGCAACGTTATTGGAGATGGAGTTTCCTCCGTGGTAATATCTAATTTGTCCGTTTGTGTTTGCAGGTAATTGGAAAATCAAACTTTGGTGCTTTGAACTTGAGGATCAGGCATCAACAGATCACAGTAAGTTAAAGTCACGCCAAGTCTTGACCTCCCTATTGATTTTAAATACTTAAATTAAGCGAAATCAATATACTTAATAAGTATGAATTTACATGCACAATTTCATGAAATCTTAGGCTTGCTTTTTTTTAATCTGTCGGTTCCACCTTTAAATTCGGTTAAAGAACAAGCGATTCGAGTAGGTTACGCTAGGATAGGTCGCCTATGCTTCGCTCCGCTCGGCGACGAAAGATAGAATTCAAGAGGTAGAAATTCCTATCTTTCAAACTGATAGAGTTCGCCAAGAAGTGAGAGATGAGTGACCTAAGTTAACTCTTACTTTTGTAGACCCCCCAGCGTAGCTGCAACAATGATTTAAGAGGAACTGTTTGATTCGCCGTTGGAAATCCTTACAACAAACACAAGATGAGGCGAGAGTGCGTAGGTCGGAATGGGTTGATAAAGTCAACATAAGGTGAAAGGAAGCCATTCAAGAGTGGGAGTCGAGCTCTATGAAAATTTAAAAGGTCGGATTCTCCACCGGTTTATTTCCTAGCCTTTCATGACAATGGCTGAGGGGATAGCGGCGGAGCGAGGCACAAGGTCCCTATTCCGTCTAGAGGCCTGGATATACTAAAGAGGAGGCATTGGGCAGCCATTTTGATCGTATTGGACCATCAAATGCATTGTAGTTTACGGAGAAACATCGGAAACAAGATGGCGGCGTCCATAAATTTGCACCCTCAATGCTTCCTCTTCAGTAAATCCAGGCCTCTGCTAGTTGCACTTATATCTCGGTGACAAATGCGGAAAGGGCATCAAACTAGGTGGAAACTGAGAGTGAACCACAGCAATGTGACCTAAAACCTAACCAAAGTTTACCTAATCTACGCGTTCGTAAATACCGTTTAATATCGTATTGGAGTAAAAAAAAATTAAACACGATTTCAACAGGAGAGGTGGAAAGTGCATTGACAACAGTTAAGCAAGTTACCGATGAACTTAACATCGCGATTATGGATAACGAGTGCGGAACGACTAAATTATTATGTATTACATTGACAGGTTGCAACCGGTTTCTCAGTGCGATTCAGCCAGTCGTTCCACGATTTCTCACGATCTCGGAATACTTCTTGACTCACTTGTCAAACCCACTACATGGAATGAAAGAGGTCGTTGCATAGAAATGTCTCCTTGATTTATCGACTAGTTTTTTTTTTCGTGGTTGTCATGAAGTTGACCTACCCTGTAAATTTGAAAAATGGCATATTCTGCTTCTTGTATTCCTCCCTTCTTTTTCTACTACGTTATACAACCGCGTTGGTTGGGTTTACGTTGGTTAATTTAGGTCATGAAGGGGGTCCGCACTCTCGAAAATCTGTGGACACTTCCTCAGAAAAATCTTCCTAAGTAATCAGCTAAAACCATTAGGTATCCGCGACTTTACAGGATTTTCTGCGAGAAGTCGGGTAGATTTGATAGAAAAAAAACGTTTATCAGAAATGAACAATAATGTTAGTCTTTAAAAAAATCTTTGAAAATACATGGAAAATCAAAGTAAGCCTACGCATACACGAAAATGGGAATTGTGACCCCTGCTGCCACCAAAAACGTAGTTAAGCTTGCTAAATTGTTAGATTAAGCTGGTTTATGTTGTAGGTTAAGTTACCTGCCTTGTGCTTCGTTCCGCTCGGGTTGGCAGATTAAACGGCATCAGGCTTTGTGGTCGTGAGTTTAGAATAGTTCAAGTTTTTTTCCATCGCTGCGCTGGGCGATAAGGGGTGGAACAAAGAGATGAAAAATTCCACCTTCGTTTCCAGTGAGTTTTTGTTTCGGCATCGCAAAACTTTCGTCGCCGGAAAGCGATCTCTGTAATTAGAGACACACAAAAGGAGGAATCAAACGAACATTTTCCGTCAAGAGTGACCGCTCTTGATAGAAAGTTTGATTGTTCAATTTACAAACAATAATAAGTCTATCGAGCTACAAGAATGCGGCAACAATAAACAATGGACAATGGCGAACTTCCTCGTGTGTTAAAGGATCCCTTGTGTTACATCTTGATGGTTGGTATGACCTACAGACGGAGGACATGCGTTGGACCCGCCGCTCGAGGTCATGACACTACGGCATGCTCTCTCGTGTCGGTCAACTCGCGTGCCACTAAAGGATAAGGCTCCCCCATGAGAAACGAACGCCAATGTGGAGGACATCATTTTAACCCACGTCACACAAATAGGATTTCTAAGTCACTGCACTTAACGCAGTATTCACAGTAGAAACGAAATATCTGTCCTCAGAGAGATCTTACCTGTTTTGGGAGTGAAAATAACACGGGGGTAGCACGTATCTTGATTAATTTTCGAGATAGACCTATGTTCAGCCATATCTTTCAAAAGGTCTTGGTGAGAGCTTTCCAATGATGTGGCTGAACATACCCCTATGTTGAAAAATAAGTATTATCTTGAAAAATTACTGTAAGAAGTGTGTATTTTTTTTATTTTTGAAGATTGGCTCATGTTCAACCACATCAATAGAAAGCTCTCGCCGAGACCTTTTCAATGATATGGATGAACATTGGTCTATCTTGAGAAACAATCAAAATGCGTGCCCCCGTTTTATTTTCACAGCCAAAACAGGTAAAAACTCCCTAAAACAGGTGCTTCGTTTTTACTGTGTGTCTGATTTCATGAATTTGACCTCGTATTGTCCTTCTTCAGACCATTTTTAATTTTCGAAAAATCTCATTTTCAAATTTAAAAGGTTTAAAAATTCATGTTTTTTATGGAGACGATGAATATTTTTTTAAGATAAAAAAATATTTATTTTATGCATTCATCATTCTAGTTTGAGGTTAGATTTCTTGTCGAGGCTTGCGTGCGTGTCCTCGCATAGACTAATAATGGCACGACTTCCCGAGCACATTGCGGCTAACATACATTCAGGCTGACACACCGATTTATGACCTTTGCATCGACCTAAAATAAATTAAAAATAAAACATATCTTTTATGGATCTAGTAGCACGAAATTTATGGAAGTCCTTCGCCCATCTATGGCTACAAAGTGAGGCACGTTTTTCATAAGAGTAGTATTCAATTGTAAGTACTGAAATTTATTAGGTCATTATAGCAAATTTGCAAACGCAGCCCACAAGAAAATGCCTTCTATTATTTAATTAACCATTATATGGAGTCCTTTTGAAAATGAAAACACGCGTTCCGTGGGAGAGTCTCTCTCGTGTGGGAGTCAGTGAGAACACGTTTGACTGTTTTTCTTTTCTTCTTTTCCTTATTTTAAAAAAGAAAACGACCCTATTTGGAGTGCCAACTTATACACTCGTATTAGTCTCGAGATCTCTCTTATGACGTCACATTTTCAACTACTTCTCATTTAATCAACTCTTTCTCTGAATTTTGGTTAATTCTATTCGCGCGCCAATAAGCACGCATTCTTTTACATAGACTTAACGCTCGTCAAGAAGGTATTATGTATTTAGAATGGCGTGCGAATAGAGACACTTTGATTTCTTGCTTCTTGGTGTGAATTTACACACCTCGATATTGATTTTTAAATTGGACGGTATGAGCGGCATCTATCTTGTCGATCGTTGGGTTAAGTACCTCGTGCCTCGCTCCTCCCTCTCTCTACGCAGATTGGCGCTGAGAGGCGAAATTCGAGGTAGAAATTGTAATTTTTCGAATTAGCTGTGTGACTTTCCGTCCACCGGAGCGGCTCAACCGCTGGCATTCCAGAGCACAGAGCCGCACCTCATCTTTTCTTCTGTTATTCGCCTCCTAGGGGAATGATCTATCCACAGTACTGTGCAAGGCCAGTACATTGAATAGCTACCGCGTTCCTGGAAGCTTGCGGGCAGAGTTCGACACCTGAGAGATAAATGATACCATCTAGATAACTATTTTCAAGCATAGACAAGGTTTTTCTTTAGATCATTTCTATTCATCTCATCTAGATAAACTTTTGATCAACTACGTGATCATTTTACCTAGTTATTAGACTCAAAGCGTGTTGTGTTCACCATGAAAACAGTCAAATCGCAAGGGCTCACTTGAATGATTTTGTGAGAAAAATGGTTGAAAGAAGGAGTAACATCTTGCTGGAAAACTATGTACTTACACCATATTTTATCAGGAATTCAAGGATATCAGCCGGATATCAGAGGTATATTAGACGGATATCAAGAGAAAAATAACCTTCCAATTGAATATCTGTCAGATTTTATCAGAACCTCAAAAAATATCTGCTAGATAAACCTGGATATTATAGCCAGATATAAGTTGACAGTAGTCCAAACCGTAAAAAACTTGAAAAATCGCTGAAAACAGCCATGTTTGGACCGTATACAACAGCCGGATATCAAGGATATCAACCGGATGTCAAGGCCTTTTGTACATACGCCGGATATCATGAGTTGTCACCCTTTGATATGTTAAACCCCAACTCTACACTACCGATATGACTTAAAGAGATGTTCTCTATTCAGGGTATTCGCAGGCTCTTTTGATCATGCCGCAATTTACATTTTGAAACAATTCGGCTATAATATTCATTTATGATTCTTCCCTGTTATTTTTTGTGAAAAACGTGATAATATTTCCTTTCTTTTCTTTTTATGTATTTTATAGTTCGTCAAACAATTTATCGTTTCTATTACTTGGAATGCTGTACTCAGTTAAATTTACATTTTTGTTTTAAATATCATTGTAATGGTGATTGCGGGTTATTATAGTCAAATTTCGTCCCGGTTATCAAACGGTTTTCTTATTCGTGAAGGGAGACTCTTCCCCGGCTACCATTTCCATCCTAAATGTGTGCCTCACTTCCCAGGGCTTTTTTAGCCGATTATGAAAACAAAAACGGTAAAAAGCTCAGCGTTGAATCTCTCCATTCCAAACGCTGCCGTTGATACCTTAAAGCTAACGGTAGAAATGCTCACAACGCCCGAAAAAAGCTGCTATAAAAGACGGTGCGTTATTGGTTCAAAAAAAATAATCGCGAGTTCCAAAAAGAGCCTCATTTTTTTTCCCGCGCAAATGTCTTTTTTTATGGTTGAGGTGTTCAATAAAAACAAAAAGCGCACTACCCATCAAGGAAATATTGCATGAGTGGTAAAAAGTGCCCGTTCAAATACAGTATCACTATCGTCCCGGAAATCTCTGTTTTCAGTCGCCATTTCACCTCCATTCATAAGAGATCCGAAATAGTTGCAGCAAGGGCACACACATTAGTTTCGTAACACGAAACGAACACGATAACTTGTTCTCTATTAGAATATATACAGTGATTAAGGATCTCGATGTCCTTGGCATTCCTGTTGTTGGATCGCGACCTAAAAAGCGGAGACTAGCTTCAATCGCATGCAGCTTCAGGATCAGGAATCAGGCAAAGCGCAGGACCAGGCAGCCTCTCCCGTCAAGGATCTCAGGCTGGAGGAACGAGCCCATGGCTTCCTACGAAGATATCTTGTTCCGATCGGAATAACACGCCAAACGCAGCTAACTTACACCGTTGCCAGATTTCGCGATTATGCAAATTTTAACCACATTTGAGAACTAGTGAAGATCGCCTATCACGTCGGATATGTTTAGTCCTCGAGCTGTGAGCAGTTTAAAACTAGGATTGGACACCAAGTTATCTACTCCGATTGAAATTTTAACCGCGTTTAATGACGGGGTGAATTCTGGCAACAATAGAATTTCATAGCTGGAATGTTTAGCCTTGTTCTACCTTGGTTCAATGTGAAGAACGAATCTCGACCACGTAGGTTAACCTAGGTTAATGAAGTGAAGCCTCGCTCTGCGCGACCTAGTAACAAAAGGTGGAAGAGCGGAAAATCCACCTTTGAAATTTACGGTGAAGAAGGCACTGAAAATAGGCGAGCTAGCGGGAAACAACAGTTAAAAGGTACCTCAGCTTGCTCTAACGAATACTATATTCCTTATTCCCATATTAAAACGAGAAAGAATACGGTGATGCATGCTATTACAATAGCGGTTACGACTCTGGTCGAGTTTTAACGACCTGTGCGCATTTTAATAAAAGCAGTGGGAATATTCAGCCCGTTCTTTCCAAAACATCACTTTTTTCTAACAAGTTTTAAAGGACTTACATCATGGTCGATGTAACTAACTGTATTTTTGCCTCACAGAACAAAAGCCTTCTTGAATGCAGACAGCTCTGGTGTTATGACGTAAGGCTCCTCATTGAGAATAGGGAAGCAGCAGGGCGGGTTATGTTGATTTTAGTTTCCTTTTAAAATATACTCCGCTCTTGCTAGCATAAAACGGATACTGTCGGAACTTATAAAACTTTTTAATTTGTACTTATGTATTTGTCCGTGGCGGTTCTTTTTCTTTTTATTATTTTGGCGTGTGCACATACTATTTTAATTAAAGGTATGGGGATTAATTCCGCCCGTGAACCAAATTAATTCTCTATTTTTTGAATGCCGACAACCGATTTTTTTATAATTTTTTGATTAATTAGGACGACTATGACGCCAAACATTATTTTTTGTTTTGCAATGAAAGGAGGTACAATTAGAGGCATAAACAGCTGACAAATAATTTTATTTATTTTATTATAATTTGTGTTGGTTACTACTAATATATTTAGAGAGGGAGGGGCTCCTGTATTTCAGTCGATTTTAATGCCAACCTAAATTCAAAATAACAAAAAAATCACTTGTCAGCCATTTATACCCTCGACTGCACACAGTAAAAACGAAAAACTTGTTTCAGGGACTTCTTGCCCGTTTTGGGTGTGAAAACAAACCGAGGGTAGCACATATTTTGATAACTTTTCAAGATAGACCTATGTTCAGCCATATCATTCGAAAGGTCTCGGCGAGAGCTTTCCATTGATGTGGCTGAACATAGGTCTGTCTTGAAAAATAAGGGAGTAGAGCGTATTTTCGTTATTTTTCAAGATAGGCCTATAATCAGCCATATCATTCGAAAGGTCTCGGCGAGAGCTTTCCACTGATGTGGCTGAACACAGGTCTACCTCGAAAAATAAGGGAGTAGGGCGTATTTTTGTTATTTTTCAAGATAGGCCTATGTTCAGCCATACCATTCAAAAGGTCTCGGCGAGAGCTTTTCATTGATGTGGCTGAACATAGGTCTAGTCTGTCTTGAAAAATAAGGGAGTAGAGCGTATTTTTGTTATTTTTCAAGATAGGCTTATGTTCAGCCATAACATTCGAAAGGTCTCGGCCAGAGCTTTCCATTGACGTGGCTGAACACAGGCCTACCTTGAAAAACTTACAAAAATACGCACTACCCTCGTTTTAGTTTCACACCGAAAACAGGTAAAAACTTCCTTAAACAGGTGTTTCTTTTTTACTAACACATAGGTGAAAAATTCTACCTCTTACAGTACATACGTACACTGTTCAACCCGGAAAAAGAAACGTCCATCGAAACATTTCGTATTCCAATTGGTTAGTAGCGCGCGTAGCGAGGTTTACATCATCAGCATTTCGTGTCGCTGCTCATGTTTCTGTGGTGCAGCCTTTTAAGGTCTGTCAATAAACTACGTGACCCCCTTAGGGTGTATTACTGGTTTGGCTGACCAGGTAACCCGTGGTCCAGTGCTAACAGGGCAACTGAGGTGTAAGGTGATATTGGCAGTTTAGGGGGTGGAACTCCGCCGGTGATGAAAGGTTCCTGATTCCGCCTTTTGACGGTGATGGAGTTCATTGTTGCCCGCGATGGTTAAACACCATGAAAGTGGGCTCCTTTTATTCGGGCGGATACTTAACCCCTCCCCTCTTCCCATACGCAAGTATACGTTCTCGGTGAGCAGCCCGAAGCCCGAATCCGGTGGCCGGGAACGGAGCCATAGAGAAGAGCGAAAGTAGTAGCAAGGCGCCGGAAGTCAATCAGAGCTACACCGGAAGTCGCGACGGTGCGTTCCTTACTAAGATTCTTGGAGGAAATAGAATTTCTTAAACCTATACTGTGTCTTCAACCGCATGCTGTGGTTACGGCTGAGGAGGGCGGAGAAGAGAGGACAAATGTGTCCCACTTTTCTTTTTCTTTTTTTTTTGCTACCTACTGAAGCAGCAATAAATAAGATTAACAAAGTTTTATTTCCGGCCACATATTCTGATCGGCGAGACGGATAGACACTCCACTGTAAAAAGAGAATTCTAAATTCAGATGCAGCAAAAGTCAAATCACTGATCTGAAAAAAATCATTTCCCAATTATTTGCTGAATTTCAGACTTTCGTTTTTAATCTCTACTAGCTTTGATGCGCGGCCAGCCGCGCGCTCTATATCAATATGCACGTATCCCTTACGTTAAGTGGTTTAATTGTTAAAACTTCGTACTTTAAGGACGTTATAGCTGAAAGTCAGTGAATATTTGGACTGAAAATTTTTCAGGCCGGTGATTAGACTTTAGTTGCATCTGAATGTAAGATTCTCTTTTCTTAGTGATAAAGGGCGCCTCCAGAAGATGACATCGGCCCACTACTAACTTAACTAACGTATACATTAAAAATAAAGTATCTAATGCTTATCGTAACCAAGTATATTCTCACAGAAATGCATCCCTACATAACTGCAAGATACATAAGTCTGACGTGAGAAAAAGTACTCTAAAGTGTAGTTTTCATTAGCTCCACGATGTAAATTTAAAAAAAATCTACATCATGTTTTATTCTGCATTTCGTCGCAAAACCAAGCTGGGCAGGACATAAGCAACTTTGATTTGAAGAGCTTAACCCTACCTCACCTTACAGTCTTCAAGCTTGACGCCGCTTTCCTCTCGAACTGCTGCTGAGAGATTAGCGGCGTCAGGTGTCAGCTGAGCGGAACCGTAGTGAAGCGAGGCACAATGCACGAAACTCAACATAAGTATGAGGCTTGGCTAAGAGACGATATGTAAGGTTAAGTGAGGTTAATTTGTATGCCTTGCGCATCGCTCGGTAATAAGGTTGGAGACAAGAGCTAAACAGGCAACCTTTCAAAAATTACACATTGCATATGCAGTCATTTCATGACCATGCCGAAATTCACGTTTTCTTCTAAGTTTGGATCGACAACTATAGGCCTACTAAACTATAAGTTGAATCCTAGCCACAGAAAACAGGTTCCTTAAAGCTATTATTTTACGAACTTTTCCCTCTGAGAAAACTTTCCCGCGAGCTTGTTGGAAGCTTCGGTAATGAGAAGTCCAAGCCTTGCAGCGAATAGACTCGAGAACGTAATTAACAATGTTGATTAAATGGAAATTCATTTTGCTAAAATAACCGACTGGTTAATTATCTAAAGACCGCTGTTTAAGTGACGAGAAGTCTGTTAATCGAACTGAGACGTCAGCGATGGTAATAAATGCATTGGAAGTGAAGTTTCTTTTTGGAAATCGTTATTTGCAAGTTGAGAAAAAAGAAGGGATTAAAGGCTATGTGTTGAAAATTGATGTCTATAATGAACTGATGAGGTTTCTTAAAATACGGTTCGCGCCAAACATATTTTTCATTCCAGACGTTGGCTACTGGCACTGGCCCTTTGCCAATTTTTTTTTCGGAGTACTTATATCCACGTCAAACGTCAATTTAAAATGTATGAGGTAGGTTGGTGGCCGTGCGTCGAAGTCTCCCAAAATGCGTTCTAGTCCCATATGGAATGCATGTACGTGGTTGTATTTTTTTCGTCATGTAGCGCACGTTACGTGGATATAACGTCTGTCATTTTTTTTAACAATCGAAACCGTAACGTAGTCCATGTATTTTAGGCTAAAACGTGACCTTAACTTTGCCTGTAACAAGAAGTCAATCATAATAAAATTAACATGTTGCAAAATTTTCCTGGGAAATCTCAAATGCTTATTCTAAATAACGCCAAACTCATATGTTGAAAAATTTGAGCAAATTTGTTATTTTTTTAAGTTTCTCACCCAATACTAATATTTGTGAAAAAAAATTAGCGATAAATTATTTGTTGATATGCTTTTGAGTGAAAATTTATCACGCCACGCCAAATTTATAGGTTGCATAAATTTTGAGCGACTTTGTTTTATTGTTTCATTTTTTAAATTACGATTTCTCACTTAAAATAAGGCCTTGCCCTTGCGATTTATTTTTTAATTCTTTCAAATAAAACTTCTCACACCACGCCAAATTCACAGCTTGCTAAAAAAATGAGCGGGTTAGTTTTGTCGATTATCTAAAAGCTAAATTTCTTATCACATATTAACATGTTGAGAAGAAAATAGCGAAAAAGAATTCGTTGACTTTTTTTAATAAAAATTTTTCACACCATACTGAAATGTTGCAAAAATTCTGAGCGTTCTCACTTTTTCTGCTAATTGTTCAAAAATAAATTTCAAAAATCTCACACGGGATTCCTTGGATTCTAAACTGATTCCTTGACAGGAATCTGTTTAAGTGTCCGTGTAGTGCTGCGCAGTCAGCTGCTCTCATGGCAGTGCACTGTAATTTTTTAAGATAGCATTTTCAACCTTTTGGTTTAAATTTGGTGCTACCCTCCGTCGTCAAGCCGAGCGGAGAGATAGCGGAACGAGGCAAAAGGCATCCAACTTAGCCCAACCTATATCATAAGCAAGCCTCT
>Ga0058701_10003961_pt1 | contig 11892 bp, 11 predicted proteins | sample AgamicOrMae_FD_97039 | JGI IMG/M metagenome (GOLD analysis project Ga0058701, IMG submission 97039) | Agave microbial communities from Guanajuato, Mexico - Or.Ma.e | ecosystem: Host-associated > Plants > Phyllosphere > Phylloplane/Leaf | place: Guanajuato, Mexico | collected 2012-06-04 | reverse complement strand
TACCAACGAGCCAACGAGCCTACTGTACAAAGGTGTTGCCGTCCGTAATCTTGAGAACATGCGCGTTGTTAAAACGTTAAAAATATCGGTACCTAGGGCCTATGGGACGAAGTTACGAAATACAGCAGAACTTTTTTACCCTAAACTACCTTTCCTGCAAGTTTGAACAAAATCGGAGGGGGGAAGGTCGGGGCCTCCCCTTGTCAGTTATACTATCTGACTATATTACATTATCAAACTATTATTATCTCACTATATAATGAAACTATATTACCGCAGCATTACAATAACATGATCATCATTATAATTAATAATACTACAAGCATACTTTTAGTACCGTACAATATTCAAGCGACTTGTGCCCATGAAGTCGTTACTGATTATTGCAGTAACTAATACTGATTATAACATTATCTGACTATATTAATCAAACTCTATTCCTGCAGTATTAGAATAACATTATCATCATTATACTTATTGCTACTAGTAGCACAATTGTAGTAAAATCTTTAACCGACTTATGCCTATGAAGTCATTAAAAATTATTTTAAGAATTGATTCATTTTCCATTGTATTTTTAGAAAATGGTGTTTTTAAGACGGTTAGGTAAAGTTTGAGTTTTGTTTTAGCTTACCATACATGCATTCGGTAAAGAATTTTCTTGTTCAGAAAAATTTTGCAGTGGATCGAGAACAACTGTTGGGTGAGGCATAAATTTTTGCACCATCTCACTTCGCTTTCAAGCGTCATGTCAATTATTATCAATCAGTGAAAGCTTGGGTACAAGGGGTGACAACTCATGATATCCGGTGTACAAAAGGCCTTGATATCCGGCTGACATCTGGTTGATATCCTTGATATCCAGCTTATGGGTTTAATAGAATCATGACTGTTTTCAGCGATTTTTTAAGTTTTTTATTCTTTGACCACTGTCCACTGATATCTGGCTAATATCTGGCTTGATATCCGTTTATTCAACGTCTGATATACGGATGATATCCTTGATATCCGGTGAACAGATTGCCAGCAAGGTGTTACCCCTTGCTTGGGTAACTACTCTTTATTGCAAAAAGAACGGGGCATTTTATTTTTGAACGGGGCATGTTAGCTGAAAAGCTAACAGGCACTTGGACGGCTGAGGGTTAGAAATAGCTTAGTTTGTCGCATAAACTGCAAAGTAGGCGTTTAGAATTTGATGAACATTGTCTAAGAAGGGTGGCAACTGCTTCCTTTCATCAAATTACTCAATTAACAATAAGGAGTACAGTTTTATGGACACAAGATACTTCCTTGGAGATGGTCAAGTCTCGTAACCGATCTCCCAAGCTGTTAACACGAATTGATGAGAAATTTCGGGATCTTTTCCGGAACAAAGAAATACCAGACATACTGGTTGGATACCAAATTATGAGCTCTGGACGTCGCTTTAGAAGATTTTATTTGGCTACTGCTACTCACCCTGTAATTAATAGCGAAAGTTGACACTTGTAGCGCAACTGAAATAATGTAAACAGTGCTATTCAGAAGATTCGGTTTGAACTCTGATTTGGCATCGGGATCTATTGAAGCCTCATCCTCTCTGAAAAGAAAAGATAAACGGTGTTAAAGACGTTTCACAAAATACTTTACTCTGCCAATTAAAGATGCGACTTCTTACTTGGGAGGCGATCTCAAGGTAGCTTGCTGAACTAAAAATAGCAGGCATATAAAATGTACAGCAAACTGTAGCAATACAGTCAAAATTGTGTATAAATTAAATATATTCGGTAGCGGCCGCTTCTGGGATAACACTTTTAAAGGCTGCAAAAAAGGAGAAAAGAATGAGTTCACAATTAGCAATTTAATTGTGTAAAACAGTGCAGATCTGAACGCAGTCTCTATGAAAAAACAGACTAGTTCCTCGCAGAAAACTTCCATTGACATGGAAGTAAAATATAAGACCTTAATGGCAAAAATACCGAGAATTTTACCGGTATATCTGGTTAGCCTTAATCAAAACAGGTGGCACTGGGTTGAACGATTTTTAGGAACAAAGAAAAGGAATAATTCAGAAAATAAAAACGTACGACTCTACCTAAAAAAACAAGATAAAACTACGTTTACTATCGTTCAAACGTAACTACACTAAAAAAAAAAGCTCAAAAACGTAGAAACCCAGGTTTAACTGTACTTATATAAGAAAAATATATCTGCGCGGTATGTATGAGAAATTAATTTTTCCATTCGAAAATGAGGCTTGTTTACAAGATGCAAAGCTCAATCGAGAGGACGTTGTTAGGCTTTTCACGTGGTATTTGCGGAAAACCCTAAAAGTTAACGATCAAAACGTTTAAAATCACAAAAAAAATGCGCGTTAAAACAGATAAAAATGGCAGTCTTGAAGTTGTTTGAGGATTCCCGATAGCAAATAACTAGAACTTTTTCAGAGAAACATTTATGTCTCAGCAACGACAAAAATCGTGGTTACAAATACAATCGTACTATCAGAGGCAAAAGTAATGTTCCCTCTCATATGTTTCTCTCTAACTTGAAAAAGGGGAAAAGACGTGACAAAACAGCATTATATTATGTCAATAGATGGAGCAAATATCTATCGAATTCATTTCGTGCTCATTTGTTTTATCTCTTTCCGCTCCAAAGTTACGAAGGTACGGTATGTAAAAGTGCGAGGGAGCAATGCCTTTGCCTTTGATGGTACTACGCAAAAATAACCGCTAGAGCCTAGAATGGCCGTTCGAATCTCTACCAAAAAAGCATAGAAAACGTACCTTAGAATGGGATATAAAAAGAAAGCACGAGGCTAGTAGGAATCCTTGAAGCGTAGCCTGCATGTCATTGAACTTGATACCGTCCAAGAAAAGGACAGACTGACTGTACGCCAGTATCAGCGCGTTCAGAGCAAGGATTTTGAACATCTGTAACGTCGTAACTAAGGTGCACCGGCCCTGCTTAATAATATGGCAAACTGGAAGAGAAAACAAATTATAAGAGAATATTCTCATGGGTTTGTAATCATTCCTCGGCTGGCAAACATAAGCTAATCGCTCGAAATTGAAAATAAACAAAAATACGCGTTAATTTTTCATACCCAAAACAGGCATAGCACAACCCAAAATAGTAAGTTCTTTTTTTAAATTACTTTATTATCTAATTAGTGAGTTTTTATGAATGAAAATTATGGAAAACTACTACTGAAGTCAATTAAAATACATAGATACAGTGTTAGTCCGTTTTCTAATTTCATGAAACGACTGAAAATATTTTGCTCGCGAGAGCCGAACCCGCATTTCGCTCCTACTTACTGCATTGAATGGATGACAATCTGCTGGTAAAGGGGGCAGCTATACTGGCATCTCCTAGTTTAACTACAGCCATTTGGTCCATCTCCTCAGCCTCCCTGATCAGCCGATGCATTCGCTCCTCGGCTCGATTTCTTGGAGGCGGCTGCACACAAAAATACATCCTGGATAAATATCTGCGCGGACTGCAACTTACGAAGTTTGGAAGAATAAAGACCGTCATTGGCTCAAAGTCATAAAAAAGAGAGGTTACAGAATCGCTCGGCGGATTTGCTTCTGCGATGAAATCCTTTAAGTGACTCATAGCTTACGAAGCTTGTCTCTTTTTAGGATTGTTTCACTCACCAGCCTTGTTTCTGTCGTAGGCGGCGGTCGTCTTACAGGGCTATTCGTCAGGATAGCGACACCTGTACAGAAAATCAAGTATGAGAAATATGAAGGATAACAACAGCTAGAAATCGCGAGGCTCGATTTAAAAATCGTAAGTAAAAAGTATGAGAAATATGATAACGAAAACAGCAGAAAATCGCAGCAATGACTAGCGTGAGCAAAATGTATGAGAAATTGACAGAATAATGCCATATGCAGAAAACTAAAACAGCAAGATCACGTGCAAAATACGAAGAAACTTATGAAGAATTTACGTACCACAGTGAGCGTGTTTCAAAGCACCTACGTCGTTGGTGCCATCTCCACACATGAGTGTAGTATAACCCAAGGAATTGAGTAGATTAATTACATTTTCTTTTTGCTTAGGAGCCATACGCGCGAACACTTGCACATGGGTTACAAGCTTTTTTAAGAGGGAAGGGTGATTTTCTTGCAGATACGCCAACCCCTGAAAAATTTCAAACTTCTTCAATTCAACGGCGAGAAATAACCTTCATTTAAGTGTCAGGAGATCGTGTGGAGCGATAGGTAAAGTTAAGCTGAGTGACTTTAGGTTAGGCCATGAAGTGCTACGGCGTACAGCCTACGTTCGGTTAAAGCCCTGAATAGGTAAAGAGGCGCAAATGAAATAGAATAAATGGCCGCTATACATGGGCGGTATAAGAGCGGCAGCCATTTTTTCTATGCAAGCGACTATGTCTGTCTCCGCTCACCCTCGCTTGCGCCTCTTTACCTATACAGGGCTTTACGTTCGGTTAGGCTAGGCTAAGTTAGGTTAGGTCCGGTACGACCAAGTACGCTTAAGCTTAACTAGGGTAGTCCAAGTAAGGTCAAACTATTCTGAGACAAAGATTCTGAGGTTGCACGATCTCTTCTCTCTCTCCCCCAAACTCCATTTTTGGCTCGCTCAGGTCCGCCATTGGCAATCCAAAGCGTTCTCATTGAATGAGGATGGCCCGGATTACCAATGGTGGACCTGAGCGAGCGAGAAAACGGAGTTTGAGGGGAAAAGAGGGGAGATCGTGCAAACACAGAATAGGTTAGGTTGCATTTTTGTCTGATAACTTCACGATCTCCCAAGCAGAATATTAGACCACGCGCCCAACTTTTCAACCAAACCAATATCTTCGATATGGTGGCGCTTACCTCTCCTGTGAGACACAAGTCATATTTGCTGACAAAAGCCTTGGTGTTCGTGCTTCCTTCGATATCAACCTTGGTTAGGCCATCAATGCTCTCCCAAAACCAGAGGTCTGGATTCTCAGCGTCCTTGGTGAGAACGAGGGTCGTGCGTTGCGTGAAGCGAAGTTCTCTGGCGACGTGACAAGCCGTCATGGGATTATCTCCGGTAATCATCACCACCTTAAAGATGCAAAACATGAAAACTCTCTCATACCGCAAGCTACAATAGAGCGATTGTCTTTTCCACCTCGTATGCTCCACGTTTCTTCGCCGAGGACGAACAGAGCGAGGCACAATGCACCTAAGTTACCCTAAGCAACCGCCATGTTTCCTGTTGTTTCTCGGCTACGTCTACCACCGAGATCAGGCGACAACCGGGCGGAACAAGAGACACAACACAATTAAATCAAACCTAGTGTGACAAAGTCCACTCAAATCTTCCCGCTCCGGCCTGCACACTCTTAACCCTGCACCTACAATGCCCCCCTTCGTTGCCGTGGGTATAGAGCTCTCTGTGAGATTATCCTTCTAAGTTAGCAGATCAATTAGGATAGGCGCCATTAAAAAGGCCTTATTCCGATTCTCCGATTAAGTGATTTCTTCCCTATACGTAATTTGACCCACAAGAAATATTACACTACAATACATTAACATACGCGGCGGAAGGTCGTTATCATAATGAAATCAAAGGTTGAACAGGATGTCTAGCTATTTCCCATTTCCAATTTCCCGGCTGATTCCCATTTTTTCCGAATCTCTTTTTCCGAAAATTCCCGAAATTTTACCTGCACATCCAAACTTAAATTAAGCTTCTTTTATACTTGGACCACCCCCCAAGAAATACAGTTTAGGAGATATATACTGTAAGTTGAAGATTTTTTTTTAAAAAAGGGGGTAAAACGGACTTCACAATTTTTCTTTTCAAATTTCCTTCTTTTCTCGAAATTCCCGGCAATATCCCGGTTTTGTCGCGCGTCATGCGATTTCCCGGCTTATTCCCGGTTTTCCCGGTCGCTAGACACCCTGTTGAACCAGGGTGAAGTAAAAGAGGTGGAAAATGCATCCATTGAAACTGCGACCCATGCAAAAATGTCTACTGATTAGACGTCCGATAAAGTGATCAGTCTCTGATCAGTTTTTCGGACATTTGATCGATGTCTGATCAGTGCCTAATCAGAATCTGACCAGGCCGATCAGGCCTTTTAGCACGGGGAGTAAGGGCAAGCATGCGGGTTCTTATACTTACGGAATGGGATGCATTTAAAATCTCTTTAATAACGTGTCGTGAGTCAGGCTTGAGCGGACAAGAGATTGTCACGAAACCAGCAAAGATGAGATCAACTTCAAGATCCTCTCTTTTGAGATCTCTTGCTTCTTGCGGCGTCAGTCGGCCGAGCTCCTTCCAGGCAAGTGCGAGAACTCGGGCCCCTTGGCGGGACAGCTCGAGGTAACTGTCGTTGTAGTTCTCCGGAACTGTCGCCAACTGTTGAAAAAAAAAAGCAACCTCTCCTTGGTATGTTGCGAACGAAATCGTATCGTGTTTGGCAAAGAGGCGAGATATTACCATTCCACGTATTGTTTCTGGCGCTCCTTTCATAGTTGCGATGTACGTTGGATTTGTGCTTCCAGGGAGATTGTACGAGGCGATCACCAGCATCCTTTTCAGGGCAGACGAAAAGTGGTAGCGGTGAGTGATTCGCATCACCGGGTCTTTGCCTTTCCGTGGAATCACATTATCTCCTGAAACAGACCCACCCATTCAACCAATCTGCGCTCACGGAAAGCTAAAAATATCTTAGAAGAATTAACGATATTCCAGCGCAATGGGTTAAAATTAGACAAGGACTTGATATTTTCAGGTTTAATTCAAAATGTGTAGGTCTGTGGCGAAGTCTAAGAAAATTTGACCGCTCCGTTTTAACGCAATTTAATTCTAAAGTTGGGAAAAAATGCATGGGCTCTTATGGCAGCTCCGAAAAATGGCGCTAAAACTGTTGAATAATGATAGCGTCTGATTGAGATAAGATGAGGATCGAAAAAACTGTTTCCAGTGGAGAATGGAGTTTCAGAAACACTTTAGAAAAGTTTGACGACAATCCACCGTTTCGTTATTTTTAAAAACTTTAAAAACAGCCGCATTTTGTTGAAAAGTGAGTCAAATCAGCAACTTCATTATTTTTTAACGTAAGAAATAAATTTTTACCGAGGTAAAAATAAAATGCTAAGAACAGCTCGTGTAAATACTTGTCGAAAGCGATAATTTTCTCATTTTTCAGATTTTTAACACGCGTTTTGAATTTTTTGATAAACTTGACAAGTCGGAAGCGCTCGAATATCCCTAACACAATATTTCGGAATGAAATTTCGCCAAAGGGTACTTAAAAACTAATATTAAGGACTTCATAAAACCAACACGTTGTCGAAGGGGCCTTAAACAACAATAATAATAATAATAAAACCAACAAGTATTGGTAAATGCTCGGAAGGTGAATTTCACTCTTGATACCTTGAGTCTAGGGAGGGAAAAATGGGGAAGAATACGAATTTTTAAAAACACTTTCGTTTAAAAGAGCAAAACAATGAAAAACCACACAGCGATTCGATCATCCGATCGCTAGAAAATCGACGTCACTCATACGAAATTCGTATGAGTAGTGACGTCACAGGCCAATTCAACGTCAATTTTTTAACGATCGCATCGGTGAGCGGTTAGTGGGGTTCTTAAATATTTTCCGAGCTCTTTTTAATGACAGCGTTAACAGATTTTAAAATTTCATGTTCTTCCCCATTAGGTGGCAATTCAAAAGGATAAGTTCCCGCGTCTCGTTAAGCTGCTTTTTCGTGGGAGGATTTGATACGAACGGATCCTACTAGGGAGCCTGAAAGGCAGAGACGCGACAACTCGTTCCCGCGCTGTGCACTGATTGGTGGGATGCAGGGATGACGCTTCCCTTCCTATGAGGGTCTCTAAACCTTACCTTTGGTTAGATTCCAGTCAACAGCAGTAAGAGTGGCTTTCTCTAATGGATCACCTACGAGACCGTCCTCCAGCTGCGCCAAGGCGTGGCAAGTTGCAAGGACACGTATTGTCTCGGGGGGCGCGTCTTTCAGGGCAACAATTTTCTCTCTCCCTCTGAAATTGAAAAAGAAGTGTATTAAGCGACTGAATTCGAGTGTGGGGGACCAGAATAGAAAGCTAAGCCTTTACGAAAAAATAATTTTTCAAAAATTGCCCGAAAACTAAATAAGCAAATCGATAAAAGCCGTTGAACGGCCTTCTTTTAAACAGCGATTTCTCTTCTCTCGGAGTAGAGGTACTTACTGTAATCCAGCTATTCCTTCAACAACTAGATTGTCACTGGTCAAGGTACCAGTTTTGTCGAAGCAACAGATTTCCACCTTGCCAGCGAAGGGTATTCTAAAAGGCTCTGTACAAAATACACCTACAAAGAAAAATAGTAGCAGCTGACACATTTTAAAAAAATTGAGAATATCATCAAGTGTTGCCAACGTTTGCGGATTCACTAAATTTAATCGTGGAGATCTCGGACGAACATAGCCACGCAAATATTGACTTTTTGAAATGCCCGCCTTATGCTCTCGAAAATAGCATACATCGATAAGTTAATGCTACGGTGATCCGAGATAAATGCCGGGTTTCACAATTCTAAAACGCGATTTACTTCTTCACCACTAAAGGTAACAGAGTGATCAAACCTATATTTGACTTGCTCGGATTGAGAGAGCGATCCAAAACACATTAAATGTTGGGTTATCTTATTCCAAAGTTAATCGCGATTTCAGTTACGACAAAAAAATCTGGCAACACTGGTCAAACACAGCGGAAGTTTGAAATTCTGTAGCAGTGATACCAACCTAGCCGAGTAAGCGAGAGCAGGGACGTATTAACCGCCAGAGAAAGCTCTATAGGTAGTTCGGGTGGTACTACTGAAGTCAAAATCAAAGTGCACTCCAAGAAGAGCTTGTAGCGGTTCCTGTTCGGATCAGCTGAGCCTAGAAAAAAAAGTTTCAATAAGAACGACACCGCAAGCTCGACAATACGGTAAACCTACAGGTTAGAGCGACCCAAAAACTTCGACAAGGCGGTTACTATAACTATACGCACCCTTAATCCAAACGTAGCTTGCGGCAGCGATCGCGAAAATAAGCAAAAATAGGATGAACCCGAAAGTCTCCATGTTATTAGCGGTGACTCGCTTCACGCCGAACAAAATAGTACGCAGAAGTTTCCCTTGAGAAGTATTGAATCCGGTCCTGAGAACGTATGCGACGCAGCCGCTGTCTTGGGCTGGAAACGAGATATTGTCAATGACTGTACAGTCAAACTTAAAAGTCGTGAGCCCTGCCATAAAGGGCTTGCAAAGGGTTCACATGGTATTCAGATTTTCACCCTTTTCGGTCACGCACGAGATGCCTGTGTGTGAACCTAAAGCTCTTTAAGGCAATCATCTATCGAAAACAAAGGCTTTCGAAGACTTACCTCGAAGTCCCGCGGATGTTTTAAGGGGAGCACTATGCTGAACAACCTTCGTGCCCCCAAAAAGTACGTGCAATTTGCTGTCAGCATCAATGTCCAGAATACGCTCCGATTCCATAATGCTCTCGATCGGCTCTTTCATTTGAGGCACACTCTCACCTACAAGAAAATTGGTGAGCAAAGAGTTCCCGTGAGAGCAAGTACAATACCCACATAACAAAATCGCTTGCGAAAAACGGTCCAGAGCCTTTCAACGGTTGTTCTACCAACTCAAAGGGCGTTATTTTTGCGGTGGATTATTTTAAGCTTTTTCTGGACAGTAAAGAAGTCCCTCACCTGTTAGCATACTCTCATCAACTATGCAGGAACCTCTAATGAGCAACATGTCACAGGGTACTTGGTTATCGTTTTGTGAGCGGGTTATTGACACAATATCTCCCGGTACAAGTTCATTTGTCGATATGGAACGCCAACGTTTATTTCGATAGGTCTGAAACACAAAAATTAGATAGTTAAAAATCTTGAGACAAGATTCCTGGGAAATCTCAGCTCACTCGCAGTTTACCCGAAATATAACCTAGTAGAGGAATCTTTTCCGAGAAAACTTTCAGAATATAAATAGAAAATTTTGACACTCAAATCAGTTACAGCTTTTGTGTTTTCAATATTATTTTTCAATGACAACAAACGGCAGGGCAGATTTTGTCTTTTTTTCCACCCCACCCGGAATTCACTTAAAATCGCTGATATGTCACCCACATGGGAGTTGAGTCCGGGTAAAATTTGAGACCTCCTCGTTCACACCTCGCCGAGCAGCAGCCTTGCAAAGTTGTGCTTTCGGCTGATGACGCAAAATCAAACAGTGCCATCAGCAACTTTCCAACGCACTGAAATATCGAGGTCCCACATTTACCAGAACTTCATTCTACGACAATAGTGAGGTACGAAGTCCTATGCTTTCCAGCGCGTTTAGAAGTTCCAACTCGTAACAAGCGATTGCGCGAAATAAGCCGAAATCGCAACTTAGGATGCATTTGCATATTTGTGCTGAGATTGCTCTTACCAAAATTGAGTACGGTTTGTTCCCCATCTTGCGGATTTCAGCCATATTTCTCAGTTGTTGATGGACCAGAGTACATTCAAAAACGATCATCATCAACAGGGTAAACAACGAATAGTACCAGTACTCATCCATCAACCACAAAGTAACACAGAATACTTGAAATACAAAGAACGGTGCTGTTGCTCTTTCCTTAAAGAGTTCCCAGAATTCTGGGACAACCATGTGGAGTCTGAAAAAATAAAAGACGTTACATAAAACTCGGTCGCAAATGGCTGATAAGTGATTAATTTATTAGCCAACTTACTGATTCTTTCCATAGAAAGATTCTGCTTTTTGAATATCAGCCTCCTCCTGGTAGCCCTTCCACTCAACATAAGTACCCAAAGAATGGTCCACAGGGAAATGTAAACCTTTGAATTGTTTCTTGTTATGGTCCCACACATATTTTGTCTTTTGAAACATAAACCACATGCTGTCTCCATCTTCATCATGCTGTAAGAGTCATGGTGCTAAAGAGTATATCATTACAACAAATATCTCCTAAAGAGAAATCAATCTCACCTTGTATTTATTTATAGGAACAAGCTCTGATGATCCATTATTTTGAGTTGGTACTACCTTGGCAACTTTTGCTTGCAATGGATTTTTAGCCTGAAACCAAATAAGCATTTCTGTAGAAATACTTCCATCAATAAATGTAAGGTCTCTAAATGAAATTCAAGTTGCCAATATTGTTATGAATAATCCTCATCTAGTAGCCCTGAGGGAGGAACACAGGGTGAACACCAAAAGATGGACTGATTGATGGATAAATTGATAGAGAGAGTTCCTTGATGGGTAAATGTTAGGGCTCGGAATGTGAGACAACGCAGTGATAACCGTAGAAAAGGAAGGTTCTTGAAATTAATAAAAAGCAATTTATATCAGTATTAATTCAGTTCGGCGGAATAAAGCTATCGGCAGCAAGGTTAATCGGTAATGATGAGGTTAGGTTCGGGACTTACCTCTCTGCATGTGAGGAAAGACTGGACGTGAACTGACCAGTGGCAGCATAAACATACTAGAATTTGAAGCGTGGCTATTCCAGCTAGGCAAATAAGTCCTGCCTCGTAGTATTCCACGCCGTACACAACAACCCAGCCGTAAAGCCAGACGGAGTACAGCAACACAAACGGCAGGGCATACCCGTGAAAGAGCACCGGGAGTGGAATGTGTAATGTTACAGACTGTACCAGTTCGTCGACAGGATCTAGTGAACCCATTGTTAAAATCAATTATGATTTTCTTTGAAGTTTTAATCAGATTTACACTATGCCAACAAATCACATAAAGTGTGGTGTTCCCCACCACCACCACCACAGAAGAGAGAAAACAGGGATAAGATCCCAAGAGAGACACCCCGAGGCTACTTAGTCTATGAACGGAAGAAGGAGAGGGGGTAACACCCCAACCACCAACCG
>Ga0058701_10003960_pt1 | contig 11892 bp, 8 predicted proteins | sample AgamicOrMae_FD_97039 | JGI IMG/M metagenome (GOLD analysis project Ga0058701, IMG submission 97039) | Agave microbial communities from Guanajuato, Mexico - Or.Ma.e | ecosystem: Host-associated > Plants > Phyllosphere > Phylloplane/Leaf | place: Guanajuato, Mexico | collected 2012-06-04 | reverse complement strand
TTGCTTAATTTTGCCAATTACGTTTCGAAAATACAACAATAGTCCGTTATAAAAAAAAAAAAAAAGGCATTAACTGTTAAAATGATTAAAATTTATTTGATTTCTACAAAACTATTTTTGAAATTAAAAAATATTCGCACTGATTCCGCAATAATTATTGTTCATCACTGGCAATATTTGACAACAATGCTAATATTACTTTCCTTTTTTTTTGCAGGTGAGTGTTCGAACATCGCGGGCAATTACGCAGTGAGTGTTTATATTCAGCGCTCGATAGGGTTAAGTCGGTGCCGCGTATTTAATTGAAATCGCAGTAAATCACAAGGAGCGTAAAAAAAAGGCGACGATTTCCGAAGGGTGCATTCGCAATGAAGAGGAATATGTCCCGCCCGCAGAGCGCGAGCGAGCACAGCCAGCGGAACAGGCGGGGAACCACAAGTGCCGAGCAAGCACAAAGCGACTATCGCCAAAACGCGTTCCGGAAAACCATATTCCTACCGAATCAGACAGGTCAAAGTTCCACATTCAGCGTCCTCACATTTATCAAATAAGTGGATTTTTGGCAAAATTATGGAAGGTTGATTGATCGACAATATTATAAAAAACGCTTAAATTTTTTCGAGATGTATATTAAGGTACCAAAAAGGGTGAGGATTAATTTTCTCCTTTAAGTTCGATGGTTACCGATGTTCAAGCTTTATTTAGAAAAAGGCAATAGTGTCCAGTGGGTGATAGCGCGTATTAGGGGAGACCCGGCCCTGACATTCGCGTGACCTTTTGTAAATGCTGGGGGCTAGGTCAAGTAGTCTTGCTTTACATACATCGATAAAATATTCTTCACGATTTCCAGCTACTAATGCAAAAAAATCGATAATTTGCGCTTAAGTACGAGTATCGATTCATTGCCGCCTGGAAAATCACTGGTTTACGATATCACCAAGGGGAAAAAATATGAAAGTAGGTGAAGACCATTTAAACGTAGAATCAATTATTGCCAGGGGTCTAAACCAGTCTTTAATTTTCTCGACCACTAGAATTGGAAATTTTTAAGATGGATAGTATGGGTTGTGGATGTTTGGCTTAGTATAACTCACCTTGATAATCCAAATTAGGAAGAGACTTGGTGCCTTCTGCGTCTGGCGTCCTAGTCGCTTGAGTGCTCCTCGGGTTTGGTCAGGGTGTCGTACATCAGCTTCTGCAAGAAAACATCCAAAAGTTACAAACAAATAATAGTGTAGAAGAAATGGAAAGAAAGTAGTCAATTTACACATTTCTATCTATTATCTTCAGAAGGAGACATTAGGGCCAAATGCTGTTCGATACCTCCCCAACGTCCAGTGCGAAAACCGTATTTTTCGATTATCTCGAAATGATCAAAGTAGCTATATTGTGCACACATTGTCTATAATGTTCTTTATTTTTTTTCTAATGATTTTGTTGATAAAATCGATGAGATGGAAGTAAAATTACGCTAAAACTTAAAAGAAAAAAATGGTTGCTTTAAATTTTTAAGTCTCGGGGGCTATGTCTTGCATAAGTCTCTATGGGGCTCGACCCCGATGGGTCACCCTGTCTATATTATAAATAAAAATAATAAAAAAGTCTTGTCCACATGTTTTTGGAAAATATCCCTCTTTTCCCCAAATACTTAAAGACATTTTCTGTTGCCTTATTATCATAAAATTGGGATCAATTTTAAAAGCTATCTTGACTAGGAAGAACCATATTACGGCAAAGTATAACACTTTAGCCCGAATGTGGCCTGAGTTAACCTCACTACACAGTCGAGGTCAAATGCCCCCTTCATATTCCGCCGATAAAGAGTTCACAACTTGCGATCCCAGCAGTACTCAGAGGGTCGGGATTAGCAGGAACCGTGATATTTCGTTTAACACGGCGACCCTCCTTTTTGCCATGGAAAACGCTGTCCGAATGGGAGGGGTTGGAGGGAGGGGGAATCCCAACGCGCTGGGCAGGCCACGCACCACCACCAAAGGGCACCCGGGCCTCGCAAAGGTCACACCTAAGGTCACCGGTGGTTCGCCTGACTACAATGTCTTTATTACACCAGAAAAGACCTCGTCGAAATCGAACCGAGGACCCTCAAGACAGCAAAATCCATGAAGGACGTTTTACATCCCCAAAGTTGGATCAATTTTCAACGTATTAAGATCAAATATTTCTATTTTTTTCTTTAATCATCAAATTAAGAAGAAGAAAAAACTTCAACGAAAAGGCAATGTTTACTAAGGTACGGCAGACAATTAGGGTCACAGTAAAAACTAGCCCCTGTTTTAGGTAGTACCGTACTTGTTTAAGCGTGGAGCTCTGCAAAACTGCTCCACAGAATCCTGCGTTTTTTTTTTGTTTGTTTTTTTTAATTGTTAATTTGTAACGCCATTGTTGCCAAACCCAAGCCATAAAATGCCAATTTAAGGGTGAAGTGTCCCTACATCTTCTCGGATAGGCCTATTATCCTATCGCTCTGAGCTTTATTATCTTCGGCAAAGCTACATTCATCTACGTCTACATTTTAGGCATTAAGGTAAAACAGGGGAAGAACCTAATTTGGTCATTTGTAAAGATACCCCAATCAATAATCATATCAATGGAGAGCTGTCGCCGAGACGTTTTCATTGTCAAAGTTGTCGAAGGGTTTAGCTTTAAAAATCTACAAGTCTACTGCAAAATCAAAGATTGTTTAAAGTTAAACCAAAAAGGAGTATCTTGCACGCCATGGCGGCAGCTTTACATGGAGGTGCAGCGGCTCTTGCATAGCGTACCGCTTCCAGCACAAGCAGTTGCAGAGGTCACGAGGTCGCTGACCTTATGACTTCACCGAACACTTAAATCGACCGAACAAATTCGGTCTCCTTTTAAAAATTTTAAATCAAGACTCTCACGTAAACCACCGTTACAGTTACTGACTGAGTTACTTTGAGATATTTTTTACCGCAATATTGATAGATTTAGTTACTTAATTCTCGTTTTAGGCTTGGAAAAAAATCATTTTATGGTTTGAGAAATATGTAGCTACCAAGAATAGCTGGTGTAGTGATAAAATTACTTATGAGTAGTCCTCAACTAAAACAAAAAAGGAATTACATACATTCCAAGAGTGTCTTATTTTGACTGGCTTATGAACATCATTAAATATGAAACGATGCCTGGAAATTCAAGCAGAACAGCTGTTATTAAAACTCATATGAGAAATGATTAGTTCTGCTGGGTATTGGAAACAAGTCATGTTTCTTATCATTTAGAGCATAAGCTGTATGGTGCCACAGCAGAATAGTAAAATGGTTTGAGGTTCACCTACATCAACCTGAACTGAAAGAGGTAGCCAAGGTTTTCATAAGAGAGTGTCTCTTAACTTATATTACTGAAGATTTCATCCAGACAAATATGATGTTATATACCTATACATCAAGTGGATCCTCTTTTCAAAAGTCTCCTCTGGGTAGAAATCACATCTTCCATGGTCAGGAAGCAGATTTGATGGGCAAGAGTATCTCAATGTAGGCGTAATGGTCGCTACTAACGTCCTTAGTGACAACATTTCCTGCAAAATAAAGCATAAAGTTGAATCTCGGTGGTTAATCCCGGAACACACGGTCTTCAGCGTGTGTAAACACTTGACACATGTCCATGAACTATGAAAATAGACGCTGGGCAATTACTCCCGTTTGTAACAGCAAAACAATAATAGCGTGAACATAGATCAACCTTTAGCCTGTTAATTTTTAAACCCAAATCGGATGACCAGATAGGTTATGTGTCACGTATCAAAACTATCTTGGCGTATAATTAGACCGACCGATTAAAAGAAAGGCGCTAAGTCGATCAGAAACTTTGAATAATAAACGTGTGAACACAAAATACATCTATGGTTTTTTAGTTTAGATCTACGACACGCAAGTGTCTAGCTGGGAACTAACCTTGAAATCTCACTCATAAACTTCGAAAACATTCAGTCGGCACTAGATTCAGATCAACACTTCTCATTGCAAGTAAATTAGCTACCGCACGTTGTCACTATAAATTAATACTAAGTATTAATTTGCCAATTGCAATGGTTTAATGATAAAAGTAAACCACTTATGACATTGACATCCCTAGTTCACACTGACACTGAAAGGATCACTGGAAAACAACAACAACAAAACGGTCTCAGCTGACAGCAGACAGCTGATCGGCAGGGTATATTTTAAAGGCGGGTGGGCGCGAAATTCGGATAAGGCGGGAGCGGGTCTGCAGCTGATCTATACGCATACTTCAGTGTCCAGCGATCAAGAAAAATCAAAGAATCAGGGAATTCTTTCTCTGGAAGATATCAGGAAAAAATCAGGTTATTTTGCGAAAAAATAATGGAATTTTCAAAGAAAAAAAATTAAATCTAATTAATTTAAGCAAGCAATAAAAAGTGTATTTAAGTTAAAGTAAGATTTTTGTCGTAAGTATTGTTTTCGTGTTCCATTGAAAAATCTATTTAATTGTCAAATAATGTGAGTAAGACCTTGAAAAATTAGGGAATCCGGCTCAGGGAATCAGCCGGACTTGACTTACTTCGCCGCAAATAAAAAATAATAGACTAATGAAAAAAAAAAAAAGTTGGGTGGAACAACATAAGTTATTATCCGCGAGGGTACGTAGAAAGGAGGTTTTCACGAGGGGTGCTATCCGGATTAGTTTCGCAAAAACCAAAATTAAAAGCAAAAGTTAAATCCAAAAGCAGAAACACTCCGCTCCAACCGCTCGATCCTCCCCTCGTTTTCCACAAATTAGATGAAAAATACATCGCTCGGACTAATTGCGTTTCGCTTTCACTCTCCAAAACCACCCTCTTTGTTCTGCGCCCTTTATTCACAAAGGCTGCAGCATTTCTTGAGAAAACACTTAAGAAAATCAACCCACAATATTCTCCTTACACCGTATCAATCTTTTCATTGGGATGGTAAAAAAAAGGGGGGGGGGGTCCTCGGCGCTCTTTTTTTTAAGTGAGTGAGAGAAAAATTAAAAAAAATACATGCAAAGAAAAAAAGAACGAAAAATTAGAAACAGAGCAAAAAAATTTGAACTTGAACGGAAAAAAAAATCTTGGCCTGTTGCGTCGGGAAGAGGTTGGTCTATGTTGTAAATCCCAGAACCGTATTCCGTCGTCCAAATCGTAGATGAGAAAGTTGTTTACGCGGGTGCTTGTCCGTTATTTTTTTTGTGACTGTAGATGGAGCAGCTTTTCCGGTTTGTTTAAGGGCAAAATTCTTTTCATCTTTTCATGAAGTGCATGAAAAGCACACGATCGCCTTGAGTGCTCAACGATGCACACAGCAACTCGTCCCGTCCCCGGAAATTAGCTCTAGAAGCGAGAAGCAGCTCCTAATCTTCATCTTGCTATTGTGCTCGGTGATGGCAGAAACGCGTCATGTCAACTAGACTGCGGCGCCCTCTGCCACCGAAAAATTCAGAATGAGCAGTTAGCATCATACGAAAAAAATAAAAAATAAAAATTAAATTAAATTAAAAAAAATGAAGAAAAAAAACTCTTAATCCACTATTTTATTGGGGATCTTCTCAATTTATTCGTTTAAAAGATCACTTTTGCCATTTTTTTAAATAAGAAAAAAGGGATAGTTTTCGGATGCATAAATGAAAGAAAAAAAAAGGTGGTACATTACGCAAGCAGGAGCTAAATAGCAAAACCTAGGCTAGGTTAGATTTTGAACGAACGGGATATTAGTACGGACACTATCAACCCCCTCCAAAACAAGTCCTGTCTAAGCATTAAAGAAAACTCGGAATATCCTCGAAAGGTCGATTAGTGCTGTAAAAGCGAGCGGTCTTGTTTGAGGTTATGTCCGGGGCGTCTCGGCGCGGTGCATGGTGAAGCGTTCCGCGGGGAATTGTGTGCGTTGTAATTGGTAGCGCAGTAGTCGCCTCTCTTGTTAGCCGCGTTTGTGTTGACACCATGACGACTACGGCTGGCGCACGGTGAGCTGCCTGCCTGCCTGCCGGTCGACCGGTCGCAGAAAGAGTTCGATAATAGTCGTCGAGATTGGATTAAGAGTGGCACCCTCTCTTTTCTATACGCGCTGCGCTCTGCGCTGCTCCAGGGGCCAAAAGCTAGTATTAAAATCGACGAGTTCGCGGCGCGGCTTGCGGTCCAGCCCATGAATGCCATTATTTGGGGAGCGCGGTTTTAGGGTTGTGTGGTTTTAGCGCTGTTTATACAGAGAGCGGCTGCTCCTAGACCTTAACTTGCCCGCAAAGATCAACTTAACATCACGGAAATGAGGAGCTTTTGCGCGTATTATGAACAAAATGCGAGAGAGAGATAACTTGGGCTACGTTATTAGGCTGCTTTTGATGTGAACTTAGCCCTCTTATGAAGCCTGATTCCTGGGCGAGATTAAATTTGATGAAATCCGAAGCTCGAATAAAGATGTGATGACTTTAAATTGAATACGGATTTACTAGTCCTGTTAAAGTACAAAAATTCTTGGCTCTTTCCTTAAGCCGCAAATCTGACAAAACGTTCGACTTACAGATTACAGATTTAGGGGGGGGGGAGGATGTGTTCCTTATAACCCCACTAGGGCAGGTGATAGGCAATGCTGCGTACAGCGGTGTAGGTACGGTTGCTGGGGTTCGGAGTTAGGTTTGTCGTAGCCGGGCGGAAACTTAAGGAAAGTATAAAGAAGGGCGCAACTGTAGCGGGGTGATCCGTTGGGGGTCGGAAAATATTCGGTTTCTAGAGGCTTCAAAATACTGGGTAACGAAAAGAGCCTTAGAACTCCGATCCCATTGCCGAGTGGAGATCGGAGCCCAACAGCATCCTCCGACCACTAGCTTGGGAAAGGAGTCTGCAATTCTGAAAATCTTCGAATTCAAGAATTTTCAGTTAATACGCCTTATTCGAATTATTTTATACATCGTGGAGGTATCCGAGAATCTTCGTTCATCCGCGGACATTATCCTACGAGTGTATCACCTCAGAAATAAATAGCCAAGTATCTACTGTAATCATTTTCATCACTTTAAAATACCAGTTTGCGGAAATATTCGGAATAATTAAAATCTTAAATCACAGGCTAATTTCTCGGAGAATATTTTCTGGTAAAATGGAAACACGACCATAAAAAATCCAAGTCTAGACTCTCAGTCGTTTGCATATCAGAAGGGAGAGATCTGGCGAAGTTTCGCAGTTACGGACTGTGTACCTCAGATGCATATTGCCTTTTAGCTATAATATTCACGATACAAATGCATTTATTTCCTTTCACTCGTTCATAATTTATTCTCCTTACACGAATAAAAAATGTCTCCTGTGAGCTGGGAATTCGAAGTAGACAATGGGGGGACGGCCCGACCGTAAACAATGACGCTGACTGGTACAGTATGGGTACCACCGGGTACCTCGTATCCCCGGACCTCGGGTACCCGACCCGGTCGCGAAGGGTCTTTTGTGTATCCTCAGCGGGGAGCATCGGTAGCTCACAGATTGCCTGTCTCAAGCGGAGCAAGCGATCCTTACGGGTACTCGAAAGTGGACAAAGGCGATCTTGATACTCGTTTTCAAATCACGATTAAAAGGACTCTCGATTATATTGAAGAAACTGCTTATAGGTTTACCTCTGGAATTTCAGTTTCATACCAACATAATCCTTAAAAACAAATCTTACCGTGGTCAGGCTGTGAAAGGAACCTGGATTCTATCTGAAGGATGTCCAATCCTCGAAAGTAATTGGTCCAATCCTCGAAAGTAATTGGTCCAATCGTCGTGATTCTATGATTCTTGATCGAATAAAAAAGGTCATCCGTTCCGATGCAAAATCTGAAACAAAAGAAAAGAAATTGGTTTAAGAAGTTCCATTGAGCTCCGTCAGGTGGCGCGCTTTCCGCAACACACAGGTTGGCAACTTCGGGGATAAAAAGAAAAAAACTATTCGTAAGGATTACAAGCCAGTTATAAGTCTAGTCTGCTCTATAAAAGCGGATATTAAAACAAAACAGTCGGCTGGTTAGTGCACTGTCTTGGTCGTGGTTGTTTCGTGAGATAGTCACGTCGCGATCATCAGTTCCCCCTCCCCAGAGACCTGTTTGTCTCCGGAGCGAAAGAAGCCCATGCCCGGCCCGTCATCCTCGTGGGGTCATCAAGACTGTCGAAGAAGAGACGAACAATCCGTGCCCATGTCCCACAAATCCTTCAGAGGCCGAACTACATCGAGATTTATTTGCCAAAGTTAATGGGAGCAGTAGCCAGGCTCACGACAAAGCAGCCCCCTCTCTCTCTCCTTCTCCGAAGCTTTACTCTCACTTTCACGAAAACTTGTTCTACTTTACAGTTGTTGATATTGTCACTACTGTCCAAAATTCAAAACCATACCTAATCGAATAACCCGCCATCGCGATGTACGCCGCATTAGCGGCACTTTTAAAGGAGTGTAAGCATCTGCAACGTCAAGCCTTTGCGAATAGAAAAAGATACGGCAGACGACGCTAAATTCACATAATACCGGTCGTGTATTTGCTTGGGGCGCTGAGGAACTTTTAAGAGTGTCTTTACCAACATAAGTGATTCCGAAAACAGTCTGCCTTTCTTACAAATACCGCGGCAACACGAGCCAAACGACACGGCGTCGCTACCCAGATAATATCAGTTGGTCGGAACGTACAGTGACGGTACCATCACTTTCCGAGAGTAGCGTCGGCGGCTCCGAAAGACTTGGCGTCTTCATCCGCCGTCCACTTTGCACCTAGGCCTCATCTAGGTTACAATCTCTCTATCCCATTCCTTGGCCGCCTAAACTGGATAGTTCAATAAAAAGTGCGTCTTGCTAAACACAGAGGCGGTGTAAAGATCGAGAAGCACTTGCTCGGCGTATTTGGACGTAACCTTTGGGAGTAATCCGGTCAGGGTACATCTTGTGTGTCTTTTTGCACCGCCATAAACAATAATGACGTCATTGGGAGAGGTAACTGAAGATGACGTCACTGACTTTCATCACAGCCAATCAAGATAGATTCACTTAGAAGCTAGAGTTAACAGGACCCGGTTACGGTACAGCAAGGCGGTGAGACGTTCTGTAGAGAGTCAGAGATACAATCTCTTTTGTGGTTCCGCCGAAAAAGCCAAACCCCAGGAGAACAAAGTCAAGACGAGAATGATATATCCTGTTTAAAAATACAAAGGATGGATAATTCACAGTTTTCACAGCCCGCCTAACACTTGCTGACATCACCACCGCCATCGTGAATTAGCTAAAACTCGCACTGTCTCCAGCGACTCTACTTTTACGAACTCTCTAACTCCTGAAAACTGGACATAATCTTACTGATGAACACGATGCGCAGTATGAAAATTCCTAGTACTATCTTGGAGTAGTACAAATCTACTACTCCAAGGTATTAACAGTCCAGGAGGCACTGTCCGGATCTGGTCGCGGGGGAAGGCTCCGCCGGGGGAATAGAGTGACTACCGCCTGCACCTTGACTTAAACTGGACAGTACTTTTCCTGACGATAATATAAAAATACTTTTAAGATGATTGCCAAAACAACGAATAAATGGTGATCTCCGCGGGCTGAAGAAGTTGAATCGGTTTGGGAGAGTTGAAATGATTAACCGTTAAAGGTATGCAAAACAAAAAAAAGGTTTTATTGCCCTAAAAAATTCCAATAGGCCTACGGTTTTCAGGTACAAGATCCGCGCGCGTGTACCCGATTCTCCGAATCAATCGGAATGCACTCCAAAACAATAGACAGTCACAAATTAACCCGAGAGGATAAAAAAAAAGAGCAAAAAAGGAAGGCGAAGTGGAGGAGGTCATTGAGTAAATCCCCTTTTCTGAACAGAAGTGTTAAAATCGCGGCCATTTGTTCAGCCAAAATGGCCTCTTGACGCGCGATTTCTTTGGCATCTATCCGGTGCCTTTTAGAAGCAGACGTGGTGGTCAATGCGACTGCGAATAAGTGGGGCGGTCTGCGAATAAAAACGACCATTTCGGACATGTCGTCTGCTCAATCAGCATTTTATTCTTTTTTGTCTTCTTCATCGGTGATCTGCCAATGTCACAGAGACCATCCGTAAGGATTCGCCTCTCTAGGGGGATTCCGCCTTTGCCAATACAACCGCGGATTTAGGAGATTGGATTATTGATTAAGATTCTGGAGCGGTTAGGGCAAGTGCCCTTTATGAGGAACTTTTTGAGACCCTATACCGATAAAAACTCGCGATGCGCGGTGCAAAGCACTGCACTTGCCCGTGCGTTGAAGGCTCGGGTATTGTAAACGGGTACTCCAGTGATCACGAAAATTGTCTTTTTAACTTGGGAAAGAATAGATCTGTCGTAGACCAACGCACTTTTTAAATCCATTAAACACAAACATTTTTCCCGCCACGTGCAATTTTAATCATTAAGTAACGTGCATTATTTTGACCAGTCGTTGAACCTCTTCGATTATAGAATTTATTTGCAGTGTAAAACGGCTATGGTTTGTAAAGCCTTTAAAATATTTCCTTCTTTTTGGCCACGAAAAAAAAAAGAAAAGAAAAGTTAGGAGGAAAAACAGAGGCTTGGGATCCACGAGTAAAGAATTTTTTCCCACTTGTGTAATTGTTTTTTGTTCTTTTGTTTTTTGCTGTTTTTTTTGGGGGGGGGGAATAAATGCTAGAAATGCGTTAAAATGATTGCACATTAAAAGATGAATATTTTCCCTGTTGTATCAAAAAGCGACTTTGCTTAATAAACTCTCTTTTAAGGGGTGATTTTTAGCGGTGAAGGAGGTCCCAAAGACGATTACAAAAATAATTACTGTAGCATGAGTTCTTTAAGATTCGCCAAGATGAAAAAGAGAGCCCTTCTGATCTGTCAAAATAGCGCATGCTCCTTGGACATCAGCGTATTAACACTGATTTTGAAGCGCGAGAACAACCTTTGGAAAGACAAAAAGTACTTTCGTGTAACGTTGACTCAGCAATGTGCAGAAATAAAACAAAATGAACGAAAAAAAATCCGTTTTACGAGCGCAGCTCGCGAAACACGGAAGTCGAATACCGAAAGCAATCAACGCCATTTTTTTTAATTCTTTTGTCGCCAAGATTTCCATGTGACGTTTCATTTGGCTAGTCAGTGTTTTCCTCTCCCTCTCTCTCTATTCTGGATTCTGGTCAAACAGTGCGATGTGACCGTAGCCCACGTTCTGATTGCTTTTTGTATGTTCCTCTGCAGCATTATTTCCTAATCAGTTTTTATCTTCCTTTTTGCGTCCATTGAAAATTGCCTTTGCCCCAGTTTATTTATAAATATCCTTGTCCTTTGTGCCTCTGTTTATTCTTATTTACACTTGAACCCTTCTCCCGCCATTCTCCCTCTTTTTCATCTCAAGAGAAAATGAAATCACGGCCTACGTGATCATTTGCGTGCGCAGCGTTAACTTTTTTGGTTTAAGCGCGTAGAAAAGCACCCCATCTACAGAGGTCGCATGTTACAGTAGGCGCTGTGAGGTATCTTTCCACGGTTGCATGGGCCAGAATGCCCTTTAGACCGAACCAACATTTTTATATCTACGACTCGATGACTCTCTCCACCTGCAGCCTATGTAGACGGACCTTAAACCATGGGCAATTTACGAATCAAAGCACCATCAAACCACAAAGTGGCGCATTCTCGACAACGCCAAACTAATAACGTTGTAAAATATTTTCGTTCGTATCTAAAACAATTGATTTTTAATATCTGAGGAGCGATCCTTTAGTTGAGTCACGGAAAAAATGTTTTAGTTACGGCAACAAAATTAGGGACAACAAATGAATTTTTCGTCGCTGCAACCAAACGTTTTGTTGATAGAACAAAACATTTTGCTGTTGTAACAAAATATTTTTTATCCCTATTTT
>Ga0058701_10003959_pt1 | contig 11893 bp, 10 predicted proteins | sample AgamicOrMae_FD_97039 | JGI IMG/M metagenome (GOLD analysis project Ga0058701, IMG submission 97039) | Agave microbial communities from Guanajuato, Mexico - Or.Ma.e | ecosystem: Host-associated > Plants > Phyllosphere > Phylloplane/Leaf | place: Guanajuato, Mexico | collected 2012-06-04 | reverse complement strand
CAATTACTGGAAAATAACCGAACTTCATAATGTCGTACGCTTATCTCTTCAAGTACATTATTATAGGAGACACAGGTATGGCCGCCTTGCGTTTCTGTTAACACCACAACATTATGAAGTTGTTGTGATGAGGTTGGGGCAATCTGTTTGGGTTCTTTGTTAAGACTTCGCCTCGTATTGTTTTGCGTTGGAGTCAAAGAACCTTGAATTTGTCGTAGTTACATCATTTAACGTCTTATCGATATAACTGCGATTGTGTGGCGATAGAGATATCGAGCCTCACCGCATTTCACGCAAGTTTTGTGAGTAATCAACACCATAAGGTGATATTTTAATAAGTCAAATCTTGATTAACGATAAGCACCGACTTCATTCGAGCTTTTTGCGTATCAGTTTGTTTTCCTTTCTATTGACACTGAGGTCTGATCCCTTTTTTTTTCGTCTTTGACAAAGCAGTGACTGACTCAACGATTTAAAACTCGTTATCGCCTGCTATCAGATCGTCAATGACCTGTCAGTCGAAACAAAACAATTTTGAGTTTTCTTTTCCCAAACTACCAGTTAAATTTATAACTTCACGTTGTGGTTTTATCTTCCCCTTTCTATAGCAGCTACTTTGTTTGCCTTTAGAGTTTTTGGTCAATATCCCTTTATGTATTAATTTGGGCTTCATTGTTTATATTCTGCATTCCTCAACTGAAATCAACCTATTTTTCATCAAATGTCTGAATGTCTAATCAGAAATGTGATTTCATGATCTGCTCTTGTTTTAAGGTGTTGGCAAGTCTTGTCTTCTACTTCAGTTCACTGACAAAAGATTCCAACCTGTTCATGATCTTACCATTGGTAAGTAAACTGTGCAAGATCTTCTTGTAACTAGTGTTGTTTTTGTTTGCTGCAAATCAGGTGTTTTATTTGAGTGTACTTATTCTGGTTCGTTTGACGACAGGTGTCGAGTTTGGAGCACGGATGATAACGATCGATGGTAAACAAATTAAACTTCAGATTTGGGACACGGTAAGTACCGATCTAATGATGCACTATCGCGGTTAGTAGTTGCGGGGCACCTTTCAACGCAGGGCTTGCTCACCCGTTCACATCACCCACCGTGATGGAGGGAGAAAAGAGAGTAGGCGCTCACAACCGTTAGTTGCGAAATAGTGACCAGTGGAAATCAAAGTTTTGCAAGGAGATTGTTTCGTTTTGCAGGCGGGTCAGGAGGCATTCCGCTCAATAACCCGCTCATACTACCGTGGAGCCGCAGGGGCACTGCTGGTTTACGATATCACCAGGCGTGAAACCTTCAGTCACTTGACCAACTGGCTGGACGACGCTCGCCAACATTCCAATTCCAATATGGTTATCATGTTAATCGGAAATAAAAGGTACTGTTTTAGGTGTAAGGACTCTCAGTTGTAAAGGTTGCACTCTGCTCTCCTTAATTTTGAGGGATTGAATTTTCCTCCTCATACGTTCCACAACCGCATAGGTTAGGTTAAAGTGAATGAGATGAGGTGCCATGTGCGGAACGTCGCAAAAGGATGAGAGTATTACAAGTAAGAGTGAGACAATATGAGGTTATGGGTCTTGAGCCTCGGCCGAGCGTCGAAAGCGAAAATGCAAAGAGACGAAATTCAACCTTCCAAATGCTTTTGGTGTAGTGCTGGTTTTACACTTGGCCCGTATTTTCGCTGTCATTGTTGGTGGTCAGAGGGATGGAGCTGGAGCGCCCGCGGAATTCGAGATAGGCAACCGCGAGACACTCGAGTTGTGCGTGTTGCCTATGGCGCGTTTGGAAGGGGCTCGGCGAGTACATCGCACGCGAACTTCCGCTTATTTGAAAGTAGAAGTTTCAACTTAACCCACTTCCGCCCAAAAATCAACAGCCATGTCGTTCGGAAAAAAAAATAGAGGATCTTTTTAGTTCAGTATTGTCACAATTTAAAAAATATCACCCCTCTGTAAACCTGAAATTTCAATATTTAGGCATTTTCCAAAGCTTAAAATTGAGTATTTCAGTGGAAAAAGTCCTTTGAATTTCTCTTAAGCTAAATTTCACTCCGAATACTTTGGGCTGTTATGGGTTAAAGTAACTGAAAACTCCTCTCTTACACAAGCTTAGGCCACAACTACGGGGTCTAATTTTTTATACTGAGTCGTGGCCTTCTAACAAAGGACTTCCCGGTCTGCTTTGTTTGGCCTGAATTCTCACTGGAGATGTGATGGATTGTTGATTTTGTGTTGCAGCGATTTGGATGCACGACGAGAGGTGAAAAAGGAGGAAGGCGAGGCTTTTGCCCATGAGCACGGTCTTATCTTCATGGAAACCTCGGCTAAAACAGCTGACAACGTGGAAGACGCTTTCATCAATACGGCTCGTGAAATATATGAAAAAATTCAGGAAGGAGTATTTGACATTACCAATGAGGTAAGAGAACAAAGAGGGTTTCCTCAGTAGCACATTTTTTTTCTGCCTAATTTTTTTAAAATTTATTTGACAAAGTCGATGTTCATATCAACCCATTTAAGCCCAAAGTATTTGGAGTGAAATTTAGTTTAAGAGAAATTCGAAGGATTTTTCCCATTGAATTACGCAATTTTAAGCTTTAGGAAATGCCTAAATTATTACATTTCAGGTTTCCAGAGGGGTGATATTTTTATAAATTTTGACAAAACGAACTTATGAGATCCTTAGAATAAAATTTTCTGTTTCCGAACGGCATCGCTGGGCGGTAGTGGGTTAAGGATACGCTTGTTTTGCAAGTCTCGCTACCTTTTTCCACAGCGTTTGAATTGTCGTTCCGGCTCTCAAGGTTATTTTTGCATCTTTACGGACCGCGTTTTCGTAGGTCTTGTGGAGGAATGAGTCGGCTTTGTTCGCCGTGGAGGGATTTTTCTGTTCCCCAAACGCTTTCAGCTTTATAGGTTTTGCCCAAGTCATACGAAGTGCGCTTTGCTTTTAAGAAATGCGCAGTGTAAGATCACGCGAGATATCATCAATGTATCTATGTCGGGGATGCTGTTTGGCGTAAAAGATTCCCTTATCAATTGAAAACGTACGCAGTCCAGTTTTCATCGCGGGAAGACGTTATCAAAATCAATGCGTTTTAAGTAAACATCGTTTTTATTACGTGATTCTTCTTTGCCGATCAACGCCGGATTACCGAAAAAATGACACCATGTGTGTTAAAAAACGGAGACAAGTTATACCGCGTATGGAAAGAACCCAGTTCAGTTTTCAAAAATAAAACGCACACTCAAGTTTGAAGTTCCGTGAAAGTAACTTCTTTTCCCCTGAAGCCAAACTGTGAATAAACGTTTCAATTGTATCCTCCCAGCATTCTTGGTGGCTACCGTTTGCGGATTTGAATGTACGGATGTGATCGATCTTTGACAGCAATGAGCTATTATGGAATGTTTTGTTTGCAGGCTAACGGCATTAAGATTGGTTCGCAACATTCGCCGACAAACCCCAACCTTCCCCAAGGCAGTCACGGATCGGGGCAGGGGGGCGGATGCTGTTAAACGTTGCAGAATCGAAAAGGACCGAGGAGCCCTCGTTTCTTTGGCTTTTCCCCCGTTCATTTTATGTTGTTCTTCGAGACGGATGCGAAGCATACGTTATTATTTTTTCTACTTAGTCCCTCTCGGTTGGATAAGCGCTTTAATACCGATCTTTGTTTGTACTTTAAGTTAAGATATGTGACCTTATTCAACCCGGGTTTTTTAATTTGAGTCTCTCCTGACGAAAAGTCGATACACGGTCAATCCTGGGAAAGAAGCATGAATAGCGTAGACCTTTTCAAGGACCACATTGTGCGTTACTTATCGTCGTTTTCTTTTAACTTCACTGTGTATCTGCGTTCTCAGAACGACACAAGTAATATCCGCACATCTTAACCGAAAGTTAGCGACGACATATCGACTCGAATAACGTGGTTTTTGAATCTGCGTTTAATGACGTGTCCCTTTCCACGGATTTACTATGTGATCATGAACGGCTTTTGTGCATATATAACCATGTGATATGTTTAAGCGTAATCGTCGATTGTTATTTATGGTAAGGAACGAATATGTCAGGAAAATGAAACGGTTCAGAAAAAACTGCATTGGTAGTACAGTCGGATGTTTTATTGCATGGTTACTTACGGACAAATCTAAGGCCTGATGACATGATCGTAACTGTGTTTTCTTCGGGACTTTCTGAACTGTGTCCAAAAATCAGGCACGACTGCTAATTACGGAAATGTTGATTTATTCCTAAAGTAAGCATTTTACGCACATTTACCGAATCTATTTTATTTGCAATCTGGGTTATAGTTAATCTACGGATATATATCGAGTGTGAAAAATTACCCTCTACTCGCCATCGCGTATCGTGTGTTATACCAACAGCAAAGAGCGCTGCGAAACTGTACATATTCAGTATATATCCTGTATCCGGGATATCCGACATATATCCGGTATGTAAGATGTCCGGAGCGTTGAGCTCTCACCGACAATGTCTCATTTTCAACCAAATCATATTTATTTTAGAATTTTTTTAGATTCTACTGTGTAAAATTTATTTGTCTCCTTTACAATTTATATATATATACTGGAAGAAAGGTGTGATGACTGAAAGTATTTTGATATATTCTTTGTTTCCTCTGGTTTCCTTGGTTACCGATCATCGCGGCCCACTCCGGCTGAAATGTCAGAAATGCTGAAATCCAGAGATAATTTCGTAGCTACCCTTGAAAGGTCAGCTGATTGCAGGTGATCGGGGACCATAGCGCCGGAACGGTGTTTCCAAGACTTTATCTGATCAGTTAGATGTTTTCAGTGTAAACCAGTGTTGCGAGATTTCGCGATTTTGTCAAAAAATTCCCTGGTTAAGCGATGTGAGTCAACTCTCGTCTAGCATGTTTAACTTCGCTCGCGAGCTGAGCATTGCCGTAATGTGTTAGAAGTTATCGATATCGGTTATAAAGTTTTTCATATGAAGTCGCGAAATGTGGCTGCATTGTTGTGAACATGGTAAAAGTAATTCGAAAAGTTCATTTCTCGCATCCTGTGTATTCTGGTCGGGTGTTCGGGGGTGACCTATTATATTTTATTGAAAGCTGTGTCTTCTGAGCTGTACCTCTTGTTGGGACGAAAACGGAGGCATATTTTCTAGTCTTTTTAAATGTTCTCTTTAAATTTTAAAAAACTTTAAATGTTACTTTAAAGGTTCCGCCCTGTTTTATCTCCAAACTTCAGTTTATTTCCATGTTTGTCTCTCATGTACGGAAATTGCGTTGAATGGTGGAATGCTCAAGATTCATTAATGTTTGTAACGTTTTAAAGTTTTGGCCTGTATTTATTTCGGCATTTTCAGTTAGCTGTATTTTGAGTTACATATTTTCATGCCACCACATATTCGCTAAGAAAAATTTACTGGTGTTAAGTGTCTTGTGAAACTGATTGAATAAACTTAATGCGGAGTATTGATATTGTCATTGTCTTTTACAATAGATATAAAACTTTTCTGTCGCTCTCTTGTGCGCTTTTACATAACCTACCAAAACTAGGCAGAGTTTTTGGGCTCAGCGCATCAGCTTCTCGCCCTGTCTCTACCTAAAGTTTTTTTTTATGTCCCTTCTTCCAATTACGATTGTTTGCAAGTTGAGTTGAATTTCAGAGCCTATATTTTCGTGATATGGTCTCTGTCTGTGAAGAGCGAAAGTACCTTAGCTTCACGCTGTCTCTACTATCGATGGAAAGAAATCGTAGCCTCAAGTGTTACACCGAATGAGGTATACCTTCTTGTGGGAAATTCATCTCCTTAGAAAAACAAGTCATATTTCACTAATTTGAATTGCATTGTATTCTCTAAAATGCTGCGGTAAAGTCGTTTTTATAATCTTATATATTCTTTTCTTATTGTTATTGAATACAGATTAAAGAGGTGTAAATCGCTCTTTTTTTTTCAGTTATAGAAGCCTCTTTTTCACTCTTGTTTTTACATATGGCTGTTAGTACTTCTAACAATAAGGCACGTGTACGGCAAAAGGAATGTATAATGTATATCACATGGGAGACTAGCGCGCGTCAAGTTACCTATTTTTGTACAATATTTTAAATTAGAGGTACTCACTGCAAGATATAAATGCGTTGGGCTTCCAAAAAAAAATGCGTTAAAAAAGAAAAAAAAACAGGGGAATCTTCGGAATTAGCTAACCTAAATAGCTACTTACAAACTAACAGGAAAAGGTGAAAAAAATGAAAAAAAAAGAAAAGTTTTCTCGCAATATGAGTCCTGATTCAGCCCACGATCGAACTGGGGACCTTCTTCATGTTAAGCAGATGTGATAACCGCTACACCACGGAATCTGTGATCCTAATTTTGAAGTAAAGGGATAGAGAAGGAATCTCCATGCAATAACGTGTATTTCATGTTTGTAACAAGACATTACTATAATGTATATCATGTATATAAAATGCGTTGGTACGAACAACCGGTGATCTCGTTTTTAGCTGGGGTTGTTCTCTAATATGAACGGTAAAACGTTCGTTTCGCGAGAGAGAACGTTTTTAAAGCTATGCCAAAACCAACTCATTTTTGAAAATTTATGTTTTTGGTGGATCCTAACGTAAATTCGCTCGAGTACAACTGTTTCTCAACATAATTTCTTAACAAATCAGTTGTTAGATAATAAATAAATAGCATTTTTCTAAATGCTGCGGGTGTTTTATGAGAAGTGAAAACCAGCTTTATTGAAGGCATGGAGAGTCCTGAAATAAAGAGGTTAACCAGTTTAGCCAATTTCTTTAAATAATCCATAATACGGTAAAGTAGAGGATTAAACTTACATCATGAAATCTTCGATTCCCATGGTCCGCGCGCGCTTTTGTTCTCCGTCGATTTCTTTTAGGATTTCTTCAATTTTTGGTTTGATGTCAAAATTTGGAGGAATAGTCTGAGGGCAAAACCATATTTTAGCATAAAATCAAGTTGAAAGAATTTTGGATGAGCTTTGAACAATGTCACATAAAATTTAGCAAAACTTTCGTGTCAAAAAAAACAAAAAACAAAAAAAACTAAGGTGAGTAGAGCCCTGACCTATAGGGCAGCGTTAAACCATACGGGTTAAGACATAAAAATTTAGATGACAGCGAAGAAATGCAAGTGTTAAATTATGCCATTCAGGAAAATATAGGTAGCGTAGAAAATAGAAGCGTTGCGCAAACGAGCTTCCCCTGTTCATTTTGCTGTTCCGCGCTTCAAGATGCACAAAAAAATCAGTAAAAAAAAAGAAGCTGTAACCTTTGCACATAAAAGAGTTGCCAAACAGGAAATATATTTTTAAATGGTGAAAGGCAGTTCACCAGGTTTAAACATCGATATCACGTTCAGAGGATAAACTTACCACATTGTTCACTGAACAATAAACTCGGTAATTCTTGTCTAGCGCAGCCAACACGGCGGTTTCTTTAAAAGCGGCACTGAGAGTTCTGTTTTTCCTTGTGAAAGCTATACGGGTCAAACCGTCCCATTCCGTAAAATCAATGGGTGGCGGAGGATTTCGAGGCTCTAGACGAATAACACTTGATTCTACTTTGGGAGGAGGCCTGAAGTTGTTTTTGCCCACCTGCAAGCAAAAAATTCAAGCTTTAACATACATTTTATGGCTTATCTATTCAGATAAAGACGTCATGAAACTACTAGTGACCCAAGGATTTTTATCTACTAAGGAAAGACGATATCGGTAAGACTTCCTAAAACTTTAAACGGAAACAGACACGTTAAAGACTAAGACGGACGTCTTCCCGTTCGCTAATTAAAATTTTAGATTTATTAGACGTCTTTTACGCGTTGAAGGTCTGCGCAACGTAAACTAGACACCGTTTTTTGCTGTTAGCAAAACATCAACTTTGAACGCCTTAACAAAAGCAGCCACAACCACGAAAGCTATCGTTTAGAAAAGAGCATATCCATTTGTACAAGGGAGTGCAATTTCCATCATTAAATACCTTCATTAGGATGTCTACTCGAGCCAAAAGTTGAGTATTGATGGACAGACGACAATAAAGTTTATCACCTGGCTGTGCTACCAGTCTCATCGCAAATTCCCTCTGCAGCATCAACACAGCACATCTGAAGAAGGGTCTGAGAAGTAAATGGAAAGAATTTCATATAATCGGCACACCTAAATACATGGGTTAATTTTCAAAAAAATTAAAATGCTTCTTTACCTGTGAAGCAACAGCCTGAATACAAGTGGTGATGATATTTGATAGGGAACATTGGCTATGCAAAGATCAAAGAATGGCAAATCTGCTTTTAGAACATCACCAACCATAATGTGAAGTTTGGGTTGTAAAGCAGTTCCTTGGACACGTTTCTGGAGTTCAGCGACAAGCCTGTGAACAAAATGATTCCAGAGCTAGAGAGACTTACATCCATTGAAATATGATCTCAGCTATGGCACAACTGATACCTGAAAATAAAGTTTACCTTGGATCTATTTCACAAGCTATGACACGTTTAGCTTTTTCCAAAAGTTTTACAGTTAAGTTACCCGTACCCGGACCAACTTCAAGTACCACATCAGTAGGCCGTAAGGCAGCTTTCTCAATCATTGAGGTAATGACTAGCGGGTTCTTCAATATATGCTGGCCGAAGCTTTTGTTGAATTGAATACCTGTGGAGTAAATTAGAATAAAATTAAGACCAATTGTTGATAAATCTAGCATTTATGACGAACTATGATAGATAAACAGCACATTACCACATGGAAGAAGTTCCACAAAAAAGGACACAGTTCCCCACATATATGATGATTGTGATTCGTACCTTGCTGAGCAATCGCTTCGTGTATTCTCGATTTCTTCTGGATTCTTTCTTTCGGCATTTCGTCTTGAATAACTTGTCACTTTCGGCTACCGACAGGTAAAAAAGATATAAGAAATATGTTGGCAAATTCACACGTGTTTCCGTGATAAGGTTGAACGAACCTTGAAAAATAATGGTGGTTCCAAAGCCTCTGCTGCAGAGGTAACAGACAAAATAGAGCTTAGCACAAATATTATGTAGAATTTAACAGTTGACAACTCCAGAGCAACTCCAAAAATACGAAAACGGGAAATTAATCAGGGACGCAGTTAACCTCAACGTTTGTTTTGATTCGGTGGCGAGAATATTTACTTCAAAGCAGCTTTAAAAGACGAGGGCGAAGCAACTACAGCATGTTTCCAGGGGGCTGTGGGTACTAAAATAAGCCAATCAGAAGCAGCCGCTGCAACCGTTCGGGTGTTGTCGGAACTCAAGTCTGTCCCTGATTGGCCATCACAGAGGCTCAACTCGGTGGCTCCGTCGACCCGAATCGAGACCTTTGGCTGAACCGATTATACTCTCTGCACCGTGGTGTTTACAAGTTTTGGTAAACATTGCGAATATATTTTATATGGTTTGAAATGAAGACCAAATGGTCGGAACTTAAAGTTCCTTTAAGTAAAACTGTTTTGCGGACCATAAAGAAATTTGGTTTTGAGTGTATGACGCCGGTTCAGGTAAATATTCCTAGCCAACGTCGTCCCTTAACCTAGAAACCACATGGTTAGTTTAACAATAATACGGCTTTTAACTCAAGTCATTCACTATCCACATTTTCAAAACGTGAGTAGTAGGTTTCCATTCCTCTCTGTATATCCTTCAGACTTTGACAGCGGTTTATCGACGGCAATAGTGGTGTTAACGGGTGTTTGTTATGGACTACTATATGTGTATTTCTTTCAGGCTGCCTGCATTCCTCTCCTTCTTACCAACAAAGATGTAGCTGCTGAAGCTGTAACGGGAAGTGGGAAGACTCTAGCATTCCTTATTCCTGCGATAGAAATAATGCTGGTAAGAGCAGGACCTCAAACAACTTATGTCATGGTTTGTACAAATCTTGGAACAACCCTTTCTAGCTTTGTTCACGTATTTTATTTTTCCAGCGCCGCAAAGAACCATGGAAGGCGGCAGAAATAGGCGTTTTAATCATATCACCTACACGCGAGCTGGCCACGCAGATCTACGAAGTCTTAAGTGCCTTTCTCGACGAGCTCAAAGCTGAGGCTAAACCCAAGAATTATCGTTCCGTCCTTTTATTAGGAGGAAATTCCGTAGACGCAGACGTAGCAACCCTTCGAGAAAATGGCGCAAATATTATTGTGGCAACTCCGGGCCGGTTGGAAGATCTGTTGGATAGGAGAGAAGATCTGAACTTGTCCAACTGTTTAAAGTCTTTAGTAAGTTTCCAAAAATCATTTTCTGCAGATGAATGGCCATGTTTTTTTCGGTTTTTTTAAACTATTTTTTTGTCTTTCTACAGGAGCTGCTTGTTCTTGACGAGGCCGACCGTCTGCTAGACTTGGGTTTCGAGAAAACTTTAAACTCTATTCTCGCTCATCTCCCGCGTCAGAGGAGAACAGGGCTTTTCTCAGCTACCCAGACGCGCCAAGTTGAGCTTTTGATGAGAGCTGGCTTGCGAAATCCAGTTCAAGTTACTGTTACCGAGAAGGGCTCGCGAAAGTAAGTAACAGATAATCTTTGTATCTTCGAAAATCGCCGATAAGTGGCCGCGTTAAATTTAATCTCATTGCGTTTTTTTTTCCAGTGAAGACGTCTCCACTCCTGCTACTTTGAGTAATTACTACGCTATCGTTGAACCAGAAGAAAAGCTTTCAGCTCTAGTCAGCATCCTGAGACAAGAAATAAACAAGAACAAGGCCAGTCCAGGGAAATACATGGTGTTCTTGCCAACATGCGCTTGTGTTGAATATTTTTCTGTTATATTATCAAAGTAAGTTCATGAGCACCAATGAGTGGCATTGTCTCAGCCCCTCCATAGAGAGCCACATTGTACAATACTTGCTAAATTTATAAGTTTTAACCTTCTTCTTCAATCAGTTTTTGAAATTTCCTCTCCTCCTTGTTTTCCAACACGAATCTACGTACGCCCTTTTCGTTTTCAATGCGTTTTATCAAAGCTTTGGCATGAAAAACCAAGTTCGTTTCGGATCGGACGGTATTCCTCATTCCCTGTGTATCATTCCCCAGTTTTTTTTCTTCATCACCACAGAGCACGTTTGTCGATTATTCGGGTCATTCGTTGAAACGTTACTTATTTATTTTTTTCTAATTAGTTAATTTTTTTCCGCAGATTGTTAGGAAGTTTCCCAGTATTTAGTATACACGGTAAAATGAAAGATTCGAGGTTTAAGGCATTCGACTCATTCCGAGTCGCTAGTAAAGGTATGTACTCGTACTCTTTTGTAGAAGGCGCCCTCTTTTGCTTAAACGCGCCTGACGACATTTGAAATTTTTGCAGGTGTGATGTTGTGCACGGACGTGATGGCCCGCGGCGTGGATATTTCGGGCGTGCGTTGGGTCATCCAATGCGACGTTCCGCGGTCAGCGGCCTCCTTTGTGCATCGCTGCGGCCGGACAGCCCGATCTGGCAACGAGGGCTCCGCCCTGGTGCTGCTCATGCCACACGAAGATATTTACGTCGATTTCATCCTCCGAAACCAAAAAGTACGCTGTCTCACTCGAAATAAACTGTTTAAGCTTAACCTGCTCGAAGTTTTCTTTAGGCTTACTCAAGATTGCGCTAAAATGACACATTTTTAGAAGTTTCGAACGTAAACCTTTCAAGGAGAATTTGTGTTTTTTTTTAGAGGTTGGTAGACTGTAAAATACAAAAGTCTGAAAAAAAATCGATGATGTCGGGCATTTTAATTTTGGTAGGAGACCCTAGTTATGAATCTAGTGTTCACAATTTTAGCTCCTTAGAGGACGAAAAATGAGCGCAGTCTTTTACCGATTGAGTAGGAAATTTAAAACTAAAGGTTTCTGTTGTTATTTTTTAATTTTTTCTTTAAT
>Ga0058701_10003958_pt1 | contig 11896 bp, 14 predicted proteins | sample AgamicOrMae_FD_97039 | JGI IMG/M metagenome (GOLD analysis project Ga0058701, IMG submission 97039) | Agave microbial communities from Guanajuato, Mexico - Or.Ma.e | ecosystem: Host-associated > Plants > Phyllosphere > Phylloplane/Leaf | place: Guanajuato, Mexico | collected 2012-06-04 | reverse complement strand
GATAACCATATCCTTTCTCGTGAGTGCATAAGCATCGGAAATTTTCCGCAGTTTTCGGAACGACGTCGGATCGAAGCATCATAATTATTCGACCTATTTCTTTCTTCCCAATACTGATGTCAAAGTACACTTGAGGATTTTTCTTGACTTTCTTGCTTCCAGCTGCAGTTGACTCAGCCTCCTGCTATAATTTAAAGTAAGAAGTATTAGCAATCAGTAAATATTCTGAAGGAGAGTGTAAGTAATTCCTGTGACTAAGGGAGGTAAGAGGGAAAAATTAGTAATCCAACATTTAATACTTACCTTAGTTTCACCCTCAGGAGTTTCTGAAGTAGAGTCTCCTTGGTCATTTTTAAGTGTTTGTCCTGCATGCTCCTGTAGCCAGGAATCATCTGCCCATACTGGTCTAGAGGATCCCTCTCGGATTTTCTGAGGTTTAGCCAAATTTACTCGGATTGTACGTCCAAAAAGTTCTGAATCATTCTTGAAAGAAGAACAATTAAAGTGAGTGATAGTGATATGGTGAGGGTTTTCTGACACAATTTCACTTACATTAATGTCTAGAATTAAAAAGAGTTTTCTTCACAAAGTACCACAGGATGCACAGTGGTAACTTACCATGTTGTCAATGGCTGCAGCAGCATCTTCTGCACTTTCAAACTCAATGAAGGAGAACCCTCTGTGCTTCTGCGTTTCATAATCAATTGGCATTTGAACATCCACAATATCTCCAAATGGTATGAAGGCTGCATGAAGGGTTTTTTCATCTACTTCTTCAGCCAAACCACCTAGAAACACACAACTGAGTTAGCATCTAAACATTCAAAGGACAAACACCATATGTAGGCAGTCACATTATAAATACGTAAGGGACGTGTAGAGCCTTGAACCAGATTTTACATTTAGTATATAAAGGAGATTTTTACTCAAATTTAAATACTTACCGACGTAAACAGTTCGTTTAGCATTTGACATAATTTATAGGTTATGGCAACGAACTATTCGCAACGAACAAACAACTGTAATGATCACACCCAAACTAATGAAATTAGTGCAAGTTACTTTGAGATATATGACAGGCGCATTTTATACAGTGTGTTTCTATGACAAATGTGGTAAATTGCACATACAATATTAACTAGCCGCTTGAAACCTGCCGGTGTTCTGCAGTCTGCAAGAAGTAAAAAACACGAAGAAAAGGTAAACAAAAGGCCACTTAGAGAGCGTTACGTAACGTTATATGTATTTCCAGGTTTTTCTCCTGAATTGTGCAGCATAACGTGGTATTTGTCATATTATATTGAAATTTTGAATATTTAAGTGATATCCTCATCACCTTAGCACCATTCTAACGTCCTCCGAAAATTCTTCAGTTTTGCTCGCAGATGAGGGATCCAGATGCTTTGACTTTTTCGACAATCAAAACAAAATCTGTATTTGTTTATTTCGTTCGATTCTTATGATCTTTCTGTACAGAATTTGAATTCTGTTTGACCCTAACATAGGTTTCTTTTTCTTTAATACTGTTCAGTCAATTAACCTCCGCAGCGTATTGGCTAAGTCGTTGCAAAGCCCATGTTGGGAACAAGGAATAGAATGAGGTTAGTTCACCACATGAGACTTTTAGTCTCATGTTCACCATTTGCTTAAGATTCGGCAGGTACTTTAGCGTGGATTTTATGAGGTTACCTGTGACTGACAGGTGTTTGTGACCTGAAAGTATTGTCTTACTTTGTATTCTTCTTTTCAATAGCTAACAGCAATGGAAGCCAATCCAATAAGTATCATCCTAGTTAAGAGCGACAGTAAGGGGGATCGACTTTTATTTCGTTACCCCTACGCTAATGACACTAGACCGGAAGGTGGACAGCACAATCGCCGTCGTAATCCCTATTCCCTAACAATATCTGAAGATCTCCTCCAGAGCTTGCCACCTCAAACAACCAACATTCACCAGGGCCATCTGACAGGGTTTGCTGATGAGGTGAAGTTGATTACTGTAATTACAATCCCTCTGCCCCTCCGCATTTGAAGAGGAAATGCTAACAGCTTGTTATCTTTCAGGTCTTGTCAACCCTGTTTGCCGTCAAAGCGGATCTTTGCGAGCACAAGTTTGAACTCAAAGTAAATGATGTCCGCTTTGTTGGTCACCCTACACAGCTACCTCCAGCAGGAAGTTACAGGAACTCACATAGTGGTAAGTTTTTCAATTCAGCATTGTTACTTGGAAGGCTGCCATGTTGGTGTTTGTTCTCATTCCTCCACAGGCTCAGGAAGTAACCACATGCAGGATATAACATCTTCAGCAATGCTTATCAACATAGTTTTTGCTCTACAAGCAACAGCAAGTCACTCTATTGTGAAGTGTTACCATGACTTGAGCCGCAGGCTAGGAGTAGCTCTGAGGCACGAGGAGAGAAGATGTGGGTATGTTACCGAAGAAAATAAATTGATGATAACTGCGCATGACGAAGTTGCCACAAGGTATGTTGTATGATTAAACACCCGTTCTCATTTGATTGATTGTTGCTGATCTAACTTAAAGGTTTGGAATGTTTTCAAACAGGTTAAGTGATGAAGAGGGTGACAGTGTAGAGTCACCATTTGATCTAATATTGAGCCGCAGTGAACTGGCCCGCCAACTGAAAAGTGTTTTTCAAGATTTGGTCACCACAGGCTTGGTGCGCCTGAGAGTTAATAAGTGGTTGCAAATTAGTTTTTGTCTTCCCCAGAAGGTTCATCAAGTTCATTTCCATAGGAAAGCTTTCATTATTGAGCCTGAAGCAATTGACAGGTAAGCCACTGTTCTCAGTCAACTTTTCTCTATTTGATTTGTGATACTGAAACTCTCATTTCTGTCACAGGTGTTTACAAAGTTTACGACCTTACCATGGCTTACTGTTGTTAGTTGAGCCTGCCGAATTGCTTGAAGGTTTGCCACCAGATTCTTCGCCAGCCTTGATGCGTCTAATTAGAGTTCACACTCCCTTAAAAAGTCTACAGACATTAGCCGCAGATGCAGACTTAAATCTCACTCAGGCAAGTAAATGTGAAGTTTTTGTTTTGTATCGCATGAACCCGCAAACCAAACGGGAGGTGAGCATCTTACTCCGAGCGATTTGTGCTCGTGTCCAATCCTCTGCACGCGGGCATCGATCAATTGGGTTGCTCTTAGTAGGCTATGCGGCGGTGCGGTTTGATTTGCCTATTAGGCAACTCAATCTGGAAATCGAACTCAAACTGAGGTTTCATTAAACAAATCAAATCGCCATTTGCCTACGACTTAACAAGAGCGACAGGGAGGCGGGTTCCAGACCAGCCCGCCGGGTTCCGAGTCGACCCGGCGGGTATCTCATTACCCGGCGGGTATCGGAAAACCCGGCGGGTATGGAGAAAACGGCGGGCAGAAGCCGGCGCAGTACGCTTAGGTAACCCCGCTCGGCGTTTCGCTACCCGGCCCGACTTTTCAAACCCGGCCGGGTACGGGCGGATCGTAATCCACTTTTGTCCGCCTCTGGTAGGCAACCATCAAAACTCTTGTGCGAGGCTGGCTGCCGATTTAAAATTCCCTGTTTAGACCCATCAATGTTTTTTGAGTAATTGTCACTTATCTCAAAGTAAAACGTAAACCTAACTTTAAATGATATTCCTTAAATTAATAATAATAAAATTCTTGTTCTAAAGCTTATCTGAGATTAAAGCATGGACCATGCTTTTATCTCCACCATGCTGCATGGTTTAGGCCATTCATATTATGCAAGGATAGCAGGCCAAAGTTCAGAGTTTCAGCTTTTTACGTAAAGGTAGAGATTTTTTCGCCCAAAATATTTTTTTTTTTTAATGAAAACGATTCTGTGAACAGCTGAAACTTTTTAAAAAAACTCATCTAACTTCCGGTTTGAGAAAGAAATCTCCTGGCCATTATTTTATTGAAAGAAAAAAAATGTAAAAATGAATACAAAAACTGAGATAGTGTCTCTAAAGCAAGTATAACTCATTATTTTTACGTTGACTGTGTCTCGCCATCATGTTTATCGTGAATCCTATTGTCTCCAGGTTTTTCAACTAACTGGACATCTAGTGTATTGGGCCAAAGCAACTGTTATTTATCCTCTCTGCGAAAGCAACGTGTACGTTGTCGCACCAGACTCTCCCACCGACTTCAACTCGCCGTTAGTTGAGCGCTTTTCCGAACAATTCCCCGGAATGTGTTTGCTGCAGGTAGGTTTACTCGTGAGCTAAGTCGAAAAGAACTCGCTGGTCTGCTAAGATTTTCCCAGCAACCGCGCTGATTTGTTCTCAGGTCATGAGCGAGTTTTCTCTTCCTACGTCTATCGGCCAAAAAGTGAGCCCTTTGCTGGGATCAGCTGCCCAGGCTCAGTTAATTCAAACTGTAGTGTGGCTCTTGAGACATCGTCTCTTGCGACAGCTACATACTTTCGTCTTCTTCATGCCAACTGGTCGCGGCCTAAGTTGGCCTCCCATGGTAAGTAAACCTTAAATGTTCCCGGTTGCAATATATATCCACTGTATACTGTATTCCACTCTGGTTCAGCTGCTCATCGCGTTTTAAGGATCAACAGCACACAACCTCGAAGGCTAGAACAATCTAGGTTATGTGATGTTTGTACTAGCAGTCCAAAAGGTATTGTCCGGTTCTGGTCGCGCTGGAAGGCTCCGCCTTATGGGGAAATACATTGGCCACCGCCTTGTTGCACGATCAGAACTGGACAATATCTTTTCGACTGATAGTACCGTCGCCAATTCGGATTCCGCTTCGTTCTCAGCTGTAGGCTTGCATAGAGAGCATCGTAGGGAGAGACGCGACAACTTCTTCCCGCGGTGTGCGCTGATTCGTGGGTCGCAGGCAAGCAGGAACGCTGATTGGAGGGTGACGTAGCAGTTGACGCCTCTCTTTCTATGAAGCTCTCTGTGCTAGCTGAGAAGTAAGCGACATCTCGCAACCGGTTAGGTGTCTTGTGCGTCGCTCCGCTACCAATTCGGTCGCCTTGGCGAGAAGGTGATGATTTCTGGACCATTCCTTGGTGGAATTCATGAAGTGACAAATGTTCCCTTGAAAATGTAGGGTGTAGTGAAGAGTGAGACCCTAATTTTCCCGTGTCTTTTATTCCCGATATTTTGGTTTTAGGAGGTTCCAATGCTGCGCGGAGAGGGAAGCCAGCTGAGTATTGGAGATGAACAAGGCAATTCTCTCGGTCGAAGCGATAGTGGAGCAAGCTCTTTAAGCGATGACTTGGTTGCTCTAAAAATGCAGCAACAGCAGCAATCTGTGATGTTGAGCAGTCCCAACATGGGTAAGTGATCATCCACACACAGCCCTTACGTCGACAGTAGAAAGCCTTACGGGGAGAGAGAATCACTCTTGCATTCCACAAATCTGCGTCGCTGGTTTCATGCATCCTACGAATCAGCGCACACCGCGGGAATAAGTTGTCGCCTCACTCCCTGTGAGGCTCTCTACTCAACAGGAAAGCAAACTGAACGATGTGCTCAGGGATTAAAAAAGAAGAGAAACAATACCCCGTAGCATGGTTCACATCATACGTTTTAGAATTATTCAGAGGTTTTGATCGTCTTTCGTCATTAAATTCAGCTGTCTGTAAGAGTAAACTTATAAGACTTCAGAAGCAGCTTACAAGGCGGTGAACGAGCCAAGTGTTGTCGGAATCTTTCCTATATCTGTGATGTGAGCTACGAAGTTTTCATTCGTCCATTTTTAGTCGTTATGCTCCGAGAACTTCTCAAACCCTGGAGCTTAAATCGTCGATTCAAGTAATGGAATGTTCAAATTTGTCCTACTCATTGATATCGCGGTATTAATTCGCTTTTTTTTCAGATGAGGGGTCTCCTGATACTGACAAAACTAATGGCATGATTCCCGAAGAGCTTCTTAGCGACTTTAACGAAGACGAAAGAGTAGCTATACTTAAAGTACCTGCAGCAACAAATGCCGAAGACTTAGCATTATTATCAAAGTTATACCGTTGTGGATATCTGAGAGGGCGCCACCATCTGGAGGAAATAATGTACCTAGAAAATTTGAGGCGCTCTCAGTTATTACAATTACTGGATAAGTTTCGCGATGTTTTGTTAACCTGCGAAACCGAAGATCCCGCTATCGCGACTTTCTACTCCCATTCTGGTTAAGTGATACCGCATTATCAGTAATGCCTTACTAGTCAGCGCCAACGGAAAAATACGTGAAGACAATTTGACAGTCTTAAAGACACGTAACTCACAAACTTGAAAAATGTGGACGAGCCTTACCTGAAATAAGCTCGTTTGTAGAATACTTTCAGCCTCAAAACTGAAGAAAAAAACGTGCTATGCATATATTTGCTGGTATTGAAGAGCGAAAGATAACTTTGTATATTTTTTTATATTATGCGAACGAGTATTGAGGATAGAGTTGTCCGGTTGTACGGGTTTTCTCAAGTTGTTGTGTAAAAAACTAAAAGTTATGAGTCATGACCGTATTTGTTTGGTGGACTCTGTATATTTTGAGTCCCAAGTTCTGACCTCGAATTTATATACTTTGAGTTATGAACGATCGATGATGCTAGGATTTTTCCAAAAGCAATTTGCGCAAAGCATTTGTAATATAAAATGAGGAAGTTAAGTTGTTAGTGCGTCTCTATGTGACCAGCAATCGGCTTTAAAGTCGATGTAAACCAACGGACGTTTTCAAACCAGTGAATAGAGCTTCAACGGTAGTCCGCTTTTAAACAACATAATTTACAATTCAACCACCCTCTCCGGAGTATTTTTACCGTAAACAGCGAATTTTTAACAGGCAGCTTAGTACAATTAAAATTTGGCGGACAATTTTGGACTTATCATTTTAAGATTCCCCGGAACCGCAAACATTTCTTAAGGAACTCTTTGTTTCTTTGCTGATCGAATTGCTGAGTTGATCGCGTTGTACTTTTATCCGAATTATTACATGCCACCGAGCACAGCCGTAGGAATGGCTGACAAGTGATTTTTTTTCTTTTGAATTTAGGTTGGCAACACGGTTGCATCGGCTGAAGAGCGGGAGCTCCTCTCTATTTAAATACGTTAGTAGTGCACAGCCAACACAAAATTGAAAAAAAAAACTAGATATTAAATAACTTATCAGCCATTTATTCCCTTGACTGTACTTGGCCATCGCGAACTCGGATTAAGGAGTAATGTTTATAAATGTTGAATTTGCAAATCGATGGAAATGAAGTAAAAGAAATTAGGGGTCTCAATTTATGGTGTAGCTGTACGTCATCAAAATTTGTTTTTTTAGGGGGGGGTAGAAAAACAAAAACTACGAGTTTTTGTAGAAAGTGGCCTGATTTTCTCATCCAAGTGAATGATGCATGTTATAAATCAGAGAACAAAGGGTAACTTGTAGTTCCAAGGGTTCAATTATCGAACTGTTTTTGCGCCCTGTATTTTTGAAATGTGCAAAATGATGTACCGGTACAGTATATTCTTCTTATGAGAGCAAGTCGCAAAAATGTTGCTGATGACTGTTCATTTACATTCCGTGGTTGCTGGTTTTAGAGAATCTAACCGTGAATACATTGCGTATTTCGCTAATGAACTGATATTAATGTTTCTTGTGTTGGCGTTTTGTGATGAAGCTTGCCTTGTGATGGTGCTATTTTTACAGTACAAAAAGTCTCATCTTGTTGTTGTTTGTGTGATTTTACTTCTGAGTAAATATTACTCGTGTTGTTACTTTAGTTTTATTTTCTCTTGTTGATACACCAGTGTATTTTTACAATCGCCCTCGAAACCCGCGACGAGTTAAATTTCCAACAAAACTCCAAAGTTAGCATCTTCTAACGCGGAGTGGAACGAGCCAGATTAGAGTTTTGTTTTAAATAAATGAGGAACATTACCGATGGAACCTTACGAAAACGTAACTGGTACCCGTACTCAAATCTCAGAAATCCAAGTTATGGATGTTTATCCTTGTTGAAAATTCCCCACTGTGAATATCTATGTAAAGAGAACAGAAATCATAAACACCGGTTTCGTGAACCAATACTTGCGCAAGCTAGATTTGTCGACTTATATCACTTTTTATACCAGTTTCTGAATTATGAAGCCTTTCTTTCCACTCGTAAGTTGTTTCATTTCGCTCAAGCGATGAGTAAGGTTTTGCTCGTATCATTACATAAGGGATGTGATCAACATTTTTTTTTCATAAATACCAAAAGATATCTGCTTAATTTTTCTCACAGAAAATACATTTTCTCTGAGGTATGTTTCCGAAAGGGACAAAACTATAAACAGTGAAGAAGGGATGGTGGGTCGAAATAGTTGATAGAAATTCCAAAATCGTTTCAACGTAATTTGTAGAGTTTTTGAACAATGAGGTGCGCTTGCTCCCACTGGTGTCACTACTCGTAGTAGTTGAGTGACGATCGCTTGTAAAAGTAGGGGCAAACTTGCACCCATGGGCTGCTCATTCCAGCGTCCGTACGGATGCATGTGTTGGCACACCGCACAACGACGTCTCCCTGAAACAATCATTTCCGATAGTTTGGAACCGGTATTAAAAATACTTTAGTTGAGGAGGAAATCTCATGGAAGTAAACCTCATATCTCCGGTTCAAAAAAATAAGGGCATGGAAGTCAAAAGTTTGCTTTTTTCCTCAAACAACCGGCTGGCTTACATCCTACTGGTACGCCATTGTTGATGAAGATATCAACAGTTTGATTAAAAAAAGATTTGTAAGGGTCAGGGCACAAGACGCGGCAGTTCTCCCGACTTTCTCCCGTTAGTGTACAGTTCAACATATTAAAGGGGCAATTTGACATAGCGATATCTCACTCGACAGCCATTAATTACACAGCTCTGGAGCATTTTCCTTGATTCTCGTTTTTTTTCGAGATGAAGAGCGCGTCGAAGTAAAAGATGCTATTTTTCTCTCCCTCTTCTTCATGCCCTTCTCGTGATCTTTTTTTCCCCTCAGTGTAGCGGAGGGTGGGGGGAGGCTTAGGGTAAAGCCCTACAGGGCTTTAGCTTAGGGAGTCTCCCCACCCATACCCAGCACCTTCGGGATTGAAAACCCAACCAGCAAACCTAGGCCAGTGTTTAATATGGAACTGACATGAACTCCTTTCTCTGAATTTTGTGCATGGACAAATAATCGTTCCATGTTTGAAGCGGGCGTAAAAAATACATATACATTTATTTGTTGCACTAGATCATCACGTAAATAGCATACTGTAGCTGAACGTTCAAATAGCAAGGAAGCATTGCCTAAGGAGGGCAGTGGGAGGGTGTGGAGGCAAGAGGAGGTGCCCGCCTTTCCCCCGGAACCTTCCCCGACCCATACCCCACGCGCTGCTGCCAACACACATTAGTTTTAAAAAAAAGTCACTAGATTTTGTTTGGCTCATCACTTATGGACACCACAGTACATATCCGACTTCTGGATCGGCAAAAGTATTTTTCTGGAGGGACAAACAACAAAGAAGCTTTCCTTGATCCGTGCCGCCGGAGGAGAGAATGTAGGTCTCACCATCGAACAGGAAAGACGCTACAAAAGCGGTAAAATGGAACAGCTAAGAAAGTTCACGTTTGCAGCAATAATTTCGGTGAGCGTGACTTTCCTTGCACCGCATGAAAGCTAACTCTGAGATTTACTTACAAGATGCGCTATTCTCCATCTCGAAAATGTTCATTTAGTAGTGAAGAACACAGTAGTACTACTTACCTTAAAACAATAATCGCAAGTAAAGAGACAAGCATCGATGACGTCCATTGTCAAGGTCCGCGCGGCCGCCGGCGCCGCAACGGGAACCGCCGCCGCCATGCAGCATCCGAAACCGCCGGCGGCTATCACCACCGCCAAGATGGTGGCCGTTAAGAAGGCGGGCGCCATTCTCACTGCAGGCACATCAGACCGCGCGAGCTTTGACGAATTACTTGCAACGACTGCAACGCAGAAAATTTTACTCGTAAAACTTGTGTGAACAATAGGGAAGCAATAATCTTGCGATAGTCACCAAAATCCTGATAACTACCGGTATCTTATTGTACCAGTAATATCTACCCGCTTGTACTTAGAGCTGTTTTTAATCTCAGAGCGACGTTTTACGAAAATGAAAAGTGATGGCAATTATTATAGATTGCGTGTAGTAATTCTTGTTTAGGCCAGAGCAGCTATTATAGAAAAGAAAGAAAGAAGTGAAGTTTCTTAACAATAATCTGACGCATGGTGCGGTGGCGGTGGCACCGAGTGGAACTTTTTGAATGGATTCATTTGTTGATTTGTTCTCATAAATTTGAATGAGACCGTGAAACGCATTTTTTTTGCGTAGTTTATTATTTAGTTGTTTCGAGAGACATAACTTTCTTTTTCAAACAAAGTAAAACGGAGATAAAACCGTAGTATTTATCGAGGCCAATAATGATGACAAACAACCAGAACCTCGGCAGCCGATGACAGACTAATCAAACTAACAATTATGTCAAGAATAAGAACTGGTGAGGATACGCTAATCCTGCACCTCCCGCGCTAGCAGATACTGTACATTGTTGCTCCAATTTCTTTCCGATTTCTTCATTTTTGCTACAAAGCGCAATGCTTATTCTTATGGGGGTCTGCTCGACAAATCAGCGCATTCTTAGGAAATCAACGTGTCTCTGCTCCAGAGTCACTAGTCATCACGTGATCGGCTCCTGATTGGTTCACAATCAGCAGTGTAACTCCGCACCAGCTCCGCACCAGCGCGCGCGCCGGGGCGGTATCTGGGCGAGACGTACTAGTACACATTGGTCCATATTCACGGTTTTTGTGCGAATGTAGATCGAGGGTTATGTGGATTTTGCTTGAAGATGAGTTAAAATCATACCAAATCGTTGTAGGGAAAGCGTTCGTGTAAGCGCGCTAAAATGTAGTAGCTAACACCGTGACAGCAGCAGTGAGTTCGTTTTGTTTGTTTTTCGGAGTCGGTTGTAGTATGTTTTCACCGCTATAAGAGCTCATGTGAAGAAACCAACTATTCGCAGGATATGTCACATTGAATTGGTAAGCCTTGCATGTTGCGCAGTTTAATGTTACTGACCCAAACTAGACTGCAAACATAACCTAAATGTTTGTTTACTTTTGTGATGTCAGACTTGTAGGCTTTTCGCACAGCTTAAGAGCATGTGAAAATGACCTCCTAAAAACATAATGTTCGTCCGATACAAACGACAATGACTGGTCGTAATAGGCAGTTGATCTCTCAACCTTACTTTGTAAACAAGTTACGAGAGTTCATGCCACGTTTCAAGATCTTGATGTTTTGGATTTCGAATACGGTATACGTGGGTCGTGGGTTGTGAGAGAAGTCTTTGTTCTGTTATTCCTGATGTCATGGAACGTATGTTTTCGTTAGTCAAGAGGAGTATAATTTCTTTTGTTTGTTAATGTGGCCTATTCTACCGCCAAGCTCATTTGCCCTCATCTTCATTTCAAATTTTGGTTTCAACTAAACGAAAAAAACAAATATTTCCTTCAGTGGAAATAGTAGTACGTTTGTTCGTCCTTGAGAGGAAGGCGCCCTCCTCTCAAGGTTCGTCTGGTTCGTTATTAGCCAAACTATCGTAGCGGGTTACCTTTGACCACAGCTAACTCACCCTAGCTGAGCGGGTAGCTGTCATAAGCGCCAAAAACCACAAGCGCCAACGCCGCAAGCGCCAATCCTTAACTGCCAAACGAGAAAAGTCGCAAACGCCAAAGGTCTTAACCGCAATACTAACATTATCTAACCTAACCTAACCTAACCTAACCTAACCTAACTTGACCTAACCTAACCTATACGAACTTTGGCGTTTGCGACTTTTCTCGTTTGGTGGTTACGGACTGGCGCTTGCGGCGTTGGCGCTTATGGTTTTTGG
>Ga0058701_10003957_pt1 | contig 11896 bp, 7 predicted proteins | sample AgamicOrMae_FD_97039 | JGI IMG/M metagenome (GOLD analysis project Ga0058701, IMG submission 97039) | Agave microbial communities from Guanajuato, Mexico - Or.Ma.e | ecosystem: Host-associated > Plants > Phyllosphere > Phylloplane/Leaf | place: Guanajuato, Mexico | collected 2012-06-04 | reverse complement strand
GTAATAACTTGAGCTGGAAAATACTGTAACAAAGCCCTGCCTTCGAACGGATGAATCACCGACAATTACGTTTTTTTCCAGCATGTTTTCAAGGTCTCCATGATGTGGCTCCAATGCCACGTTCTCTGTGATCTCGTGGAGAGAGCCGAGCGAATTTAACGTCCAATTCATTCTTTCCAGACTTCAATCCATTTCATTCAGTCCAGTCGACGGTTCATCACACCCGCGTCACACAAAATAATGATCATTGCGATGATTTTGACAATAAAAGTAAAACTTTTTTTTTTGTTTTTTTTTTTATCGAAACGAAATCTCGTTCTGAAAAAATTGACGAACAAAATTTCCTGGAAAAATTGACAAGTTTTCCTGGAAAAATTGACGAACAATTTTTCCTATGCTGAATCAAAACCTATACTTACACATAAAAAGAAAAAGGGAAAACGTAGCGCTGAGAATCTAGAAAAAAATGTGAATAAAATGCTTCTTTTGGGCTTATGTTTAAAGGCTTTCAAGCGAAAAAATAATACAGGCGTGAATATGTCAAATTTCCATTGATTTCGAGATAGGTCCGTCAATGGCTTTATCAAACAAAATGGCGTCATGGACAGATTTCCTTGATACGGTTAATACGAATAGCATGTCCATCATTTTGAATTGAATCACTCCAAGCCACCAACTCATGAAGTACATCTGTTCTTCACGTCAGAATAAAGAGGAAATTCAGTCGGAAACAGTCAGAACAGAAATATTAAAAGCTCTTTAGATATTAACTCAGATACGAATCTAGCTGACACGTAGAAACACTGCTTTTTGTGGCACAAAGTCCGAACTACGTGTATGTAGCTAGCGCTGCCTTCGAGACACAAAGAAAATATCACCGATTGATTAAATCTCCTCTGTGCAGAAACCTCTGAGTACACTTGAAAAATATTGCTTTGCCAATTATTTCAGACGAAATACACTTTCTGATTGTTTGAAGGCAAGTCGTGAATGCCTGATCATGAATATGCTTTTCTTTGGACGGAACATCGCTTTAAGATGCTAGCAAACAGGATTCCGAAATAAGAGGTTTTGGGTTCGAATCGCGAACCCGACTTCATTTTTTTTCTCTCTTCTTGTCTTTTACAAAACTTCTCAATGGAGTGAAATCCCGCCAATTAATTTTTTTATTGCATTCATTTTCATGTTACATCTGCATCTTATTTTCTTCTTCAACAAAATATTAGAAGGCGGAATTTTCAACCTTTCGAGTTCCACCCTGGTTTAATCTTTGGACATGAACGACTTTCTGCTGCATATGCTTAAATAACCTGGTTAAGATTGGATTAAGATAGGTTATATCTAGTTAACTAAGGTTAGATTGGGTTGAACTTTGGTACCTTTAGGCCATGTGCTTGTTTCAATGCCCAACTTCGGACCCACTCATTCGGGAGAAAGACCTCAATATATAAAATTTCCAACATCTTAAATTCACAGTTAAAGCAATTCTTCGCGTCCACAGGAAACTGCGCAAATAAAACTCCTCCATTCATATACTCGTAGCTGGAAACATCGACTCATTAACGACCTGACCCAGTCCCAACCCTTTCAGAGAGCTAAACACATTACTTGAGCCCAGTTACATCGCGGTAAAATGTCGAACATGGGCACAGAGTTCAACCAGCGAAGTTTCTGTGAGATCATTGGTATTAGTACGAAATTAACAGCCCTACTTTGGCCTGTTCCATTCTTCAGTAATGGATAGGAGCGGTCTGAATGGTTAAAGGTCACCTAATGAGACTGCTTAATGGACTTTGAGGGCCGTGTTTAACACAACGCGCAGGCTATGCCATGGATTCAAGTGCTCGTTTCTTGGAAATTATCCTTATTTTTTTGAGTTGACGTGTTATTTTTATGACAAAGAGATGCAGGAAGTTTGACAGGAAGGATCTGCGATACAAAGGATTCTGACAAAATTTGATGCCACCTTCTAAACTTTGGCAACATAGCTTATTTTTACTTGACCCTACGTCACTTAATATAATACTTCTTAATCTGGTGTCAACTTATATGAGACTTAAAGGCGAACCTTTCGCATCCGTGAACACATTCGCAGATTAAATATTTGCTGTATTTAGTACCTTTCCTGGGTTCGATTTTGACTGTTTGAAACTTAAAGATATGTCTGTCAAAAAAAAGGTCGGTTTGGATAGACCTTTTTACCGTACCTATTTCGGATATGATATTATACTCTTAAGTAGCATTATGAAAAATATCTTCTGATTATCGTATCATAGCTTTTACATGTCAAACTATATAAAGGCTCGCCGCGTGCTCTCTTATTAATAAAATCATAACAAGAGGTATTTTTAAAATGTAGCGTATTGATGGATACCAGTTTGACCATCACGCCGAAAAAAATGCGTGTGGTTACCAAAAACAAGGGTAGTTTTTGCGATGAACTCGTGAATAGCTGTTCACACTATCTCTTTGAGCATTTTGTTTGATATCAAACGTGTATCATTTTTAGAGAGCTGTTTTAACAGCGCGTTCATCCCGGAAGATGGCAGGGTTCCGACCCGAAAGCTTCCTCAGCTCAATCGGCGAAAATCGCATTTTTCATTCGCGTTTTCGGGGCGTTCAATCAAATTATGAAGGAAAAAACAACGTTTTAAAGCTTTTTTAGTATCCCCCAATAAATTACAATCGTAATAACCAGAAAATTCAAAAAACAATGTTTAGGCGAAAATTGAAAAAAAAAAAAAAGCTAGGGGCCCTTGCTTTTTTTTTTTAAATTTTGCCCAAAAAATTATTTTTTAATTTTAAAGTTATTACGATTGGATTTTTTTTAGGAATAAGAAAAATGATCCAAAACTTTGTCTGTTGCTTCATAATTTGATAGAATTCCTTGAAAATGCGAATGTAAACTGCATTTGGCATTGCATTTTGGGAACGACCGAGACACTATCACAGCAGCGTGAAACGATCTGGGTAATTCAAATACCGATAACCCCACTCGTTTCATGTGTACATTCTAATCCTTTTTATATCACGCTCTTCATCCGATTTGCACGTCGAGCGCCCGCAGTCCGCTGGGTAGGCAACCTAAGGACAGCTGTGCTGCGCGTGTTGCCTATGCTCACTTTGTAAGGGGCTCTCCCATTCCAGCAAAATGATAATAAAAATACGTAAATTTTAAAGTGTGCATGTGTCAAATTGATTTATTATTTATTTCGTAATAAAGATGATCGGAGTGAAAACAGAGCGAAGCAGAGGACAGCTAACTTACACTACCTTGATACCGAGGACCTTTCTGAGATAGCTAGGGTCGCAACAGGTTTGGCGATAGCATTGCACACCATATCCAAACACACGTGATTATAAATCGTTAATCCCAGTAATATGCAATGAGGTTGAACAAAAGTTAGGTAAAAAACAAGAGTTAAAAATAAAACATTTAAACTTTGTAGGAGTAATCCGGCCAAACTTATTTCTTTCGAAGTGACTATTGACACGCTGCCCCATTTGAAATATATGAAGTTTGTTTCCGTGCGTTCTATTCACCTCTCATTTAAAACGAATCAGGTCGGTTTCCGGGCGTTCAAGTCTCCCTTGTATTAACATAGACGTGCGAATAGAACTGACCTATTTCTTTTCGCATGACTTGTAGCCTCCGCTAATCAACGAAAACTAGATTCAAAGCACAGCTAAATTGACTGCCGATAATTTATAGGTAGCTATGACTCGAGGAACGACGCAAATCAGTGTAGCTATAGTCTTTTATCTAAACGTCAGTCCAATAAAAAGTTCGTGCAAGCCTCATCACCGGTGTTCAAAAAAATGTTCACCGTGGACGGGAACTAGTAAAACTACATATTCCCCTTACAATTTGTTTCATAGTTCTGTTTTTGTCTTTTTTTATTTTATTTTTTATTGATGCATCGAAATATGCAGCCTAATCGATATCCAATTATACAGACTCTTTATAAACTCTTCCATATTCGTTTACAAAAACAAACTGAAAATGCTGTCCAACTGCAAATGCAAATTGCTTTCCATTAAGGTCAGTTCTATTCGCACGCTTATGTTGATACAAGGGAGAATTGAACGCATGGAAACCAACCTTATACATTTAATATGGGGCAGCGTGTGAATAGTCACCTCATTCCATTAATATGGCTTTATGCCAATTACTCTATGCGTTCTAAACCAGATTATGTTCGGACCCAAAAAGGCATGGGCTTCGCTAATAACAAGGCGTCTTTCTTTGATCGGGTAAACCCAAAAGATTTTATTTATATACACGCTTGGCCATATTTATTTGACACCCAAAATAGTCATTACGTCGTTTTATTTCTGGCTGTATACTGCCACACAGCAACCGCATTCACAATTCTAATTCTTGATTGAGTTCCCCGGTAAAATCAGTAAACTCGCGTTGTAGGCTAATGAAAACCAGATTAAGGATCAGTCCAATAGGGCAGGACGCCGAAGCCGGGCTTTCAGCACGTGCCGACCCTGAGGCTACCTAAAATCTTCTCCCGCCCTCTCATTCTTTGGAGCGTGTTTGATCTTTCGCGACAACATGCTCAGCTCTGAGGGTTGCCTATACCACCTTCCGAACAACCTTGGTCGAATCTTTCATTAAAACAAGCTTTGACAACTGCTAACATTATTAGCGGCTTAAACCAAGCCCCATTCCTCTTAATTCTTCGAAACTACCCGATCACTTAGTCTGTGCTAACAACAGGTTAAGAGCTCCTTTGAATTTCGAAAGGTAGAATGCAAGTGGTGGAAACCACTGTCGTAATATTCGGGAGTGTGTAAAATGTTTACGAAAATCTGGCAACACCGCGAAGATAGCTGTTTTCCTGGAAAATCCACCCGCATGCCAGGAATTTCAACAAGGCGATGGGATCGCAGAAACTGCGGCGGGAAGTTCAAATCGAGGAACCGTTAATCGCACGCTGGAATACTGATAGGAGTTTAGCGGTATTACCGTGAGTTTGTGTAAGGCATAAGCGATAATGAATGGAATCTGCTTAAAACTCCAATTTCGAAGCAATTTACCTCTTAAAAAGGAGGTTAGCACGTATAAATCTAGTATAACTAAGTTCAACGAAGATATCTTACAAATATTTGTCTGAAACGCTCATATAGCATATCACTAGACTCGCCTTTTGAGATAAAACTTTACTAGCAAACCCCATGGACTACCATAAAAACGCAACATTATTGGTGGATCGAAAAAATCCTCTTTCACTCACTTTGACGCGGGGTGTCTTTACATCAAACGGAGTTGATGTACTTTACATTTCATTAATAAACTTCCTCAGACCCTCAAATCGTTTGTCTGACGAGAAACGATATTTTGATAGCCATTACAAGTTCGTTTCCAAATAGACGGCATTTCTTTCGAGAAAGTATACTTTCGCACGCTTTTTTAATGACTCCGCGAAAATCGGGTAACGGATAATTTAATGAAAGGTCAGCAGGTTTTTGCAAATCTTTTTCTTTTTGTGAAACTTTGTCCCCGAATAGTCGCCATTACGAAATTCGCTCTGCGATTTGGAAGCCTCAATTCTGCGCTTCTTATTTTCTTTCATTTGAAATCCGAGAGGATAGTAAGCGGCGCGAAGCACAGGACACCCAACAGTCACCAGCTCTGATGCGGCTTTCTTTGCGCGACACAAAAGCACGTACAATGTACGTCAACCTACTCATGGTTGGATGTGAATCTTAATAAATTATAAAATATTCATCACCAAGAGTTAGAAACTTAATAACACACTGCACATTTACTGCACAGGCCCAAAATCGATCTATTTTTCAATATTTCTTCTGCTACTATAAAATTTTTAGTGTATCAAGCTGGTAAAAAAAAAACAACACCGGAACGGATAAAGACGTGACATGAGAGTGGAGCTATTTTTGGCCAGTTCTCTGCCAAACAGCACACAGATAAGAAAAGCGCCAAACGGGGAAAGTGGGCCTCAATGTTCTGCGAAGAGAAAATATCCCACAAACGCGTTGCAGTATTCAGCTCAGTGTATCGAGGGTCTTCTTGGGGGTCAACGCTTGGGTTGCCTTCTCTGTTTGGCTCCGCTGACCATCATCTTTTATCTCTGTCGCACTCGTGAGGGTTCGTCCGAGAAAATCGCGCACGAAATTCTCCAATCGATACTCTCGCAAAAAAAACAACACAACTGCCTTCTGAATTTAGTCGCTTCTTATCGAAATAATTTTCTTTAACCCACTACCGCCCAGCGATGCTGTTCGGAAACAGAAACAATTATTTTAGACGATCTTTATTGTCCAGTATTGTAAAAATTAAAAAAATATCACTCTCTTGGAAACCTGAAATTTAATAATTTGGGCATTTTTCAAAGCTTATAATTGCGTAATTTAATGAGAAAATCTTTTCAAGTGCTCTTAAGCTAAATTTCACTCCAAATACTTTGGTCTGTTATGGGTTAAGAAAATCGAGTGAGTTTATCAGTTTTTGGTGTCTAAATTTGATAATATCCATGTGGAAATTTGGGCTGAATAAAACTCCTATCGGTCTGAAATTAATTTAAATTTCTTGTACCTGTATATCATGGCACATCTGCAAGACGGGTCCAATAAATACTATTTTCAAAAAGTGTGTTTTTTTTTAAGGATAAGTTATGTCCGAAAGGAGGCTTTTTCTGAGGTTTTGTGAATTTTCCGGGGGTTTTCCGACCAAATTATCAACAAAGAAAAGCCTTTGAACCAGTCAGCTCGCCAGGAATTTTCCTAGTTGAGCACCCCCCGCCCCTCTTGCAGTAACTCATTGTTGTTCGGCGGCTGGGTCTCAAGACAAGGTCCGAAGGCGCACGGAACACAACAAAGGTCAAGAACCATTTATTTCTGTAGCGCAAGGGCACCCAAGGTCAATATCAACGCTTCAACCCCTTCTCGAACACACTCAAACAAAAATCACAGTGAATGAAAACATTCTGAAACAAACTTTAATAGAGTCGGTTTCCTATCTTTGATGGTTAAATTTCTAGTATCATATTTTTCGCTCTAAGATAGACCAATCAAAAAATATATCAGTGAACTCTCACAAAGCTGTTCCAATTATTATGGGTATACAAATAACAAAAATACAGTTCTCGGCTCTTCAAGTTATGTACATGAAACAATTTAACCATCACAGAGAGATTGTCTTAACTTTTTTTAAAACTTTTTACGCTTAACAACTAATTGATCAAACGAGCTAAGTCCTCCTGGCACACTGTATGTGAGTCGTGGTCCAAACGGAGGACCATTTGTTGTCCCAATCGCCAAAACATAAGCTAAAAGTAGGTCATTTGGAAATGTTGCCCCATTGACATAAGCACCGATTTAGATCGTTCAGTTAATAGCCCCGCCCACACATATGGTTCATAAAAGTCTCCAGCAATACTTTCGCCGTCTCAGGTTACGACTTCGCCAAACTAAAATCTTATAGCTGTTTCTTACTGAGGCAATGAAAAAATTGACATGTCGCGAGCACATGAGGCTCACCACATTTTCGCCACCCTTTCAGGACGAATTTGATCAGCCAGCCTTTTCTTTCACGTGAAGACTTTTGTCACGAAGTCGGAGCCGCTGAAGAGCGAATCACTGATTACTCAGGGGTGCCCTCAAACACTCGGTTAATCAACGACAAAGTAAAATTGATAAATGAGGGGAAACAAAGAGAAAAGTAAAAGTCGAGGCGGGATTCTTACGAGAAATGAGCGCCCAAAATGGAATGGCGTTTAAAGTTCGCTTCCTCTTTGGAACTATCAGCGGACTTAACGCTGGTTTTTAGCTCTGACTGACATTGAATTATCGTACAGTTTATTTCAAGAGAGACATGATTTAGGTGAAATTGCGGATCACGAGCGAAAATCCATCACCAGTTTCCAAGAACTTTGACCATCTTATGAGCAAAGCAAAAACTCAACCTAACACTAAGTTTACCTGATCTGACAGTTCAAATAATGTAGGTCAAGTGACTCCTGGGTTAACCCAAAACCACCAAAAGTATTTGGAATATAATTTAGCTTAAGAGAAATTGGAAGGATTTTTCCCATTAAAATACGGAATTTGAAGCTTTGAAAAATCATGAGAGAAGGGCGGCCCGCCCTTCTCTCATGGAAAAATGCTTAAATTATACAATTTTACGGTTCTAGAGGGGTAATATTTTTAAAATGATGACAATACTGAAAAGATCCTTCAAAGAAAATCTTTCTGTCCCGAACGGCATCGCTAGGCGGTAGTGGATTAAGAAATTTTCGAACGATTGATCAGTTAAGCTTCTTGAAATAAGCATCCCAACCCCTTTTTTAAAATCTTGATTTTAAACCGTATCCTCAATCAACTCAAACCCAATTTAACCAAAAATAACAAGGAACGTATCCAGCAACTTTAGGATATTAAGTTTAATGAATTCAAACCGATGGCTAGGAAATTCTATGCATCAATATCAAAGAAAAAAAAGCTACTAATTGAAATTGCGGGGGGGGGGGCATTCGATAGCGCCAAAAACCACAATCGCCAACGCCGCAAGCGCCAGTCCGTAACCGCCAAACGAAAAAGTCGCAAACGCCAAAGTTCGTATAGGTTAGATTGGGTCAAATTAGGTAAATAGGTTAGGTTAAGTTAGGTTAGGTAAGGTTAGTATTGCGGTTAAGACCTTTGGCGTTTGTGACTTTTCTCATTAGGCGGTTACGGATTGGCGCTTGCAGCGCTGGCGCTTGTGGTTTTTGGCTTTTATGACAGCTACCTGAAATTTGGACTTCACTAGTATTATTGGATCTTTCATCGGATCTCCATTTCGGTAAAATGTAAAACTGCTTTTTCACTAAAATTAGGTTTTTTGTAGAAGAAAAGAGATCTTGGCTCTGAAACAACGCAGGGCTCGCTCTGTAACCATAACAGCCCCGTTCCGATCTATCGCCTTCATAAAACGAAAGAAAATATTTGATTTGTGCATCGTTCGTTAATAGTGAGTGGGGGGGGGGGTCACTCCACTCGTTTCAAGAAGACGGACGTGATGTTCAACATGCATTCTCGACACGCATGTGGGCTCCTTCATCGATTCTCAAGGCCCGCTATCATGCGGGGCTGGGATATCAACATCACTTATATTCGGAGAATAAAGTTCAGTCTACATGTTCTTTTCCTTTGTCCGAAGATTTTTTGAAGTCTGATCTATTGGTCTGATTACCGAAAAGAGATTTTTTCAGTACTTGCAACGATATTCTTTATAAAAAAAAAAGGTTGGCTTAATTGCTATACCGATTTAGCGTTTAACCCATAACAGCCCAAAGTATTTTGAGTGAAACTCATAGCTTAAGAGGAATTCGAATGCTTTCCCCCATTTAATTGCGCAATTTTAAGTTTTGGAAAATGCCTAAATTATTAAATACCAGGTTTTCAGAGGGGGGATATTTTTTAAATTGTAAAAGAAAATAACTAAAAAGATCCTCTAAAATATTTTTTTTTCTGTTCCCGAACGGCATCGCTGGGCAGTAGTGGATTAAAGAGTTTTTCTCTCTTTTTCTGAAGGTTTGATTTTTTTTATTTGGAGGGGGCACATTTCTGCTTTCACTGACCAAAATCTCACATCGATAACGGTTTATAAATCTAAATAAAAGAAATGTTTCTCAGTAATGCAGGTTCGTTTTGATTTAATGGCCCTGAAAATGCAATCTTCGAAATTCAATGAGACCTTCTTATTAGATTTAAATGAATGAATCTCTGATCTTTGACAAGCTCGTAATGAACTTCACCAGCGGATTTCATTTTTCTCTTCGACTCGATTAGGGGAGTTTTCCTCTGTGGGCATAAAGTAGCACGGTCAATATTTTATGGTTGCAAAAGGGATTTGATTACGTTGGCCTTTTTACATAATGCTCTTCAAGCGAACAACTTACTGACCCTTTTCAAGTTCACTCAAGTGCAGCAGTACCAAGTACACAGTTTCATGTGTCTGTTAATGCAATGGGTTGTAAATTTTTTTCCGAATGCGCCTTGTTGATATTCTAGCATATTCTAATAGTGAGAAACACAAGAAGTTAAAAATTCTTACTTTTCAGTTTTAAACCGGACTTCTTTAATACGATTTATTAGGATATCGGCAAAGTCCTCCAACCGCTAAAATTATGCAGAAATTCAGGAAAAGTGTTGCGGGTTTAGAGAAAAAAATACAGGAATTCAGCCAAGTATTAATATTGAAAATCGGCATCCAGAAAATTCAATGGCAATTAAACTTTCAGAAATTAGTATTTTTTTAAAGGATGGAAAGCAAATATTTTATTATACTTTGTCTGAGGCAAACAGAATTTTGTACAACCTAATAATGAAAAACTGTCTGGGACAGCCACTTCGTCGCTTTGTGTACTTTTGCTCGCATTGTCCGCATTTTTTTGTTCTCTGAATTGATCGCGAGCACAGAGTTTGTGTGGACGTACTTGTCCAACATAGCAACTGCGTTTTTTTTTCTTTTATTTACATATGCAAAGCATTTTTTTCCTTTAAATAACGAGGTCAATTTTTGCACAAATGGTAGTTTTGCTTTGTAAAACTTTTCCCGGACGCAATTTTTAGGATTGCCGGAACATCCAGGATATCAACATCAAATTGACCTGAGTATTAGGAACGTTAGGTTAGGTATATTAAATAACAAGTTTCTGATCGTTACAAATGTTGGGTCTCTCTAACCAAGATGTCGATCGATTTGAGATGATATACATATCAAATACATTACCGTGATTTTACGCACAAAGTATTCAATTGTAGCTGGCTGTTAAATTCTCAATGGGAGCAGTTCATTCCTATAAATTCTCTTTTCAGGGTATGTAAAAATATCAGCATAACTCATTTTTTTACATTAATAATACGACTTTTAAAGATCAGTTTCCTGAATTATTGTCATCAAAGATTGGATATTAAAGCTGCATCGTCAATTCAGGTTATATTTTTTTTCTTCCAGACCCTTTAAAAAAAATCAAAATTGAATCTTTTTTTTTCTGAAAACTTACAATCATTAAACAAAGCGCGTAGGCCTCTCCTTGGCAAGGTCGGCAATCGGTTAGGAAGAAATTGGGGTGAGCGAAACTTTTTGAATTAACTCATCTTTCTTCTTTACGACAATGCCACGAAGCAAAATCAGTCACGCGAAAAAAGATAATCCGCCTTGATCTTGCCAATTTCTTGTTTGGCTACAGTGAATCAGTCGCAGCAGCAACTTCATCCACCATAGTTGGAGCAAAAGGAGACATCTTTTCGACGTTTAATTCCCTGTCTCGCGCTTCTTTTGGGGCCGAGCGGAGCTGCAACGAAGCGAGCCACTACGTAACTCAGCTTGGAATGACTTTTTCGAAGCTTTTCTCGGAAAAACGGATATGAACAACGGGAAACTGAGCCGGGGAATTCGAATTTGTTTCCTAACGGATGTGAGTTTTCCTTGTTGGTGGAAAGGAAGTTGTTGAAGAGCAAGCGAATGAAGTCTTGTTGAATCTTTAATATCGAAGTTGCATCCGGAAAAACTGGGTAGACTTTCTGATATTTGAGCTTCAAATACGATTCCCCATTCCGGAAACCAAAACTACTGAAATACCCTTGGGGACAAAAACCGGGCTTTTTTAATTCAATGCAAATTTGTCAGAGGTTGATGAGGCTTGAAACTAAGTTCTAGCTATGAAAAGCATGGGTCTGTTGAATGAAAGATGGTCAATATGCCCACGATTACGATCATATTCAACTAACTTTAGCAGTACCCCCCTCCCTTTATAGTCCTGAAAACAGTTTTAGGTAACAAACAAATCCCATAATATTTCGACCGGTTCGCCTTTGGCATAAAGGCGGCTTGAAATATTGAACCCCCCGTGACAAAAAGTTTGAGTATGGATTGGTATTG
>Ga0058701_10003956_pt1 | contig 11897 bp, 12 predicted proteins | sample AgamicOrMae_FD_97039 | JGI IMG/M metagenome (GOLD analysis project Ga0058701, IMG submission 97039) | Agave microbial communities from Guanajuato, Mexico - Or.Ma.e | ecosystem: Host-associated > Plants > Phyllosphere > Phylloplane/Leaf | place: Guanajuato, Mexico | collected 2012-06-04 | reverse complement strand
GTATTGAGACATTCGAGGTTCGTGATCGAACGCAATGGTACTGCTTCAAAATTTACTCACCAGATAATATCATGGGGTCAAAATGTTCCCCCTTTTTGACGTGGTCGGACTCTCCTGTGAGAGACGACTCGTCAACTTTGAGGTCGTTACTCTGAATAAGAATACCATCTGCTGGTAACAGATCTCCATATTTAACCTGAAAAAAAAAATCATCGTTATACGCAACGTTCAGGCCGTAAGGTTGGCAACCATGTTAGATGCGGGTCCGTCCATATAACAGTCGATATACCCCGTGAAGAGAGATCGATTACTAAATGTCTTCTTAAGTAGATCGCCACAACGGAAGCAAGTTTTAAAATAAACTTGAAATTTTTATTTGTGTGAACACGAGGTTTGAAAAAAAATACTTGAATACATAGACACTAAAAAAAAATACAGATACAAGAAAGCTCTTTCAGTATTTAGATACATAAGCTGATCAGAGCGATAACGTGAGATAACAACTGGGTTTGAAAGATAGAAAATTCTGTAAACTTCTCGGTGAGAACGGTATATCAATCAGATTTTTATCATTAAATTAGTCATTGAGTTTGCTCCATGCTTCGTTGAAACATTAGCTGTTCCTATACTGAGAACTGATCTAATTACATGATCTGAATGTGGTTCCAATGTACGTAATTGCGCACATAGAGTAACTGAATATAGTACGTAATTACCTACACGTACCGTTTTATGAGTTTTACACTTGTTATTCACAACTGAGTGAAATTTTGAATAACCATACAATTCTCTGAATGCTCATTTTACCAGTCGTTGCATGGTATTTGTCCTCCAACACAAAAAAGATTTAAAAAAAACGAAGTTTAGCCGGAGTGCCCATTCCAGTAGGGAGATGCACAGTCTAAATGGTAGTCCATCTCAATTACGTACCACTTTTGCGATCCCTGCTGTTAGGTATTAACCACCGAGAGATCTACAGGTTTTTAATCCTTCCTACGAGAGCATCAGGCAAGATATCTTGCAGGTTTAATTAGGTGCCACAAAGGTCAGTCCCGCTGGCCAAAGAGGTCAATAGGTCTTTCTTACCTGACATATATCCCCCACAACGATATCTCCTACGGGTATCTGTTTAACTTCGCCAGCTCTGATGACTGAAAACTTGTGCTCTCCTTCTATTCGATTTTGCAGACCACGGAATTGGCGTTCCTTAGTATAGTCGTTGAAGGCCGTTACGATAACCACCACAATAACAGAAATAAGAATGGCCAGACCCTCAATCCAGCCATGTTTATTCTCATCGTCCTCGGGGGCTGAAACACATACACACACACGTCACTCAAATATTTTCAGCTGGACACTTCCATCAATAGATTACGAAACATCAAACTTAAAAAAAAACTCCTTTTTTCAACAAAAAAAACGCCTTATCGAGGGGTAAAAAAATTACTACATTCGTAAAATTTTCGGCAAAGTCATTACAAATCGCTTCCTGTTAAATTGTTGAAAAGTGAGCTTTCAGATATGAGTTATGACTAATATTTGTGGCTATGTGATAAGAGTAAACGCAAATCTATTTTTGTATGCTGTCAAGGCGGACGTGAGATTTCATGTGTATCGTCTTTTTGAAGTGAGACGAAACGGAAAAAAAACGAACAAAACTTTTATAGGGTATTCGATAAAATTTACAGAGATAAAGGCATGCCTTCAAAGCATCGGTAGTACCCTTTTTTTCAAGGTGTATCTTTAGTTACTGCAATTGGCTTATCTTTCTGATTCAGGCTTTTGTCTGCAATTCAAACCGTTACATAATAGACGATACGTCTACTTTTCTTTTTTTTTTGAGTGATAACTTAATACCGAGTACTTTTTGAGAGTAAAGAACGAAAAGCGGAGAGGCAGTGTGAAATTCGTGCGTTGGTAGACAAAGAGCACCAGTAAACTACTGATGCAAAGTCCGAAAAGAGAAACATCGGTTCCATTTCTTGGTTTTTGCATCCCAACAAAAACAAGGCGATGGGGAAGATACTTTGGACGGAGTTAAGACAACAAGGCCGATGCTTTCCTCGCAGCTTTAAAATAATTTTTAGAGAGAGAGAATGAATTCAAGAAGGAAATGGCCCAAATGACATGAGCGGAAAAAATGAGAACTTTCAACACAGCAAAAACAATTGCCATGTCGAATAAGTTGACAGACAAACGTGGGAACAAGTACAAGTTTATGATGCAAATTAATAAAATCGCATTCCTTAATAGGTGCATTCCAATAAAATCTGAGAAATCAGCTGGACAAAATCAACAAGCAGGCATGTTTTTGGCAATAAAGCAGCGGAAACGAAAGTCAAGTCTGATTTCGAATAAGGACGCAGTCCGAAAATAAACCGACAGTCAAAAAAAAAAAGTTTGGTCAATTTTTAACTTCGGTTACTACTGTTGAAAAAGAGATCCTGAGAGGTACACTGCATAAGATAGAGCTGGTAGCGGTCAACAAAATTCTGATCGCGTACAAATTACCGCGAAACAATTTTTTCTTCTGGAAGCAAAAGAGTGAAATCATACTATCCCATCTAACATTATTCCAAAGTCAACAAAAAATAAATCAACATTTTAAATCATGGGGGGAAAAAAATATATAAGTGAAAATAATTTTTGATCATGTCCCCATTTGGTAAACAAGACGAATTTCAAAGGTGATGTGTTTTTTAATGTTTCTTTTTCTTCTTCTCAAATTTCGACGTATAGGCTACAAAATTTACCATAAAAAATAAATGTGATATGTAATAACGTTCTGAGAAGACCTGTTCCAAGATACTAGATCTACAAACGTAGTTTCAAGCTAAAGAAACGCTTTTGCACCAGCTACCTGCCCTAAAAATTTGCAGAATAGAATTATAAAATTTATTAAAAAAAAAAAAAGTGTTGGGGACCGTGTGCCACTGAAAAGATGACAAGCGTGAATGATATGAATGAAGATTGGAGTGTCTGCATAGGATGATGAAGCTGATGATGCAAACCCAGTCCCGGAGGATGATCGACACTCTTAGCTACACAACATCAACGACAACTGACAAGTAATATTTACCCAAATCGCCTAAATCATCTGCAACCAGCATACGAAAAAAAAAAAGACCACACATCAAGCAAATCAGTAATCAGGAAAACCAAAACGCACATTTAAATCTTAAGCAGCTTTTGCAGCTATCTAGAAAACTCCTTCCCAATCAAAATTTGGCCGTTCTCATTGAATTGACAGAGAAACAACACGAGCTTGGAAAGAGTTCCCATGACTACAATTTTATGATACCTCCCTATTTGTTTTATAAGAATAAGTAGATTCAGATAAAAAGCCTCTTAATACTAAAAAGACTATTTTTTGAGATATATATCGGAATTTTATTTTAAAAACAAAAAAAAATTGAGGTTTAAAAAGACACTTTTTCCTCCGATCGACAAACCCATGTTTTGACTTTTAGAATAGATTAGGTAGGTCACCGTATAGGACGATGAAAGAATAAAAAGTATCTTACTTGAATGTCTTAAATACACATTCGGAAATTAAAAATAAGATTTAATACTTTTACTCAGTGAAGGGTATCGTTTTTAAGCTAAAAATCTTCTTGTAAAATCTCCTTTTTTTTTTCAAAGGCATCAAGTAAAACGCGATTTCAACAATTATAACCGAACGTATTTAAATCATGCAAGTCTACGATAAGCAGAAAGAGGACATGCTTAAATCCAAATACACCATTTATGAACCAGCTTTGCTTTGGACAATCATCAAGCAAGACACTGGTTTAAGGACCGAGAAATGGGTGAATTTCCGGAAACTCGCAGTACTCAAATAGGAGTACCTCAATTTGTTTTACAAATACTGTTTATTATCAAATACGATCAATTTAAGATTTAGTAACGTTTTAAATAAAAAGTAGTAAGGAAAACCGGTTTTAATTTAAACGGAATTTTTGAAAACATGCGAGCAGATATTATTTTTAGAAGTTCATCGCACGAATGGACCACAAGATTTTTTAAAAATATTTTTTTAAAGAATGATTTTAGGATGTAGGTCTACTTTAGTATCACACGCGACTGAGTATCCTTAATTATAAAAAGTGTCTTGTGAAGAAACAGGGTTGCCACAAAATTGCGGTGCAATTTTCAAACTTCCAGACGGAAGTTTCCACTTAATGCTCAAGCTAAATAAGGCTGAAACTGTGAACGCGAGTCAATTTTCGCCAAAATTGAAAAAACAAAAAACAAAAAAAGACGTAAAACACGTACGGAGATTTCTTTTTGAGGTTGTTGCATTTTTTTCGGGCTTGTACAGATTTAAATCTTTTCTTTCAAGAATTACGGCATCCATATGGGCATTGTTAACTAAAGATATTGAAGAACGGCTTAGACCTAACCAATAACTTGGAAAGGTAATGGGTATTTGTGTGCTCTTTTCCCTTCGGTAGAATTCGCTCTAAAATCCTAAATGTCTCATTAAAACAAAGAGCTCGCCATATTTCCCCGTGTACATTGTGCATATTTTTCAACAATATAGGGCCTCAAAAATCTGTATGCGCTTCAAACACGGGTATTCTTGTACACTGGAAACAAGTTAAGTTTTTCACACCGTATTTGTCCGTGCGTAGAACGCGCCCATGAATAGGACAAACCCGGATTTTAGGAGGGCAAATTTTGAAAAAACTTTTTGGTCCCGAGTAAGAGACGCACCCGCCAAAAAGGTCGAACGAAAGTGCGTCCTATACACGGGCGACAACGGTACATCAGCAGTTGAAAACTTAAGTGTGCACTAAATACGGGAACGCACATTACACAGGAATATACAGCGTGTTTGAAGTGTACAAGCGGGCAGAAGCTGCCGCCGGGCTCATGTTTCACAGACTCAAAATTATAAAGAAAGATGCGGCTTGAACATTAGGAAATCAGGCGTCTCCATGAAATATGAAAGCTTGAAAGTCATCTCAAGTGTAAAAATATCTCAGCACAATAAAATCCTTGATCAATATTAATGAGCAGCTTTCTAAATAAACTAAACAAGGCTCAGCAAGAAGCGCTGTATATAGGTACACACATCATGGCTATATATATATTTTTGCAAATGAAGAAGCTAAAATGCTGAAAAAATTCAAGCTAGTCTAGCTGCAAAAGTGCAAAATAGCATTAAGAAACAATTTAGTACCTTGCGCTTCTGTGATATCCATGGGCCAAGAAAAAAATAGAATGTACTTATGATTAGAACAGACGAGCACAGTATTCAGTTTAAATAAGAGCAACACTAAACAGATCCTGGAAAGTTATATACACAAGGAAGAAGAGATACCTGAAGAAACTTAACAAATGGATCATTTTACAACACCCACACATCAACAAGACATGACAAAAACCACTGATTGAGTTCAAGCTCCAAGAAAGGATACATCGCAAACTTTGGTTTAACATATGACACTGCAAAGTACAACCATGCATTCAAAATGTTGATTTAAAAACTACTCGATCAGATTAACATTTATGTCATGTCAAGTAATTAATAACTACGGCATAACTAATAGAATACCAACTAAAATCAAGAGAACACATTTACAGTGTTGCATTAAGATATGTAATGCATATTTTAGCTAGCAATGGGTTCATAATTTAATTGAAAGTTAATATCTTCATTTTTAAATCGTGAAAATGGAAAGAGAATTTTATGAGGGGAATAAGGAATGTTCATCAAAGTCATTCTCAGGCGTTACTGTACACTATGCATTCTTCAAGAAAGAATTAAGAATAAGAGAGTAAAATCCTATGATCAGACTTCAGGGGAAAATAATTATTAGTTCACACACCTCACAAGAAAGACAAGAATAGGTAGAGCAAAGGTAGTGTTACTCAACAATTACGTTATGTTATCACAGTAGCATTGTAAACCAGATGTAAAAGATGTCAGTGCATACCTTCTTCATTTGCAGGGTGATAAAATGCTAAACCCAGGGACACTAAGGCAGCAATTTCTAAAATAATAAGTGTCACATCTTGCAGAGCTTCCCACACTAGCTGAAGAAAAGTCTTGGGTGGTTTAGGAGGGATTGTATTGGATCCAAAAGTCTCTCTCCTGTGTGAAATATCAACTGCGGATCCACTTAAACCTGCAACACCGTCAACCAGCATGAGCACCAAGTCCTCAAAGCCTGTCATAGAAGCGCAGAGAGGTAAAAGTACACTGACCTTCATTCGGAGAAGTGTAAAGCTTTCTACATATGTCTTGAACTCCACCTAAATTATTTATCTTGATAATGCCCTCCTCGCCGCGGTATTCCATTAACTCCCGCAGCTGCTTAAGGGCTATGCCATACTGCGCGGGCCGCCCGTCTATGGTCGCCATCGTGCTGTTGATCAACCTGAAAACATACAAACGCTTGGTTATGTCCGTCCACATATGTAAACATAACCTTGCTAAACCCACAAGTACCCTCAGAAAACTCGATTCACACAACTCGAATACGCTGTTGTCAAATATCAAATCGAACTGACTTCACGGCCCATTTTCTTTCGAAAACTGTTGCCGCCAAACAGAGGAAAGTCGTTATTAAGGTTACGTCCTCGTTGCACACGAGCCGTGGTAAGTGGGTTAGCGAACTCTACCTATTCCTTCGCAGAATGTTTACTACCACCAAAGTTAGCAAAGCTTGGGAAAATTTGTGAACACTCACAGGTACGCTCAGGTGACAAGAGCACCGTTCCGACTCAATGTCAACAAGTGTCAAAACTATCTCGGATGTCAAAATCAACACAACTATCTGTCACTAAACAACGATTTTTTGGTGGTCATATTTCGACCACCTCCGAACTTTTCCCCAAATTTCGATTTTCACGTTGTCTGTGATGGTGTGTTGCAGGTAGGTTAGTCGGCTAACCTACCGGGCGGTGCAACGACAGTTGCCAACATCTGGTACAGTACAGTCAGTCGTCTAGTATGGATCTAGCTCGGTGTCTTGAAAGTCTCGCCTCGTCTCGTTCGCTCTCTCGCTCTCGCGGTGCGCACGGCGCGGGCGCGGCGCACCGAGCCGCTGTGCACGGTGAGGTGCGGTGCGGGCGAGGCGGCTGGGTGGAGCGGCAAATGACGGCCGGCCGGCTACACACGTTTATACAGTGGTTACGGAGTAGGCCGCAGCACTCGAAGCCTGCAGGGCTTAAAGACTATCAGTTGAACCTCAGAACTCTACTTTTCGTCACATTATAATTCAGCTAATACCCCCACGACTACAGCGCGTGCGCGCACTGTTTTTCCTGGTTTCCTGTCATGATAAAAGACGTTCATGAGCCGTTCATGAGACGCAACGCAAGCCCACTTTCCGTGGGGCGTGCGGCGAGCCGGGGCCGGGCCCGCGCCGTCCCACGCTCGAGCCGAGCGAGCGGACGACGGACGACCCTGAGGAAGCGGCAAAAGAAATGTCTGTCCAAATCCGCGCAGCTATTTGCTGAACGCGGCGGTCGGCGCCGCGACGCGCCGCGCCTCCGGAAGCAAGGACACTGGCAAAGACTCGGCGCAGCAGACGCAACGGGAAATTCAGGGAAATTCGTACTGCAAATAGCTTTAGAGTAGCTGTAAAAACAAACCTCGCGAGACAATTATTCAGGCGAGTGCTCTTCGGAGAACGATCGCCTAAGACGATTTGTAAGACATACCGTGCACATCGAGGATTACCAAATCCCACATGAACTAGTAGTGTACTGTACACGTCTCCGTGATGCCCTCTCGATAGGGACGAATTTAGTATCTATCTGCCCTTCCCGCACTGAAAATGGTCCGCGGTCCTGTCTCATCCGTAGTTTTCCACGAAAATCCAAGAAGGACACCCGTAGTCGTCCATAAATATCCAAGAGGATATCCTGCTTGCAAGGATAATGTGACAAGGATATCCATGGTTCCATGGATATCCTTGTGCATGTACGGTAGGGACGAAGCACGGCGATCTTTCAACCTGGGGCATTGTCATAAATACCGAAATCGAGCAATATTTTCTATTTCTCTCTGGAAAAGTTTCCATAACAAATATACAGTAGGTCGAAAAGCCGGTAATTTGCAGGCTATATCGAACATTTTCTTTATTCCTCGGCCTAGGTTCTGGGGAATAAGGATGCCAGCTCGGAGAGATTTTGAGGTCTCGCCCTACGCTACGTTCGAAAACAGTTCCCCCACGAGTGTTTTTATTTCCGTCTCACACCCTGAGCTCTTATAGGTGGGAAAGGGATAGAGTACCATCTCGGGACTGTTTTCGAGCGCTGCCCAGATCAGCTCCCGCGCTTTTGTTCGAATCATCGGGCGGATTGTAGCTTAAGAGAGGAGCCAATGGGCCATCAAATGGCCCGAATGGGAACAAAACGGAATTGCACCGGGAAACTTTCTAATCCTATTTGACATTCACTGGGCAGCGCACCGGCCCGACCGAAAAGTACTTAAGTTAAGGTAACGGTCCTTAATCTGAGGCGGGACGGAAAGCAAACTCACTGTAAATTTGAAAGGTGTCAGTTCATACCTGTTGTGTTTCACCTTTAGCCGCTAAGCCAAGCGAAGAGGGGTATGAGGCACATAACAAACTTTCATGATTAACTAAATATGAATTAACCAAACGTAGTTAAACTAAACGCGGCATAAGGTTTAGCGACCACAGAGTTAAGCTAGTTTAAGCTTAGATTACGTGCATTGTGCCACACTCTGCTCAAACCGGTGACGCAAGGTGGAACTCAAGAGTTACGGTACAAACTGTTACCAAATTTACATTGTACGGAGAATTTGGCCGCATGTATGACCCGGTTAGGGCTTTGGACGAGCCGCGCCCGCCATGTCCCGGCGTGGCCCAGTCTGACTGGGTTCGTCTCAGCCAGCTGGGTATCGTTTAGTGAAGGAACGTTGTTCTTCCCTTTATTTTTAGCGAGGACCTCCGGGCAGCTACATTCTGGTCTGGGCCGTAGGTAGCTTTCCAATGCTCAACGCTAACAAATGCATCAAATCAACGGTAAACTTCGACACTTCAGTACCATAAACCAACAAACTGGAGATCCTACGGATCTAAATCTTCATTCCGTCACAAGAATTTCTACTATCGCACATGTCATTGGTCGGAACCTAACCTAAATCAGTTGCAACCGACACAGACATTTTCGTCTGTGCTCTCCCACCATTTTTATTCACTAGATTGCGGTATTCAATTCTTTATTATTAAAAAAATACATATTTTTTATGGATTTCAGTACGACAGTTAATATTCCCTCGCAGCTCGCACAGTCTAAATTTAAAAACGATGACATCCATGAAGTCATTTCAGCTAATCAACGAATTTTCTCGCAGCTTCTGTGCTTGATCATCTTGGCAGCACGCATGACATACATGCAGTTAGGGTTGCCTAACAACGCGCAGACGCGGCGCATTCCTCGGTTCTGCAGTTAATTCTCTTACATTTTTATTACCTCGGTTCTGCCTTAAGACGGAAAGCGGAGCGACATCGAAGCGAGGCATGAGGCACCAAACATTACTTGTTGTAACCTAACCCGCGTTGAGAGTACAGCAATTCCTCAATCCACAAAGATGAGATAACCTAAGAGGAACCCAAAAGATGAGGGGAAAAAACTTCAAAATTTACTTTGAGGGGAGCTTCTATTGGCCGGCTGAACGAGAACGTTCCGGATTTGGATGGACAGACGGACATTTTGGAAAGTGCAGCGGCAGGCCTGTTTTTCCTACTATGGCTGCTATATTGCACAAGTGTTGGCTGTGCCAAAAGCACCCTTGACTGACAGTGAGCCCCTTGGATCTTTTTGCGACGTGTCCGGTGTTTGCGTAGAACTGTCGTTTGAAAACGTGGCTAGCCATGACGTATAGGAATACGGTTGCTTATGAACGACGACAAAAACGATGCAATTTACATACAAAAACATATTTTGCTACAATGAGCAGGTCGGCCTGTCTCTCATCAACAAAGACAGTTTAGGATACAAGAAAAAATGTTACGAGCAAATTCATGATTCTCTTTTCATGATTAATACTTTATAAGCCGTGACATAAAATACTCTTCTTAAATCAACAGGAACTTTGATACTGAAAGAAATCTTTTTAAATACCCTACACTGCCCCCCCCCGTTTATTTTTATTTTTTGAAACGAAATGAACTTAATGGTATTATCTATTATTTTTTGTGAAGCGAAAATAATTTAAGTCAGTTTTGCTCAAAAAGCTCTTTTTTCCCATTTTCTGTAAGCCTATTGAGCTTCACAAAAAAGAAATAAAAAAAAATATTCGCAAGCAGTTACTTAAGGAGGTTAGGCTTCGTGGGCTGAAGTCAAATTACTAATTAGTAATTTCATTTTCCGACAGAATGGCGTTAGGACGATGCAAAAAAAAACAAAAAAAAAACATTTTAAATATAAGTTTTCATGCATCCGCAGCATTTTAAGACAAAAAACCAACAATTTTTTTTTTTCTCCCCCCTAATTCTCCAGTCGTGAGGTTTACTAATTTTCCAACTCGTTTGTTCTCGGCCCTCCGGAAATATTAATTGAGCCACGCAAAGATCTTCGCTCAAATTGTGTATTTTATGCAACGTTACCATCGATCGAATCCTAAAACAACTGATATCCGGTTCTAAAATCGCGTTTCATAATTTCTTTGCCAAAGTACCGGCAACATAATTACCGTTCTTCAAAATAACATGTTTACCCACGGCATTAGACGGAATAAAAGGTTTTGTTATACCAACAAAATCATTTGTTAACATAGGGATAGCAAAAATATTTTGTTACAACAACAAAATGTTTAGTTCTATCAACAAACCATTTGGTTGATGCAACAAAATTTTTGGTTGCAGCAAAAAAAATTGTTGTCCCTTATTTTGTTGCCGTAACAAAACCATTTTTTTCCGTGCAATCGGTAACCGCACTAATCGAGAAACGCACTATTCGTTCAACTAGCAAATGAACTCACAAGAGGCGGTCTGAGTTTGGGGCGGCCATGGTGAAGGGTAACGTCGCCGAGGTCATCACAAGCCGACTGCCCGGATTTCGGCCGGAACGCAACAGACCCGCATGGCTTACACGGAAAAGCGGGAAAAACGTTACTCTATTCCGCGAACGCCAAATACGTTTACTAGAAGGCATCGCTCTGCAGCAACGGCGGCAGCAGGGCGGCAGCGCTTGCGGCTCGCTCGCACGGCGCAAAGCCCGCCAAAGTTCGATTATGCTGTCTAAGCAATAAGTTAGCGGCGGCTGCTATGCCCGGCGCCTGTACGCGGCGCCTGCTCTAGCCGCAAGGACAATGCTTGTGACAAATTCGCCTAAACATAACGTAGGGCATGTTGCGAATGGGGCGGTCGAATCCCTACCCCCACGTCATTATTTAGGTGCTCACGCAGTGCCACCAGAATGGAATAGAGAGGAAAGGGTATCGGCGCAACTAAACGCACAGAAAAATATGGTTTTGTTACGGCATCAAAATTGGGGACAACAAATAAATTTTTTGTTGCTGCAACCAAAAAATTTGCGGCAGCAACCAAAACGTATTGTTGATAGAACTAAACATTTTGTTGTAACAAAATATTTTTGTTATCCCTATTTTAACAAATGATTTTGTTGGTATAACAAAACCTTTTCTACCGTGTAATTAAAGATCATTCCTGCTCTCAACTAGTATAATTCAGTGTTCGAGCGGGATATCTTACAAGGGAACTAACCCAACCCGAGGTGGCGGATTTAGATAAAAATTACAGGTTTTGGAGTTCATACCTAGACATAATTTATGGCGTTTTCAAAATCGGCGGAATTTCATTTTAACACTGTCAAAAAGGGCGTTAAAATTGAACGAAATTTGGCTATCTCCGAAACGGTTGGTCTAGGAGCATTCACCCCGGAATGTTTTT
>Ga0058701_10003955_pt1 | contig 11897 bp, 4 predicted proteins | sample AgamicOrMae_FD_97039 | JGI IMG/M metagenome (GOLD analysis project Ga0058701, IMG submission 97039) | Agave microbial communities from Guanajuato, Mexico - Or.Ma.e | ecosystem: Host-associated > Plants > Phyllosphere > Phylloplane/Leaf | place: Guanajuato, Mexico | collected 2012-06-04 | reverse complement strand
ATTTCAGGCATAATGCTTTTTGAAAATGACGCACCATACAACGAGAAATAGTTTATTTCGCCAGTTTGACGGGGTGTGCTCAGACTTTTGACAAGGACTGTACATACAGAATATTGATATACGATATCTCGTAGTTGATGAGAAGAATCCAGCAAACCACCTGTGCACCTCTAAATCCTCATCGCGAAAAGATAATCACTAATATCGTACACTCTTCGCTGAAAAACCCTTTTTGCCTTCATATCTGAACATTGGAAGAAAAAAAAATATAAACTACAAGCGGGGCATTGAAAATAAAAAAATAAACAAAAAAAACATGTAGACAGAATTCAACCAATCTATCATTTACTTAGTGCCAATAATGACTCTCACCCAACCTTACCCAATCTAAACAAGCCCCATCCAATTTAAAGTAAACTCATTTAAAAATGCAAAAGCTTGTCGACATTGTGTCGGTATGAGATGATACTAATGGGAGACGGGAATGAAAGCTACCATTGTCTTTGGGACATCGGAAAGACTGTTTAAGCAGTGAATATTCGATAAAAAAAAAATCCGTGAGGAAGTGGCTGTACCAAAAAGAGATCTGGTTTTGGGCTACTAACAGCGCCGGCGGCAGCTTTGGAGGCGGTTGGGTGGGAGGCGCCGGTGGGTAGGTGGGAAGTAAACATAGGCAGGTGCGGGGAGGTTGTGGGTACAGTAGTTGGAAGCAGGAAAAACAGAAGCAGGTGCGGAAAGGTTGTGGGCAAAGTCGTTTAGCGCGGGAAGATGGTATGGATGAAGAGGGCAACGGAAGAAGAGAGGGACGAAAGGGCAACAAAAAAAGACATCGGGTGGGCTACAGGTGCAGATGGGTTGGATGCAAGAGAAACGCAGGTACGTAATGGTGGTAGCTGCAGTGGTTTGAAGAAGGAAAAATTAGAGAAGGGGAGAAAGAAAAGAGAAACGACAAAGAAAAAGGAGAGCGAGTGGTGTTGCAGCCGTGTTGCAGTGCTGTGACTGGACAAGGTGATAAATGGAAAAATAGGAGTTCTGGATTGAATAAGGAACGTACGGACAAAAAAAGTTGTGGGCCAAGAAAACAGTTGATAGAAGAGGGAACAGATCGGATACTCATCCAGAAAATTTCCAGCACCGTTGGAGTTTCTGGAGCTTCTGTCTGACAGATTCACATGGTTCCAACACCACTTTCCACAGTTTTCGGTAATAATTTGCGGAAACCTGACTGATTGTGAGCGAGTGTTTTTAAGCCACGCTTCGAATCTCAGGCCGAGCCATCTGAAAGCCCAGCTCAGCCCTCGAGATCAGCCAGTGCATTTATAACATCGACCACATCAATGGGCTTGCGAAGTCCTTTCCACTAATATGGTCAATGTCCACACGGTTGATCTTAAAAAAGCATCCACCTGTATGACCGCAGGGCTTCGAACGGGCTTTTCGGGTCTCTCACGTGATTCTATGAACTCAATCGTCTATTCAATTTAGTTCTTTATGACAATATGCTTTTGGGATGCACGAATGGCCGCGCTGATGTCACCATCTGTATGATACGACTGCGCCGAATATATCTTCATTCTTTCAGTGGAAATGCACAAATCAATATAGTGAAGTTCGGTAGGTAGAAATAGGAAGAAATTGGTAAAACCAGCACCACCCTTCTTTGTTCAGGATTATATTACTTTTATTCAGCTATTTTACAATTCTAGCACTCACGTCTTTGTCGTGAGTCAAAAAATGGTTTGAAAGTCAATGCCGTTTGTCGGACCTTTGGAATCATCAGAACTCCCCTAAAACCAGCTTCGACTAAAAAAATGACCGTCGATTCAGTTAGATTGTCAGATTTAGTTAGACGAGTCAAATGGGTTCAGCAACATGTGAGCTCCGTTTGGAATATCCGGTGCATCGTGTCATGTACCATGTCACCCGGATCTCGTTTATCTTCCTTTGGCACCCCTTTCGCATCAATCACTGCAGTTTCGGGATCCCCAACTTGAGACTTCGGCGGCCATCACGTATCATAGTTTAATTACCGAAAGTTTCTCCACTGACCCTTTGATCCCATTAGACATCGGCCTTTGCTAATCCACTCTAGAAATTTCGCATCGCTCCATGTTAGGCCCTTTCTTCAATTTCCTCTTTTTTTCTATCCCATGGCCCAAACGTGTGCTTTTGTGTTTGTGTTGCTCGTTCCTTCGCAAACAGGATTTTATCCATATATGGAAGAGGAAATTTCAAAGGAATGAAGCAGGTCGATATAATCGTGAGAGAAATAGTTTGCCTAAGATGATTGTGAGTGTATAATGTTGATGAGTTGCCATAGTGTCACAAAACTTTGACGTTCTATGGGTAGAGGAGGGCGTGGTCAGAGCAACCGCAAGTACTCGGTATGTTCAAACATTTTTCCGGTTGCGGCAACAAAGTCTTGGTTGGAGCGACCAATGCTTGGTTGTCACAATCAAATACTTGGTTGCTCCAACCATGCCCTTCTCTCAAAGCTCGGAAAAATCTTTAACGATCACACGCTGAAAGGGTTATAAAAACTGCTCAATATTCAGGGAAACTCAGCCACAGAGTTAACAATTTAGTGAACATTTACCAAACTCGAAGCATTAACTCCACAGCGACTTGAAATAATGGAGAGGAAAGGATTCCGACTTCCAATCGAACGCTCGATGCGAAAAAAAAAACTGAAAACTTGTGATCAGTTGAAAAAATAAACAAGAATAGAGGAAAAATAAGTATGAAGCATAAAATTTAAAGCCCTATAGAAATGTTTTTAGAGTACTGGCTTGGGTCCGGGTGGTCAAGGTATGTGGTTTTCCACCTTTAACACTGACGATGAGTCCTTTTTTCTCATCTCAAGCCCAGAAGGTAGTTTATTCGCGAGTTGTGTTGTGAATGACAGAGGGTAATTCCACAGCTGAAAAGGCGCTAGAAAACAAAAGAAATGGTTTCCCCAAGTAATATATTCAACACCTTAAAAAAGCATACACCTTCAATTCCACCTAACGTTCTTTTCCACAATTTCTCACAAGTGGTATTAAATGAAATATTTCCTGCCTACCGACTTTAGCGCTAAAAAATGTTTGGACGCTCAAACGACCGGTCAGCAATTTTTGACCAAAAAAAAAACGCACTGACCCGCGTTTCAATACAAATAATCAGCTGTGAACACTGGGGAGAGTTTCCTTGAGAGATGAATGTTCGCTATAACATCACGAATATTGGACAGAAACCCTATATTTTAATGACTGTCAGACCCAATCTGTTTGAGCTTTTGACACAGAAACTCTCTCGGCCATGACAAATACCTGTCATTACGGGCACTCAGCGCCTGACGAATTGCCATCGGAAACCAGCACTGTACGCGTGTTGGGCCAGTTGCCTATCTCCTTCATCTCTCGTCGAACTTTTAGTGTATTTTTATTTTACTTTGTTTGCGTGCGCGCGCTTCGACTTGAGAGCCAAGTACGTTTCCTCTAATTTATGACAAGGAATGGAATAATGAATTAGTTTTAGTCAGCTGTGGTAAGGCAATTTTTAAGGGAAGAATTCTATACATACATTATTTGGCTGACCTCGCAACTACTTCCTGTAACCACTAAATAATTGTCCATGAATAAATAAAATAATTCTTTTAATTTGGTCCTTACCGACAAGGTCAGCTCAAAAATGTATCATTAAAATAAACTTTAAAATGAATACAATATCCCTCGTTCGTGAAACCATACCGGTACTGTAGATATCGTGCATGGATTATGGTTAGTTGGGACTGGTACTCACAGAATACACATATTCGCGTGGTTTATGGACTCTTTGACCAGAAATCGACTATCGAAGGTTCATTTATCGACACTTCGATTCTTAGAGATTTACCATTGCCTCACTCGTTCTCGAGACTGGAAAATGCATTTTTTTGTGCGTGTCGTTATCCTGCATGTACTCAGAAAAATAATTCAACTGTTTAACGGAAGAGAATTTAAATTATATTTTTGAAAAGTTTTCACAAAATATGTGTTGACTTTGTATGTCATCTAAGCGCAGATTTATTATTTTTTGTTATCTTCTTCAAGTGAGAAGGCTTTTTGTCTTTAGTGTTCTGTGGACGGAGGACAAGGATGCTGCACGGATATTTTTTGTAGCTTGGTTATTACTTGTAGAAGCTGTGTTGGCTTCGTATGTTTACATTGTGTCACGAAACATTTGTCCATATTTCGGACATTTTCTTTCCTTGGACGCTAAGGCGATTTTTAAGCTCCTTTCTTAGCTTTCCCATCTCCATAAAACCGCGAAATTCTCACAAGTTTTTTTGTCAAAAGACGGTACTTGAGTCTTGTGACAACTGCGCCACAAACAAGTGGGCCTATTCCTTTTGTCTTGGAAACCTAGCTTCTGACGCCTCCTCGCATTGCACACTCCCATTGTTATATTCGACTTCCCGCTGCAATCTTAACTGTATCTGCTTTCCTACTTGCCTAAATTGTAGCCTTCCTGAATATTTATCCAGACGCTATCTCGACCTTGAAATTTTCTTTCACAACTCAAGAGTCAAAGATCTTTCGGTCCCAATGTAATTTCTCTCCTCGGAAACATTTTCCGCTTGGACTTCATTTCGACCCTAAAACTCTGAAACTGTTTCTAAGACCACCAGTTTCAACGGCAATCAGCTTCAAGGCATTTTATCCGCAAAACGTTACATTCATTTCAAAAACTTCAAGGTAGCACAAGCTTTAGTGACCTCCTGGATAATTTATTAACAAAGGAAAAAAAAAAACAAAATTGAAAAGAGGAAATACACCTGTACTTAAACTTGAGCTATTTCGCACCGTTAGTTGTGAGGGAATATTTCATTTTAACCGTAAAAAAAATATTTTTCTTTTGTATTGAAGAAGTATTTCTACGATGGTCTGTTGGGTATACGTCAAATTATAATAATAATTATAAAAACATCTTGTTTAAAATGCTTGATTTAATTCAATTTTAGCCGTTATCTACTTTCTGCTTTGGTCCCGCTTATTTCTGCTAGGCGCTCCCTACTATTTGCAAACATTCCTTCAAGAGCAAAAACCGTTACGTTATGTGCGTCTTCTAAACAAACTCATCATTGCCTGGACCAACCAATTGTTTTGTTCAAAAATATCATTTTACTTTTTTTTTAGGAAACCTACCAATACAAGTGGATACACCAGCACATGGGTACAAAGGTTAAAACTCTATTTAACGATGAAAATCTAACCTATTTCCGAAAAGAAGACTATGCAGAAAAGAACATTAAATAACGAAACAGAAAAAGAACTGGATCTTTTATCAAAATAAGTGGGATTATCAAAGTAAGTGGGATTTCACTAAAATTCGGTAGATTTGTTTTGAAAATAAGTGAAATTTCACCGAAATCAATGGATTTTAACTTCGACCTTTGTTTTTTTCGTGACATGAGCGGGTTTTTGCCGGTTTCCAGTATTTGTCTGCATTCCCCGTGGTACGGTACCGGTAGTCTCAGCACTATCAGTAAAAATTCACTTGTTCTGGCTAGGCAATCATATCATTTAAGCAGGGTTTGTTTTTAGTTGGGTTCTGTTGACTAAGCCAATTCAAATCCACGTTTGGAAGAAATGCGCCATATATATTAGGAATATTATCCATGGTATATTATTTGGAAGGCATTTGCGTACCTTTCAGGTAGACGAATCTTAGATCCAGTGGTTCAAACACTGCACTGTCCCGAGCCGCGAATTCGTTTTCGTTTGCATTCTTTCCGGATGCGAGTCGAATCGGGCGCGAGTGCGCGTGGCGCTGTCGGCTCGGCTCGGCGTCGGCGTCGACGGGGTGCGCGGCGGTCCGAACGCCGCCGTGGCCACTCGTCAACTGAGGCCAAACGACGATTCGCACAGGTTGCGAGCTCAGCCTCGACTTCCCCTCCAGCGCTGGAGGGGAAGCAGATTCGATCATGAAGCATGTTTATAACGTTTATCCGATAGGGAAAGCGTCCTGCTCCTAATATTACGCCGACTGAAATTCCGTTCCTGAAAGGTTGGAAGTGACTATTAAAGAGCACAAACGAAGAGAAAAGTCTGTACCACCTGCTGGAAAAGCTCATCCGCGCGGGAAATGGAATGTAGCGATTGGGTCTTGTGTATGAAACCAACCGGTGCCCCTACGCAGGGGTTGGCTATCCGAACGGTTGACGTGTGCATAGTCAACTGTAAAGAATTGGGTATAGCAGATATGTACAGGAAGGATTTAGGTATCGAATAAATGAGTTAAAATTTCTACGGTACGTTTTAGTCGCACAAATGGGATCAACACATCCATGCTACTACCTTACATTATTCGTCTAACACAAGCCAAAACAATCGAAACAAAACAAAACAAATAAAAATATTGTCCAATCTCTATTACTTATCATCGCCAATCCTGAAGCCCTGTCGCAGTTACTGACGCCCAGACAAGCATCATTGGGCTTGAAGAGCAGGTCGATAACGAGGCAATACATAAGTCACGTACTCTACCCTCTTCGAATAGCCATGCCAACACGATACTGTTATTATTCGCGCAATTGCGTCTATGCGCTTCAATCCATAAGTTTATAATATACTAACTTTGTCATCGAACTTTTTTCAAAAGTGATCGGAAGTTTTCTCTCATTTCTTCCTTTTTTGAAGTTTCTTTGAAGTTCTATTCTATACCGTTCAGAGTGGCTGTAGCGGCCCATGGCTTCAGAATCGAGACTCAAAATAATGTAAGCGAATTAGTATTGACTGAGTTTTCTGGTCTTCGTTTGAGGTTCTTGGTTCAAATCTCACTTTTGTTTTTCAATCTGTACTTGGATTATACGGAGGTAACTCGCTCTATATTCCAACATTTCAGTCTCAGAGTTGTGTGTCACGATTCTTATAGGAAAGCTTACTAGCTGAAATTTTTGTCAGTCTAATTTAAAATTATCTTTTAACGGAGTGGAAGTATATTTTCACTCAATAAAAGAGTATATTCTTACGAGAACTGCCACTTTGCTAAACAATCTCTTTGGAGAGACTTTTACTCCTGCGTTTTAAGGGAGAAGAGTTGATCTCAAAATGCCCTGTCATGTTTAGTTCGTTTAAGGGGCAAGTGAAGGATACGCAGAATGTTCGATGGCACTCCTTTCATGCGGTCGTCGGGTCGAAAATTATTGAGCATTCAAGACTGGTACAGGTACAGAAATAATTGACATTCCGCGTCTTTTCGGAAGCTTGTTGCGTTGCGCTGTAATGAGATGAGACAGCTGGGAGATATTGCTACGGTGCGTCATGCTTTGCGTGTCATGTTCGCTCACTCAATCATCGCCCTTTTTTATATTATTAGGCACCCAAATACTCCCTGACCGATGTTCACCCAAACTTCCAGAAGAAGCTCACCAACGCCTCGCTTACAGAGAGATGGCACGGTGAAACCTGGTTGCGGATTCAAGTCGACGCGTTCAACTTTGCAAGTAGGGAGGTATCACCGAGGTATTACGTCATTTTTTTCGAGATAACTTTGTGTCTAAAGTCGACTTTCGAAACAAATATTCTCTTCACACCGCTGAAATGTACACAAAACTACCCTTAAAATTTGGGAAGCATACCTTGCTTTCAAACGTTTAACTTCAGGGCGAATTTGGAGTGGATTTGACCAAGCTTGAGTCATCTTCGGTTTGATTTGATTAGGTTGATAAGGTTACGTGACCGTATTAGGATTAACTCCGGTAAGCGAGCTGCTTTAAATAACCTGAACGAACCTAATCCAACCTCACCTGGCATAACTTGGGAATATCTTTTACGGCGTAACTTCACGCATGCTTATTATAATATATCTTGTCCGTGTTGTGGCACATGAGTGTCGGGGATCCCGCTCCGTGCGCAGCCCCAATCTGTGAGCCTCTGATCCCATTGCTCCATCAAATACCTTGAAATTCAAGTATTAGTCTTTCGTCAATTTACGATGAAACGGCCAAATTCGGTACTGCCAAAACTTGCGTAAAGTGGATAGATCCAATGCTTTCTACAGAGCTAATAAAGTGCCACGATTCGAAAATGTCTCTTCGATGATTGAGTCTAAAACTTTTCAACGTAAATGCTCAGGAGCAATTTCTCGTGGGAGCAAGTTGCTGAGATGTCTGCCTCATTGCTCTTTGCATAGGTGATGTGAGGTGATTCCAAAAGTGGAACTGAGCATGGCTGCGACGTCTTCCCGGAAACTGGTCTAACAGTAAGTTGTTAGTTACACTTGATTCATGAAGCGTATATTCAGTAGATCGCAGTTCAAGTTGGACGTGTACAGATATCTTGTCGCAAATTACGTCAACTTCTGAACCACAAACTTGTAAGGTGAAATATATTGATGCACTACCGGAATCTGTACAATATGGTTATAAAATTATCTAAAATGCAGCTGGTATACATGCTCTGACGCATATCTTTTGTTTAGTAACTAAGTGAGTGAATTTTCATGGCGCTAGGTTTTTCCATATTATGTGATTTGTATGCACTGCTAATTAAGGGATGCATTTTCTGATGTTTTATTCCGCGTTTCTACCCAAAGCACTTAACCAATCTTACTCAAGTTAATCAGATCTAACTGTCGCCAATCAAAGCGTGGAACAAGGCATCTTGTTTGATTAAAGCTATTAACCTATCGTAGGTTGATCTGCGTTATGTCGTAATGCGAGTGAAACAGCTGTCGAGCATCGCCCTATTTCACGTGCTTTGTTTACTATGTTTACTTCAGACGAAAAAATCGGGAGGGTTTCAGGATTCTGGTGATAGGATCTCTGCACTGAGTTTTGCTTCAGCAAGAATTTTGACATGTCTATTTTTGTCAGCGACGATTTTCTTCATATCATGCGGAACTGTGACACTAACAACACTATCAAAACAAATCTGCGTATTCAAATCCGTTAATTGAATGTTTATTCACTTCCCGGTTAGGAAATTTCATAATACTTTTCTTGTATTTTTTTAAAAGTTACTTAATTTTCAAATCAGGCTTTGAAAATTAATTACCGTTTTTTGAAAATGGATAAGAAAAGTATTTTGAAATTTTATTACCACGATGTGAATAAAAATTCAAATTCACGGATTTGAAAATTCAAAGATTCGTTTTAACAGTGAAAGAGCACCTGAATAGCAGATGATAGTTTCCGCTCTGAATTTTTGAACCTCAACGACTAAGCCCTAAAATGAGTGGCATTCATCCTCTGATTCTGGAGCGTGATGTTGTTTAGAAATGTCCTTGACCCACAAGCTAACTTACTATGCGCTTGTATGTCGTCCATTTTATTTGGTGAAAAACTGGACATGAATAGAGGTCTCAGATGTGAAAAGTCCAACTCGTTACAGGGGCCTAAATTAATCAAATACAGGCCAATTCCTAACGCAATCAGTGGTCTATCAATGGACTCTGATGCTGACACCGTGTTTCAAAAAACTGTACCTTTACTCCTAAAAGGAAAGTTTTCCTCCAACTATTAAAAACAAATACAATGGGGAGAAAGTGTAAAATCAGTAGTGGCATCCTGCGTTCGTTACTGCCAACATTTACGAGGTCCTTGTTTGCGAGTTTCCACTGCGTTTACGAAACATGATATGACGAAGAAAAACGAGGTAATAAATTTCTTTTGAAAAATGGAGTATACAATACATCCTCGACAAGCTGTTCGCCGCGTTTGACGAGTTTCGTTTAATCAAATTTTAAGAGGCTTGATGAAATTATGTGCTCCGTAGAACAAATATGAAAGCGTCTTAATTGTGTACCCTTTACCTGTTGCAGCTGCGAAGAAGAATGATGGGATGTTCGTTAATGATAGGACCGCCAGTCTATACCAACGTTTCCTATTGTTGGTGAGTGATAATAGGATATAAACTTTCGTCCTGTGGTGTACGAGTCTCATTATTGGTTGTCAGCCCCACATTCACTACTTGTTTTTACGAAAGTGTAACCTTTAACCTCACCTTAACCTTTGTAGCAAAGGTCTTCAAAGTCAACTTGAAATTCCGTCATTTGTGAGCGGGCTTTACGATCCCCATTGTGGAAACTGCTGAAGGGTCGCGTCCCAGACCCACTCGGCATTTTATTGTAATAATTGCTCTATTTAAATTATTGATCTGATGTTTATTTCCATTCGTTCGTCTAAATTTTGAAATATTTATCTACAAATCCAAGTGTCACGTGCTTTTGGCTAGACCGATTCTGTGGCCTATATGTTAACGAACAGTGCGCTTCTGTTTTATGCCCCTTGTAATTCCACGTTGTTACACCTATGGGTATAAACTATCTATACGACATATTCAGTGTTTTACATCAAAAATAAATAATCCATCAAAATAATAGAATAGGTTGGTCTATCAAAACAGAGACGGTCCACTTTAAGGGCAACTATATAGGTTTAATTTCGCAAGTTTAAGACTCGGGGACGGACTGTTTAAACTTTATTCCGATCGTCGTAGAACACGTTCTTTTTGCAACAATATGAAGTCATACCAATGATATATAAAAATCACAACAATATAGACCGGTTTTGATTGCTTCAAATATTAGATAGGGACATAGCCTCAAAGTCATCTATATAACTCACCCCTAAATACGTACATTTTATGAGAGGCTAACAGCGGAACTCAAATAGGAGAAAAACTGGCCAGCACCCAGAATGTGCAGTGCATCCTACGTTAAAAAAAAGGCTTTGTATTTTGTAGTTGCCGTAGTTTCATTATTAATGGGCTATCTTTGGGAACCCATGCGCGTCCATGATACGTGTGAAATGAGTAATGGATTCTATATTTATAAATGATATAATCAACATGAAAAAGGTTCTTTGAAAACCATTCATTTCTTTTTTTTTTAGTTGGTTTTGCCGCATTAAGATTTCATAGTAATATTCCGTCGCTTTACGTAAAAACGCTTCCTCGAATTTCCATCTTTACGAGAGGAGCCACTCTATCCGATCGACAAGTTTGATACGTGGCTTTTGAAAATTCTGAATGTTTTGTTTTTCATGGTGAAGGGCAATCATCTGGGGCCCTGATTAGTCTGCCTCTTGAAGTCAAACTGCACCAAAGAAAGCACTGGTTATACCGATGAATAATCCATTAGCATCGCATTGCGGATTTTTTTAAGGAAATTTGATATAGTCATGGCGCAGGACGCTTGTGTTGTTCTACAAAGACGAAAATTCCTTTCTAAAAGGGTGTCTAACCTTATGCTGCTTGCATTACATCTGATAATTTTCACGGATACTTTAAAAGCGTATTGTTTATCGAAAGTAACAAATAAAGACAAAGAAAGAAGAGGGAAGAAATATGACAGGTTATGTGGTTGATGTTCAAAACTTTCAAAAGCGTGCCCATCAGCTCAGCTGGTAAGAGCATCGTGCCAATAATGCATGGGTCATGGGTTCGATCTCCTCATGGGTCAATGCATGTCTGTTTTTGTCAAGAATTGCATTGGAAATATGACAGGCCACCTGGGTGATGTTCATTTTTTGCCATGCCGTCGGCCCATTAGCTCAGCTGGTTAGAGCGTCGTGCTAATAACGCGAAGGTCGTGGGTTCGATCCCCCCATGGGCCAATACCTGATTTTTTTGTCAAGCATTGCATTGTCGGAAATATGACGGGCTACGTGGGTGATGTTCATTTCTCTTTTAGCAGAGGGCCCATTAGCTCAGCTGGTTAGAGCGTCGTGCTAACAATGCTAAGGTCGTGGGTTCGATCCCCCCATGGGCCAATATACGTCTTTATTGTCGAGCATGGCATTGTCGGAAATATGACGGGCCACGTGGGTGATGTTCATTTCTCTTTTAGCAGAGGGCCCATTAGCTCAGCTGGTTAGAGCGTCGTGCTAACAATGCTAAGGTCGTGGGTTCGATCCCCCCATGGGCCAATAT
>Ga0058701_10003954_pt1 | contig 11898 bp, 6 predicted proteins | sample AgamicOrMae_FD_97039 | JGI IMG/M metagenome (GOLD analysis project Ga0058701, IMG submission 97039) | Agave microbial communities from Guanajuato, Mexico - Or.Ma.e | ecosystem: Host-associated > Plants > Phyllosphere > Phylloplane/Leaf | place: Guanajuato, Mexico | collected 2012-06-04 | reverse complement strand
GGATTGCTTATGATAGAGGTTGGGCTAGGTTGGATGCCTTTTGCCTCGTTCCGCTATCTCTCCGCTCGGCTTGACGACGGAGGGTAGCGCCAAATTTAAACCAAAAGGTTTGAAAATGCTACCTTAAAAAATTACAGTGAAGGATACACCAAAAGAAATGGATATGTTGGACCTCGGATCCATTTCGTATCAACGTTTCACCGGTTCATATGTAAGGTGTATGAAACGAGGTTGGGTTTCCGATCTGCATCGCTGGACGGAAGAGGGTTGAATAATCGGTCATCCCCTTGATGAGTAAGACATCAACTTCGTAGGTAATTAAACAGTTGAACAACCAATCAGAATCATATCCGAGGGCCCGAGTTAAATTGTTTGTGATGCCGAGGACGATTTATCAAAAGGCCGAGTTTGTAGATTCCTTTAGGGGCGGACCAATCAGAAGACGGGGCAAAGCTTAACAAGACGGAAGAATGAATGCCGAGCCTCGCTTCATTTAATAAGCCACTTCCTCGTCTGTCCATATCCAGGTAGTCAGCAGAATCAAGGTATTTCAACCAATTTAGCACTCCGCCGTAATAGAACGTCAGCGAAAGAAAATTGTTAAATAAGGTAGCGCTGAGGAGCACTTTCAATCCACGTGTCTCGATCGGCCCGATCCGGCCCAACCCGGCCCGATCCGACACCTCCGCTGAAAATTGAACGGGCCCGCCTGCTCCTAGCGAATGGTTCTCGGGTAATCCGGGTCTCGCTGTGCTTGCATTTTTCGGGGCAGGATTGACGCGATGCAAAGGCAGGTGATGCTTTCCCCTCCGCTTTCCCATGGAAGGAATGGGAGAGGCCAACGGCATGGGACGATAGCATGGGGCAAGGCATCTTGCTTGAGACGCCGCATATCGCCGCACCGTTCCAAATCGATCTAACACGCTGTAACGGTATCCCAAAACCGGTCCGATGCAAGGCAACTCTTTCATGGATCGCCCGCAGTGTGGGGGTTATTGCAAGTGCTTGCATGGATGCTGCTTTCTTTGCGTATCTGATTCACATTCGAATAGAAATTGGGAGTGGCCACATTCGGATTCGATCCCATCGGATTCTGTCATTGTAAACAAGCAAGGTGACTTTTTCTTGCTTTTAGTATTCTACGCTTCGTCGGCAAGCCATGCGACAGCGGAAAGGGGGCACACGAACGTAAACCGAGATTAAGCGGCATATTATACATTTCCTTACTGTGCAGTACCGTATTTCTCTAGCCACATATTCCACAGTTCTAAGAAACAAGGTTCCACTTTTGTTACGAATGGATGGAACCCGTCAAGAAGGTGCCAGCTGCGCTCACTTCCTCATAATGCTGAGGCTGCAAACGAATCATGAGGGGTGCAAATGCAGATACTTCGTTATAAATCGCGTCGCGTGAGTTGTAGCGGTATGAGTACGAAGCACGCAGCTATCTACATCTAGACCACAGCTACCAAAAGCTAAGTCCAAAACTGCCTTGAACATATTCTGATTTTATCGAGAGATATAAATCAAGATTTATTTCCTGATTCAGACAATATTAGTTGGCCTACCTGTATTGCACATAGCGTTTATAATTCTTAAGCTACCGGTATTCAACACTAGACCTGAAAACTAAAAATGAAACCCCCGTTTTGGGGAATCCCATACCTGTTTCGGGTATAAAACTAAATCGGAGGTAGAGCGTATTTTGGTAAATTTTCAGCATAGACCGGTGTTCAGTCACATCAATGGAAAGCTCTCGCAGAGACCTTTTGAATGATATCGCTGAACATAGGCCTATTTTGAAAAATTACCAAAATACGCACTACTCCCTTGTTTTTCAAGATAGACTTATGTTCAGCCACATCAATGGAAAGCTCTTGCTGAGACCTTTTGAATGATATCGCTGAACATAGGCCTATCTTGAAAAATAACCCAAATACGCACTACTCCCTTGTTTTTCGAAATAGACATGTTTGGCCACATCAATGGAAAGCTCTCGCCGAGACCTTTTGAATGATATGACTGAACATAGGCCTATCTTAACCGAGATACGTACCACCCCTATTTTAGTTTCACACCCAAGACAGGTATAGCATTCCCCAAAACGGGTTTTTTAGTTTTACTCTGTGCCCGTAAAATTTAAAAAGGACGAGCATTTAAAAAAATGATGACATATTGGGAGGAGAAAAATAAGTTTAAAATAACAAGTAACACCTTATCAACCCGAAAGTAGTGACTAGGCAGTTCGGCCACGTTTTTTAAATGTCCCTCGTCGTCTTGCAAACGAGGTAGACGCGGACTTAGCGCCGTGGAAGACGGCTTCGATGTGAGTACTCGTTGACGACGCGAGGTGGCGCGGCGCGGTGGGGAGGGGCGACGACCTTAGGATCCAGTTAGGCTTGGCTGCCACCTGCGGTCACGTGACTGTCCTTGGGACATGCCCCTGCTCCGGCGGAGGCTGGACGCCGGCGGGTGGACGGGGCCACGGGGCGTTAGCTCAACGCCTCGCGCATTCATGATTCGCTTCTCCGCTTGGGTGGAGTAAAACAGCCTGGATTTACTTGTACTACAAGCAGACTTGCTCTTCATATTATAACGTAGTACGAGGAAGTGCTTAAACGGGCCACTTATCTGGTGGGGAAGTTCTCCGCAAGAGAAGTTTCCGGCGACAGCCCTCTGATGAAAGAGTTCGTTGACAGGAAGTTCACTGACAAGTTCTATGAATTAGCCGATTCTTGACAAGGAAGTTCTCTAAAATAGAGTAATTCTCCGAGGAAAACAATTCGATAGAAATTATATGATATGAAGTGCTTTGCGTGAATTTCTCTTCAGACAAAAGTTCTCGGCTTGAAAACTCTCACAGGAATCTCTGACAGTAATGTTCTCTGATAATTAGGGAAGTTCCTTGAAACAGAGGTTCTCTAAACCGCAAGTTTCGTGCCGAGGAAATCTACGAGGAGGAAACTGCCGGAACTTCAAAATTGAAGAAACGGGGGCGTGAAGCAGTGTTCGTTAAAGATATGCTAGCAAGTCGTTCTTAACTATGAGACAGCGATTCCGTAATTCAGTCTTATGATGCAGACAAATTAGTTCATCAAGAAATTAACTAAAACTCAGTCCGTTTAGTCTGTAGGGCCTCTTGTAGCGGATTGGTGGGCCTCGCCGGGAGCCCCTCTTAAAATCGCGCCTGACAGGGGTAGCCAACCTTTCTAGTGATATGCGTCGGACCTTGGCGGCCGACCCTCCCCGACCCTGGCCATCCGGCCGGTCGGCCTCAGCCCGGGCCCGGCCTCGGCCTAGTCGTGCCGCGCTGCAGTGTGACATTTGTCTCCTCCTAAAGGAACATGGGTGACCCCCTTCTCTTCGCAATGTCACCTTCACAGTCCTTGGTGCACCCTCATCACTTACCCTCCATGGTCCTAGGCGCGCATTCGCATACCTTCGTTTTGTCCCTGGAAATCAACCCCATCCATCCGCCATCACCCTACATTTATTCAGCGCGAGTTTGCCCGCTGACTACCGAAGATACCTCTTTCACCCACGGAATTCATCAACGGGTCACTTGCCCCTATATTCATACCAACCCGTAACGCACCCATCTCGCCTTCTTACACCTACATGACTTTGGGAGACTTGCACAAATTACAGAATGCTCAGTGGGTCACTTCTCGATTTCCCTTACCCCCAGCATATTAACGGATAACAGCGCAAAGTATTTGGAGTGAAATTCAACTTAAAGGAAATTGCAAGGATTATTTCCAATAAAGGGGATCTCAATCCCTCAAATGACAAATCGATCAGGTGTACAAATGCGAATTTCAAAAAGTGAAAGCGTTCATTTGAAAAAAAAAAAGATCAACCGCTATTCTCATACATTGCAGTTGATCGTTTTTTGAAACGGATTATTTCACTTGATTGATTTTTGAAACATGCCCTTTCACGTGATCGGTTTTTCATTGGAAAGATCAATCGAGCGACGCCATCTTAAAAATTCCGTTTTTGGTGCTTTGCCCACTTCAAGGCAGCAATATCAAGAATCGGCCGCCGTCGATTTGTAGACATAATCATTACCTATCTGAATATAAAAAATGGCCAACATAACAATCACCTCACGCCCAGAGACTGTAAAACGCTCGTTTTTTCACATTTCAATTAGTGTTTAATTTCCTAGTCATGAGGTGATATTTTTCGTTTCGTATGTAGGTCATTTTTTGGTATTCAGAAAGCTAATGATTATGTTTACAAATCGACGGCGGCCGATTCTTGATATCGCAGCCTTGTAGTGAGTTGCGAGAAAAACTGAATTTTTCAAGATGGCGTCGCTAGATTCGCCTTAAGTCTCTCTGAAACAGGTGTTTCGTTACTCTATCAAAAGTTCAAACAAGTAGGAACCAAATGAGATAACTTACTTCATTGTGATTTTTAGTTTATTTATACATTGCTATTTTAAATTTAGGAAATGGTTAATTTTTTTAATTTCAGGTTTCCAGACGGGTGAAATTTTTTAAATTGTGACATTACTGTACTGAAAAGATCTAAAATACTTTTTTCTGTTTCCGAACGGCATCGCTGGGCCGGTAGTAGGTTAAAACTTTATCTTATGTAAATGTTGCGTAACGTGAACCTCCTATCCCTCCTTAAGAGCGTTGAAGTATAGTTTTTGTAGACTAGTTTTGTACCTCGGACTCGCCAAAATCCCCACCATAAAGCACTTTTTCTAGAGGTCCAATATTTTCTCGCCCGTAATGCGGTGTACGGGATCCTTCATAAACTATGTAAGCGAGGGGGGGGGGAGCCCGTGGAGAGCTGACTTGGTCAAAGAAACCGAGGTTAGGGACAGTCCCAAGGCGCTAGTATGCTCCTTGCGCTGCTGTTCAGTGATTTCAGGAAACATGTTCAGTTGAAACCTTCTTGTTTACGGTGCTACTTTTTTGTCCAGAAATGCACCAGAGAATAACTCTTCCCTTCAGAGACTTGGAAGTCCGAGATGCTCTTACCTGCAAGCTCGCCTCGTCTCGCTCCCCCGAATTTATGATCCGAGCAATATCCACGAAAATATGCTTCTAAGGAGACATTCTGCATTACGTCTAAGGATATACCGCCCGACAATGCGCGATTAAGGCCGTAAATACTTTTTCCCCCGCTTCGAAATGCGTCAGTGTCTACGTCAGTGTCTACCTTAGACGTATATTTTGAGTTTAGCATTTTCTACCTCTCGTATTCTACCTTCTGCAGTCCAGTCTAGCGTGACAAGGTTCGAAGCACAAGACATAACCTACATGGTAAAAATCGAGCGTGCCTGCTCGATTTCTTTTTGTTGATATTTCTCAAGATGTCTGCGGACGTTTTAGAGACTCGGTCAACATGCAAGTGAGATCGCCTGAAAATATTACCACTTGTTTTAGCATGCTTTTCATTTAAACTAAACGAAGGTGGAACTTCGATTAAAAAGCCCGCCTCAGTAACTCAATACAGTATTTCAAAATACCAAGTTCTTGTGTACTCTGCAACTCTATTAAATTACATTTTCTTGAATAACTCAATGACAACGACTCGAAAGATCTGCTGCCACCTATTCGACATCAGGGGAAATTTTCACGTTGATTTCATATATTCGGCGTTACTTTTGAATCTGTTCGCACTTGGCCCACTAGGACTACCGGCACCCTAAATGAAAAATATGATCTAAAAATCTCTCTAGAATCAAAAAATTCATTAGTGGAAAAAAAATGTGCCTCAACCTTGATGTGTTGTTAGGCTACCTAACTATGAGGTTGGCTACACTGTATTAAAAAGCGCAAATGTCAGCGTTGTGTCGCGGAGAGCGAGACGTGGCGAGCACGGATTCATTCGTCTTGGACTTGAGTTCCGGCGCGGTTGACCACATCTACCTATCCAAAATGTAGCAATAGAGAATAAATTGTTATAATACATCCCTGGTGAGCACTCAAGCTGGCTTTTATCATTTATCCACTACCTCACCTTCTCGTTATCCTAACAGTATCTTTTAAATAAAGAGCGTTTCCAGGCGGGGTTACGACTGATTGTAACATAACCTCACTTTCGTCATGAATTTCTCCGAAGTTTTTACCAGAGTCGGGTCATTTGAGGGTTAATGCGTTAAGTCATCTACTGATGGAGTGGCGGGGCCAGCCACAGCCACAGGGCCAGCTGTCTCGTCAGGTGACCGACCGTCAGGAGGCGCAAGAAGTCTTCTTGCGGGTGATTATTGGCGCTTGCCCAGTCAAACTTGGGCTTTTTTTTCCTGCCGTCAGCGAAACTTCCTCCTGCTCGGCGTTCGTCGAAAGAAAGGTCGACCGGATGCCGCGAGAATTTCAATGACGACCCCGAAAAAGCACTCATTACCTACCAAGATTACCAAAGAGGGAAAGAAGGCGGTTTAAGACGTCATGTGTACAAAGGAAAGGCTCTAATACGCTCAACAGACACAGCGCGGCGTTATAATATCTTCTCGACGGGTGAATTTGAATAAGTCAAATTAACCCACTACCGCCCAGCGATGCCATTCGGTAACAGAAACATTTACTTTAGAGGATCTTTTCATTACAGTATTTTCAGAATTTTAAAAATATCAACCCTCTGGAAACCTGAACTTTAATGATTTAGGCAATTTCCAAAGCTTAAGATTGCGTCATTTAACGAGAAAAAATCCTTCAAATTTAAGCTAAATAACACTCCAAATTAGGCTGTTATGGGTTAAGGTGTTTTCAAAATTAAAACTCATAAATTCAAGCCTAAGTATCAACGAAACCAGTTTTATAACACGTGCCGGTAGAAGTAACGATTTTGGGGGGCATTCGATAGCGCCAAAAACCACAAGCGCCAACGCCGCAAGCGCCAGTCCGTAACCGCCAAACGACAAAGTCGCAAACGCCAAAGTTCGTATAGGTTAGGTAAGGTCAAGTTAGGTTAGGTTAAGTTAGATTAGGTTAAGTGAGGTTAAGTTAGGTTAGGTTAAGTTAGGTTAGGCAAGATTCGTATTGCGATTAAGACCTTTGGCGTTTGCGACTTTCCTCGTTTGGCGGTTACGGATTGGCGCTTGCGGCGTTGGCGCTTGTGGTTTTTGGCGCTTATGACAGCTACCCACAGTTTCAATGCTTTAAGATCAAATAGGCCTATCTTCGACTAGGAAAGTTATAAGGGTAGGTTTCAAAAGGTTGCGCGGTTTTTCTAGTTCCTGCTCGACTCCTTCCAGCGGCGGGGATGAGGATTTCGGGAGCCCCTCTCAAGATCCGAGTGAATTTGGACTTTGCGTTTCGCTCGCGCCTCGTGCGCTTCTTTTGGCCATTCTGGTAAGGATAACCAAAGTTACGGGTAATGCAATCAGTACACACGTACAACTCGAGCAAATCCCCGGCGGCAAGGAACACTGGCAGCGCCTACCAGAGGCGCTATCCGCCCGCCAGCCACTCCGCGTGCAAACTTGCTTAAGAAGGGATTCCGGGGGATTCCTATGAAGGAGCAGCTGTACCTCACTCCACTGACCTGAGTTGGATTCCCTTCGGAACCCAAAATTCGCCAAAAAGGACTCTTTCCCACCTAAATTACACTGTAAAAACAACAGCGTTCATTCCGGGGCTAAACGATTCCGCTTACGCAGCGGATTTTTTTTAAGCGAGTAAATTCTCGAAAAATTAGCGTAAATTACGCTAGCTGTGTTCTTTTTGCGTCTATTTTTGAGAAAATTCCGCATCTTTTAGGGTGGAGGGTAAAGTACGCTGCGAAGGCGGTATTGTTCAGCCCCAGAATTCACGCTTTTGTTTTTAGAGTGCTATGTTCAGCTCTTTTTAAAAAAAATAAACCTATCAACAACGTCAATGACAAAGTGTCTTATGAAGGCCTCCATTGATACGATTGATAAAGCTATCTTAAAAATATCTAAATTACGCTCCTTTCCTGTTATTTCAATACCTAAAAACAGGTTTGGGGCGGAAAACGGGGGCCCTTTTTTACTCTGCGTTGCAGAAATATTTGGCACTCAAAAAACTGATTCTTGGTTATAGTGAGAATTAATTTGAGTTCGATCACAAGTATGAGATGGGGGTGAGGTTACAAGAATGGGGGAGTTTAAAAAAAGGCATAAAACTACGTAGAAAGTTTTGGGGCATTCGTCTTCCAAGGCGGCTATAAAGGCAAGCCTATCAGGCGACTCCTGGAGTTAGTCGATCAGTTAAGCGTAAAACTTCGGCTGGCATAGCGGCATGTCTGGTGCGGCGCCACGGCGTGCGCTAAGGCTATGCCGCGGGATCGCTGCACCTTGCGCCGTTCGGCGGCAAGGCTTCGGTTTTAATAACGAACGTTTTTTTCTCGTTTTATGCTCAGAACATTTGCGAGATGAGTTTTAAAGGGGGGGTAATAAGCTACCACTTGGCAGAGAAAACTCGACTTATTGCGGTTGCACTTCCCTCGAGCGATACGTGAAAAGCTTTTGGCAGATCCTCCGGAAGGCTTTGCCTCTCAAGCATTGAAAAATTGGATGGAGGCAATCGCGGGGGGCATTCGATAGCGCCAAAAACCACATGCGCCAACGCTACAAGCGCCAGTCCGTAACCGCCAAACGAGAAAAGTCGCAAACGCCAAAGTTCTTATAGGTTAGGTTAGGTCAAGTTAGGTTAAGTTATGTTAGGCTAAGTTAGGTTAGGTTAAGTTAGGTTAGGTAAGGTTAGTATTGCGGTTAAGACCTTTGGCGTATGCAACTTTTCTCGTTTGGCGGTTACGGATTGGCGCTTGCGGCGTTGGCGCTTGTGGTTTTCGGCGCTTATGACAGCTACCCGGCATTTGCAAATGTGCACCACGCATGGATAAAAAGGGCGAGCGGTGAAATGCAAAAAGACCTTAACTTTAAGGCAACCGGACCGAGCCCTGATGCCTCTCCTAAGCGGTTAATGCAAACGAGAAGTAGCATTACGCTCAGAGAAAGCTGAGCGGAGAGTAAGTGAAGCAAGGCACTAAACACGATACCTATTCTGTTTAAGGTTATTCAACCTGCGCTGCTGAAGGTAGTTGAGGTTAAGGGCGACCTTAGTCGAGTGATCAGAATCGCTTCAAAACTCAGGCATACTTTTGAGGATACGCCGAATCCGATTCTTCCGAGCTCAATTTTAAAATGAACAGATTTGCATCATACACGTAAAAAAAGGTCTTTCATGTGCAGTAACTAAAATCTGTGACACTGACAATCGTGAATGGTTCCTGCACAGACTAATACCGTATCTGTTGAAAGAAAAATCACTCTTAGTTGCCTTTACTGGTATTTTCTTGCCGCCACTACATTTTTTATTAACTGTAGCCAAATAAAAATTAATGACGTCTAAACAGTGTAATTTTGACAGTCATTATTTTGCGTGTACATAATTTTCATGGAAAAACGCACGTCCTTGCTTTTATTTATGTGGTTTTTAAGGTTTATGCTATGTTTGAGTGATTAGGATTGTCTTCAAAACAAAATCTAAGCTCTTTACAAGGTGGAGAATAATAGAAAATATAAAAGTTGGGTGTCACCGACCTAATAACGACAATAATCAGCATTATTAAAAGGCTTGTTTTACCCGTACTTTCGTAAAAATTGCGTTATGCATGTTTTTGGAGCTCTTGAAGTCGTCCACACGCAAGACAGGGTGAACTTTCAAGACCTTTAAGTGAAATTATACAGTACAGTCTCAGTTGTAAGTCCAAGTCCTTGCTCAAGGCTTTGGACTTACAACTGAAAAGGACTTAAAAGTGAGAATCGATTTAACTGTATACATAGTGGTCGGGACATCTCAATTTGGACTTACGATTGAGAAAGACTCACAACTGAGATACTACTGTAGACCCTTCCTAACACATACAAAAACTTTCACGGGTTTTGAAGCAGCCTTTTTTTTACCCCTTTTCAAGGATTGGGCCAGTCGGGAGTCGACTACCTCAACATTCTCAAAGGGACAAGGGTGGGACAGAGGAGGTAAAAATTCAACCTTTCAAGTACACTGCCCTTAGGTAACCACTTTAGGACTGTTTCACTTCTGCAGGATGCATTTGTACTCAACTTGAGCAATACGTGAAAATCTTTGGCATATGCCTACCAAATGGACTTGCCTTTCAAACATCACAGCCAGTCGTGTGTCCCGATCGAAACAACTTTACTTGTTTTAGGTCCAAGTTTCCACGCAGCTACCAAATTGGTCATTTTTGGCTCAATGACCTTGGTTCGCGGGGACATTAGAATTGAATGAAAAACGGATTATGTACGCACTCGTTGGAGATCCCTCTGTTCTACAAAGAAGATATTTTGAATGGAGTAGGTAAAGAGTAACTGAATTATTTTGAGGTTACCGATAGGTTCAGGCTACGATTAAAATATTTTAGTTTTTGGTTGGACAAGAAAAGCTTAAATCAAGCATATTTTCAGTTGGAGATGGAAAAAATGCATTTACGTTACCGGTGCGTAATGTTCTGTTAAGAATAAGTAAGAAGAATGCATTACACTGATAAGAATATGTAAGAAGATGCATTACACTAATAAGTTTAAATGCTGATTTTTCCACCTCTTCCAAAGCCTATATAACCTGTAGGTTTGCAATACTGCATTTTTAAATAAACTTTCTAAAGTTGAACTTGAACGATGTTAAAAAAATGACAAAATAGTTTTGCGTCACTTGTCTACAAATACTCAAATTTATTTTTTAATTTTTTTAAAGACCTTAACTTGCCTCAAACTTTAATACGTCATAAATTGGACTATTTTTAGGGTCTTTTTTGCGTCAATTTTAAACACAACATTTTTTTTTCAAAAGTCCTATGCTGTAAAAACTGGAAAAAAAAGACACATGCATTATTTTTATGCGTTTAATTGGAAAGCGCATAGATAGATTCGACGCTTTGTGCATGTAATTTTATTAAGTTTTTTTGTCTTATCTTACTTCAATACGTCTTTCGTGTCTTAATAGTTGGGACGTTTCCTCGTATTAACGAGGACGTTTTTTAGAGCACGTTAAGGCTAAGTTTTTACTGTGTAGTCAAAATTACATTTCTAAAAAAATAAAAAAATAAAAAAAAACATAGTAAAACTCGTTGCTTTTAGGAACGTGAAATTCGCTGACCGAAGTGTAAGAAGGGTCCGTTATAGGTAAAAGCTGCCCTTCAAGTATTAACCGTGAGCCTAAGGGAGATGATGCGGCGTTTGCGATAAAGCCAAGCTTGCGTCTGTGTTTCAATTTGTCAAGCGACGGTTTAAGGACTGATTGCTTTTCGTGAGTTATCCGCTATCTCTGATTTCATCTACGAAACACATCTTTCAAATTCTAGGCACGAATTCTGATTGTCGAAGTTCCTTCTTTGCTTGTCAATCGAGTCATTCCCAAAATTTCCCTTGCGTGGTGCATTTGTATTCAACGCTGTGTAAGCACATTGATTATCCCAGCATTGTTCCAAAACTTTACATGAACTCTCGTTGAGAGTGATTTATTTTTGCAACAGCCGCGCCGCCGACTTGAGCCAATTACCCTAATTAAGAAGCACTCTTACAGGGGCACTTGTTTTCCGCCGCTCTTGGAATGTGAACCGATCTTCGAATATTCCCACAACATTTTCTTTTTAAGACCTATACTTCGAAAAGTCGTAAGCTCTTCCACGACTGATTTCATGAGGTCATACTAACATATATGACATAACATGTTTGAGAAGGGGGGCATTCGATAGCGCCAACGCCGCAAGCGCCAGTCCGGAACCGCCAAACGAGAAAAGTCGCAAAGGCCAAAGTTCGTATAGGTTAGATTAGGTCAAGTTAGGTTAGGCTAAGTTAGGTTAGGTAAGGTTAGTATTGCGGTTAAGACCTTTGGCGTTTGCGACTTTTCTCGTTTGGCGGTTACGGATTGGCGCTTGCGGCGTTGGCGCTTG